>Ga0206947_1037_pt1 | contig 45645 bp, 32 predicted proteins | sample Alteio_BWOrgHeat_3_FD_153239 | JGI IMG/M metagenome (GOLD analysis project Ga0206947, IMG submission 153239) | Enriched cells from forest soil in Barre Woods Harvard Forest LTER site, Petersham, Massachusetts, United States -... | ecosystem: Environmental > Terrestrial > Soil > Temperate forest > O...
GCGTAAATATGGAGGCACAGGTTTGGGCCTCGCAATTGCCAAACAGTTAACAGAGCTGATGGACGGTACGATGGGCGTGCTCAGCGAACCAAACAAAGGCTCAACGTTTCGGTTTACAGCGGGACTGGAAAAACAGACCGGTAGCGCTCGGAATGTCTATCCCTCACCTGAAACCTTGGCTGGGGTGCGGGTGCTTGCGGTGGATGACAATGCGACCAATCTCCGCATCCTCCGGCTCGAGCTTGAGGCATGGAAAATCAAGGCTGAAACCGCTGTAAACGGCGAGGAAGCGCTCAAAATGATGCGAGAAGCCGCTTCCATGGAAAAGCCCTACCACTTGGCTCTCTTGGACGTCCAGATGCCGAAGATGGACGGCTGGATGCTGGCCCGCGCCGTCCAAACAGACCCAGCCTTGAAAGGAATAGTGCTCATCGTTTTGACTTCATTTGGCCAAACTTTAAGTCCCGCTGAATTGAAGGCAGCCGGCATCGAAGCCTATTTGGTCAAGCCGGTTAGAAAATCGCGCCTCTTAGAATGTCTGATCAGTGCCGCGACCAAGACCAACGCCTACGAACCGACCGTGGCGGTGTCGAACGTGCCTTCTTTGGAGTCGAGTGTGGTCCTTGAGAAAGCGCGCGTTCTCTTGGCAGAGGATAACATGGTCAATCAGAAAGTTGCTTTGGCCCGATTGCAGAAACTGGGTTACCGGGCGGAAGCCGTGGTGAACGGGGTGAAGGTTTTGGAGGCGTTGGCGCGTCTGCCGTACAACCTAATTCTCATGGATTGTCAGATGCCGGAGATGGACGGGTACGAAACAACGCATGCCATACGCCTGGCGGAGCAAAATTTGGAATGCCCGTGTCCCTGGAACGCGCCGATCTATATCATAGCTCTGACGGCCCATGCTATGGACGGTGACCGCGAAAAGTGCCTCGCCGTTGGGATGGATGATTACCTCTGCAAGCCGGTGCTAGTACCGGAACTTCAAGCCGCGCTCGAACGCTGGAAACGAGCGGCTCAACATCGAGCAGTGAAAGTGAATCTTTTAGAGTTGGTGCCACCAAACGGCAAATAGAGCCGCAAGATCTTTACTCGAAATATCGCGCTCGATGAAAAGGCACGCTAACCACAAGGGCGCAATTCATGGCCACCTGGCCCCCTGGAATGTGGAGTCTCTGCGACGATATACTGACCCGATCCAGTAGTTGGTGCATTTTTTTTGCGGACAGTCAAAGGGGTCAGTCAACAAATCCTGACTAGATAGCCGGTTTTGCTGGCTTGATTTTCGGTTTTGCATGCCTTTTTTCGCACGACTAAGTTGCTGACTGACATTGGCTGCGTTTTTCATCTGCAGGCGCTTCGCCGTCCAGCCTTGCAGGGTTGTCGTGCTTTGGTGAATGGAGTCGGCAATTGCCACCTTTCTCGGGTCGCTGCCCGGCAATGATTCAAGATCGCCCTTGGGGCGAAAACGTTCTAGACCTTGTTGAACAATTTTCTCAGCTTCCGCTTCATTTCTCAGTGGATGGAATCCTCCTTAACCAAAGAGCTTATGGTTGTCATTGTAATCGACGTGAAACCCAACAAATTATCGGACCGGTATGGTCCAATGCCTCCTTCATGAGCGGCGTAATTTCTTCCGGGCTTACGGATCACGCCCTGTCGCACCAAAGGCTTCGGCATATTTTACAAGGTCCACAGGCCCGAAATCGATCCCAGATTTGCGCCCGTATTTTAGAACTTCCTGCGTTGCCACCATGTCATATGCTCCATCGATCCAGACAAGATGAACGATGTTCGCCTTGAGCCTAACAGCCGTTTCTAACTCCATCGCGGAAAAGAGAAATCCGCCATCCCCAGAGATTGAAAGGACCTTCTCCGAAGGGCGCACAATAGAGGCCGCGATAGCCCAAGGCGGAGCGACACCCAGAGTATGTTGGCCATTGGAAATAAGGATCTGCCGCGCCTTAAAGCTGTACAGATGGCGGGCCAGCCAGAGATGGAAAGAGCCAAGTGTGTCTTAAAGGCAAGTCACCGTGGGGGGCGGCTCTTCCGAGGGCCCGATCTATTCGAGCTTCAAAGACAACAGCTCCATGGCTAAAAGGATTGTCAAATGCCACGCAAGATTCGAGAGCTCGTCAGAGATCTGAAAAAATCTGGATGGTATCTCGACCGGCAAAAAGGTTCGCACCGTGTGTTAAAGCACCCTAAATTGGCAGAGCACGTTTCGCTTTCAGGTGCAGACGGTGACGACGCCAAGAACTATGAAGAAAAAAATGTTGGCAGAGCGATCGAAAACGCGCGGAAAACCAAGTGACCGTTATCCTTTGTTCGTGTCTTGGTCCGACGAGGATCAGATTTTCATTGGTTACTGTCCAGCGCTCTTCGTGGGAGGTGTGTGCCACGACGAGAATCGGATAGCGGCGTATGCCAAGCTTGTCGAGATAGTCGAGGAAGATATCCAATCGAGGCTGGAGAAGGGCGAGATTCTGCCGGAACCGAAAAACGACGTTTGGTTTGCTGAGGGCGCCCCGAACTAAGAAGAAAGAGTTTGAACCGATGGCGCGTGTGCCGGTTCTCAAACCTCGAAGGGTGGTCGCTGGTATTCTGGAACCGGCCAAATAGGCACTAAAAGCACTTAAACGCATCCCAATCAGGGGTCAAAAAGGACAAATCGGCCAAAGTGACCCGGAAAAAGAGCAACGAATACCAACAGCCAACGGTATGAAATTGCTGATCGGATTCTGCTCCGCTGCCTGCCGAATGGCTTCCCTAGAGGCTTAGCGGACTTTCGAAGCCAAATAGCAGATCTGGGTTGGGTGGGGCTCGAACCCACAACCAACGCCTTAAAAGGGCGCTGCTCTACCATTGAGCTACCAACCCGCATCGGGAAACGAGCAGTGAAACTATTCTCAAATCTGTAGGCTGCAACTTAAAAACCTCGGCGATGGGCCGATGACCAAGGATGTCCGAAACGAATCTGGTTCCTCATCCCTTTTCGATCATCGCGTAGGCGTTGTGGTTGTGGATCGATTCGTAGTTTTCGGCCTCGACTCGGTACCAATCGATCCGTGGGTCTTCATTGGCCATGACCGCAATATTGCGGACCAGATCTTCGACGAAGACTGGGTGATCGTAGGCCCGTTCAGTGACCGCTTTTTCGTCCGGCCGCTTTAGCAGGCTGTACAACTCGGAGCTGGCGGCGGATTCCACCAGATGAATAAGATCTTCGATCCAGATGGACGTATTAAAACGTACTGCGAACGTCACCTGACTCCGTTGATTGTGAGCCCCGTGCTGGCTGATCGCTTTCGAACACGGGCAGAGCGTGGTGACCGGAACGATCACCGTGACAACGAAATCCCGGTCATCGTGGGTGGCGGTGGCCGTGAACTTGATCGAGTAGTCCATTAAACCAACCGCGCCGGTAATCGGTGCGTGCTTCTCAATGAAAAATGGGAACTCGAACTCGACGTGAGCCTGCTTCGACTTCAGTCGCTTTTGAAGATGCTGCAGGATGACCTTGATATTATCGACGTGAATGACCGAGCCATGCTCGTTCAATACTTCGATAAACCGGCTCATGTGGGTGCCCTTGAAATGGTGCGGCAGATCCACTGTGAGCGAAACCGTGGCCACGGTATTTTGCGAGGAATGCGCCTTATCCCTGACCTGGATCGGGAACCGGAGATTGGTCACGCCCACCCGGTCGATCGCCACTTCCCGATGATCGGGCTGATTTTGCGTATCGACGAGTCCGGAGAGTGGTTGCGAGTGCATCGTTCTAGGATTCAAAAATAGCAGTTGCCATTCCGCCGTTACTCGGCCAAGAAGATTGCGTTGGGAGTTCTTTCGGTGTTTGTAATCCTCTGATCCTTCCTTGTCCGCGTGAAAGAATACCACGACTTGCTTCGCCTAGTTCTCGAAAAAGGCAAACCTAAAGAGGATCGTACCGGGGTTGGGACGCTCTCTTATTTTGGGGCCCAGACCCGATTTGATCTTGTCAATGGTTTCCCGCTTCTGACGACCAAACGTGTCCATTTTAAGTCCGTTGCCTTTGAGCTTATTTGGTTTCTACGGGGCGAAACAAACGTGCGATTTCTCCACGAGCATGGCGTGACGATCTGGGATGAGTGGGCCGATGCAAATGGGGATCTTGGACGGATCTACGGGGCGCAGTGGTGCGACTGGCGGACTTTAGATGGCCGCTCGATCAACCAGCTCGAGCAGCTAATCAGGGATATCCGGAAAAATCCTGAGAGCCGCCGGCTGATGGTCACCGCCTGGAATCCGGGGGAGATCGGCGAAATGGCATTGCCTCCCTGTCACGCGATGTTCCAATTTTATGTTCAGGAAGGCAAATTGAGCTGCCAGCTCTATCAACGGAGCGCCGACCTGTTTCTGGGCGTACCGTTTAACATCGCCTCCTATGCGTTGCTCACCGAGATGGTCGCGGCGGTGTGCGGGTTGTCGCCCGGCGAATTTGTTCATACCTTTGGAGACATTCATATCTACAGGAACCATCTCGAGCAGGTTCATCAGCAATTGAAGCGTTCCCCGCGTCCGCTCCCGGTCTTGCGCTTCGGTCGCGTGCCCGAACGACTGCAGGATTTTCAGTACGAAGACATCGAACTGACGGGGTATGATCCGTATCCGGCCATTAAGGCGCCGATTGCTGTCTAGAATTCAGGAGTCAGGATTCAGAATTCAGAAGTTGCAGGAGTGCCGGTTGGTCAGAGGCCGAACCGGAAGCGCCGATGAACCGATTTCGGTCAGAGAAGAAAGAAAAAGCGAAGATCAGCAAATCGGAATCCGGACGTCTTGAATTCTGGATTCTGGATTCTATTTTCTGATTTCCGAATGAAAGCGATCGTTGCGATGACCCGGAATCGGGTGATTGGGCTGAACAATAAAATCCCCTGGCGCCTTCCAGGTGAGCAAGGGTGGTTCAAAGAGGTGACGATGGGTCACCCGATCCTGATGGGTCGGAAGACGTTTGAATCGATTGGCAAGCCGCTGCCAGGCCGCCGCAACCTGGTCGTCACTCGGGTCGGAAATTTTGATGAAGTCGAATTGATCCGGAATTTGGAGCCATTTGACCCAGCGCCCTACGAAACGGACGGGAAAGAAATCTTCGTGATTGGAGGTGCAGAGATCTATTTGGCGTTGCTTGACCGCTGCGACACCATTTTTGCGACCATCGTTCAGAAAGAATATCCGGGAGACGCCTTTTTCCCTGAGTTCGCGTTGCAGTTCGAAATCTCGGAAGCCATCCGCGAAACTCCAGAATACCACATTTTCCGTTACCAACGTCGGTAGGAGGGGAAACGGGTCTGGGGGTCGGTGGATCGGCGTACCGCCAATGTGCAGTCGGTGTTAGGGGCGTAAAATTTTGCTTAGATCGGTCTGCGGTCGTAAGCCGATACGTTTCATCTCCTACCAGGCAGTGCCGCTGGGGTACTCGGCGCTGGCCCAGGGCGATTTCGCCTCGGACCAGGGTTGAATGTTTTTGACTGACTTTTGCGCTTCAGCGATTTGCTTCCATCGTTCGCCGTCGTGAGTTTGGTCGCGGCAACCATTCAGAGCGAAGGTGGCTAGGCAAAGAGCGGCAACGGATAGACTTGGACGAGTCATAGATGATGGAAGGATTATCGGCGGTTGACGGTGCTGGCGCTGTTCCAAGGGATGCTTAAACCGGAATTCCGAATTTGAAACCACAGATTTCACTGATTACGCAGATTGTAATCGGTGGTTTATCCGTTTTTTCGATAGGTGGGGCTAAAACTGCATCCAGACTGTTTTCAAATATTTGTCTCCGGTAAAATCGGGCGGCATTGAGCCGGCCATAGCCTTGAACGGACGAGCGACGGCTGTTCTCAGGATGCGCAGGAACTCGTCGAAAGTCATCCCACGAAAATTAGTGGAACAGAAGAGAAGTCCCTCTGGATTCAAACACTGGGCAGCGAGAGCTGCCAATTCTCCATAGTCGTCTTGAATCCTGAAGACTTTCGATTTCCGGTCCCTGGAGAAAGTCGGGGGATCTAGAACTATAACGTCAAATTTCCTCCCTCGCCGTTGAAAGCGTCCCAACCAATCGAAAACATCCCCATAGATAAAATCGTGATCGTCCACGCGGATGCGATTGATTTCGTAATTTCGTTTTCCCCAATCGAGATAGTGGCGTGACAGATCGAGGTTTACGGTGCAGGCGCCGTTTTTGGCGGCCGCAACGCCGAATGCACAGGTGTAGGAGAACGCATTCAGAAGTGTCCTGTCCCTCGCGAAACCGCAGAGCTTCTGCCGGTTGATCCGCTGGTCGAGAAAGAGTCCCGGAGAGTATCCCGCTCGAAAATCGATCTCGAACTGGAGCCCGGACTCCAGAACGCAAAAAGGCTCTGATGCCGAATCTCCCCCCAAATGCTTGGGGACGATTTTGGTGGTTTTGAGCAGAGGCTTCCAATAGAGCGAGCGATATCCGATGCCGGGGTCGAGCGCGGGTTCGCGTTCCTCGAGTGTCTGGACCATCCAGCGACCGGCAAAATCATCGATGGTTAGTCCGGCTAAGCCATCCCCGGCACCGTCCACTAGACGCACGGCGTTCGTCAGGTCGCTGCGCATGGTGCGCCGTTTTTCGACTGCAATCACTAACTTTTCGAACGGAATCATAAAAATTTGCGTGCCCACGGCGAACGCTGCAGGCTAACCGATGAACGATCTGCGCGAAACCCTTGAGCACGCTGTTCACGAAGGACGGCTTCTGGCAGCCAGTGTCGCCAATATCTTGCGGTTACTTTCCGGAGGGAACAATCCGCTTTACGCGGCGGTTATTGAAGAACTGGCAGAGAGTGGGGCCTGGACCGAATTGGATGACCGTTTTTTTAAGACGCTGGCGTTTGGGACCGGTGGATTGCGCGGTCGGACGATCGGGAAGATCGTGACCCAAGCCGAAGCCGGCAATGGGGTTGCCGGCGGATGTCCGGAATTCCCCTGCGTCGGGACCAACGCAATGAATTTTTACAATATCAGCCGGGCCACTCAGGGTCTGGTTCGATACATCAAAGAGTACTTGGCGCTCAATAGCCCGGAGGCCACGCCCAGTCTGGTCATCGCTTACGACACTCGCTTTTTCTCACGGCAGTTCGGAGAACTCGCTTCGAAGGTCGCGATCGAAAATGGGTGCAATGTTTTCCTCTTCGAATCTAGCCGTTCAACTCCCGAGCTCTCGTTCGCCGTCCGTCATACTAACTCGACCGCTGGAATCGTGATCACGGCCAGCCACAACCCACTGCATGACAATGGCTACAAGGTCTATTTTCTGGATGGAGCCCAAGTGGTGGAACCGCACGCGGGCGCCATCATCGAACGGGTCAACACGGTGCCAGGCGAAGTCTATGAGCCTCTCCCCGAATCTCAGCAGGGTAAATTGACGTATCTCGGTCAGGAACTGGATGAGCTATACAAATCCCGTCTCCGGACGCTGGTGCTTCGTCCCGACGTTGTCGCGAACCAGGCAGGGGTAAGGATCGTCTTTACGGCAATTCACGGGACGGGTGGAATTATTTCCGTTCCTGTTTTGCGCGAATTTGGATTCGGCGTGCGGACGGTTAGGGAACAGGACCAACCCGACGGTTCTTTCCCGACGGTAAAATCTCCGAATCCGGAGAACGTCGATGCTTTAGCGATGGCGATGACGTTGGCTGAAACCGAGCACGCGGACCTGGTGATCGGGACAGACCCGGACGCGGATCGCATGGGAGTCGCTTTCCGCGATCGATCCGGAAAAATGCAACTTCTGAACGGAAACCAAATCGGGTCTCTGCTCGCCTTTTACCGAATCAAAACACTGAAAGAGCAGGGAGTGCTGACTAGTGAAAACAAGGCTCATGCAGTGGTGGTGAAAACCGTTGTGACCTCTGATCTGCAAAAGAGCATTGCCGAACGAGAGGGGATCAATTGCGTCGAAACGCTGACCGGATTCAAGTATATCGGCGCGAAGCTCGGAAAGTACGAATTGGCTTTGCCGGAGGAAGTCCGAAAGGTCTACCGCTTACTTTCAGAGCTGGAAACCCGATCGATTCGACTACAGAATTCGTATTTTTACGTTTTCGGTGGAGAAGAAAGTTACGGCTACAGCGGGGCTGATTTCGTTCGTGACAAAGATGGCAATGGCTCGGCGATCATGTTCGCGGAGGTCGCAGCCTACGCAAAATCAGAAGGGATGACGCTTGATCAGCTCCTCGATGGGATCTATCTCGAGTACGGCTGTCACCTGGAGACAACCCGTTCGCTTTCGTTTGAGGGTGCCGAGGGTGCCGAAAAGATTCGCCGCCTGGCGGACTCCTACAACGCCAACCCACCGAGCGAGATCGATCGGTCGAAAGTTGTGACCGTGAAAGATTTTTCCGGCGGGGGAGTCCGCGATTCCGAAGGGGACCTCCTGCCGAAAGAAAAGCTGACGATCTTTGAGCTCGCCGATGCCAGGCGGGTCGCCGTACGACCGTCCGGCACCGAACCGAAAATCAAATTCTATCTGTTCGGCAAAAGATCCGAGATTTCGGCAGATTCGCTGAGTCGAGTCAAAGCCGATCTTGCTGGCGCTTTGGAGAGCCTCTGGGAGTGGCTACAGAAAGACGCTAAAGAGAGAGTCAGCTAGCGCGAATACATGGTTTGGACATTTCGAGGAGATCGGTTGTTTCTCCCGCCCCTAAAGCTAGAGAGGCAAACGCTTGTTATAGGCTTCTTTCGAGCGATTTTACTTTTCGTTCTCGTCCTTTCCAGGCAGCCGGCATCCGCGCAGGACGCCGCGCCTACCCTAGAGGATCTTGGCGGCCGGTTGCCTCGGCTCAGCGCAGGGGCAGAGGTTTCTCTGATCACTTACACCCCGGGCGAGGAGCTTTACCAGTCCTTCGGTCATAGCTCCATCAGAGTGAGGGACGAACTGCTCGGCCTGGATCGCTTGTATAACTTCGGAGTCTTTGATTTCGAGACCCCGAATTTTTATGTGAAATTCGCTCATGGCGATTTGCTCTACCAACTGGCCGTCTCACAAGGGGAAGAGGAGATTCGGGTGGTTGGAGCGTACGGTCAGGGCGTCTCAGAGCTTCTGTTGAATCTCGCGCTCTCCCAGAGACAATCATTGTTCGAAGCCCTCGAGATCAATCTTCGTCCGGAGAACCGGTTCTACCGGTACGACTTCATCCTGGATAACTGCTCAACTCGTCCACGGGACGTCATCGAACGGATCACCGGTTCTCCGGTGGTTGTTCCCGGCGCCGGCAAGCAAACTTTCAGGGACATGTTGGATCCCTATTTCATCCGTATGCCCTGGGTCGGGCTGGGGGTTTCACTGTTGATGGGAGCAAACGTCGATCGACTGGCAAGCCCGCGAGAGGCATGCTTTCTGCCGGCAGATCTTGAACGCGCGGTACAGGCCAGCAAAAACGGAGAGCAAAGCCTGGCTGGGGAAAAGAAAGAAATCTTCGCGGCGGAAACCTTCCCTGGCCCGTCGCCTTTCCTATCACCAACGAGCGTTTTTTACAGCGTCGGAATTCTCTGGATTCTTTTCTGGCTGTTGCGCAGGAAAGGGCATGCCAGGTGGCCGACAGCGATTGCCTTGATGATCCTCGGCGCTCTGGGGCTTTTTGTTCTGGGCCTCTCCTTCTGGACGCGCCTCTGGGTACTGCATAGAAATTACAATCTTTGGTGGCTCATTCCTTTGCACTTTCCTGCTGGTCTTTGGCTGCTGCTCGCGAAGGATCGACCGGTCTTGCTTCTGTGGTATTTGTGGTTCGCTTTTCTTGCGGCCTTGTTTTTTGTCTGCTTCTGGTTCCTGCTCCCTCAGAGGTTTAATCCCGCTGTTGTTCCCTTGTTAATCATCGTGGCCTGGCGATGCGCCCTGGAAGCATTTGGAGGGAGAAATTCAGAATTCAACTAACTCATGAGACCTTTCTCGCTCCATTTATCTGCGATCTTGCTGAGTCTCGTCGGAGGCGTTTTGATCGCTCTGGCATTTCCTCCATGGAACAACAATTGGCTGATCTGGATCGGGTTCACCCCGGTGCTGGCCGGACTGCTTTTGTTCCCTCGGCGTTGGGTAAGTTCGCTGATTCAGGGCGCCGTCTTTGGAGGCACATTCGGCGGCCTGGTATTTTCCTGGCTGTGGGCTGGAGGGCGTCTGACCGATTGGTTGTCGAACGCGGCGAGCCTGGCGTTGCTCGGCGCAGTCTGGGGACTATTTGTAAACTTCTTCATTCGGTTACCTGCCAGGAGCGGCGATCGGAAGGTTTCACCTATCTTGCCGGGATACGGCTTCAATGCAGCAGCCTGGACGAACTCGATCGCTCATTTGCGAGTTGCCTTCTTGGCCGCTGCTGCCTGGACCGTTCTCGAATGGACCAGGGGTGTGCTTCTTCCCGAGTGGAATGCCGTTGGATTGGTTCTGCAGTCCAATCTGCCATTGCTTCAGATCTCGACCATTACCGGCGTCAGCGGCCTCTCCTTCGTCGTGGTATTCGCAAATCTCATCGCCCTGACCACGGTTCGCCGGATCATACTTGAACCAGGCCGGATGACTTGGACATCGCGTTTCGACGTCACGGCGACGCTCGGAGTCATCTTTCTGGCCGGGATCGCCGGGTTCTGGTGGCTGCAGCAAACTCCGGCGGGCGACCACAAGAATATCGCGCTAGTCTGTCCTGACACCGTCGATTTTGACCGTCTCCTGGAGCTCAGCAAACAAGAGACCGGGAAGGGAATCGATCTGTTCGTCTGGCGATGCGCCCGGTTCGGCCCTGGAGACTACAAGTTGCTCAGCGACTCGTTGGTCGAAAAATCGGCCGGGCTAGTGAGTGGCACCACCTCTGCCGAAAACGGTTCCCTCGGAGGCACGACGATCTTTATTCCGGGCGCAATCCGAAATTATTTCCTGATTCCGAGCAGGCGCGATTTTTTTCTACCTTGGGCTGGAGCGGTTGGCCGGACTCTCAATCCGTTTCAATTCGCCGACACAAATTGGGTGACGTTGATCAATTGGGATGCTGGTGATCCTCGTTTGATGCGTGCTGTCGTGACGAAGCAGATCCAGGCGATTATCGGGATTGTCGATCCGTTTCCGGGGGACGAGGGCGGAACGGAGCAGCTTTTTGCGAATCTCCGGGTCTGGTCAGCTTCGCTCGGGCACCCAATGATATTCGCCAGTACCAAAAATTACGCCGCGGTCGTGGCGCGCTCCGGAAAAATTGTGGCCGGCAAGGAGGCGACACCTGCCGCGGATGTCTTGACCGGGTCGATTAGCGTGCCGTCGCCGTTTGATTCTACGGCCTATGGCCGATATGGCGACTGGTTTGCCGTAGCCTGCGGTGCCGCTTGCCTGGTCACGGCCATTTCCGAAAGACTGAACCGGTATCATGAAAAGTCTGGTCGTTTCCCTGCATGACGTTTCGCCCCTGACCCAGCCGTTGTGTGAGGAAATCCTGGCTCAACTCCGGCAATTGGGAATTGACCAGACGTCGCTTCTGATCATTCCAAACCATCACGAGCGGGCTCCGATCCGGGAGGATTTTGCGTTTCAAAGGTGGCTGGCGGGCAAAATTGAATCCGGCCACGAGCCGGTTCTACACGGTTATTTTCATCAAAGGCGAAAGCAGAAGGCCGATTCAATCCGGGCGAAACTAACGACCGAGATTTATACGGCTGGAGAAGGGGAGTTTTTTGATCTGTCCGCCGCGGAAGCCTCCGCCCGGGTGGAGCGAGGTTTGCAGGATCTCGCGTTCCTGCAGCGGAAGATCGTCGGCTTCATTGCGCCTGCCTGGTTGCTGGGTGCGGACGCCGAAATCGCAATTGGCAAGCTTGGTTTCCTGTACACGACTCGATTGGGCAAGGTGCAAACCTTCGGTCGCTCCGCCGATATCCGCTCGCAATCGCTCGTCTGGAGCACTCGCGCTCTTTGGCGCGCGGCGACCAGTCTCGCCTGGAATCAATCGCTCGCGCTCCGCCTGATCCGTGCTCCATTGATTCGGATCGGCATTCATCCGCCGGATCTTCAACATTCACGGGTCTGGGATCAGGTGGTGCGGCTAGCGGCCGAAACAAGCCGTTGCCGGGAGTGTGTAACCTATGAGAAGTTCGTTCAGCGCGAACTGAGTCTCGGCTGACAAAATGGCTGCGAAAGTCGATCTCCATATTCATTCGAAGTTCAGCGATCGATCCGCGGAATGGATTTTTCGCCGCTTTGAGTTCCCCGACAGCTATTCCGATCCAAGGGTGTTGTACCGCCGGCTGAAGGAAAAGGGGATGACTTATGTTACTTTCACCGATCACAATCGGATCGACGGTTGCCTGGAGATCGCAGATTATCCGGACACGTTTATCAGTGAGGAAGTGACCGCCCACTTTCCCGAGGATAGCGTCAAGGTCCACTTGCTTCTCTGGAACCTGACTGAGACGCAACATGTCGAGATCCAGCGGGTCAAAAGGAATGTTTACGAGCTTCAGGAATATCTGGCGCTCGCCGGAATTCATCATGCGGTTGCCCATCCGCTGTATGATACGAATCGGCAATTGAGCGCCGATCATGTTCAAAAGCTAATCCTGCTGTTCAAGCATTTCGAGGGGATTAACGGTCTCCGGGACTCGCTCCTCAGTGAGACCGTGCGTTTTGTTCTGCGGTCATTGACCCCGGAAATCATCCAACGGTTCGCGGACCGTCAACACCTTACCCCCACCCATCCGGAGCCATGGCGCAAAGTTCTGATTGCCGGCTCTGACGATCACGCAGGAATTTTTCCAGCCTCTGCTTACACGGAGGCTCCTGACTGCCAAACGGTCGACGAATACTTGAACTTCATCCGAAAAGGGGATTGCGTGACTCGCGGAGACGCGGGCACTCCATTGGTGATCGCCCATGGGCTTTACAACACCGCCTATCAGTTCGCGAAAGACAAATTTTCGGCGGCCGTCAGTCCGAATCTAGCCTTTCTCGAAATTGTTTTCTCGCGGTTCATGGAGGGTAAGAATCCGACAAATTTCACCCTCGGCGAAAAGCTCGGCCTGCTGGCGAGCGGAATTCTCTCAGGGAAAATCTTCGAATTGGCAAAACCGGCCAATCTTTCGATCTGGCCGGAATTGGCAAATTACTTTGGAAGCGCTGAAGTGCAGGCTCAGATTGCCAGGGAAACCGAAGGTGTAAATGAGCCGGAACGGCGGGCGTTTCTGATGGTTGCGCTGGTCTTCAATCAGTTGGCATTTCGTTTTTTTCAGAAATTCGTTCAACAGATCAGTGCGGGGGGCGTGGTCGAAGCTGTGCAGGCATTGAGCGCGTTAGTGCCGATGGGGTTTCTGCTGGGGCCTTATTTTTACGGATTTCATAGCCAGGCGCCCTCCCGCAAGCGACTGACAGCGATCTGCTCCGCGACGGTAAACTTCATCCCGGACGTCCTGCAAAATACCAGACGCGCCTGGTTTACCGACACGCTCGACGATGTGAACGGGGTGGCGACGACCATTCGAAAAATGGCGGGAGCCGCCTACGAAACGGGGGCGGATCTTATTGTCGTGGCATCGAGGGAGCAGATTAGTATCTCCGACATTCCGATAAAGAATTTTCCGCCCATCGGCGAGTTTGAGCTGCCGGAATACGAACTGCAGAAGCTCAGTTTTCCGCCGGTTCTGCATATGCTGGACTACATTCAACGCGAACGGTTCACTGAGCTGATCATCAGTACGCCTGGGCCGGTTGGGCTGACGGCTCTCCTGGCCGCCAAGATACTCGACCTGAAGACGGCGGGAATTTACCACACCGATTTTCCGCAGTACGTGCGGATCCTGACTCAGGATAACTACATGGAGACGCTTGCCTGGGGTTATATGCAGTGGTTTTACTCTCAGCTTGACGTGGTTTACGTGAATTCTGAGCACTATCGTCAGCGCTGGATCGAACGCGGGATCATCCCGGAGAGGTTAAAAATATTTCCCCGCGGTATTGATACCGGGCTGTTTACGCCCGCACACCGCAATCCTGCATTTTGGGAGAAATTCGGAAAGAAACCGGGAGAGCTTGGACTGCTTTACGTCGGCCGTATCTCGAAGGAGAAGAACATCGATATTGCGGTGGCGGCTGTTCGGAAACTCCTGGGCGAAGGACTTCCGGTTCGGTTGTTGATGGTTGGAGATGGACCGTATCTGCGAGAACTGCGCCAAGAAGTCCCGGAAGCATGTTTTACGGGGTACCTTCGGTCTGCGGAACTGGCAACCGCCTACGCTTCGAGTGACATTTTTGTTTTCCCCAGTACGACTGACACGTTCGGAAACGTCGTCCTAGAAGCGAAAGCAGCCGGTTTGCCCTGCGTGGTGTCCAATCGCGGCGGCCCCTGCGAGCTGGTCAGCGATGGCGTGGACGGCTTCGTGACCAGGGCGTTGGATGTCGGGGATTTTGCCCGGGTCTTGAGGTTGTTGTGCAAAGACGCCGAATTGCGGATAAAAATGGGCCGGGAAGCCAGAAATCGGATCGAGAACCGGAACTGGAACAATGCATTTCGGCAGTTTTGGAACGAGACCCTCTAAAAATCTCATTTGAATTTTCGTGGTGCTCCGTTACTTTCCGAGCCTGCTATGGCAAAGAAGTCTTGGATTGAGAGGAACAAACGGAAGCTGGAGACGGTGGAAAAATATGCCGCGACTCGCGCGGCCTTGAAGGCGAAAAACGATTACGAAGGTCTTGCCCTGCTCCCTCGAGATGCCAGTCCAACACGTCTTGTCAATCGTTGTCAACAAAGTGGCCGTCGCCGCGGTTTCATCCGCCGCTTCCGCCTATCCCGAATTGCTTTTCGTGAGCTTGCTTCTCAAGGGATGATCCCTGGAGTCACGAAGTCGAGTTGGTGAGCCGGCCTTCGTTTCGCGGAGGTGTTGCGTCGCCTCATTTGTCCTGGTCATTAACTTCGGAGCGGACCGTTCGCGGTGAATTACACTTTTGAAGTGTGACCAACCTGTGGTTCGTTGTCAGGAGCAATTGAATCGATGATTTCAGAAATTCCGTTTTGGCTCGCTGTGTCGGCCTCTCCTGAGGTTGATGCTGAGCTTGGATCTTCAGGATCGATCCTGTTCAATCTGCTGGTTATCCTGCTGCTGGTTTTCCTGAACGGCTTCTTTGTCGCGTCTGAATTTGCTCTCGTCAAGGTCCGCTCCACGCAATTGGACGCTCTCGAGGAGGGTGATAAAAAGGTAGCGTTGGCGCGGCGGGTGACGTCGCATCTGGATGCGTATCTTTCCGCTACCCAACTTGGCATCACGCTGGCGAGCCTGGCCCTTGGATGGATCGGCGAACCCTACCTGGCCAGACTGATTCGCCCTGTTCTGATCGAAACGGGGATGACCTCTGAAGCGATCGTTCACGGAGTTTCGTTCGCTATCGGGTTCGGGATTATCACGTATCTGCACATTGTTCTTGGCGAGGTCACACCGAAGTGGCTGGGGATTCGGAAAGCGCTGGTTATAAGCCTCTGGATTAGCCCTCCGCTTCATCTCTTTTACATTATTTTTCGTCCGGCCATCTGGTTTCTTCAAGCCTCCGCAAACTGGATCATGAAGTCCGTCTTCCGAATGGATCCGGTCACTGATACTGAACTCGTGCACAGCGAGGAGGAGTTGCGTGTCATCCTGACGGAGAACGAGACTCCGGCAGATGGGACCGAACTGGGGAACGAGTTGTTGATCAACGCGCTTGATTTCCGTCGGAGGGTGGTCCGGGATATTATGACTCCACGCGGGGACGTCATTTACCTTGACCTCCAGGATTCCTTCGATGCGAATGTCCAGGTTGCGATCGAATCGGGGCACACGCGCTTTCCTCTGGTTCAAGGGCATCTGGATAACACGGTCGGGCTGATCCACATCAAGGATCTGATGCGCGAAATGAAGAATGAACAGCATGACCTGTTGGCAATAAAACGGGAACTGACCCCGGTCCCTGAATTTATGCCGCTGGAGAAACTCCTGAGACAGTTTTTGGCCAAACGAGCGCATTTTGCGGTGGTGGTGGACGAGTACGGAGGTGCAGTCGGCATCGTGACTCTCGATAACGTGGTCGGAGAGTTGGTCGGAGAGATTAAGGACGAATTCGACCAGGAACAGGTCAAAGAGTTCGTGCGACTCAACGAAGAAGAATTTGTCGTCCAAGGCCAACTGAATCTCTACGAACTAAAAGAGCTGGCAGATCTTGAACTGGAAAATGCAGAAGTCACCACCATTGGCGGGTACGTGGTACAGCTCCTGGGACATCTGCCGAAACAAGGCGAACAGGTCCAGATTGAAGGGTATCTTGTCACCATTACGCAAACGGACGGTCGACGGATTCTTCAGCTCCATTTCAAGAGGCACGTAATCCAACCTGCGGAAGAGCAGGAGCAAACCGCGAGTCGCGACCGATCACAGTAGGTTCGCGACAAATTCGTCTCGATCGAAATAGCGAAGATCGCCTGGCTTTTCGCCGGTCCCGACAAATCGAGGTGGGATTGCCAGTTCGTCCATGATGGCGACGGCGATCCCGCCTTTCCCGGAACCATCAAGCTTCGTGACCACCAGCCCGGTGAGACCGACCGCCTGTTTGAATTCTCTGGCTTGGACCAGCGCATTGCTCCCCGTTGTGGCGTCGACAACCAGGAGACATTCATGCGGCGCCTGCTCGTCGTGCTTCCGCAGCGTTCTTACCACCTTTCCCAACTCCTGCATCAGATTGTGTTTCGTGTGTAAGCGACCCGCGGTGTCGCAGATCAGAAACTCAATATTTCGTTTATTCGCGGCGGAATAGGCGTCATAGCAGAGAGCCGCCGGATCGGCGTTATATTCGCCGGTGATGACATCCACCTGCAGACGGTCGGCCCAGACCTTCAGTTGTTCGATGGCCGCGGCCCGGAACGTATCGGCGGCGGCGAGCATGACCGTGTGTCGATCTTGCTTGAGAAGGTGAGCAAGCTTCGCCGTAGCAGTCGTCTTGCCGGTCCCGTTTACGCCAACCATCAGGATCACCTTGGGCCTGTTCGGAAGTGGCCTGAGCTTCGGATTGGCGATTGGAAGAATCTGTTCAATATGGCGCCGCGTCACCTCGACCACGTCCTTGGCGCTAATCTTGACTTGACGTTGCTGCAGCTCCCCGATGATCCGAAGCGTCATCGGCACGCCGATATCTGCCCGGATCAAGCTCTCTTCAAGCTCATCCCAATCAATGGCCTTGCCACCAAACCGGTCCAACAAATCTTTGAAAAATCCCAACGCCATGTCTTTAGCCTAGAAACCGCGGATCTTTAATCTGTGCAATCTGTGGTTTCTAATTGGGAATTTAGTTGGCTGGGTTTGAAACGGTTCGGAGCGGGCGATTCAAATCAAGCTTCACTCGATCGAGTACCCCGTTCACGAACTTGCCGGATTCGTCCGTCCCAAATTTCTTGGCGATATCGATCGCTTCGTTAATGGCGACAATGGGAGGGACATCGTCGGCATAGAGCATCTCGTAAATCGCCATTCGAAGGATGTTTCGATCCACGGCGGAGATGCGCCTCAATTCATAGTTGGCGGTGTATTTGGTAATTTTCTCATCGATTGTTGCCTGGCGGGCGATGACACCGTTGAGCAGATTGGTTGCGAACCTGCGGACCCCTTGAAGTGCCGGACGGAACTCCCAAAACAAGTCCAATTCCGGCCCACTCAGCGATTGCTGGACGTTTAAGTCCCAGTGAAATAGAAGCTGCAGCGCGACTTCCCTTCCTTCACGGCGTTTACCCATTGGAACTATCCTTGTTTCAGAATTTGACGGAGGGCGTGGACGATCCGGATTGCCGCGCGCGCGGCCTCTGTTCCGCGGTTGAGGTCGGGCGATAAACAGCGAGCCTTTGCCTGCTCTTCATTCTTCGCAACGAGAACCTCGTGGAGGACCGGCACGGACTCCTTCAAACTAATGGTCAAAAGCGCTTGTGTCACTGCGGTGGCAATTAACGAAGCGTGCAAAGTTTCCCCGTCAAAAATCAGTCCGAACGCGAGGATCGCATCCGGTTTCTCGTATTTGGCGACAGCCTGAACGGCAATGGGAATTTCGAACGACCCGGGCACACGCACCAACGAAAGCTGCGCGTGTGGAGCGATGGCTTTCAACTCCTCGCTGGCAAACCGCACCAATCCGTCCACGTAATTCCGATTGTATTCGCTCGCGACAATCGCGAACCGGACGGCTTCGTTAAGGACTTCGGGACGCACCGGAAATTCTGTCGACATGAGTGCCGGACGATACTCTTTCGGCAGGAGCGTGCAAGGAGAGGAGTTCAGGAAACTCAAGCACTCAAGCACTCAAGCCTGCAATACTCCAATACTCCAATCCTCCAATCCTCCAATCCCCCAATCCCCCTGCTCCTGCTCAGAGCAGGTGTCCCATCTTTGCGCGCTTGGTCTGGAGATACTTCGCATTATGCGGATTGGCCTGCGCTTTGATCGGAAGTTGTTCGACGATATTCAGACCGTATCCTTCGAGCCCGACCACTTTTTTTGGATTGTTGGTCAGGAGACGGATGTGGCGAACGCCGAGATCGACCAATATTTGTGCACCGGTACCATATTCACGGAGGTCCATCGGAAACCCTAGCTTTTCATTGGCTTCGACTGTGTCGAGGCCCTGTTCCTGGAGTTCGTAGGCGCGAATTTTGGCGGCCAATCCAATGCCTCGTCCTTCCTGGCGCATATAGACCAGGACGCCTGAACCGGCATCGTTAATATGTTGCAATGCAGCATGTAATTGATCGCCGCAATCGCAGCGTCGTGAACCGAAAACATCGCCGGTCAGGCACTCGCTGTGGACGCGCACCAGGGTTGGTTCCTCGGTAGAAACAACTCCTTTGACGAGAGCCAGGTGATGAACGTCATCGATCAAGGAACGATAAAGATGCAGCCGAAAATCACCGTAATCTGTTGGCAAGGAGACCACCTCGAGTCGTTCGATCAGTATTTCCCTCGCTCGGCGGTACGCTATAAGGTTTTCGATTGAGCAGATCTTGAGATTATGCTGCCGCTTAAAGGCGATCAAGTCGGGTAACCTCGACATGGAGCCATCGTCATTCACCACCTCCGCCAACACACCGGCGGGCGAAAGGCCGGCTAATCTCGCAAGGTCGACAGCCGCTTCGGTGTGTCCGGCGCGTCGAAGGACACCTCCCTCTCTGTATCGGAGCGGGAAGACGTGGCCCGGGCGCACAAGATCTTGCGCCCCGGTGGCGGGATCCGCCAGCAGGCGAATCGTGCGTGATCGGTCTGCGGCGGATATGCCGGTCGTTACCCCGGATTTTGCGTCGACGGAGATGGTATAGGCTGTTCTCATCGATTCAGTGTTTCGGACCGTCATCAGTGGCAGTTCCAAACGGTCCAAGTCCTTGCCCTCCATTGGAACGCAGATGACACCGGAGGTGTAGCGAATCATGAAATTGATCAATTCTGGCGTTGCCTTCTCCGCTGCTAAGATCAGATCCCCTTCGTTCTCACGATTTGCATCATCGGTCACGATCACCAAATGCCCCTGACGGATTTCTTCGAGAACCTCTTCTATCGGATCAAACTCAATGTTCATAGGGTCCCCTCACTCTCTTAGAATTTCGGTTTCCGTCAAACCGTTCACCGTTTGGCGTTCACCGTTTGGCGTTCACCGTTTGGCGTTCACCGTTTGGGTGAGAACGTTCTTCATTTTTAGTTCTTTGCCGTTTGATCGGCGGCGCCGCGTAAGCGAACCGTCCCGGTTTGCTCGGGGTTTGAAAAAACAAAGCAATGGACTTCGTCTCTCAGCCTACGCCAAACGCCAAACGCCAAACGCCAAACGCCGAACGCCGAACGCCGAACGCTGAACGTTGAACGTTGAACGCCTCCCGGTTTGACGCCAAACCAAATTGCCAGTACGGAAGAAACCTGATGAGGTTTCGATCTGTCTACGTCGCTGGGCATCGAGGGTTGGTGGGAAGCGCGCTCGTGCGCAATTTGCAGTCAAATGGGTATCGAAACATTCTCGCCCGGAGTCACAAGGAGCTGGATCTCAAGAACCCGGAAGAGGTACGCAAATTCTTTTCGGAAGCCCGGCCGGAGGCTGTGGTAATCGCGGCCGCAAAAGTCGGCGGGATCCAGGCGAACAGCATTTACCCTGTGGAATTCCTGCTCGAAAATCTGCAGATCCAGAACAACCTGATCGCGACGAGCTTCGAGTTCGGCGTGAAGAAATTGCTGTTCCTCGGTAGCTCCTGTATCTATCCGAAACTGGCAGCACAACCGATTCATGAGGATTCGCTTCTCACCGGACCTCTTGAACCCTCGAACGAACCATACGCGATCGCCAAGATCGCCGGGATCAAACTTTGCCAGGCGTACGCGCGACAATATGGAACGGATTTCATTTGCGCGATGCCGACCAATATTTATGGGCCTGGGGACAACTTTGACCTGCAGAACTCCCATGTGTTGCCGGCGCTTATCCGGAAAGTGCATGAAGCGAAGGTACAGGGTCGGAACGATGTGACGATCTGGGGTACCGGTACGCCGCGCAGGGAGTTTCTTCATGCCGACGATTTGGCAGACGCGCTCCGATTTCTATTGGAGGACTATGAATCGCCAGAAATCATCAATGTGGGTTATGGCGAAGATGTAACGATTCACGAACTTGTGCAGATCATCGCGCGCGTCGTTGGTTTGGAGATTAAGATTGTGTTTGATACCAGCAAGCCCGATGGAACTCCGCGGAAGCTTTTGGACTCTGCCCGACTGCAAAAGTTGGGCTGGAAGCCGCGGATCTCTCTGAAAGATGGCATCCTGCAGACCTATCACTGGTTGCTGCGAGGCGGCTCTGAATTGAAAGGGTGGACCAATTAAGAGGCCTGCGGCGCCCGGAGGTGAAAGGTTGTGAGTTCCGATTCGAGAGCATTAAAGATAGCAATTTCCAGCCACAGCGGGTGTGGCAATACCACCGCGACAAACAATGTCGGAACTACCTTGAGTCTTGAAGTCGTCAACTACACGTTTCGAGATCTGGCGCAAGATCTTGATCTACCCTTTGAAGAGGTTCAACGACAGGCTGCCAAGAGCAGGATTTATGATTTCCTGACCGACTTGAAATTGATGCGCGCTTCGCTGCAATCCCGGGTCGTTGTTGGGTCCAGGCTGGCCGGATGGCTAGTCGAGGCGGACTTGAGAGTCTGGCTGCACGCGCCTTTGGAGGCTCGGGCCAAAAGAATTTTTCAACGCGAGCCGGATAAGCACGCCGGCTACGAGTCCGTTCTCTATCGAACATTGCAGCGCGATGAGCAGAACCGGAAACGGTACCTGGAAGTCTACGGCATCGACATCAATGACCGCAGCGATTTCGATATTATCATTAACACGGAAAAACTAACTGCCGAACAAGTTTCCAGCCTGATCGTTGCTGCCGCTCGCTGGGCAAGTCAGAATGAGCTGGACCGAAGGAACCTGCATCTCCCACGGATTCGGAAGATCATCTCCGATAATCTGGGGATTGACCCGAAGATCTTGATCGATGACTCGCTCTTTGTCGACGTGAAGGAGATCTATCAACGGCTGCGTTGAGGGCGTTAAAGCGTCCCGCTTTTGGTTCAGTAAGTAAGGCCGTCCCGACTTACTTACTCCGTGCTTCTTGCACTAGTCTTGATTTGATTTCGTACAGACCGAACTCCAGGCCCACGGGATAGATGTGAGGATTAAGGAGTCGTTTGACGCCAGTGTAAAACCGGCCCAGTTCGCTCTGTGCCAAGGCCCGCATCTTTTGAATGGAAGGGCGTTCATAGACCAGTTCACCGCGCCGAAAAATTGGGACCAGTAAATCATTGTGTTTTGCCGATCCGGGAATCTTCCTGTGAATTGTCACATCCGCGATATCGACAATGGTCCGTTCCGTCGGCACGCCGTCCAGCTCGTCGTAAATCATATCCGCCAGATATTCCCTCTGATCTTCGAAACGCCGAACTTGCAGCGACCCGGGATTGGACACTTTCGCGGCTTGTTCTGATAATTTGACCTTTTTTTGCCATGGACCAGTTCCGGAGCGGATTGCGCCGAGTTTGTAGACACCGCCGAGTGCCGGCTGATCGAAAGCGGTCACCAGTTTTGTCCCGACTCCCCAAAGGTCGATCATTGCCCCTTGCTCGTTGAGGCTGGCAATCACGTGTTCATCCAAATCATTGCTGGCGACAATTTGAGTGGTTTTGAATCCCGCGAGGTCCAGAATGCCTCGCGCCACGATGCTTAAATAGCTAAGGTCCCCGGAGTCGAGGCGGATGCCGGCCAGATCTTTGCCGGCCGATCTCAGACGACGGCCCACCTTCACGGCGTGCCGGATTCCTTCGATGGAGTCGTAGGTATCCACCAGAAAGACGCAGTTCCCCGGCATGACCTCCGCGTAGGCTTCAAACGCTTCGTACTCGGTTTGAAAGGACATTACCCAGCTGTGCGCATGGGTTCCTCGCACCGGGATTCCAAAGACCTTACCGGCCAGCACATTCGAGGTGGCGACACATCCACCGATATATGCGGCGCGGCTCGCTGCCAGCGCTCCATCCGGTCCGTGGGCGCGCCGCAGCCCAAATTCCATGACCGGACTTCCCCTGGCCGCCAGGCAGATCCGCGCTGACTTGGTGGCGATAAGCGTTTGAAAATTGATGATATTCAAGAGAGCTGTCTCAAACAACTGACATTGCAACAGCGACCCTGTGACTCGCAGCAATGGTTCGTGCGGGAATACCACGTTGCCCTCCGGAATCGCGTCAAGGTCGCAAGCAAACCGGAGCGTCTGGAGATAGTCCAGAAACTTGGGTTCGAACAGTCGTACGTCATCCGATCCCCGAAGTTCCTCAAGATAGGCGAGGTCATCCGGCTGAAATTCAAAATTCTGAAGAAAGTCAATCGCGTCGCTCAGGCCGCAGGCGATGGCGTACCCGCCGTTGAACGGTTCCTGGCGGAAAGAGAGGTGAAAGATCGCCTCATGTCCAAGCATCTGCTTTTTCCAGTAACCATAGGCCATGGTAAGCTGGTAGAGGTCAGTCAGAAGAGTGGGCGTGACGCGGTCTTTTTCGGGCATGAGTGGTCCAATGCGTGATCCCCGTTTCCCGTGAGAGCGGAGTGGTGGAGTGATGGAGTGATGGAGTATTGGAGTGATGGAGTATTGGAGGATTGGAGGATTGGAGTATTGGAGGAGCGCTTCTGGAGCGCTAAACTTACCTGTCGGCTAGCCCTGGCTGAAGTGTAGAGTCCCGAAGTACGAGGTGTCACGCGGGAAGGCCCGGCTCAGGCTGAGCTTCGCCCTACCTGCGCCCGGGCCCACTCCAATCCTCCAATCCTCCAATACTCCAATACTCCAATCCTCCACCACTCCATCACTCCATCACTCCATCACTCCATCACTCCATCACTCCGCGTCACACCTAGCGGAGGAAAAAGTTCACCTCATCATCGTACGGATTGAACGGATCCGGCATGGGCAGATAATCCTGGCTTTCCAACGCAATCGAATCCCAATTGATGATGTACGGAAGATTTCGCTTTTGGAATTGCGCCACTGCCCTGGATCGACCCTTAGCTCTAGTATTCTGTGGTGAAGTCCGGATCGAGTCTTCGCGCCGGACTGCGGCATTAAATTCGCCGATGGCCTTGGCAGGCTTCAGCGCGAAAAACAGGCCCTTGTTCGGATCGATGTTGTGGTATTCGAGATCGAGACTTTGCAACCAGGGATCCTGCCAACTCAATCCTTCTTCCTCCATAAAAGTAGTGAGCAGCCATTTTTTGGAGATCCAATCGACGCCGCCGATCAGCAGCTCGGGCTTGCTCCGAATGGCATCGAGCGTGAAGCTCCAGCTCTCCAGAATCCAATCGGTTTCCTCGTCCTGCCCAGACAGGTGGTGGTGCGCATACTCTAGAAACTGGTACTGAATATCCAGGGCATCTTGCCGGGTGCCGTCATCCATCTCGACGAGCCATTGACCGTCGGGATCGCGTGAAATCTCCCTCGTGGCAAGGACTGCATCGCGCAGGGCAATGTGAGTCGGAAGCAAGTTTTCTTCGAGCAGCGTCAGTACGCAAACAGTCGTGCCGATCTTCAGCGCGGTGGCGAACGGGCTCATATTAGAGTCGCCGATCAATAAATGCAGCCGCCGATATTTGCGATAATCCGCGAGCGGCTCATCACGAGCATTGATGATCGCCCGGTTAAACTGCACCCATTGATAGATGTCATTCACGATGTGATCGGCCCGTTGGCTGATCTGGAAATTGACGTGACCGGGTCGGTCGGGTAGTTCGAAATCGAAAGCCAGCGGGTTCGCTTGTCCGACCCGCCCGGCCCCGGCAAATATTTGCCGGGTCGCCAGAAACGCAAGAAGCGACGCTAATACTTCCGGAGTGAATTGCGCTTCCCGGTGCATCAGATAGTTCTCGTGACAGCCGAACGTCGCGCCGGTGTGATGATCGACGTTGTTCTTGAGGAAAGCGACTTGGTCTCCGGCTCCCATTTCTGTCAGGGCCTGATTTAATAGCAGATCGCCGGCGATATCGAATGAAACCAAATCCCGGAGATTAAGACATTCGGGCGACGAATATTCCAGATGTCCCATGTCGAGGTAGAGCCGACCTCCATTCAAAAGAAAACCGCCGTTGCCCGGCGGTTCTTCGTAATCCCGGTAATGCAGGTCGATAGCGCCCACATGACATTTCCGGAAGAGGTAATTCTTCACCTTAACCGGCCAGGCATCTGCCTGGCTTTGGGCTTGGTCTTCAGAGATCAAACAACCGTACTCTGTCTCGAGACCAACGATTCGATTCATCGGTTCGCATTTTCGGATGAAAACGGCGCACAGGCAACCGAGAACTCGTCTCGACGCGCTACTCTTTGGGCGCGTCCTTCTTCTCTTGGGCCTTGCTGCTGTTCGCCGTGATGCGTTAAGCCTGGGGAGGATTGGACTGCGGGTGCGACGCCTGCGCTGCGCGAGGCTGGGGGACGCTGGCTGCCGCAACGCGCGCTTGATCAATTGGTGGGGGCCCCTTCGCTTGGGGAGGCGGTTCCTTTTTCGGCTCTTCCTTCTTGTGCTGTGGCGCTCCTTCGCGGGAAGCGGGCTTCTCGTTCTCTCCCGGACGTCTGCCCTCGGGTTTCGGCTGAACATGTTCGCCCTCACCCCCTCGAACCTCTGTCTGTGGCTTCTCCGTCGGGACCGCCGGCGGACCGGGTTTTTTCTCTTGAGCGGGCACCGGCGGTTGTCTCGGCGGCTCGACCGGTCTCGGGTTTTGCGGCGCAACCGGTTTCGCCTTTTCGGGTTCGAGCTTCTGTTGCTCGCCAGGCGCCTTGTCTCGGGGCTTTTCGACAACCGGCTTCGATTGACCGGCGGGCGCCTGAGGACCTTGTTCGACCGGTTTAGCGTTTTGCGGCGGAACCGGTTTCGTTGTTTCGGGTTCGGGTTTCTGTTGTTCGGCAGGTGGCTTGCTTCCGGGTTTTTCGACAAACGGTTTCAATTGACCGGCGGGCGCCTGAGGACCTTGTTCGACCGGTTTAGCGTTTTGCGGCGGAGCCGGCTTCGCCTTCCCGGGTTCGAGCTTCTGCTGTTCTCCGGGTGGGGTATTTCCGGGTTTTTCGACAAATGGCTTCAATTGACCCCCCGGCGCCTGCGGACCTTTCCCAGGTTCAGCCGGAGGGTGCTGCTCACCCTTCACGGCCTGGATCTGAGGTTTGACCGGGAGCACGGGTTTAGCGGGAAGATTCTGAGGAACTGGGGTCTGCCGAGCGTATTGCTGCCGCAGCTCCTTTGCCTGCGCCTCCGGGACGTTTCGCCAGCCGCGATCGGCCTGGGTCTTTCCAAGCTCCTTCGTGACTTTAGGTCTCACCGTGGCGGTCGGTTTCAACGCTGGTGGCGGGGCAAAAATGTTGAGTTGGTTTCCTTGAGCTTCTGTTTTAAAAGCGGCGTTGGCCTGGGTCTGGGCGGCGTAATTAATTTTGTAGTTTGGAAGCTGCTGGCCGCCTTGCCGCTGGACTGCTTCGGAAACTCTTTGATATTGCGGACCGTAGTTATTAATTACGTTATTGTTGTACGTAATATTCGTGATGTTTGTCGTGCGATTGAAAAAACCGAAGCTCTGTTGGGGCGGTAGATAGGACTCCCGATACGATGGACGACCGAAATCGCCGATCCTGATAAACGCAAACGCCGACGGCCCGATATCATAGTAGTTGTCGCACCAGGGATGAATTCCGACGCTGGTGCTGAAAGAAGACTCAGGCGGCAGCGGTGCCCAGCCAACATAGTCGTCATTGTCGGTGTGCCGCCATGATACCCAGGCAGGTGCCCATTGTCTGCCTGGCACCCACGCCCATCCGGCCCCATCGATCAGTACCCAGCGGCCGTAGTGATAGGTTGCCCATCCGAAATTTTCGTTGGATTGCCAGAACCACCCGCGATCCGTCCATACCCAGTGCCCGTCCGAATACGGCCGCCAAGAACTTGTTGAGACGGCGACATTTGGCTGCCAGACGTATCCGTAGTCATCGTCGTTCAACCACTGACCGTCCGGTGCAAGTCGATCGTAAAAGACATCGTAATCGCCCTCCGAATCCGAGTCAGTCTGGACCTCTGAGTCGGCGTCTTGCTGCCAATAGCCCACGTTATGGGTTGAATGATCGATTGGTGACGGATCGGCCATCGAAGCGGAAGAAGTCCTCAGGGCCATTACGGCAAGGGCACAAAGTGACGAGAGTACGTATTTATTCATAACGAAGGGACAAGATTGGACTGCTTAGGAGTACTACTTATTCAACGTTCCAATAACAATAATTTTGAGACTGACCAAAAAACAAGGGCGCGACCCTAAGACAATCGTTCCAATCAACGGAGGTTTTGTCCTTTAATTGCCATATTTTTTTAGTGTCCTGCACCCGAAATTGCAGGTACCTGCAATTTCGGGTGCAGGACAAGTCACAAGAAAAAAGTTGCACCACAGGTCACCCTTTGAATTGATTCCAAAATGAGTTCTTCTGTCAGGGTTCGCTTCGCTCCGTCTCCCACCGGTTTCTTGCACGTTGGCGGCGCGAGGACTGCGCTTTTTAACTGGCTGTTCGCGCGGCATCACCAGGGCACCTTTCTGCTGAGAATTGAGGATACCGACAAGAGCCGGGAGAGGCTTGAGGCAGTTCAGGTAATTTACGACGGGTTGCGCTGGCTTGGCCTCGAGTGGGACGAAGGCGCGGGAATCGGTGGAGAATACGGTCCTTATTTTCAAAGTGAGCGCAATCGGATTTATGAAAAATATCTCGATCTGCTTCATGCGAAGGGAGTTGTGTACGAGGATGAGGGAGCTGTTCGTTTTCGCTCACCGCGCAAGCCTGTGATCGTGGACGATCTTGTGTGTGGACGGATTGAGTTTGACCGCAGCATGGATCCTGACATGACTATTCGGCGCCCGGACGGTTCGTGGATCTTCCATTTTGTCAACGTGGTGGATGACATCGAAATGAGAATTTCTCACGTGATCCGAGGGGAGGACCATCTGACGAATACGGCAAAACATGTCGAGCTCTACGAAGCCTTTGGTGAAACTCCCCCGAGTTTCGCCCATATACCGCTGATCCTGAATCGGGACGGCTCGAAGATGAGCAAACGCGATGCGGGAGCGAGCATCACGAGTTACGTCGATCAAGGGTATGCGCCGGAAGCGGTCCGGAATTATCTCTGTCTCCTCGGCTGGTCCCCGAAGGACAACCGGGAAGAGATTGAGATTGAGGAAGTTGTCCAATTGTTTGACCTGACGAAGGTCAACCGCCGGAACGCCGCGTTCGACTTGGACAAATGCTATTGGCTGAACGGCCAGTATGTTCTTCACATGTCGCTAGGCCGTTTCCGGGAACTCAGTGAGCCCTTTATCCAAAAGGCAGGAATCGCCATTTCCGAGGAAGAGTATCTCCTGAAAGTGCTGGAGATCGTGAAAGAGAAAATAAAGCTCTTCAAGGATGTCCCGGACTGGATCGGATACTTTTTTACCGAGGAGTTCCCGCTTGAACCGGAGGCGGTGGAGAAAACACTGAACAACCCCGGGGCAATTGATCGACTCGGCCGTCTTCGCGAGAAATACGCCGAAGTGGACGATTGGTCAGCGGCGAATCTCGAAACGGCCCTCAAACACCTCGGAGCGGCGATCGGATGCAAAACCGGTGAATTGGTCCACCCAGCTCGGGTTGCGGTGAGTGGCCGCTCGATTGGGCCAAGCCTTTATCACATGTTAGAGATCATGGGCAAACCGCGAGTCCTGCGACGGATGGATCGGGTTCTGCAGAAATTTGCTTGAGGCATGAATTCGCTAACCCTCCAGACGCTGCGCGAGCGGAAGGATCCGGAGCTCCGCCTCCTGGTGATTGGAGACCCGATTGACCATTCACTCTCTCCGCCGATGCACAATGCCGCTCTGGAGTTCTTACACCTTCCGTGCGTCTACGGGAGGTTGCGGGTCGGATCAAAAAATCTGCGAGAAGCGTTCAAGATCCTGCGACAACAAGATTTTATCGGGTGGAACCTGACTTTGCCACATAAACTGGTGGCCATCGATTTGTTAGACGGACTCGATCCGATGTCTGAGCGACTGGGCGCTGTAAATACGGTGGTCAACCACTCGGGCCGCCTGTTCGGGTTTAACACTGATGGGAAGGGTCTGGTGGCCGCGATCGGAGAGGCATTCGGGTGTGCCATTCCTTCCGTCCGGATTGCTCTGCTGGGTGCGGGTGGGGGAGCGGGCCAGGCAGCGGCTCGTTATCTCGCAGAACTTAAGGTGCCGAAGCTGATTCTCTTAAATCGAACAAGCGCCACGGCTGAACAGCTGGCCGGCGAACTGGCTGCTCGCTCAAAATCGGACGTGCGAGCGGAGCCTTGGGAGAAGCTGCCCTCCATCTGCCATGAAGTCGATCTGATCGTGAACGCGTCGACGGTTGCGCCAACGACGGAGGCTTTGAATTCGCTCGAACCACGACATTTGGTTTTCGACATGGTCTACGGACCTCAAGAGACATCGCTGGTCCATTTTGCGCGGAAAAGAGGGGCGCGGGCCTCGGACGGTCTCCTGATGTTACTCCACCAGGGAGTCTTTGCCTTCGAGATCTGGTTTGGTAAGCCGGCCCCTGCGGCCTTGATGCGCAAAGCACTCTTCGTCGCCGCAGGGAGGGAAGAGTAGGGTAAGTTAAGGGTTGTGGTTCGCCGGAAGGGCTGTACCGTTTCGCCGTCGTTGGGTCATGGCACTTGTTGAACCACTTATTGAGATCGCTAAGGCTAGTGGATGCGCTGACTTGGAGGCGTGTCGGAAGATTGTTGGAGCCGCTGTCGAAGAACAGCGCTCACTCATCCAATCCATCCTGGAATCCCGGTTGGTGGATGAAACCGGCTTCTTAACCGGGGTTAGTCGCTGGCTCGAAATTCCATGGTGGGACGAACCGATCACGGGAGTGCCGGCTCCGTTGCGAGAAAAGGTCCCGGCCAAAACCGCGCTCCGCTATCGGGTTGTCCCCTTGCGGGAAGATGAGCGCGAAATCTGGATTGCTCTCTACGATCCGTTTGACCTGCTGGCACGTCAAGCGTTGGCGACCTCGCTCGACCAGCGTATCATGTATGCAATGTCGACGCGGACGCAGATTATTCAGGCGCTCCGACAGGGGTATGGAGTCGGCGCCGAGACTTTTGAGGCGATCCTTGAAGGCCGGGCGGAGGATGAACTCGGGGTCGATATGAAACAGGAAACCAACGTTCTCGATCTCGATGATTCGGAAGCTTCTGTTGTCAAGTTCGTCAACCAGATCCTTCGAGAAGCGCTCGAACAACGAGCGACCGATATTCATATCGAGCCGCTGCAGGACGATCTGCAGATTCGCTATCGGATTGACGGGGTTCTGCATGAGGTTCCTGTGCCGCCCAACATCAAGCTGCTCCAAGCCTCCGTCATATCGCGGCTAAAGATCATGGCGCATCTCGATATCGCCGAGCGACGCCTTCCTCAGGACGGCAGAATCAACCTGGAGCTCGATGCTCAACCAATCGACGTGCGTGTGGCGACCATTCCCTCTGTGGCCGGCGAAAGTATCAGTTTGCGACTATTGGGTCGGGAACGCTTCACATTCGATCGGCTCGGCTTGGACAAAGCGTCGCAATCACGAGTCCGTCAGCTTCTGGCGATGCCGAACGGCATCGTGCTCCTGACCGGACCAACCGGTTGCGGAAAATCGACGACACTCTATACCTTTCTCGCCAGCCTGAACACCAAAGAGCGGCGGATTGTGACCATCGAAGATCCGGTGGAATACAAGCTGCCGGGAGTCATCCAGATTGCAGTAAAACCCGAGATTGATCTGACCTTCGCTAACGGGCTCAGAAGTATCCTCCGAGGTGATCCGAATGTTATCATGGTCGGAGAGATGCGGGACCGTGAAACGGCCGAAATTGCCATCCGGGGCGCACTGACCGGGCATCTGGTGTTCAGCACCTTGCACACGAACGATGCGATCGGCGGCATCACCCGGCTGGTGGATATGGGAATCGAGCCGTTCCTGGTTGCCAATGCGGTCCGAGTATTCATCGCCCAGCGTCTGGTTCGTGTTTTGTGCTCAAAGTGCAAACGTATTGTCGAACACGATGAATCTTATTTGAAACACATTGGATTTCCGCTGGAGCACGCCTCAAAAACGATGACCGCCCCGGGCTGCGAGCATTGTCGGCACACTGGCTACGAGGGCCGCGCCGCGATTTTTGAATTTTGCGTGGTTTCACAGGGACTCCAGGATTTGATTACCCAGGGTCGCCCCGCTTCCGCAATGCGCGCCGTGGCCGTGGAGGAAGGGATGATTCCGCTGCGACTGTACGGTTGGAACAAGGTCATCGGCGGATTCACAACCGTGGAAGAAGTCGTGCGCGTGACGGCTTCAGATCTTGAAATGGTGGATGAGTGATTCTTATGGCTCTGTTTTCTTACAATGCCGTAAGTCAAGATGGTGGCCGCGTTTCGGGCCAGGTAGAGGCGCAGAGCCGCGCAGAGGCTTTCCGCAAGCTGGACCGCGAACGCCTGCAACCCATCTCTCTGGTTCAGCAGGAGGGGGTTGAAAAAAACGGTCAGCGACCACCTCGAGGGAGTGATGAACCGGTCGCGACGCGCAATATCCGGTTATCCGGGAGCCAGATCATCTTGTTCACCGAAGAGATGAGCGACCTTCTTGATGCCGGATTGCAGCTGGAGCCCGCGCTGAGGGTCATGGAAGGCAGAAATGAACTCTCCAGTATTAAAACCGTGGCCTCCGCCCTGCGCCAGCAGGTGCGCGAAGGGAGCAGCCTCTCCAATGCGCTCCGGTTGGTTTCCCCTTCGTTCGGAGATCTTTTTTGCAACCTGGTTGCTGCAGGCGAGATAAGCGGATCGTTGCCCCAGCTTCTGCAGCGTCAAGCAATGTTCCTGGTCGCGATGGAGGACCTGCGGAAGAAGGTCGTGAGCGCGTTGATCTATCCGTCGATGATCTTCGTGCTTGGGATCGGATTGATCTTTCTATTCATGACTTACCTCGTGCCGCAACTGATGACGCTGTTTCAGAAGACGGGAAGGGACCTGCCGTTCACGACAAAAATTCTGGTCCAGACCAGCGATCTTTTCTCTCATTACTGGTGGGCCATTATCGGGGGCATCGCGGCCGTAGTCTTTGGTTTTCTTCGCCTCATCCAAACGGTCCCTGGCCGGCGGTGGTGGCATCGCACCCAACTCCGAATTCCCCTCTTCGGTTCGGTTTTGCGGGGACGGTTTTATGCCCAGTTCTCGGAGACGATGGCGAATCTGATCGCGAATGGCATCCCTCTTCTAAATAGTCTCCGGTTGATGACCAGCGCGATCGGAAATCTTCACCTCCGTGGCCTGATGGAAAAGGTGGTCGATATGGTCCGCGAGGGCGGAACGCTTTCGCGGGGTCTCCAGCGAATCGGCGAGTTTCCTCCGCTGTTCATCGACATGATCGCGGTCGGAGAGCAAACCGGCGACCTGGCTAAGTCGCTGGAGAGGGTGGGGCGTCGATACGACAAGGAACTGAACATCAAAATCCAGCGCCTTACCAGCCTGGTTCAACCGGTCGTAATCCTTGTCATGGCAGGGATGGTTGGACTAATCGCGTATTCGATCATCAACGGGATTTACGACGCCGTTGGAGGTCTTCATCCGCAGTAGTAAACCGGATTCTATGAGCCAGATTCGTTTGTTGAGCGTCGATTTCGACGGGACTTTGGTCCGGAACTGGGCGCCTCCTCCTTTTCCCGGGGAACTCGTCGATCTGTTGAATCAACTCCGCCGCAACGGAGTTCTGTTGGCCATCAATACCGGACGGACCATTCGCCTGGTAGAGGAGGCTCTGGGAATTACCGGATTTCCAGTAAGACCAGATTTCGCATTAACCAGCGAGCGAGAAGTCTTCCGTTGGAACGGTTCAGCATGGGAAGATTTCGGGGGATGGAACGCGCGATGCCGGGAGGAGCATGACACTTTATTTAGGAGTTGTGGGCCTCTGTTGGAGCAGATCGAGCAGCACCTGGCTCCAACCACCGCGCGGCTCTATTACGACGAGAACCGATTTTCCGGCGTGGTCTCGACAACAAACGCGGAGATGGATGAAATCTGCCGATTCATTGAGACGAAACGCCACGAGTTTTCGGATTTTGGGTATCAGCGAAATTCGATTTACCTCCGGTTCTGCCATGCGGCGTATCATAAAGGCGCGGCCCTGGGCGAGTTGCAGCGGCTGACGGCCATCTCCAGTGAAGAGACGTTCGCCGCCGGAGACAATTTCAATGATCTGCCGATGTTAAATCTCGCTTGCGCTCGTTTCCTGGCCTGTCCCTCGAACGCGCTCGAGGAAGTGAGAGCGGCAGTGAGTGATCAAGGAGGCTTCGTTGCCTCCGAGGATAGCGGCTTCGGAGTGTGTGAAGCGTTGCGACACTATATTCCGAGCCTGGCTTGAGTCGCCGGCAGCGGGGAGAATTTAGAATCCAGAATTCAGAATTCAATATCCACCCGCCTGTGGGTACGTTTAAGCAGACGCGGCGCGTCAGTTCAACGGGCCGTGTCGCCGACATTTCAAAGGATTTGTCAGCAACGCAGGCTTACTGCTTGCGCCTGAATTTTCGGAAATTCTAAGATAAGGCTACGATTTGCTATGATGAGCGAGAAAATCCTGATCGTCGAAGACGAGATAGACGTTGCAGAACTGCTCGCGCATCATCTGCGAGGCGAAGGATTCTCTGTTGAAATTGTCACCAACGGGCGAACCGCACTCGCGGCGATCAAGAACCAAACTCCGGCGCTGATCGTTCTCGACTTGATGCTTCCCGAGATTTCAGGGTTGGATCTTTGCCGGATGATCAAATCGAATCCCGGAACAAGTAACGTGCCGATCGTCATGCTCTCAGCCAGAATTGAGGAAATCGATCGCGTGCTCGGCTTTGAGTTGGGCGCCGACGATTATGTCGTCAAACCGTTCAGTCCTCGGGAGCTCGTCCTGCGAATTCGGGCCATTCTCCGGCGCCTGTCCCAGGACAAAGAAGAGGTGTTACTTCGAGTGGGGGAACTGGTGCTCGATCGTTCACGCCACCAGGTGAAGGCGGCCGACCGGGTGATCGACTGCACCGCGACCGAATTCAAGCTCTTAGCCATCCTGATGGAACGGCAAGGCCGAGTCCAAGAGCGGGATCGACTTCTGACCGATGTCTGGGGGTATGATTCGGTAATCGATACGCGGACGGTCGACACCCACATGCGCAGGCTGCGCGATAAATTGGGACCCCATGGATCCTACATCGAAACCATCCGCGGATTTGGCTATCGATTGGCGCCCCATGGAGAAACGTGACCGTCGATTTTGTTTCCGAATTGTCACCGTTATGCAACATGATCGTAACAATATGTTGGTCAGGTCACGTCGTCCGGATTCGGCTTGACCTGCGGCGAGTCCAGACGTCACGCTCGAGAAAGCATCTTTAACCGATCTAAAACCAGGGAGTTTCAAAAAATGAGAATACGTGCACTGCCGATGTTGGCGCTGGCTGCGATGTTGGCGTCGACACACATGACTGCGCACGCGCAGTCAAAAGGTGATCAGGCGCTGCTTGACGCCCTTGTGCGAAAAGGTGTCCTGACTGACAAGGAGGCCACAGAGATTAGCGCAGAGGCTGCCAAAGAGGTCACGACAGGCCCAACCGATAAGATTAAGGTTGGTGACTGGGTCAAGGAACTAAAGCTCAGCGGCGATCTTCGAATCCGGAATCAATGGGATCAGCGGACGCCGATGATTCTGACCAACCCGTTATTGGGTGCTCAGGATCGGAATATCCAACGAGATCGCTGGCGCTTTCGTTTGCGTCTGAATGCAGATTTCAAGCTGGAAGGGAATTTCTTCGGAGGGGTACAGCTGGCGACGAGTGATAACCGGGCTTCGGACACCAAAAACGCGACCTACACGGGCGGCTACGATAACTACAACATTTATATAACCCGCGCCTTTATGGGCTGGAATCCCACCCCTGGCGTGACATTTATCGCCGGTAAACAGCCCAACCCCTTTTACACCACCGATTTGATCTACGACCCTGAGGTCGATCCGACCGGCTTGGTGGAACGCATCGATTTCGACAAATTATTTAACCTGTCCTTCGGAGAGCCCGTCGCAGCTGAAGGGAAGGAAGGCAAAGAGGCTGTAGCCCCTCCGGCGCCTGCTCCTGGTATCTCGCTGGAACTCGCGTTGATCGCCGGCCAATTCACCTTCGAAAACAACAACGCGGACTCGGGCAACACCCAGCTGAAGTGGGACGCTTACCAGTTCCAGCAACAGCTCCTCGCTCGTCTGCATATCGGCGACAAGCTGACCATTACGGTGGCTCCCGGCTTCATAGCAGATAATGACGCCTCTGTGGGTGCGACGGCAGTCGCGGCAAACGGAACCCTCGTTCCGCCGACCAACACTTCCTTCAACGGCGGTCAGCCTCAGAATAACTCTGCGCCGTTCCCGGTTACTCAAAGAGATCTCTTCATTATTCTCGCCCCGGGCGACATCACGTACAAAATCTTCAAAAAGCCGCTCTCCCTTTATTGGGATTTTGCCTATAACGCTTTGGGCGATGATCGGTTCAACAAAGACTACGGTCCTCTCTTTGCGAATTACTTCTACGTTGGCAGGTCGGCGACGCCTAGTTTTAGCAGTCGTTGGCAACCGAGTCTCTCTGACAATCTCGCCTGGCTCGTTGGCCTGAGATTCGGTGAAAACAAGAAGGCGGGCGACTTCTCCATCTCCGCAGACTATCGCCAGGTGGGCATTAGCTCGATCGATCCGAACATCAACAATTCCAATTGGGCCCTAAGCAATCTGAATTCCGAGGGCTGGGAAATTAATGCTGCTTACAATTTCACCGACTTCTTGACCGGCGTATTGACGTTCTATTACTCCGAAGCGCTGACCAAGAATCTCTACGGTGGGTTTGCGACCGGCAATGTTCCGGGAATCACCTCGACGCAACAGTGGCCAATCGCACGTGATCGCCGCGACATGGTGTTTCAGGCGAACCTGCTGATGAAGTTCTAAGGCAATCTGCCATCTTTTCGGCTTGCGGCCCGGCGGGATCTCGATCCCGCCGGGCCTTTTAACGTTCACCGTTCGCCGTTCGCCGTTCGCCGTTCACCGTTCACCGTTCAAATTGTCGGGGGTCTGAAAAGCAATGAATGCTCTGCCCTTTAAACACTGCCGCCGAAACGCTGAACGCCGAAACGCTGAACGCTGAACGCCGAACGCCGAACGCTGAACGCTGAACGCTGAACGCTGAACGGCGAACGGCGAACGCCGAACGCTGAACGCCATCCCCTTCCATCGCCTGGAAACTCTCTGAATTGTTACCTCGTTGCCATCTGCTCGTCACATTCCGTTGATGGAATCGGCCCACTCACCCAAACGAACAAACCCTGACGTGTGAAGCTGCTGAGGGGCTCACCACGTTAGAACCGGACGACTAATACGAAGCACAAAACACGGACATGATTCGAAACACTCTTTACCCTATTCTGCTCTGCGGGTTGGTTGGCTTGGCTGTGAACAACGTGATTGCGGCCGATGATACTGCTCTGCTTGACGCACTCGTGCGCAAAGGTGTCCTGACGAGCAAGGAAGCTCAAGACATCGAAACAGAAGCAGTCAAGGAGACGGCCGGAGTTACAGCCGGTAAGATTCAGGTCGGGGACTGGATCGAGGAATTAAAGCTCGGCGGCGATTTGCGAATCCGCAATCAGTGGGATGAACATACCCCGATGGTGCTGACAAACCCTGCCCTGAAGAACCAGGATACCGATATTCCCCGTGATCGGTGGCGATTCCGATTGCGCTTGAATCTCGACTATAAATTGGCCGGCAACTTTTTTGGTGGCGTTCAGTTGACGACGAGCGACAACCGGAACGGCGATACCGGAAACGCCACCTACACGGGCGGATACGATAACTACAACATTTATATTAGCCGCGCATTCATGGGATGGCGCCCCGACCCTGCTGTCACCTTGATCGCCGGCAAGCAGGCCAATCCTTTCTATACCACGGACCTTTTCTGGGGCCCGGATGCCAATCCGAGCGGCCTTGTTGAACGGATCGATTTCCATAAGTTCATCAATATGACGTTTGGCGAACCGGTCGCCGCTGACGGCAAGGAAGGCAAGACTCCGGCACCGCCGCCTCAGACGGCGCCCGGAAATGCCTTAGAGGTCTCTTTGGTTGCCGGCCAATTCATCTTCTTCAATAACAACCTGGACGCCGCCAACACGCAACTGACCTGGGATGCGTACCAATTTGAAACGCAGTTGCTGACAAAGTTGAAACTCGGCAAGGACCTCACGGTCACGGTTGCGCCCGCGCTTTTTATCACCAACGATGCGTCCGTTGGCTCTAACGCAGTCTTTGCCAATGGGAATTTGAATCCTGGAAGCGTTCCTTCCGTGAGCGGTACAGCCGCCCAGAATAACGCTCAACCATTCCCGATCACCCAGCGGAACGAATTTATCGTGCTCGCTCCAGGCGATATAACGTACAATTTATTCGGCAAACCGTTGAGCCTGTATTGGGATTTTGCCTATAACGCCTTGGGGAACGATCGCTTCACCAAGGATTATGGACCTCTCTTCAGTTCCTATCGCTTTTTGACTCCAACGGCGACAACTCCAACCTTTTCCCACCCTTGGCAGCCAAGCATCTCTGACAGTCTTGCCTGGTTGGTTGGCCTGAGATACGGCCAGAACAAGAAAGCCGGCGATTTTCTAGCCTCTGTCGACTATCGGCAGATTGGAATCGCCGCTACGGATCCAAACATCAACACGGATGATTTCGCGCTGAGCAACATGAATTCGCAAGGCTTCGAGTTCAAGTTCGCCTACAATTTGACCGATTTTCTGACCATCAGTGTCACCGGGTATATCTCTGACGCACTCACGAAAAATCTGTATGGCGGTTACGCGACGGGGAACGTCCCGGGGGTAACGACTCAGTTTCCGATCGCGCGGGATCGTCATGATAAGGTCATCCAGGCGGACCTTGCGATGAAGTTTTGAACGCCCCAGCGGCTCCTCGTTTTCGAAGGGAATGGTAAGGAACGCTTGCTTCGGGAGCGACATAGTGGAAGTCTTTTCGTTGTTCGCGGCACCTTGGCGCTTTGGCCGGTGCCGCAGGCGCCTGCTCTAGGCGTGAGGGCGAAGAATCAATTGCAAAGCTAATTCAGCGTAATCCGAATATGGACCAAGCGAGATCGACTGAGGCAAAGCCGGATATGGCGAGGGAGCCAATGACCAGGTCCTCTGAAATTGTGGCCCCAAATCTGGTGACGACTGCTGCCGGAACGCGGACAATGATCGAAGTAGCAGGCGTTGAGTTTCACTACGGCAAGACAAGAGCGCTGCACGGAATTAATCTGCAGATTCCAGAAAAGCGGGTAACCGCGTTTATCGGTCCCTCCGGATGCGGCAAATCAACGCTGCTCCGTTGCTTTAATCGGATGAACGATCTCCTTGATTACGCTCGAGTGACTGCTGGGACGATCAAAATTGAAGGTGTTAATATTAACACGCCGGAAGTGGACGTCATCGAACTGCGCAAACGGGTAGGAATGGTCTTCCAGAAATCCAATCCTTTCCCAAAATCCATTTACGAAAACATTGCTTATGGCCTTCGCATTGGCGGAGTCCGAGACAAGAGGGTTCTCGATCAGACAGTAGAATCCAGCCTTAGAGGAGCCGCCCTGTGGGATGAGGTGAAGAATCGGTTGCAGGAGAGCGCCCTTGGACTTTCGGGCGGGCAGCAGCAGCGGCTCTGCATTGCACGAGCGCTCGCGGTAAAGCCGGAAGTCATCCTGATGGATGAACCTTGTTCCGCGCTTGATCCGATCGCCACGGCAAAAGTTGAAGAGCTAATTGACGAGCTGAAAGAACAATTTACGATCGTCATCGTCACCCACAACATGCAGCAGGCCACCCGCTGCTCGGACACGACAGCGTTCTTTTATCTTGGTCATCTGATCGAGTTCGGTCCTACGGAGAGAATATTCAGCAACCCCTCTCAAAAGCAGACTGAAGACTACATCTCCGGTCGATTCGGTTAGAGATTCGGGCCCCTGCACCCGGTAGTTAAAAAATTCGGAATTTGAACTAAAAGGCGAACCCGAAACTCAGCGATAAAACGCTGAAGCTCTGATTTTTGCGCGGTGCAGGGTTAACACCGTAATCCACTCGAACCGGCCCAATCGGCAGGTTGTACCGGATGCCGGCGCCGACGCCGGTGGCGAAGTTGTCGAAAGGCGTATTTCCGGTGCCGCCCGCGTCCAGAAAAGCTGCCCCCACCAGATCCCCGTAGATCGGGACATCATACTCAACATTGAAGATAGATCGGGCCAGTCCGCCGATCGGATGGTTATCGGTGTCCTTGGGGCTGAGAGTAGTCTCGTAAAAGCTTCGGACTGTTGTCGAGCCGCCGTTGAAGAACCGCTCATCGATCGGGACTCCCGCAGTCCCTTGGACAGCGTTAATGTATCCGAGCCTCGCGCCGAGCGCCAAGAGCGTCTTGCCGAAACTGAAGTAGGTCGAATATCGGCCCGTCAACCGGGCGAAACTGGCGCTTCCATTGATGCTTTCGGAGAAGGAGGCGGAGGCATCGAGGACCCAACCTTTGTGCGGATTAGTTGGACTGTCCCGAAAATCGAATGTTTGCGATAATCCCAGAGTAATCAGTTGATAACTAGTCGGTCCAACCAGGGACTCTGGCGTAATGACAGTCGAGGTTACTTCGGATTCCTTCGCTTCGAGAAAGGCGGCAGTTTGAATCCCTTTTTTGAACGTCTTCGTGAATCGGAGTCGGGCATAGTAGTTCTGAATGGAGTAACCTTCCAGGTCCTTTAGCGAGATGCCGATCGCGGCACTAAAATCGAGTTCCTGCTCAAGGAACCAGGGATTTTCATAAGAAATTTCGCCGTCCGGTCCCCGAGCCGTGTAATCGGCTTTAAAGGAAAAGATGCGGCCTAACCCGTCGATATTGCGATTGGTATAGTTCGCGCCCAAAATAGGCCCATAGAATGTGTCGTACCCTCCATAAAAACCCAACTCCTTCGGCTTTGCTTCTTGTGGATTAGCAACGAGCGCGATCGTGTCATCCGGTTGCGGTGATTCCTGGATGTCGATCGTATCATACAAACCGGTCAGGTAGAGTTTTCGGTATAAATCCTTTAATTTCTCCGGATCATAGGTTTGACCTCGGAGGGCTGCCAGCCGCCTCGGTAGAAATTCGGGCCGAAGCCGAGCGTTTGGTTCCTGGCTTGCGATCACTGCTCCGAACTGGTAGATCGCGCCCGGAACCGAATCGACCGAAATCGGGACACGGCCGCCCTTCGCCTCCTGAAAGTTCGGCGTCACCGTGACTGACGCAGAATAGTAACCCTTCGATTTGAAAATGAACGTCAGATCTCTTTGCAAATTTTGCAGGTCCGCATCGGAGTAGGGCTTGGGTGGGTCGGTGAGCGATTTAATTTTTGCGGCGAACTCACTGTGAGCGATAACGAAATTTTTTGAAAATGAAATAGGTCCAAAAAAGAAGCGCGGCCCCTCCTTAATCGTGACGATCGCGTCGACCGTTCCATTGCGGTTATCGGGGATGGTTGCCAGCTTGACGATCTGGACTTGCGGAAAGCCTTCGGAAACGTAAAAGCTTTGGACCAAGGTTGTCCCGGTTATCAGGTCGGCTTCGACGAATGGCAGCTCCTTTTGAAACTGAGAATAGCGAGCCCGGGTGCTGCCGATCATATAGTCTTTCAGGGCCGCTGGCTGAAAGGTCTTATCCCCTTCGAACGAGATATTGCCGAGTTTGTAATACCGCCCCTCGGTAATATTCAAATCGAGGTAGGGCTCTTGAATTTTGTATTTCACATCGACCTCGGGATAACCGTGTCGCCGGTAGTAGACACCAAGATAGTACGCTGTGTCGTCGGCCAGAGGCAGGCTGAGACCCTTTTGCTGAATCGCTGTCAGGGGATCTGCAATCGCGGAGCTGAGCTCTCGACTGCTGAACTTCGCATTTCCGAAAAAACGGACCCGCGCCGCGGCGTTCGGTGCCGGCGTGTTGCTCGAAATTGGCTCCGGTTCAGCCGATTTCGGAGGATTTTCTCGCTGCGCCAGAAGGGAAATCGCCGGTAAACCCAGGGACAACACGGCAAAAGCAGCAAGGACACATCTCATCGGAAGCGAACCAAATACTTTAAACGCCCTTGATAGCTCGTGGTCCCAAAGTCCCCGATGATCTCCCAATTCTTGGTCAACCGGAAGCTGCTGACGATATCCTGTTCACCAACTTTGTTTCCGGGGATGATATTCACCGAAAAGCGATCGAGAAACGGTTCCTTCTGCTCATTCACGCGATTCGTGCTCGGGAAGATCTTTTTGAAGACTTGTTCCAGAACGATGAACGTGGCGCGACCGGCCAGCAGCGAGGGATCCTGCGCAAGGGTAGAAGTTGTTGAGCCAGTGGCCAGCAGGACTAGAATGTCTCCCTGTGCGAGCGGCGGTGAGCTATCGAGCAATACAGTGGGATTGGATACATTACCAAAGATGCGCGCGCGCACGTCGTAGTCACTGACGGTCGAGCGACCGACAATATTCAGGCTTGGATCCAGGATGTTTGCCCCCTGCACAAAATCTATCCTGCCATCGTTAATCTCCATCCGGCTGAAGGGGAGCGAGACGACGAGGCGATTGACAGTGACGGTACCGGACAAACTTGGTGCTGCGCCGGTGCCGCCCGCTTGCAAATTAATGGTGACCCTGCCTCGTGCGAGATTGCTCTGAATCAGGAACGGGTCATCGGTCCGAACCGTAATATTGAATTTCCAATTCTTCAAGGGAGGCGTGTCCACTGCGATCTTTGGCATCGCTCCCGCCGGCGGTTGAGGCGGCGGCCGTCCGGGAAGGTCGAGGGGCAAAATGTCGATATCTTTAAAGAATCGGCTGTCAGTGATCCCGACCGTGCCACTGACTTCTCCATTGGACAATGGTCCGCGGATCGCCATGTTGAAGTTTGCCCGAACAATGATCCCATCACTACGTGTCAACAAGACTTGATTGCCGGTCACGCCGATATCAAATTTTGGATTTGTTCCATCCTTCAGGTCGATTCCGCCGTTCACCCTAAAAAGGCCGCCGCCTGCCAACCCCTCGAACTGGGCAAATTGGACGCGATCGCGCTGAAACGTTATGTTCGCTGAAAAGTTGGAAAGTGGCGGAACGGTGTCAGTCCTGGCTTGAAATCTCGACAGTGTCGCGCGGACGCTTCCAGCCAGATCCGGCTGTTTAATTGTCCCGCCGACGCTCACATCGACACTGGTAGTTCCTTCGACAACCTTGACGTCCGGGACAATCTTGCGAATGAAAACCAGATTGTTATCCGGCCATTTAAGGGCGAACTGCAGCGGCGTACTGTCGGGAACGACGCCCGTCTGGAGGATTTGACCCAGGTCCAGCGGCATTCGTCCCGTCAACGTGAGAGGATGAACATCCGCTTGTTGGATCTTTCCGTCCGTGATCAATACCTTGTCCGCGACGCGGAGAGAAAAATCAGCGCTCGCCGCCGACAATTGAGAGACGCTGGGAGATCGGACATCCCGGGCATTTGCCGTGAACTGAATCACCGGATCTCGCAATGACTGCGATGCTTGAAGCCGGAATCCGACCGATCCCGTCACTTGCGGCTTGCCTGGCTGAAACGAATCCAAAACGATTTTGTCACCCTGCAGGTTGATATCGACCGGTTGGTCAAGATCGACGGGAACCGCTCGTTTGGATTGTAAATCAAGCGGAACTCTGATGTTCCCGGCAATCGTGTTGCCGCTTCGGCGGATATTCAGTTCAGGAATCTCAAACCATTGTGGACTGAGCCGAATCGAAGCATCCAGATCCGCGTACGGGGAACCAACCTGTAGCTTGGGAACTTCAACATTGAACCCCTGGTAATGAGCGGTCGCATCGAGTTTAATGTTTTGAACCGTCTTGGTCCGGAGTTGGTCGCCATGCAATTCCACGCTGCCAGTTTGAACTTTGAGAGGGCCAGTCCCTTTCCAGCTCGCATTCACTTTTCCAGCGAGACCAAGGTCCTGGCCGAATGATTTGATGAGTTCGTTGAGAAATCCAAGATCCTGAAACTGGACGGTTGCGTTGGCGTCATAGTCGTACGGATCTGTAAGGAGCGCGTTTCCTTTGGTGTCAACGAAATTGTCTTTGTTAAAGATCACCTTGCACGTCGGCAGTTCGAGCCTGCTCTGTAGGAGTTTCCCGTCAATATCAATGTCTTCGATCAGAAGGCCGCGATACTTGATCTGGCTTCCGGATACGCGAAGATTCCCGTCAGGAACTTCTTTTCTGGCGTCCCCGGAACAGGACCAGTTGGCATGAAGGTTTCCACTCGCCGTGGATGTTTCCCCGACCCCTTTGAGAGTCTCCTTGAAAACGCCAAGATCATTGAGTCCGATCGACCCCTTCGCCTTGTAGGGGTAAGGATCGTGCAATTCGGCCTCTCCGGTGAGATCGATGTAGTTCGCAGCGTCCAAGTTGATTCGGGCGGTCAGAATGGTGGCCATCGAGTCTTTGACCTGCGCCTCGATATCCAGGTCCTGGATCGGTACTCCGCGATATTTGATTCCGGCGCCCGAAACACGCAGTTGTGCGGTAGGATTCTGCAGGTCGCCTTTCCCGGAAATGTCGATGTGGAGGCTGCCGACTAGATCGCCAGGCTGGCCGGCACTCTTGAGAAGTCCGTCAAACGCTCCTAGATCCGGCAGTACGACCTCGCCGCGTGCCTGGTAGGCGTAAGGCGCGGCGATCCCGACGTTCCCGCTCACCTCGATGAAGTCATTTTGATTCACAGTGATCCGACAGGTCTGGAGTTCCGCTTTCGCGTCTTCGACCGCCGCTTTAATCTGAACGGCAGGGATCAGCAGGCCCCGATACTTGAGCTGATCTCCAGAAAGTTGAAGCTGAGCTCCTGGATGTTGCGCGTCCCCGTTGATCGAAAACGAGCCATTGATGGCTCCGCTCAATCCGGTTGGTTGGCCAAGGTTCTGGATCAGTCCATCAAACACCGCCAGATCGGTCAGCGTGATGGTGCCGTGGGCCGCGTAGGGATAAGGATCGGCGAGTTGAGCCGTTCCTTCTAATTCCACGCGATTGTTCATGTCGAGGGTGATCCGACAGGTCTGGAGTTCCGCTTTGGTCTTTTCGGCTGCTGCGCGGATATCGATGCCTTGCACCACAGCTCCGCGGTATTTCAACTGGCTGCCGGACACCTGGAGCTCGGCGGTGGGGCTGTGCAGATCGCCGGATCCGGCAAAGTGAGCATGTATCTCGCCACTCACTCCCGGCTCGATACCCAGATCCTTCACGAATTCGTTGAGCACGGCCAAATTCTTGAAGTTCAGTCCGCCCTTTGCTGCAAACGGGTACGGGTCTGTCAATTTGGCTGACCCGGCAACCTCCACGGAGTTGTCGGCGTCAAATACAATCCGAAAATCTTGAATATGGGCTTCCCCCTCTTTGAAGACTGCAGCCAGGCCAAGCGATTGCAGGATCATTCCTCGATATTTTAACCGGCTGCCGGTCGCTCGGGCCGTTCCATCAGCCTGCAGATGATCGAATCTCAGATCGCCATCAGCAGTCAGGACGCCCTCCACTTGATTTTGAGTGATAAAGTCGCCAAGCGAAGCCAGATGGAAGGTGAGGTGACCACTGATTTCCTTCGGGTCCAATGGTCGCGTGCCGTCCAGGGGCGGCAATGGCACATTCGCCGATGTCTCAGCCCGGCTTTCGCCAGATTCCAAGCGCGTCTTCGCAATCAACGTTTTGCCGTCCATGATCCCGGCCGTGAGGCGAACCTGTTGAATCCGGGCATCCTGGTACGAAATGTTCGTGCAATCGGTGAACATTACGCCGGCGAGGGAGGACCAGAGATCTGTCGAGAGCGGAAACTTGGCAACCGCAAATATATTTGAGCTGACGTTGGAAATAGAGAAGCCGGGCGCCGCTTTGGGCAGGGCGATCCCCGCTACGGATTCGTGAAAAACCGCCTGAACCCTTCCGTTCGTAAGCCCGATGCTGCCGGTCGAGAGGCTTGAGGCGGTCAGCCCGGGAACATAGCGCTCGGGTTCAGAGACCGTAGCGGCAATGCCGATGTTGGCAGATGATTTCGTTAGAAGCTCGTCCAGGGTCTCCGGGAGACTGAAGTCCCCGGAGAGGCGCACTTTGTTTGGACCGGAGTTCACCGATAACTCCTGGAGCTCTCCCTTTCCGTCGTGTAGGACTAACGAAAGATCGGCGGCACCAAAGGTGTAGTCTTGGTACCGTAGTCCGTTTGCGCTTGCGGAGATTGACCCGGAAAAACTACTTGGCCGATCAAGTTGTCCCCTGAGTTGAACGTCGATTTTTGGGACCGATCCGGAAATCGGCACCGGCCATCGCTCCTGAACCCTCCTCAATGAGAGGTCGATCGCATTCAACGTCACCTCGATGTAGGCCTTGTCCGCGGGTTGGACGTAGGAAGCTTTCGCCACGACAGGAGAACCCAGCGCCTTGCCGTCCAAAGTCAGGTAGTATCGGCCCTGTTCCGAGCCCGCCAAATCGATTTGCAATTGATGCACGTCGAGGACGGGATCGAGCACCAGACCTGTCAGCACCAGTTTGCTTTGGTCGTAGCTGAGACCGGCATGGAGTTGAGCCCAAGCGCCGACCTCCGGTATGCGCAGGCTTCCACAGGCCAGACTCCCTGCCGTTCCCTGCTGAAATTGAAGTGCCAGGTGATTCACCTCAAGGTCTCCATCCTTGTTCCTCACCGTCAGATTGAAATCTTGAGCGTCGATTTTTTTTGGGAGGACGATCGGTATCCGAAAACCGTTTGGATCCAATCTCGGAAGTGGCTGAGGTTCGGAAGAGGGGCGGACGACAAGGTCGACATTATTCAATTCGGCAAGTTCGACGATATTTAGAAAGTCCTTCTTGAGGAGGGCGAACAAATTATATCGGAGTGCGATCCGCTTGGCGTCCACTCGTTCA
>Ga0206947_1040_pt1 | contig 45018 bp, 46 predicted proteins | sample Alteio_BWOrgHeat_3_FD_153239 | JGI IMG/M metagenome (GOLD analysis project Ga0206947, IMG submission 153239) | Enriched cells from forest soil in Barre Woods Harvard Forest LTER site, Petersham, Massachusetts, United States -... | ecosystem: Environmental > Terrestrial > Soil > Temperate forest > O...
AGGCTCGCGCAGCGTCTGGGGGAAATATTTACTGTTTGTAAAAGTAAAGTGCAGGCTTTCAAACTTTTGGCGATATGGTATAATGAGGTTGAAGAATCAGGTATTGACTCATTTAGGACCGTAGCAGGATCGGTCAAACAGCATTACGAGTATATCTTAAATTTCTTTAACAATAGAAGCACCAACGCATCTGCTGAATCTTTCAATGCTAAAATAAAAGCCTTTAGAGCCACATCACGCGGAGTGAGAGATATTGATTTCTTCCTTTTTAGACTTGCTAATATCTATGCCTAAATTATTCAGCCCCCCCAGATTTTTTACTTGATCCGGCGTCATCCTATTTGTTGAACCCATTGACTTCGCCAGGCAGGCGCCTCGAAGGGATCGGCAAAATATTGGGTTTCGTGCGCGACCTTTCCATTGCGAAACTCCATAATGCTCACGGTGTATGCCGGTCGTCCCTGATAAGTGATGATATATTCCGTGATCCAGAGATTACCATTTCCGATGATGCGCCGAACATTGAAACCAGCTGGCTTACCCGGATGATGACTGCGCAAGGCCTGTAAATTGCGCCGCCCGATGATTCGCTCGCCCGATTGCGGATAATCACAGATGGCGTTTTCATCATAAATATTATGTTCAGCGTCCGCGTCACCAGCAGCTGATGCCTGCCAGTGCTCATTGAGCGCTTCCCGTATTTGTTCCTCTTCCGTCGACCGTTCCGGTTGTTCGTTTTTACTACTCATATTTTATTTGATAAGTATATTATTAAAAATCAATAAAATAGTCACAAGACGCTCTTACCCCTTGATGAGATTTCAGCTCGCATAAATTTCATATACAAAAATAGGTAATGCTATTTGGTATTACTCCGCAACTATCTCTAAATATTGCCGCGATGACATACCTGTTTGAATTCCTTATCTTTTTGTTTGATTATCGTTAACCAACGGTATCGTTATCGCGTTAAGTTTGTACCATTAAAATAGTATAATGAAAAAAGTAATCGTAGTTATGGGTGCCGGATCAATCGGACAGGCAATCGCCGGCCGTGTAAGCGCAGGTAAACATATCCTCCTGGCCGATCTGCGGCAGGAAAATAGCGACGCAGCAGCAAAAACATTGAGCGAGGCCGGCTTTGAAGTAAGCACCGCCATCGTTGATGTCTCATCCCGCGACTCGGTTCAAGCGCTTGTTAAAGCCGCCACGGCAATTGGAGGCGTGACCGGCTTAATTCATGCTGCCGGAGTTTCTCCATCACAAGCATCCCCGGCTACGATCCTTAAAGTTGATTTATATGGCACTGCACTGGTATTGGAAGAATTTGGTAAAGTCATAGAAAACGGTGGCTCAGGCGTGGTTATCGCTTCGCAATCGGGACATCGACTCCCCGCATTAACGCCCGAACAGGATAAAGCCCTTGCCACCACACCTGTTGAGGAATTGCTATCCCTTTATTTCGTTCAGCCCGGTGAGGTAAAAGACTCACTGCACGCCTATCAACTATCAAAAAGGGGAAACTCCCTGCGGGTTAAGGCCGAAGCCGTGCACTGGGGTAAAAAAGGCGCGCGCATTAATACCATTAGTCCCGGAATTATTATTACACCGCTGGCAAAAGATGAACTGTCCGGTCCCCGGGGCGATGGCTATCGCCGGATGATTGAGCTTTCTCCCGTAGGCCGGGCCGGTACTCCCGACGAAGTTGGAAGCGTTGGCGCTTTATTGATGGGATCGGATGGCGCTTTTATTACCGGAAGCGATTTTTTGATGGACGGAGGGGTTACTGCGGCTTATTTTTATGGGGAACTGGCGCCGAAGGCGGAATGATTTGATATAAAAGAACAACTACTATTTTTCGATTTCTTTAAAATACCAGGGCACCCACTTTTGTTTACTCCAAAATCCCATGAGTTTTTCTTTTATCAATCTCCCTTGTTTAGTTATTCCAAATAACTTTTCTCCATCATAGAATAATTTATCTGGACACGCCTGCCGATTTTGTCCACCAGCCGACAACATTCCGATGAAATTAGGTGTGGTGACACGCTCAGGCTTATCGTCATCAGATAATACTAATGAATCAACCATTTTGCCTGTTTTATCCGTATAGCTCAAAGTATCATAAATTGGTATCGTTTTTAAGTATAGCGTATCGTTTTTAATACTCCACCTCCCTTTACTCCAACTCGACATTAAGTCAAAATGCCAGGAATAACTAAAGGTTGAATCTTCATTAATTTGGATGTGACTACCAAAATAGTTTTGATATTTTCCAATTAATTCGTTGTTCTTATTTTGCCCGTTTGACAGTGAAGGAACGAGTAAAAACACAAAAAGGACAAAGTTTTTCATAAGTTATGGAATTGACTTTAAAGCAAGATGAATTTCAAATTCGATTTCCATAAATATTTGAAAAATATTTTAGCTATATACTTAAGTGGAGTTAAGTAATTCCTATTATCCCGCCCATCACCTCCCTAAAATACCCCGCAGCCAGCAACAACCTGCTCCCATACCACGAAAACATCTCCCCATCAACCAATTTAATAACGGCATTGGGAACAATCTCATTTAATTCGTCAATATGCTTTTGCTTAAACGGATAAGGTTCCGAGGATAAAAAAACAACATCAGGCTTTGCCTCAACCAACATTGCTGCATCAATTTCAGGATATCTTTCCAATTCAAAAACATTTACCAACCCGCACTTTTGCAGCATGGCATCGATAAAAGTATGCTTACCTGCCACCATATAAGGCTTCCGCCAGATAAAATAAGCCACCCGCAAATTCAACAAGGGCAAACTAAGTTCCTCAAATTGCTGCTTGATAGCATACCCAAGCGCAGTTGCGGGGCCCACAGTACCTGTCAACTCCCCCACCCTTTCAATCATCTCCACAGCACTGTCCAGATCATTAATATCGCTTATCCAAACAGGGCAAACGGCCATCAGTTCTTCAACCTGGCTGCGCTCGTTTTCCTCTTTGTTGGCAATAATCAAATCCGGCCTCAATGCTTTTATTTTTTCAATGTCCAATTGCTTGGTACCACCAACTTTCGCAGTCGATTTAAACCTGTTTTCCGGATGGATACAAAATTTCGTGATCCCCACAACCTTATCACCCAGGCCCAACGCAAATAACAATTCGGTTTGCGAAGGCACAACAGAAACAATGCGCTTCGGCATAGCTGGAAGAAGTACTTCGCGGTTCAATTGGTCGTAAAAAACAGACATTTTATAAAGTAGGCTTGCGTTAAATCAGAGAGGTGGAAGGCTAAACAACTGGTGAATCATGGTTTACAAAGGTTAACACATTTTCGATAGTTTTAGTTAAAACCGGTCTAATAATCAGGCGATTAATAAAAAAAACATGATTTACACTGTAACCATGTTTTTAGGCTAACTGTTGACGGCAGTTCTTGCTGTTGATCCAACTCAATCAACTTAGTCCCCCCAATCAACTCACCCGTTATAAATCTGGTAAACTCCCATAATTGTTCTATCATCAGATGATCCGACTAATACCGCAGTGATCCTTTTTTCTATCATCAACGCTTCTGCCTGGTTAATAAATTGCTCCGGTTCAACAAATACGGGTGTTTCAGTCATCATATTGTTGGCCGATAGTTTGGAGGTATCCGGTATCCGTAAAAGCGCCCGGCGCAGGTCGCCATCGGTTATGATACCCTTTACATAATTGGCGTCGCCCACTATAACCATTCCCAGTCGCCCTTCCGACATGCAGAGCAGCAGTTCAGTAAACGACGCATCCTCAGTAACAAAAGGCAGGTTGTCCGTCCGCATCAAATCTTTAACCCGTACCAGCAGCTTGCGGCCCAAACTGCCGCCCGGGTGAAATCTTGCAAAATCCTCGTGCTGAAACTGCCGCGATTCCATTAGCGCCACAGCCAGCGCATCGCCCATCACCAACGCTGCAGTAGTTGATGAAGTAGGCGCCAAAGCCAGCGGACAAGCCTCCTGCTCGATACAGATATTTAAATGATAATGGCTGTTTTTGGCAACGGTGGACTTGGGATTGCCGGTAATGCCAATAATTGTATTTTTATTCCAGGTTAAAAACGGGATCAATTTAAGTACCTCATCAGTCTCGCCCGAGTAAGATATCAGGATCACCATATCTTTGGTACCCACCATCCCGAGGTCGCCATGAAAAGCTTCGCCAGGATGCAAAAAGAAACTCGGCGTGCCGGTGCTGGCCAGCGTTGCAGCTATTTTTTTACCGATGATACCCGATTTACCGATACCTATAACAATCACTTTACCCGTGGCTTTTAATATAGCCTCAACAACCCTTGTAAACTCATCGTCTATCGAGTTGGCTACATAACGCAGCGATTCAATTTCGATATCAAAAACTCTTTTTGCAATTGCCTTCATTTAGCCTCACCCCAACCCCTCTCCAAGGGAGAGGGGCTTTTTATTTTTCTTTAAGTAAAAACATTGTACTAAGCTTTTCAAAGTCTCCCCCTTTGGGGGAGATTTAGAGGGGGCGTAAGCTATACCAACGGCGCCATCACCTTATCCAGATCTTGCAATTTAACCATATTCGGTCCATCACTTAGTGCGTTATCCGGATCGGGGTGTATTTCCATAAAATAGCCATCAGCTCCGAATGCTTTCGCAGCCAGTGCCATCATCGGTACAAAGGTACGGTCGCCGCCGGTTTTGCCGCCTGCACCGCCGGGACGCTGTACCGAATGGGTACAATCCATACAAACCGGATGCCCAAAGGCCTTCATATCGTAAATATTCCTGAAATCAACGGCCAAATTATTATAGCCGTACATGTTGCCACGCTCGGTTAAAATCACCTGCGTATTGCCGGCTTCAATCACCTTTTGCGCCGGGTAAAACATATCCTGTCCCGAAAGGAACTGGGCTTTTTTCACATTCACAATTTTACCGGTTTTAGCAGCGGCCACCAATAAATCAGTTTGACGGCACAAAAACGCGGGTATCTGTAAAATATCAACCACCTCGCCTACAATGGCAGCCTGGTAGCTTTCATGAATATCGGTAATTAACGGCAGCCCGAAACGTTCCTTTACTTTTAGTAACATTTCCATGCCTTTCTCAAGCCCTGGTCCGCGGTATGAATGAATGGAGGTCCGGTTGGCTTTATCAAACGATGACTTAAATATCACTGGAACATTATACTTCTGCCCGGCCTCGGCCACCTTTTCAGCAACAGTATATAAAAGCTCCTGGCTCTCCATTACACATGGACCCAATATAAAGAACGGCTTTTGCCGTATTTGTTCAAATAGCATAAAATCGAGATATGAGGTGCAAAGATAAAAATAAGAATACGAATTAATGAAAGAACACGAATTTCACGAATTGGCCGAATTAACACCAACGAAAGTGCATAGCATTCGCGCAAATTCGCCAAATTCGTGAAATTCGTGTTCATTTAAATTCGTTAACTTATAACATTCGTGTAAATTAGTTCGCATTCGTGAACATTCGTGTCTATTTAAATTAAATTTGCCCCATGAATTATTTTGAGTTTTACGGCATTCCCGAATCGTTCAATCCTGATGCTGCTTTATTGAAAAAGACGTTTTATCAGTTAAGCAAAGAATACCACCCCGATTTTTATGCCAACGAAGATGAGGCCAAACAACAGGAAATACTGGAGCTTTCCACGCTTAATAACAAAGCTTACCAAACCCTTTCGGACCCGTATAAGCGCCTCGAATACATTTTAAAGACCCACGAACTGCTTGTTGAGGGTGCAAAACCACAACTTCCGTCAGATTTTTTAATGGAAATGATGGATATTAATGAACGACTGATGGAAATAGATGACGCCGAACAATTGGCGCATTTAACCGCCGAAGTGCTTGCCATTGAGGGAGATATAGACGAGGGTATAGCCCAACAGACCTCAGGTTACGATGGTTTGGACGATACTGCCAAGGAGGACCGCTTAAATAAAATTGCAAATTTTTACTTTAAACAGAAATATTTGTTGCGGATTAGGGAGAGTTTGAATACATTTGCATCCCGATTATGAACGACTAATCCACCGTTCTTTTAAAGGCCCAGATGGCGGAATCGGTAGACGCGTTGGTCTCAAACACCAATAACTTCACGGTTGTGCCGGTTCGACCCCGGCTCTGGGTACAAAGCCCGATATGCAGACGCATCATCGGGCTTTGTGATTTTTAGGCGCGCCGGCCGTTTATGTATTGCGTTCAAAGAACCTTGATACCTTTTAAGTTCGATAAAACTTTAAAATAGATAATTTGCAAAATTGAAGCTCTTGTTATCATAAAATATCAAATGGCAATTAGACAGAAAAACTCCAGGCTTATAAATTGTAACGGAATCAAATTCAGGTGGACGGTTTCTCCGAAATCACATTTTATAAATTTTGTTGCTGAGTGTGTTGACGGTAAGGGGAGAAAAATCGAGGTGTTAGTAGAATCCGATATTAATCGCTTTTGGACAGAATTTCCGTATGTAGATGATTTGAATTTGCAGGTTATCATGCCAAAAGATGCGGCCTCCTTCATTTTAAAGGCATTAGAGGACGGCTGGAATCCCGAAGAAAAAGGAAAGTCCATAAAATATAGGCTTATAGCAGATAAGCTTTTGAAAGAAGAATAGGCTTCTCGATGTGCCAAACCACAAAATGAAACAAATTAAATTTGCCATAGTGTTCTTAGTGAAACCCTTCGTGGCCCTTGTGGTGAATTTTTAACACTAAGTACACTAAGATTTTCACAAAGGACGCTAAGATTTGAAGTGAGCAGAATATAATTTGATGGTAGGCTGTGTTTTTTCAATTATGATACTGCCTCTTTTTATGGAACAAACTATTGACCGAAATAATTATTCTTCACCTGCTTTACGAAGCATTGGTTGCAACTGATATCCGTAATAACTACGATGGTATCAGTCGTTTTATTTGAACTCATTTAAAAGATCGTCTCCGGTATACTGAAAATATGGAATATTAAATTTAGCCAGGATCGCAGGAAAATCCCATTTTTTCATACCGCACATTTCAGCCGCCTGTCCTAAAGATAATTTACCCGCTTCATACAACTTAGCGGCAATTAGTCGGACGGTTTCATCGTGCTCTTTTTCAAGCGCATCAGGAACATTAAGTGTCATTGTAGTCATGCTACTTATAATAAATATTTAAAGATACGTATAATCTATGAAAATTCTACGGTTCAATTAAAAAACGGGTTAGATATTTCAAATCGGCCTTAATTACCAAATAGAGTGGCTAAACGTTTCAGGTCATCTAAAAATTGGTTCGTGATGTCGGCTTTGTGATTTTAGCGCGGTGGTGCGTCCGGGGCCGCAGATTGAATGATTGATTCGATAATCCTAAAGGTGTTTTAAAATGCAAGGCATTTTCATAATATTTGCTTAATGAAGAAAATCCTGATCCTTTTATTTTTAACCGCCACATTTTACAATGCTATTGCTCAAAAAACGGACGTTGCTGATACAATTGTAGTCGGCAATATCGAAAAATGTTGTCCTGGCGGTTTCGAAGCCTTTAATAACTATATTGCAAAATACGTTCGCGCTCCCCCTGATGCCTATGGAGGTCATAAGGTGGGCACAACTTATATCAGCTTTGTTATTGAACCCGATGGCAATGTAAGCAACGTTGTTACTATGCTTGCAGCCGGTTATGGTATGGACGAAGAGGCCGCCAGAGTCATCAGTGCCTCAAATCACTGGTTGCCCGTCACAATAGACGATAAGCCAGTGAGAACTCTTTGCAGGGCGGCTGTAGAGTTTTTTGGTGATTTCCCAATGCATAAGATGTGGGTGAGAGCAAAAGCAATTGACTGATATCGGTTATTCACTTTGAATAACTGATTTGAGCGCGAATAATTTTGCTGATATTACCCAACAAAAAGATAACTCAAAACCGATGAAATACATAACTCTCCTCCTACTATTTATATCCGCACAAGCAGCCTTTGCTCAATCAAAACTCCCAATAATCAAAGCCACCTCAAAAAGTGTATCCGTCCGCGATGGCGGCTATTTTGATAAGGACGCCTGGAATCTTTCGCCCAAAGCCCGGCCCGATGTTTTCATCGCCGACAGAACGCACGAAACCAAATGGGTTACTTTTTATACCGACATCGATTCGATAAAAGTGAAAGTAAAGCCCGGAACCCGATTTAACTTCGTCATCGTGTTAAACGGGAAAGACTCCTGCTATACGCAAATCGCGAGCGCCATCCCGCCCGAAGACAAAACCGAAAGTACTATCGCCACCAACGATACCATCCCTTTCACGCTCACATCCTATAACGCCATCGCCATAAAGGCTGTTATCAATAATACCGATACGGTGCTCGTGGATTTCGATACCAGTTCGTTTGGTTTTCGGTTAATAAAAGATGCTATATTAAAAAAGACAAGGTTACTATCCAATCAGCCCGACGCATTGGCCGGTAAAGTGGCGCCCAATTACAATCATCTCAATAAAATATTTAAACTGCAAGTGGCCGGTTTGGTTTGGAATAATCCAGAAGTGGGCGTTTCCGCGATAACATCCCACGATATGGATGGAAAATTTGGTTACAAACCGTTCGAAGGTAAAGTAATTGAATTAAATTACGACAAAAACCTGTTGATCATTCACTCCGAACTGCCCGAAGATTTGAATGGTTATAAAAAATCAAAACTCATCTTTAAAAGGTCGTACATGTGCGCTAAAGCAACCTTTGACGTTGGAGAAAAAAAATACACCGGCGACTTTTTATTCGACAGCGGATCGGACCAGGCAATTATAGTAGACAGCGCCTGGGCCGCAAAACATAACTTTTCAAAAGATTTAAAACTGATAAAATCCTCCATAGTTCGCGATGCGCGCGGCGTAAAATACGAAACGAGGGTAGTGCTGGCCCCATCGTTAACAATAAGCGGTTTTCAGCTTAACAATATCCCGACGCTGATATTAGGAGGCAGAAACCCGGTAGATTTTGAAGTGAATTATTTGGGCAACGCTTTTTTAAAACACTTTAATATGATACTCGATTTAAAAAATGATAACCTATACCTGAAACCTAATAAACTGATGGATTTAAAATTCAAGCAGGATTCGTAGAATTGAGAATTATCAAAGCAGCTATGGTGATTGGTTTCATTGATATTTTATTTTTCATTATTCGACAAGGCTTTTTATAACATCAGGGGTGGGTGTTATTTAGATAAAAGCAAAATACTAACAATATTAGCTTTTGCAACAAAAATAAATTAATTGGCATTAAATCAACCTCCATTTTTTTTACTATAATTACCCCATACTTATTTTTTATCACATGATCGTTTACGGTACTAAATCCACACTTCTTAAATCCGAATATATTGCAGGTCAATGTCCCAATTGCAACAGCAATAATTCAATACAAATGAATGTTTTTCAGCGCTATGCCCATATTTTTTGGATACCATTTTTCCCGCTCGCAAAAACAGGGGTTTCCCGGTGTGATAATTGCCAACAGGTGCTTAACCTTAAGCAGATGCCTGCGATGGTAAAGTTGGGATATGATAACCTCAAAATCCAAACAAAAACTCCCTGGTGGCATTTTTCGGGTATTTTCTTAATAGCATTAATTGCCGGTGCGGTAACCATTTCACAAAAACAAAAGGCCGAAAAGGTAAGCAAACTGGTGCTATCGCCTAAAAAGGATGATATTTTTGAAGTAAAAGTAAAAGAAGATGTATACACCGCATACAAGGTAGCAAAAGTGGAAGGGGACACGGTCTATTTTTTCGCAAATAAATTGCAAACCAATCGCCAGGACGGATTGAGTGACCTGGTTGATAAAGGCCCCGGTGGCTTTGCTACCGACTCAATTTATCCACTATCGAAATCGACTCTCTTAGAGATGAACAAAAAAGAAGAAATAATCGATATTGACCGGAACTAAAAATAAATGTTTTACTTCGGCTTGTAAGTATCCACTGATTTCACTGAAACGCAGGTATATAATTACGCAATTTTTTATTAAATGGTTATCGGCACCAAATCAACGCTTCTTAAATCCGAATATATTGCGGGCCAGTGTCCTAATTGTCACAGCAATTATTCTGTGCAAATGAACGTTTTTCAGCGCTACGTGCATGTTTGCTGGATACCTTTTTTCCGGTTCGAAAAAACCGGGGTCTCGCGGTGCGACAACTGCCACCAGGTATTGGAGCTTTATCGGATGCCGGAATCGCTGAAGTTAAGCTATGAGCGTCTGAAAGTTCAAACCAGAGGACCATTGTGGCACTTCAGCGGCCTCGTCCTGGCGCTTTTGTGCGTTGTTGCCCTTATCATTACGGAAAAACAAAAGATAGAAAAAGTGAGCAAACTGGTGCAGTCACCCCAAAAAGACGACATTTTTGAAGTTAAAATAAAAGACGACCAGTACACCTTATATAAGGTGGCAAAAGTTAAAGGCGACACGGTATACTTTTTCGCGAATAAATTACAAACCGATCAAGAGGAAGGATTGAGTCAACTGCTTGATAAAGGTCCCCAGGGATTTGCTACTGACTCAATTTATGGCCTATCTAAATCGGCACTCATTAAAATGGATAAAAAGGATGAGATAATTGATATTGACCGGAAGTAAACCATCGTCAGAACCATGATTTTTCACTTATTATTTGTTTTAACAGGCGTTCAGGAGGGCTGCGTCGTTCTCAGGATTTAAGGATTACAGGATTTGCAAGTAAATCACTGTAATCATTCGCTAATCGGTGAAATCCCCCCAAATAAATCCGAAATCGAAATTCCCAAATCCGAAATCACCCACCCCATCCCATCACCAGCACATCAGCCAAATGGTACGTTTTTAAAGGAATAGCATTTTTATCAATATAGCTTTGAATATGCATCAGGCACGATGCATCTGTCGAGATGATATAATCGGCATCAGCCGCAATGGCGTTATCTACTTTTTGCTGGGCCATGGCAGTTGATATCCCATCAAATTTAACGGCAAAGGTTCCGCCGAAACCGCAGCAGGTTTCGTTATCTTTCATTTCAATTAGTTCCAATCCCAGCACGTTTGAAAGCAACTGGCGGGGCTCATCTTTAATATGGCATTCGCGCAAACCAGCGCAGCTATCGTGATAAACGGCTTTGCCATCCAGTTCGGCGCCAAAGTTGTCAAATTGCAGTACGTTAATCAGGAAATCCGACAGTTCATAGATATTGCTCTGGATGTTGCGGCATTTATTGTGGACGGCAGTATTGGTAAACAAATCGTTATAATAATTTTTCACCATGCCGGTGCAGGATGCGGAAGGGCTCACAATCACCGTATCCGATGGAAAATCATTCAAAAACTTGCTACCGACAGCTTTGGCATCATCCCAAAACCCGGCATTAAAAGCCGGCTGACCGCAGCAGGTTTGTTCGGGGTTATAATGCACTTTACAGCCTGCTTTTTCGAGCAGTTTTACGGTATTAAAAGCAGTATCGGGAAACAGCTGATCGATAAAACAGGGAATAAAAAGCTCTATATTCATTCGCAGATAGTTAGACGGCGCTAAGTTCCGAAATTTTGCGGCTTTTTTTCTCATAAGCCAGCAATGAAATTAATATAATTAGCCCTGCAATAAAATAAGTGCATAAAACCAGTGCCGAATTCCGCATGCTATTAGTTAAATCGTCCACCAGGCCAAAACTGAACATCCCTCCTACTATCGCCAATTTTTCGGTCACATCGTAAAAACTAAAAAACGATGCCGAATCAGGAATGTCCTGCGGAATCAATTGCGAGTAGGTAGAACGCGAAAGAGATTGTATCCCACCCATCACCAAACCAACTATTACGGCGATGATATAAAATTCGGTAGAAGTTGTTGTAAAGTAAGCCGCTATGCAAACCAATATCCAAATGGTTACTACATAAGCCAAAATCTTAATATTGCCGTACTTCATCGCTAACCTCGACATCAGCGTGGCGCCGCCTATAGCCACCAGTTGAATAATCAATATAATCTGGATCAGGTCGGTTTTTTCCATTTTCAGTTCCTTTGCGCCAAAACTGGTAGCCACCAGCATAATGGTTTGCACCCCCATGGAGTAAAAGAAGAATGCAGGCAGGTAACGTTTTAAAACCGGCATATTTTTTACCTGTTGCCAAACTTTACCTAACGCTATAAAACCACCACGGATAATGTCATGCGTATGACTCTGCGCATTTGGGCTCCCTTTTGGCAATACAAAAAATGGAATGTAGGCAAAACATATCCACCAAATACCCACCAGTAAAAACGATAACCGTGCAGGGAAACTCTTATCAACAATACCAAACCATTCAGGTTTTAACACAAACAAAAAACAAATGAGTTGCAGCAATACGCTGCCGATATAGCCGTAGGTAAAGCCCTTGGCGCTTACCTTGTCCTGCATATCGGGAGTAGCAATTTCGGGCAGATACGAGTTGTAAAACACAAAGCCGCCGCTATAGCCTATCGCCGCAAGGCCAAAAAATATCATACTGGTTTCAAGCGTATCTATTTTAAAAAAGTACAGTGCACAGCAGGATATGGCTCCCAGCCAGGTAAAAAACTGCATAAATATTTTCTTATTGCCCCGATAGTCGGCAATAGAAGTAAGAATAGGCAGCAACAGGGCTATAATTAAATAGGCAGCAGCTAATGTATAGTCGGATAAAGCCGTATTTACAAAGCTTTTGCCGAAGAACATAACATGATTGTTAGTCTTGTCGTTATTGGTAATAGCCACATAATAAGCCGGAAAAATAGTAGATGTAATGACCAGGTTATACGCCGAGTTTGCCCAATCGAACATGGCCCATGCTCTTATGGTTTTTTTGTTGTTTTTAGTTTCCATTGCACGCTAAAAGTATATAATTTTTGGTGGATGCAAAAATCACTGCTCATATTATATTTGGCGTAATTAAGGGCGATAACTTTTATGTGTGACAACACGTAAAACGTCAAAAATAAATAGCATAAAGAAAATTGGCGAGCAATGAATTTATAGGATATGAAGACCAAACGGTCGCTTTCCGTTTTGAAGTAAAGAAAAGGTCTGACAGGTTAATGAATTATTTTCTCCCCGGCTTCTTTTTAACCGGGTTGGCATTGGCCTTTTTTTATGATACATGGCTCATTGCCTTCAGCGTTGGCAGTATTTTATTGCTGGCCTATTATTCGGTAAAGATAGCCCTGCCCAATTCTTCTCTATATCAATATGTGTTAAGCACGGTAATAGGCATTTTTATGGCCCAGTTTATTTACCAGATGCACGGGCTTTTCGAAATGCACTTTTTTGCCTTTATCGGCAGCGCCATACTTATTACCTATCAAAAATGGAAACTCCAGATACCGATATTAATTGTGGTCGTTATCCACCACGGCCTGTTAGGATATCTGCAAAACATGGGCATTTCAAAAGTCTATTTCACACAATTGGATTATTTTAACCTGCAAACTTTTATCATTCACGTTTTGCTGGCCGCTTTGATATTTTTTATATGCGGTTTGTGGGCCTATCAATTAAAGAAATATAGCGAAATGTATATTCATCAAACCCTGCAAATGGCCGAGCTGCTAAAAGAAGCTGAACTTTCTGTACACCGCAAAAGAAGCGCAGACGCGCTTGAAGAACAGAACAAAAAGCTCAAAGAGATATCATGGATGCAATCTCACGTAATCAGGGTCCCATTGGCCAGGATAATCGGGCTTATTCCGCTTATTAATGATGTGAAGGAAGATAGGGCCGAAAGGGAAAAGATGCTGGGCTTTCTTTTATCATCGGCAAATGAGCTGGACGAGGTTATTAACGATATTACAGATAAAACGAAAGTGGTTGATTTGGAACAATTCAATTAAACTTCACCACCTCAAAATTTGTCGCGGTAACACCACCAAGCTTTTGCAATTCATCATTGTCCCAGCGCTCATCAGGCGCGCCGCTGATGTACATATTGCTGCCAATATCTGCCAGTATCAACCCGTATTTTTTTAAGGCAGTAAGTATCACCTGTAAATGCGGCGGATAACCGCTAATGTCAAAATTAGCCTTTAACCTTATTTTTGCACCAAACGGCAGCGAATACTGCCCGCCCTTACTGTTTACGCTATGCCTGGCCGGCGATATATAAGCAGGTTTTACATTTGATGAATTAAGCGTAAAACGAATGGCATGGTTAATAACCCCTTTTGCCATTTCATTATAACGAACCAGGCCCGGAAAAATTGGCAAACCCGCCGCATCGGCCGATGTAAACCCTGCTGTACGTAATTGGTTGGATGCTAAATTAAAAATAGCGCCGCTTGAGGCTTCCCAGTTACCATTATTAATACTGGCATTGTAAAGTTCGTACAGCATTTTATTATCCTTATCAATCACCAGCACATGCGAATCGCCTTGTCCGTTACCTTCTATGGGCGCATTTAATGGGATTGGGTATGGTCCGGCATCGCTTTCGCTTCCATAATTCCCATCGTAAGCATTAGCGCGAAATGTTACGTTAACCTTGGCCTGACTGCCGCATACCACATCAAATGGAATCCCAATGGGCACGCCATCGTATAAACCGCTCCCGAAATCGGCCTTTAAATGCGACGCACTTATTTGTGCAATAATTTGATTGCTGTAAGGATCAATGGCCGCCTTCGAAATATCCTGGTTCCAGGAATTATCAGCCGGGAAAATAGCCATACTTTCAACGTCTGATAGTTGCGCATTACAGGTGCCTCCTGGCGTTTTGCCGCCTGTTCCTGATGTATTGCTACTTTTTTTGCTGCAGGCTGTCAGCAGTATAACAAACATCGCCATTATAGTGAAAAATGATCTTCTCATAGCCATAATACAATACTAACTTTTTATTTGATGCGAAAAATTATACCTTCTTAACAACTCATTCAGAAAAAGCCTTAAAGATTTGCCTGGACCGTCAGCAATATAATATGCATCTTTTCCTTTCCCAACTTTCCCCTGTTCCTGGGCTTTAAGCCTGATACTCGAAACCAATACATTACAATCCAGGCAAATAGTTATATGGGCTACAATCTTACCTCTTAAATAATATACAAAACCTAAATGCGGCTCGAAACACGCTGCCTCCCCGCCGCCGAACGAACTTTTTTTGCTTAATAGCGCGCCCAGGTTTTTTACACTTTCCTTGTCTAACTGAATTTGTTTTGTTACTGACGAAGCCAATTGCCCTTTTTCATTTACAATTGACTGGTTCCATCCCTTTGCCCCAGAAAAATCATACATCATCACTTTGTCGAATTTCAACTTCAGGTTTGGGCTTTTTAGATTGCAAAAAGCCGAATTGGTAATCATTAATAAAAAGATGACTATTACTGTTCTCATTCTGCCAAGATAAGTTAACTAAGCTATAAAGATATTTTAACTTTTAAGAAACTTGATACCTATACAATTACGCTGCGATTTAATTTTCCCCACAGGCAACACAAACCAATCTTTAAAACGTATAGTTAATATTAAATCTTACGTTCTTCTTCAAAATTCATACAGTTTTAAATATTATATTTATATATTAGTTACTGCCTTTATATTATTAAAAACCCTCAACTTTAATAAATCCATTTATCATGAAAAAACATAAACCACTAATAGCACTTAGTTTGTTGCTAACAGCTATAATAATATACAGTTGCAAAACACACTTTGAAACCACTAAAACAGATTTTAAAGTAACGAAATCGGGAGAGGCTTTTGATCGTGGCAAGGTACTGGTATTTAGCAGTTGCGAAGGTTGCCACTACAATCGCGGGGTTCACAAATTTATCGGCAACAAGATTGACGATGTTCCGGGAATTGCAGGCGCCGTGTATTCGGCCAATCTAACGCAATCAAAAACACATGGCATCCCGCCCCGTTACAGCGATGCCGAATTAAAATACCTGCTTAAAACAGGCATCGCAAAAGACGGCCGTTTTGTTGGATACATGCTGCGCCCCAATATGGCCGACGACGATATAAACGACATCATCGTCTTTTTGCGTTCGAATGATCCATCTGTTGCAGCAGCAGATACCACCGTGGGCCTTACTCATTATAGTATGATAGGCAAAATGTACATGGGGATGAATGCCAAGCCACTGCCATATACTACAGGCATCAAAAGACCAACCGATCCTGTTGCCCTGGGCGCTTACCTGGTTGATAATTTAGGCTGCTTCCATTGCCATTCAAAAAGTTTAACCTCTGTAAATTATATTAACCCCAACCAGTCACCCGGCTATTTAGCAGGAGGTGCTAAGCTCAACGGAGCGCAGGGTGTAAAAATAGCGGCTTCGAATATTACCCCCGATAAAAATACCGGGATTGGTAATTATACTCAGCAACAATTTCGCAAAGCGATAAAAGAAGGTGAAGCACCCGATAGAAAACTGCACCCGCCAATGCCAAAACTGGATATGCTAAGTGATGGCGAAGTGGATGCCATTTATGCATATTTACAAACAGTACCCGCGGTAGAGAATAAAGTGGAAAAACATTAATTTGCTTCTGGTTAGATTTGACAACTTTTAAAAAGTTGTCAAATCTGCTGTCGTTTAACGCTCATCCGCTGCATACCTGATTCCTGCAACTTCCCTAACCTTATCCAGCATTTCCATCAACAAAATGGTATCATCAAAAGTGAGCACATCGCTTTCGGCGAGTCCCTTGCGCAAGCAATCATTTACATGCCTTGCCTCATACTGATAACCAAACCCTGGTTCATTATGAATTTCAACTACCTGTTTACTATCCGCCCTTCCCGGGTAGTACTCCACCTTCGACGAGGTATCATAAAACCTTGAAGTAAGCTTGATCCGGCCTTTGTTGCCACAAATATCTACATCAGTATCAAGGTTACTTGTAAACGTAGAAAACAGCTGTGCCATAGCGCCGTTTTTATATTTAAAAAGTACAGCGCATTGTTCGTCCACGCCGGTTGATGCTGGTGTCATGGATGCTTCAATTGTATCGGGTTTACCCAAAACCGTTAGGGCCATAAAAATATTGTAGATGCCGATATCCATTAATGTACCGCCGCCCAATGCAGGATCGAACAAACGCGCAGGCGCCGGGTTTGGTGGTATAAAACCAAAATTGGCCAGCACCGATTTTATTTCGCCCAGTTGCCCCTGCCCTACCATTTCCTTCATTTTTTTAAAATGCGGCTGAAATTTTGTCCATAAGGCTTCCATCAGGAAAACTTTTTTCTCCCTCGCCATCTGTATCATTTCCAATGTTTGGCGGCTGTTCATGGCAAACGGTTTTTCGCATAAAACGGCTTTGCCATTTTGCAGGCATAGCAATGTATTTTCGTGATGCAAATTGTGAGGTGTAGCAATATAAATTACATCAACCTCCGGGTTTTGCGCCAATGCCCCATAACTATCGTGACGATATTTCACCGGAAACTCTTTAGCAAAATCATCTGCAGATTGCTGACTGCGCGAACCAATGGCTATTAATTCGGCATCGGTTACAAATTTCAAGTCGGATGCAAATTTGCGGGCGATGCGGCCGGCACCTATTATACCCCAGCGGATTGTTTTCATAGATGGTTGTTTAGATTGGCAACTTTTTAATTTGTCAAATCTATCGTTAATTCAGTTATTACCCGGATTTTTCAATTCAAAATGATAAAAAGATCGCCACTCTCCTTCTTCCGTCCGTTCCAACTCAAAGCCAAGCTTTTTAATTAAATGCACTGATGCATCATGCCGGGTATCAATCATTGTCACAATACGGTTTAACGCAAGTTCTTTAAATCCAAATTCAATAAATGCCTTGCCAGCCTCGGTAGCAAGTCCCCTGCCCCAGTAAGCTGGTGCAATATAAAGTCCAAACGATGCCTCGCCGGGATAAGCTCCACCATCGGGTTTAAAATGGGGATAAATGCCGCAGCGGCCAATGTATTCGCCCGTAGGTTTATAAACGGTTGCCCACATGGATAAGCGGTCCTTTACAGGCTCCAGACCAAGCATAAATCGCTTTTCTGCTTCCTCCCTCGTGCGCGGCCTGCCGCCTACATACCTGCGAAAATCGGCATCTGCCTCCATCGCACAAAACGCATCCAAATCATCGATCACGTGCTGCCTGAATAATAATCTTTCCGTTTCAAGAATTAGCATATTCTATAATAATCTGTTTATCAGTGTGATATATTTTGAATGTTTTTGAACCCCAAATGAACAGGCATTCACTGTATCAATTATTAGGTTTATAATGTCAAAGGTAAAACAGCTAATTAACTATTTGTACAGCTATGATAAAAAACTTCTTCAAACTCGCCTGGCGCAATGTCGTTCGCCATAAAATGCATACCGCCGTTAATGTCATTGGCCTTGCCCTGGGGATGACTTGCTGCCTTTTCATATTTCTTTGGGTACAGGATGAAAAAAGCGTCGATAATTTCCATACCGACAGCCAAAACCTGTATACAGTTTATGAGACAGTATCGGCAAACGGAAAGGTGAACAGTACCTACACTACCCCATTGAATTATAACAATGGGAAACCAAGTTTCGCTCTTGACGATATTACTGCAACTATTCCCGGTGTAAAACACATGGCTTTTTATGCCACTGGTTACGACCTGCCCTGGGGACATCCCGAAACGTTTCAGGTGGGCGACAAGATAGTAAAACTGGAAGGGTCGCGGGCAGGTGAAGATTTTTTTAAGATGTTCAGCTACCCGCTTATAAAAGGCAATCCGGAAACTGCTTTAAAGGACATTAATGGCGTAGCTATTTCGCACAAAATGGCCAATATGTTTTTTGGAAGTGCCGACAAGGCAATGGGCAAAATATTGCGCTTCGAAAACACGGCCAACTACATGGTAACTGCCGTTTTTGAAGATATTTCGAATAGCAGTTCCCTAAAATTCGATTACCTTTTTAACTGGGAGGCACAAAAAAAATCCATGAACTGGTCATCGAACGATTTTCAAACTTTTATCCAGCTGTCGCCAAATGCGGATGTTAAAAATGTGGAGGCCAGCATGAATCGGTTGGTTAAAACGCGAATACCCAATACCCCCGGTGTAAAGGTAAGCCTGGCCCTGCAACCCTTTGGCGACCGGTACCTCCATGACATTTTTGTAAACGGCAAACCCACCGCCGGTCGTGTTGAATATGTACGCATTTTTAGCGGCGTCGCCATTTTTATACTGGTTATAGCCTGTATAAACTTTATGAACCTGGCTACCGCACGTGCTGCCAAGCGGGCCAAAGAAATTGGTCTGCGCAAAGTAATCGGCTCAACACGTGGCCAACTAATAAGCCAATTTTTTAGTGAAGCCTTATTTTTTGCCTTTTTGGCGATGTTGTTATCAATAGTAATCATGCTGCTGCTGCTACCGGCCTTTAATAACTTCACCGGTAAAAATATATCACCCCCGGTGGCCGATTTCTCTTTTTGGACCACGCTGATAGCGCTCACTTTTATTACCGGCGTGGTAGCCGGATCGTACCCGGCATTATACCTTTCCTCATTAAAACCTGTTCGCATAATGAAAGGAGTGATCAGCTTTTCACGCGGCGCAACGCTTTTCCGTAAGGGGCTAACGGTTTTTCAGTTTATGCTTTCAATCATCCTTATCATCGCGACCATTATTATTTCGCGGCAGGTGAGCTACGTACAAAACACGCACCTGGGTTATGATCGCGAAAACCTGGTGTACCTGCGTATTGAAGGTGAACTGACTAAACCCGACAAATACCTGCTGCTTAAAAACCGCTTATCACAAATGCCCGGGATCGCTATGGTCGACCGCGGCAGCGAGGCCCCCCATGCCATGGACTTTGTAGTGAGCGATGCTATTAACTGGCAGGGAAAGGAGAAAAATGCTGATGTAGGCTTCAAGCCATCGTCGGTAGGGTTTGATTTTATTAAACTGATGCACCTGCAAATAGCCGAAGGCCGCGATTTTTCGAGGCAGATGATCACCGATTCAACCGATGCCTTTATGGTTAATGAAGAAGCGGTGCGGCAAATGGGCATGAAACACCCCATCGGTAAATGGATATCAGCCTGGCAAAAACGGGGGCATATTATCGCCATACTAAAGGACTTTCACACCCAATCTTTACGCGAACCTATTAAGCCGGTTATTATTGATGTTAAGGAAAACCTGAATTTCGGATTTGTTATCATCCGTACCCAGGCACATAACACCAAAACAGCATTAAATAGCATAAATACGGTATATAAAGATATCAACCCCGCCTACCCCATCGCTTATGAATTTGTTGATGAAGAGTACAAAAAATTATACAGCAACGAACTTATTATTTCGGGGCTTACTATTCTGTTTGCTTCGCTGGCTATCGCAATTTCCTGCCTTGGTTTACTGGGCCTGGTGATGTTTGCGGCAGAGCAGCGCGTGCGTGAGATAAGTGTACGAAAAGTGCTGGGCGCTTCCATCGGTCAAATCATCACTTTGTTTTCGCAGGATTTCTTGAAGCTGATTGGCATTGCATTTTTAATAGCGGCCCCATTGGCCTGGTACGCCATGCACCAGTGGTTACAAGGCTTTGCTTACCGTGTGGATATATCGTGGTGGATATTTGTTTTGGCAGCGGCTATTTCGGTTATCATAGCCTTAATTACCATGAGTTACCAGGCTGTGAAAGCGGCCATTGCAAACCCAATAAAAGGCCTCCGGGCCGATTAAAAGACAATTAAATATTTGTATATGAACAAATTAATTTTATTTATGTGCCTGCTCGTATCGTCATGTACGCGCACAACGGCCCAAACTATTTATGTAGATGCCGTTAATGGCAAAGACGGAGCCAGTGGTTCGGTAAATGATCCATTGTCAAGCCTCGAAAATGCGATAACAACAGCCAACGGTTTCACCGGCAATGAGGCGGTTACCATTAAACTGGCGCCGGGTTTATACGTATTGCCACATAAGCAGATCATAAAAACCGGGAGAACAGCGGATGATACAGCTAAGTTCACTATTGAGGCCATTAGTATGCCTGATGATGCGGATTGGCAGCCCGGTAAGATGCCGGTAATCCAGTCAGTTGCGCCGGTAAATTCCGACTTTCAATTTAAGCACTGCGTTGGTTTGCTGGTAGCCAAGAGCAATGTGAGCCTTAAAGGATTGAAGTTTGTAGGTAATGCAAGCCCCGGTGTGGCCTATTATTATCCGATTACCAGGGAGAACGAAAATTTAAACGGCCTGGAGGTTTCCCAATGTTACTTTATTGGCGAAAAAAGCTCTACGCGCCTGCAAAGCGGCATGTGGACGCATGGAACCGGGATACATGTGGATCACTGTATTTTTTACGGTTGCCGTAATGCTATGGTACTGATTAAAAATATTAAAGATTTTTCGCTCACCTATTCCATTATCGATGGTGCTTACGAATCGGGAATATGGTTTGGTGGTTCTGATGCGCCGTTTATTTTTAGCAATAATATAGTTACCCATTGCAATTTTGTATGGGTAAGGCCGCAAGGAATTCAGCCGCATTACACTTTCAGTGATTCGCTGTTTACCGAAAATGATGGCTACATGGGTTATATCGCTAACGATTTAATACCTGCCGATAAGAGCAATTTAACAGAAAACGGTATTCGTAAAACCGGACATGTAACCCTAATTGAGATAAAAACAGAACCCTTCCAGCCGCATAGTTATTTGAACCCGGTGCCGGGCTCTGATGGAGCAGATCTTCACGCCGGAATATTTAAAAAGTAAGGAATTTGAATGCCGGATTCGGCAACTTTTAAGAAGTTGTCGAATCTTTCCAGGCCGTCATTACGCTCAACTGCCCGAAAACGTACACTCAACCGGTGAAAACGTTACAATTTAAAAAATATTGCACAAATTAATTATTTGACAGTCAATTATTTACACAATCGGCATTTTGTTTGATGGAGGTTAATAGTAACAGTTTTATATATGAAACACCCAAAGCAAATTAAACGCCGTACCTATCTGGAAGACCGTTTCGAAATATTGATAAAAAAGCAGGAACTGGGCACAGCTTCCTTTATTGAATTAACCGAACTTGACGAAATTGTGAACTGCAACCCAACTATCCGCGAAAAGATATTAGAAGAAATGCAGGATTTGAATATTACAAAAAACAACCCCGAACAGGAATATAAAGTTTATTTGCAGGAAGAAAGACGTAGTTTGTGGAGTGTCATAAAAACATTCATCAGCCGCATGTTTATAGTTGCAGCCCGCCAGTTTAATTTTAAATCAAGTATCCTTTTTACAAGATCGGCGGCGATTTCGTTTATGTGAATAGCACTGATAAATGCAGTTTATATTTCTTATTGGCTAAAACAAAACTTATAATAACTTATTGCCCAAATGGTCTAAGCAATATGCCTTTCAATTTTCTGTAGCAAATCATCAATCTCAAAAGGCTTGGCCAAAAAATCGTCGGCGCCAGCTTCCATTGCCGATCGTTCAATATCCTTGCTGGCCGATATCATTACGATAGGGATTTTACTGGTACTTTCTTTTTGTTTTAAATGTTTACAAACATCTCTGCCATCGACACCCGACATCCAAATATCAAGCAACAGCAAATCAGGAAATTCAGTCTCCATGTTTAGCAAATCCGAACCGTTTGGAATACATTGAACCTGATATCCCTCAAATTCAAGCATTATACCAACGGCATCCAGTATACCAGGGTCATCATCAGCAATTATAATCTTCTTCAACTTATCCATTTGTCTCGGCTAATACCCATTTAGGGGCAATAATATCATTAAACTGAACCAATACCGCATTTTATTTATTAACAGGGAGTGCAAAACAAAAGGTAGACCCCTTGCCCTCGGCACTGGTTACCCATATCCGGCCGCCCTCGCGCTTAATAATCTCCGACGAAATATATAGCCCAAGCCCCAGTCCCGGAAACGTATGCTGCATATCACCGCTTACCCGGTAAAACTGTTCAAAAACTTTGTCCAGTTTGTCCTTCGGTATCCCAATGCCAAAATCCTGTACGCAAAGGGTAATCTCTTCGTTTTTTAACGCCGAGTGGATAATAATCTTATCAGCATTAGGCGAATATTTGATGGCATTGGTAATCAGGTTGGTTATTACCTGGCCAATGCGTTCTTTATCCCCGTATACTACTGCGGTTGGGGCAAAGTTTTCAACTAACGTATGTTTTGCGGTGGTGCGCTGCAATTCTTCCAGCAATTCTTTAACATGCACATTAAAATCAAATTGCTGGTCGTTAAATTGCAGTTTGCCCGAGTTTATTTTGGTAACATCCAGCAAATCGCCAATCAGGCTGGTTAATCGGTTTACCTGCACATCCATCCGGCCAATCATCTCGGCCTCTTTTATCTCGCCACGTTTGCGTAGCATCCGTTCCAGTACTTGTGTATAAGCTTTTATACTGGTTACCGGTGTTTTCAATTCATGACTGGCGATGCCGATAAAATCGTCCTTTTGCTGCTGCAAATACTTTTGCTCCGTAATATCAACACATGCGCCTATATATCCGGTGAAAACTCCATCCGAACCATATTGCGGTTTGCCGTTGGCTATGCACCAGTGTATCGTTCCATCTGCGTGGTGAATTCTGAATTCCGCTTCGTATAAATTACGGTTTGTTAAATCGTTAATAAACTTATTCGAAGCTTTAGCTTTGTCTTCATTTACTATAGCGCTTAACCATCCCGCCCCCAGGTTTTTTTCGTACGGAAGGTTAGTCCAGTCAATCCAGGTTTGGTTAACGTAAATGATATTGCCATTTTCATCTGCCATCCATAATCCGGTTGGCGCAGCAGTGGTAATATTCCTAAGTAATTCTTCGCTGTCGGCAAGCGCTTGTTTAGCAGCCAACTCTGGCCGCATATCGCGCATTACAGCGCCAACGCAAATAGGTACGCCGGTAACCGGATCGTCGATACGGATGCAATTATTAAATACCTGAAAAACTTCCCCGGTCTTCAGATGGCGCACATTCATGACACCAGCCCAACGTCCAACACTCATTACCGATGGCAGCACTTCCTGTTCAACCAATACAAAATCTTCGGGCGCATGCAGGTTAGCAATAGGGGTTTTCGCAACTTCCTCGTCGCTTTCAAAACCTAATAAATTTTTGCCCGCCTCATTAATATAGGAGTTGGTGCCATCCATATTTAATATCGACATCAAATCGACACTGTTTGCAACCAGCGTTATCAGCTTTCGCTGTTCTTCTTTTGCAAGTTTTTGCTCGGTAATATCCAAAAGTGTTCCAAGTATCCGGATAGCTTCAGGTTTCGCATTATAATATACCTTGCCTTCAACCCTTATCCAATGAACAGATTTATCGGGCCATACCACCCTTGCTTCATAAACCAGCTTTCCGGTTAGCGGTGCTTCAAGGTGGGCTTTGTTTCTTACACCTAAATCATCCTTATGAAATACCTTTACATATTCGTTACGCGATACGGGTTTATCAAAGCCGAAAATATTGGCAAACAGGTTAGAGGTGATCATCTCCCCGGTAAGCAAATTTAAGTCGAACGTACCAGCCCCAACCGCTTCAGCGGCAAGCCTCGCCCTTTCTTCCGCTTCTTCTGTTTGTCGTTTTGCATTTATTTGTTCGGTAACTTCCGTTGCGACCGCTATAACGCCGCTGATGGTGCCATCATTTTCGCGAAATGGCTCATAAACAAAATTCAGATAAACGGTTTCCAATACACCATTGCGCATCAGGGGTGCCGGTAGTCCATCTCCTTTAAATGGTTTCCCTGTAAGGCGTACATTATCTATCAATTCCTCAAAACCGAGGCCTTTTGCATGATGAAGCACCTCAAAAACGGGCTTGCCCAGCATTTGTTCAATAGTTTGCCCATAAAGTTCGCAGAGCGGCGGATTAATCAGATCAACGATATAATTGGGTCCTTTAAATATGGCAATACCCACCGGCGCCTGCATAAAAGTGGCATACAATTGCTGGCGCTGATTTTTAAGCGCTTCAACCCCCGCCTGCTCCCGTTGACGGAGTTTATATAACTCGGTTACATTGGCCGGCGAATGGATAAAATACTTCACGTTACCGTGCTCATCCAATATTGGGTTGTTGGTAGTTGTCCAATAGCGCTCTTCGAACTCATTGGTGCCGCGGATGGGGATATCATACCGGTAATTACTCATGGTATGCGGCTTTTTGGTTTGGATAGCCTGCTCGAATGAGTAAATGGTACGCTCTATATTTTTCGATTCTTCGTCGGTAGGATTGCCAGGAAATGCGGCGAAAACGCCTCTGCCCACCAGTGTTTCCCTATCGCTGTTAGTGGCCGCCAGGTAGGCCTCATTAACATCAAGAATAGTATAAACAGGAGCATCGATATCAACCATCATAATGGCCGCCGGACTGCTGTTGAAAATTTCCTTATAACCCTCTCCCTGAATTTTGTTAACCATATTGGCTAAATACTTTGTGTTAAGATTAATGAACAGATGAATACCGGAGGTTGCACGCGGCCGATAGTTAAACAACTAATTTAAAAAAAGGTTTTTTTATTTTTCAATGATTAGACGTTAAAGATTAGCGGTTAGTTTTTGGGGACATGCAAATCTCCACTAAACTCCAATCTCTTACTTCTAATCTCTTCCACTATACCCCGGTCCTTTCACAAACCTGCCCGGGGTAGCGCCTGTGTGATTACCATCTTTTAAAACCTGTACGCCGTTCACAAATACATCGGCAACGCCAGTGGCGTATTGGTGCGGTTTTTCATAAGTGGCATAATCCTGCACTTTTGCCGGGTCGAATATCACTACATCAGCAAAATAACCTTTTAATAAAGCGCCGCGCTTTTTGAGTTTTAAATTGGTAGCGGGGAGGTAAGCCAATTTACGCACTGCTTCCTGTAAAGTAATTACTTTTCCGTCGCGGGTGTATTTGCCAAGCACCCTTATAAAGTTACCGTAAGCACGTGGATGTGCGCTCGATTTTAAAAACACGCCTTCATTGGTGTAGGAACCCTCGTCTGATCCAAAACTCACCCAGGGTTGCGCCAGCTCTTTTTTCACGTTTTCCTCATTCATTAAAAAATACGCAACACCTATGCGGGTGCTGTCTTGCACTATCAGGTCCATTGCTGTTTCTTCGGGCGATTTTTTACGGATCTTTGCTACTTCTGCCAATGTTTTGCCGGTGAACTTTTTCAACGAATCCTTTTTAAAACTCAACAACAATACCTTATCAGCCGAGCCTGCGCCATAATACAAGTTCTCCCATGTGGTTGCATTACTATCCATGGCCTTTGCCATTTGCGCGCGAATTGCCGGATCATGTAGCCGTTGCCATAATTTTCCAAAACCACCGTCCTGTAATGATGGTGGGAAAGCAGCGGTTAAACCCGTTGCACCCGCCAAATAGGTGTACATATTGGCAGTAACGTTTATACCCTGCTTGCGGGCGGCCTCAACCTGTCTGAAAACGCTGTCCATTTTGGGCCAGTTATCTTTTCCGGCAACTTTTAGATGATATATTTCGGCGTGAATATTTGCCTGTTTGGCTATAGTGATTAACTCGGCAATAGCCTCGTTGACCCGGTTACCCTCGCTGCGCATGTGCGAAATATAGGAACCCCCATAGGCAGATGCTTCTTTGCAAAGTGCTACCAGTTCATCAGTTTTGGCAAAAAAATCAGGCGGATAGATCAGGGACGATCCTACGCCCATAGCGCCTTCCTGCATGGCCTGCTTTACCAGCAGTTGCATTTGCTTTAACTCGGCAGGTGTTGGCGCACGATTATCTTCGCCAACTACATAAGTACGAACGGTGCCGGCGCCAATAAACGATGCAACATTGCACGATACGCCCTTCTTCTCCAAAAAATTAAGATATTCACCGAGGGTGTTCCAGGTTACTTTGAATTTAATATCGCCCTGGTCGCTACCCATCTCGGCTTTCATCCTGGGGTTGAGTGGCCCCATACTGGTACCTTCGCCCATTACCTCCAGGGTTACACCCTGCCTGATATCACTTTGCGAGCGACCATCCTGTATCAGCGTTTCGGTGGCCCAACTTAGCATATTGATAAAGCCGGGAGAAACTGCCATGCCTTTAGCATCAGTTTCTTCTTTTCCGACAGCAGCTTTTAAATCACCAATTTCAGCAATCGTATCTGCATTAATGCCGATATCGGCCTTATAGGGTGAGCCTCCGCGACCATCGTAGATCATCCCGTTACGGATAATTTTATCATATTGTTTTTTTTGGCTGCAGCCTGATAACAGGACCAGGAGAAAGACGCCGAAGAGATAATAACGCATGATAATGAGGGGTTGATCTGCTAAAGATAGGTTTTTTATTGATTATAGTACCTGCCCCGTTTTACTTCAATTTATTTTTACAGTAAAAAGCGATCTTAATTTTTGATTTTTGTAATTATGAAGATAATTGAAAGCATTATAGAGAAAACGGGCGTCCCTGATATGATTGAATTGCTGGCAGAAAGCTTATCGGGTACCGAAATAAATTCATTACTGCTCGAAGTATTCAATAAAAAACAGGAGTCCCTCTCCCCTGCCATTTTATTAAATCAGTATAGGGCTAACCGCTTTGTGCATCCCGCCGAAACGGATATGATTGAACTTTTAACCCTGGAGTTAAAGGTTTTGAATTTCCTTCAGCAATATCAATTTCAAGCCATAGAATTATCGCCCGTTGCACAGTTTGGCAGTTGTTCGGTAGTTGCCCCGGTTGATCAAAAGAAAATTATTACTGCAACCCGCAATACGGAAGTGATGGCTGATGCAACCAACGCCATTGCTTTACACATTGCCGATTTAAAAAAATCGGGAATAAAGGACGATTTAAATTTTTGCACCATTCACAGGCACACTCGCGCGCAGGAATTTAAGGGCAAAGGTTTTTCGGCGCATTTTAAGGTTGGTTGTATGGTGTCGTCAGGGAGAGACAAAGGAAGTTACAGTTTTGAGAAAGGCAGCCTGCTTAAACATTTCCAAACGTTTTATGAATTGTTTATAGCAGTCTACAAAGTAAATAACATACGGTTTAAATTACAACAACGTGAAGGATATAACAACTCTGATCATTTGGTGCAGGAAGTATTTCACTATTTAAGAAATAACAGTGACCTGGATATTTTTATTGATGATGCACCTGGGATAAATAACTATTATAAAGGAATCCAATGCAAAATGATCATCGAAATAAACGGCATCGAATTGGAAATTGCCGACGGCGGCTTTACCGACTGGACGCAACAATTATTAGAGAACAAAAAAGAGCGGCTATTGATTTCAGGTTTCGGCTTCGAACTATTATACAAATTTCAAAACGGAATGGTTTAGGTTCTGCTACTTTTCAAATCATTAAATTCGAGCCAATTAGATCAATTCGTGCAATTCGTGTCAATTCATTTCGGAATTATACATTCGAATTCATGATTACTTAATAAATCTGTATAAATACGGCGCCTTATGCGCCCCGCCACTAAATTTTTTGGAAAGCCGTTCCAGTATTCCCAAACTCAGCATTTTACGCTGAAATGCTGGTCGCAGCAGTTTTTTATCCAATACGGTTTCGTAAAGCTGCTGCAAATCGCCCATGGTAAATTCTTCGGGCAGCAGGTTAAAGCCAATCAATTTATCATCCAAATGCGCACGCAGCGTATCCAATGCTTTTCTTACTATTTGGGTATGATCTTGTATCAGGGGTGGCATATTAGTTAAGTCGTACCATTCGCAACTATCAAATATAATAGCGGGTGTCGGCTTAGCCCTGGTAAAATCAACCAAAGCATAATAACCTACAGAAACAAACCTTTGCAAAAGCCAATGACCGTCGGGCGGAGCCATACCCCCGGCGCTCATAATTTTTTTAAATTCATCGGGCTGATATCGGGAGTAATCGCCAAAAATATAAAACTGGTCTAAAAAGATATTATCCAAACCGGTGCGTTCAGATACTACGCGCAATGCCGCATCATTTATATTCTCCAACTCGCGGATAAAGCCGCCCGGCAGGGCAAACAAACCAGTGCGCTTATATTCAATCAGCAACACTTTAAGCTGACTATCGTGAAAACCGAAAATAACCGCATCAATAGCAATACCCTTTAAGTACCCCAGCCCCCCGGGGTTTATTTCGCCCGCTTCGCGTTGTTCGCTCATTCAAAAAATTAATTTAAGGCAATTAACAAAAAAATTGCTAATCTCAAAATAACGAATTATTATTGTAACACAATGATACAATAGTTTATTAAGTTGATTAGGTGAGTTGTTGATTGAGTTTAAAAACATGTGACTCCACACCAACACAATCAACTTAATTCAACTCAATCAACTTAATCAACCAATTAACATGAAACCATTCTTCTCATTCCTCCTAACAGGGGCATTTTTCCTGAACACAGCCATTGCCCAACAAGGCAACAACCCGCACGTTACCATTGGTAATGGTGCGCTCGAAGGTACTTTTAACAGTACAACAGGAATTAACCGCTTTGCCGGTATTCCGTTTGCGGCCCCGCCCGTAGGTAATTTACGCTGGAAAGAACCGCAGCCGGTAATTGGCTGGAGCGGCGTTCGCAAAGCTGACCATTTTGGACACAGCCCGATGCAAAAAAAAGTTTTTAGCGACATGATATTTCGCTCTGATACTACAAGCGAAGATTGCCTGTACCTGAATGTTTGGACGCCGGCAAAACAAGATGGCGCTAAACTGCCCGTATTGGTTTATTTTTACGGTGGCGGCTTTATGGCCGGCGATGGTTCGGAGTTTCGTTATGATGGTGAAAGTATGGCACAAAAAGGTATCGTTGCGGTTACAGTAAATTACCGGTTGGGTGTATTTGGCTTTTTTGCACATCCTGAATTAACACAGGAATCACCCCATCATGCTTCAAGTAATTATGGCCTGTTAGACCAAAATGCAGCGCTACGCTGGGTACAGCAAAACATTGCAGCCTTTGGCGGCGACCCAGCAAGGGTAACTATAGCCGGGGAATCAGCAGGTTCTATATCGGTTTGCGCACAAGTAGCCTCGCCCCTGTCAAAAAACCTGATTGCCGGTGCCATTGGCGAAAGCGGCGGTATGATTAAACCCACCCTTGCTCCAGTTTCATTGGCCGAAGGTGAAAAAAATGGTTTGGCTTTCGCCGATAAAGTAGGCGCAAAATCATTGGCCGATCTTCGCGCCATACCAGCCGCACAACTGCTGGATGATGCCGCTCAAAGAGGCACGCCACCTATGTCATCCACTATTGATGGTTATTTCCTGCCAAAAACACCGGCTGCCATATTTGAAGCCGGCGAAGAAGCTCACGTTCCGGTACTGGTTGGCTGGAACTCGGCCGAAATACCATACCAGGCTGTGACTTATGGCGATATGCCGACGCCGGAAAATTATGTAAAGAAACTAAAAACGTTTTATGGCGATCAGGCCGACGAAGCCTTAAAATTGTATCCCGGTTCAACACAAGACGAAGTCATCAAATCGGCTACTGCACTGGGTAGCGACAGGTTTATTGTATACAGCACCTGGAAATGGGCCGACCTGCAAAGCAAAACTGGCGAAAAACCGGTTTACAGGTATTTATTTGCCCAACCTCGTCCGCAAAATGCAGATGACCTAAAAAATGCAGCTAACAGTAAAATGCCTGCACCGATGGTTGGTGCATCACATGCTTCCGAAATTGAATTTGCGATGGGCAACCTGCACTATGATACAGTTTACCCATGGACACCTGTAGATTATAAAGTTTCGGAAACGATGGAAAACTATTTTGCCAATTTTATCAAAACAGGTAACCCCAACGGCAAAGGATTACCAAAATGGACAGGTAATACAAAAGACAGTACCGTTAAATTTATGCTGATTAGTGCTGATACCCATTTAGAAACCGAAAATGACCGGGGCAGATATTTGTTTTTGGATAAACAGTATACCAAATAAACCAATAAAAGCATAATTAGCTAATTGCCACAAAGAACACAAAGTGGAAAATACAGAGGACATGGAGATTATTTTTTTCCCGTATCCTTTGTGAAACCCTTGTGTGCTTTGTGGTATTTTTTTTAGTATTCCGTTTTCTTTTAAATAGATTTACTCCATAAAACCCCTAAATGGACGAAATTAAAGAAACGGGCGGCGCCCGTATTGGCATGGCAAATGCAACCTGGCCATTAGCCACATTAACCGTAAATGCCGCGAAACTGGAATTAAATGCCTCGATTGTGGGCAATTTAACTTTTAAGCCTTCAGATGTTACCAGCATCACGCCTTATGTTATAATTCCCTTTTTAGGCCAGGGCATACAAATTCATCACACCATAGCAGCATACAATGCCAAAGTTATTTTTTGGACAATGGGAAGCCCCGAAGCTTTAATTGCCAGGATAGCTCAAACCGGCTTTCTTAATAACACCTCGTCGACACCCGGTGCACATGATGCAGAAATAGCTATGGCTCAATCAGGGGGTGGATTTCCGATGAAGAAACCGGCGGCAATTACTATTGTAGTGATTTGGAATTTGCTATTTTTTGCGGCATTTGCAAAATTCTTCACAGGAATAGGGTTGGAATTTCGTATTAATATCTTAATCGCCGTCGCTTTGGTATTTTTAACTGCACTGCTCACTTTAATAAATGAACCTTTTCGCAAACTCGTATTAAAACCGGGCCGAACTATCAACGATGTAAAAACCGGCTTGTTTTTTATTATGTTTATTACCGGGATGCTTTTTATAGGAATTTCACTTATGCGGTTTCCTTAATAAAACTATTTGATAATATGATTGCCCTGTTTTAACCCAAATATTCGGAATTAGCACAGAAGTGTATGTTATCATCATTTTACTTGCTTTGCCGGTATTTTTTATTTGCGGCGCTTATTAAAGCACAGTGCTTATCGCAAAATTCTTACCTGGTTGTTAACTGTCATTACAACTCCTATATTTTATGCAGTTATCGTTTTAACGTTTTTTTACATTTCTGAATATTACCCCAACAAGCATTTCGACCAAAAACAGTGGTTTGCAAATAAAGATGAGCGTTACGAATATTCGGAAAACATTATCGAAAGCAAAATTCTTGCAGGTAAAACAAAAGCGCAGGTCCGGCAAATTTTAGGCGACGAAGGTAATAATGATAAAGACAACGATTGGTATTATGATTTGGGATATCGGCCCGAATTTGCGAATATCGACCCTGATAACCTCGAAATAACTTTCAAAAATGGTAAAGTTACAGCGGTTATCCAGAACAAACGATAAGTCACCGGGCTTCAAAAGCAATTGCACTATAACCTGTAATTGCGCAAGTACTTAATGACCCAATGACTTAATGACCCAATGACCAACTAAGCTTTCAGCGTTTGCGTAATATATTCAAAACTACTTTTTATGCTGCCGTAGGCATCTTTAGGCATATCATGCTCCACAAAAAAGTGCTGCATGCCGGCGGCAGCCTGGTTTTCGAATATCCGTTTAAAATTGATAGTGCCGCTGCCAACAGGTAAAATATCTGCGTGACTGGCATCCAAATCCTTAACGTGCCAAAGCGGGAAGCGGCCGGGGTGTTTTTTAAACAGTTCAACCGGATCTTGTCCACCTTTAACCGCCCATGCCAAATCCAGCTCCATTTTTACATTGTTGGCATCGGTTTCCGACAATAACAGGTGATACGGTACTTTACCTTCCACCTCTTTAAATTCCATATCGTGGTTATGGTAGCAAAACTGAATACCCGCTTTTTTTGCAGCCTCGCCGGTTTTGTTTAATATTTCTACTGTCGATTTTATTTCCTCTAACGTACCGGTAGGCGCATTGGCACAAACCAGGTATTGCAAACCGCCTTCGGCAACTTCGTCTACAATCTGCTGCATATTATCGCGCAGGTTCATCATGGTTGGCAAAACCATAGGCTTGCCATCAGCACCCACCGGCATTTTATAACCTTTTGGCAATTTAAAAGGCGCGCCAATTACATGATGCGATTTCCACGACATACCCAAATCGTTCACCAGCGCTTTAAATTCCTTTGGCTTTAGGCCGTAGTAACCCCCTTTTTTGCTAAATGCCGATTCCATTTCTTTGTAGCCTACCGCAGCTATTTTAGTAAGGGTGCCTTTTACATCATCGTCAATTACGCCAAAAAATGTAAAAAGCTGCAAGCCCACCGCGTGCTGAGGTTTATAATTAAGTAATGAAGCAGCTTTGCCCGATAAAGCCACCCCGCCGAGCGCTAACATACCCGCGCTTTGCAAAAATTTTCGCCTGTTGTAATTCATATTAACATTTAGTTTAATTGGTTTTTTAAAGCTAAAAGATTAAATGTTAATAAAAAAATTTATTGTGTCATTTTAACACATTAAATGCAAAAAATAAAACAGGCGAGTATAGTTAGTGTTAACGCAGAGAAACAGAGAATACACAGAGCACACGGAGTTTTTTTTATAGTAATACGCTAGCTTAGTAACTGTTCACGCTCATTTTTTCTTTTCTTCGTGTGCTTGTGCATTCTTTGCGACCTCTGTGGTTAATTCGTCACATACCAGGCGTTATCTATTATTCTCAAATTCTACAAACTTTTTAATAAAATTCAACTTATACCAAAAGAAAAAATATCATATTTTTGCCCACTTTAAATTATTCAATAACACATCAACTATCATTATGTTAAAACAACTCATTGGCTTTATAGTACCTTGCTTTATTGCTGTAACTGCCGTTGCACAACCGAACAATGCAGCCATTATGGCCCGCAAACAGGTGCCTATAGTGTGCTATCACCAAATACGCGACTGGCGCCCTAAAGATTCAAAAGTTGCCAAAGACTATATTATTCCGCCTGCGGCATTTAAAGAACACATAAAAATGCTGGCCGATAGTGGTTACCATACCATACTGCCCGATCAGTTGTATGATTACCTTACCAAAGGCACTGCACTGCCCAGCAAGCCCATTATGCTTACATTTGATGATACCGACCTGGATCAGTTTGAAATAGCCCGCCCTACGCTGCAGAAATACGGCTTTAAAGGTGTCTATTTTATCATGACGGTATCATTAGGCCGCCCGCACTACATGTCTAAAGCGCAGGTTAAACAGTTATCAGATGAAGGTAATGTGGTAGCCAGCCATACCTGGGATCATCACCGGGTTGACCGTTACAAACACGACCCTAACCCTAAAAAGGATGATTGGGTAGTACAAATTGATAAGCCAACCAAGCAACTGGAAGAAATTACCGGTAAAAAAATAAACTACTTCGCCTTCCCTTTTGGCGTTTGGAAAAAACCAATTTTGCCCGAAGTGAAAAAGCATTTTAAAATGGCCTTCCAATTAGCCGATAAACGTGATGAGAATGAGCCATTGATGACCGTTCGCCGTATATTAGATAGCGGGTACTGGACAACCAAAACCTTTAGCAACAGCCTAAGGCATAGCTTTTAACCCCTTACTCCATAAAGCGGTAGTTCAACCATTAAAAACCCCTTTTTGCTTTGCAAAAGGGGTTTTTATTTTTATACCTTTAGGTATGAATTTAAAAACACATTTGCTGCTTTCTGCCCTTTTAATAATGGCAGTTACCAGCGCATTTTGTCAAACGTCAAATGTTATCGATAATCATTTTAAAGCCTTGACAGCGCACGATGTAAAAGCAATTGCCGCGGGATATGCAGACGATGCACAGGTGTATTCGCCAAACTGGGAGGGCGCCAAAACAGGAATTACGGGCATAACGGAGGTTTATTCGCGTTATTTTACCTCCACACCCGATTTATCGTACCAGGTTGTTAATACGATTAATGCCGGTGAAAACGTGATAGTGGAGTATATCTCAGGCGGTACATTATCAAACCCTGAAGGCAATACACCTGCGTATATGAAAGATAAAAAATACAAGCTTAATTATTGTGCTATTTTCACGCTTAAAAACGGTAAAATAATAAAAGAAACAGACTATTTTGACCAGGTAGCTTTTTTGAGACAGGTTGGGTTCTTCGATCAGCACTAAATTCCGGTGTCTAAGTAACAATCGCTGTAATCCTTTTTTTAATCACTGTAATCCCCAAATTATTTTTGAGATACCCACCGTATCGCTTTGTCTATATCATCTAATGGAAAGGTCCTGAACTTGCCGGGTATAACATACTTAAAAAGGTCGTTATACCCCAGAACGCCTTTTTGATCGCTTACTATTGCCACCTTGCACCACTTAAAAAAATATCTGAAACCAATTCTCACGTTGCCGCACCACATGCCGGGAGCAAAGTTTTTAATATCAGTTTCAAGCACCAATATAAAATTTAGTTTGCTGCACTTTTTGAGCTGCTCATCAAGCAATTGAATCAGTATCCCTTCATATTCCATTTCAGCAACATCCTTAAAGGCATGCACGCCCACTACATGTTGCGGCAAATCATTAATTAGCTGTAGCATGTATTCGTTTTTATTAGTTAGTACAATAATTAAACCAGCTTTTCAATATTTATAAACAATTGTTAAATTACTATCTCTTTGGTTAAATATTCTGAAGAAATACTGGATTTTTGGGTATTCATTATAGTAGTATCTTTGCATTTAAATGCAGCAAAACAGAACGGCATATAGTACACTCATAAAAAGCGAAGCAAAAAAACTTGGCTTTATGTTTTGCGGTATTTCCAAAGCCGGCTTTTTGGAAGAAGAAGCCCCACGGTTAGAGGCCTGGCTAAAAAAGGGCATGCATGGCGAAATGCAATACATGGAAAACCATTTCGACAAACGTCTTGACCCGCGATTGCTGGTTGATGGCGCCAAATCTGTCATATCCCTTGCCCTTAACTATTACACAGATGAACAGCAGACTGATCCCTTAAGTCCGAAAATATCTAAATATGCTTTTGGCGCTGATTATCATTTAGTTATAAAGGAAAAGCTTAAGCAATTATTACAGGTAATTAACCAGGAAATTGGCGAAGTAGGCGGCCGTGCTTTTGTTGATTCGGCGCCCGTGCTGGATAAAGCATGGGCAAAAAAAGCAGGGCTGGGTTGGATAGGTAAAAACACCAACCTCATCAATAAAAAAGCAGGTTCGTTTTTTTTCCTGGCCGAGCTGATTGTGGATATTGAATTGGAATATGAGATAGCCCCAAATGCCGACCATTGTGGTACCTGCACCAGTTGTATTGATGCCTGCCCTACCGAAGCCATAGTTGGGCCGTATATAGTTGATGGCAGCCGTTGTATATCGTACCTAACCATCGAGCTAAAAAACGAAATGCCGCAGGAGTTCAAAGGTAAAATGGATAATTGGATGTTTGGCTGCGATGTATGCCAGGATGTTTGCCCCTGGAATAAATTTTCGGTACTGCATAACGAACCCGCCTTTACGCCCCACTCCGACTTATTACATTTAAACAAGCAGGACTGGGAGGATATTACCGAAGAAGTGTTTCAAAAAGTATTCAAAAATTCGGCTGTAAAACGCACTAAATTTAGCGGGCTAAAAAGGAACGTTTCGTTTCTGAGAGATTAGAGGTCGGAGATTGGAGGTTAGAAACTTCCACCCAATCTCCAATCTCCAATCTCTAATCTCACCCCTTTTTAAACTTATCCTTTAATAAATTCAGCATATCATCGTTTACAGGCAATGCTGGAGTGTCATCCACTTTTTTATAAGGACGATTGTCGGGACGGTTATTGTTATTATTATTTCTAAAATCAGGCCTTGGGGAATCCTTTTTTACAGGTGCTTCGGCAGCGCCGCCTTGCACTACAACAGGTATTTCCTGCGGCTTTGGCGCTAATGCCTTAGGCTGCCGTTCAGCATACCTTTTTGCATTCCACCGGGTATAAATCTCTTCCAGTTTACGTTTGGTATAAAGCGGAAAATCGCCATTCATCATCCACGAGTAATAGCTTGGCTCTATCCGTAGTACTTCCTCAACAGGTTTGCCTTTATGCTTACCGAAGTTAAATACTTCTTCACCTTCATCATTATAAACCATTCTTCCCGCAAAGTCAACTGGTTTGTTCAGGTTGGTAAATTTGTGCAGGGCTTCGATATCGTTCACCACCGGCACCGATCTGTTTCCTTTTTTATCCTCCCATTCAGTATTTTCGTACCTGGCCACCTGGGCTATCAAAACCTCCATCGTAGCGCGGGTATCAGCCTCGGCCGAGTGCGCGTTGATGATTTGTTTATCGCAATAATACAGGTAAGCTGCTTTTAGCGTACGTTGCTCCATTTGGTGAAAAATGTTTTGCACATCCACAAAATGACGGTTATCCAAATCAAATAACACACCTGCCCTTAAAAACTCCTCCATCAGCATAGGTATATCAAACTTGTTGGAGTTATATCCTGCCAAATCGCTGTCGTTAATAAAATCAGCAACTTCCTTCGCCACATCTTTAAAAATGGGCTCGTCCTTAACATCAGCATCATAAATACCATGTACCAGCGACGACTCCAGCGGAATAGGCATACCGGGGTTAATCCGGAAGGTTTTTACTTCCTCAGTTTGATCGGGATTAAGTTTAATAACCGATATTTCAACAATACGGTCGGCGCCGATGTTCGTTCCGGTAGTTTCAAGGTCGAAAAAAGCCAGCGGCCGTTTTAAATTTAGTTTCATTTTTATGTTTCAGAATGCAAAGGCTGCAAAAGTCCTAAAAAAGAACCGGAACTATAAATTTTTAATCTATTTTAATTTCCCGTTTTAAATATTAATTTCCCGCAGCCTAATGGCCTTAAATATCATGAAAAAAATCAACAACGTCCGGATATCATTATAAAGAAAAAATAATTTTCTGATTAGTCGTTTTAATATTACTTTGTAGCCCCTTGGTTAATTTAATTCTATGAAAAAAACACTGTTGCTGCTGGTTTTTTGCGCCAGCTTTATTAAACCGGCCTCCGCCCAGGACTTTCCCTTCGGAACTGTCTCGGACGATGAGCTGAGCATGAAGAAATATTCGGGCGACACCTCGGCCCACGCGGTTGTTTTGAGGGAGTTTGGCAAGGCACGAATTGACGTGGGTAGTGATAATAACCTCAGGATGTGGTATGAATATCATGTAAAAATAAAAATTTTTGATGCAAAAGGTTTCGATGAAGGAACTGTTAAGCTTCTGGCTGTTAACACCGACGATGGCAACCGGTACGAAACTATTGATGATATAAAAGGCGTTACCTACTACAAAGATGATGATGGCTTATCCCGTAAAGTTGAACTCGAAAATAAAAAAATATATCCTGTAAAAGAGAACAAGAACAGGAGTTATTACAATTTCGCATTGCCGGGTTTACGCAATGGCTGCGTCATTGAATATTCATACCGTAAAGAATCGTACAGGTGGTCTGATATCCCGCCCTGGTACTTCCAGCGCCAAATACCTAAAATTTTTTCAGAGTATGAAGTGCACATACCGGCATATTATGATTTTAATGTTTCGTTAAAAGGCGCTTTAAAATTAACCAAAAACAACCCGACTATTGAGAACAAGTGTTTTACAGCGGGCGGTAACAGTTGCGATTGTTCAGTACTTGATTTCGGGATGAATAATATTCCGGCATTTGTTGAGGAGGACTATATGACTTCCCGCTATAATTTCTTGTCGGCGATAAATTTCGAATTATCTCAGTATACCGACCTCTCAAACGGCGTAAAAAACAAAGTGACAACGGAATGGAAAGATATTGATTACCAATTGAAAGACGATTTTGCTTTTGGCAGCCAATTAAAAAAGAAAAGCCTGTTTAAAGACAGGATTATACCTGTAATTGCAGGCAAAACGGAACCGCTGGATAAAGCAAAGGCTGTTTACACTTACATTCAGCACCTGTTTAAATGGAATGAATACTATGGGATTGAAAGTCGCGATGGCCTCAGTAAAGCCATTGATGCACACGAAGGAAGTTGCGCCGATATCAACCTTGCATTAGTTAATGCTTTAACAGCCGCCGGTTTAAATGCCGAAACTGTTTTGCTGTCAACCCGCGAAAACGGCACGGTGAATCCCTTATATCCCGTTATCAGCGATTTTGACTATGTAATAGCTAAAGTTAATATCGGCGATAAAAACTATCTGTTGGATGCTACCGATGCCTTGCTGCCTTTTGGCACTATACCACTGCGATGTTTGAACGACAAAGGCCGCGTTTTTAGTTTAGATAAACCATCGTACTGGATGGACCTGCAAAACCTGCCACAACGCGAGAAAAACACCTATGCGCTGGATTTTACTTTACAGGACGATGGTAAATTGAAAGGCACACTGATACATTATTCTATTGGTTATGACGCCTATACCAAACGGAAAGCAATTAAAAAATTTAACACCTTTGACGAATATGTGGATGATTTAGCCGGAAAAATGTCTAAAATAAAAATCCTGAAATCAGAAATCACCAATCTGGATAGTTTGGACTTGCCGTTAGGTGAAAAATATGAGGTTGAAATTGCTTCGCATAATACGGCGAACTCCGGCAAAATAGCATTTAGTCCATTTTTTATTGATAAAATAAACACAAATCCTTTTAAATTGGCCGAACGGTCTTACCCGGTAGACTGGGGCATGCCATCAATCGACATGTTTGTATTAACCATGCACCTGCCCGCAAATTATACCGTTGAAACTCCACCTCAAACTACGTCCATTGCACTGCCTAATGATGGCGGCAAATTTGTAGTTAATTATCAGGCTGAAGGTAACATATTTACATTTTCACACTTAATTCAGTTTAGTAAATCGGTATACAGTTCCGAGGAATATCCCTATTTAAAAGAATTATACAACAAAATTATATCGTCGGAAAAGGCTGAAATGATTTTCACCAAAAATAAATAATGAGATTAATACTAACATTTTGCTTGCTGGGCATTACTATAGCCGCTAACGCGCAACAAAATTATGATGCCAGCCTTATCCCAAAGGATTTACTGCCTTACGCCAGCGCCGTGATACGCAACCGGGAAGAAACCGTGGAAGTAAAGGATCTGGATAATACCATTTACCATATTAAAGAAGCCATTACGGTGCTGAATAAAAACGGCGATGATATTGCCCATATTGTTGTAGAGCATGATAAAAGTACGGTGATAAAATTTATAAAAGGTGCTGTATATAATGAATACGGTAAGCAAACCGGTAAGTTTTCGGAAAGCGATTTTGATGATGTGAGCGCTGCCGACGGCTTTTCTTTGTTTGTCGACTACCGGATAAAGCATTATCTGCCTTCGATAACTGTATATCCCTATACCATTGTTTATGAATATGAACAGCGTTTAAAACAATCGCTCGCTTTTCCGCAATGGCAGCCTGTTAATGAGTTTGGAGTATCTGTGGAAAACAGCTCTTTTACTTTTATTTGTGACCCATCTTTTAACATCAGGTATAAAGAAACCAATATCCCTGGCAAGGCAATAATTGAAAACGGAAAACAAAAAACATACACCTGGAAGATAGCCAATTTAAAGGCAGTAAAAAGCGAACCTTTTAGTCCGTTTTATAAAAATTATATGCCCAGTGTGCAGATAGCTCCCGAAAAGTTTACCTACTATGGCATTAATGGTTCGTTTACCAACTGGAATGACCTCGGCAAATGGGAATACGAGAAACTATTATCCGGTCGCCGGGGTTTATCACCCGAAACCGTTGAGCACGTTAAACAGCTTACACAGGATATTACTGATCCTAAACTTAAAGCCAAAAAGATATACGAATACATGCAGGGCAAAACACATTATATTAGTGTGCAGGTAGGGATCGGCGGTAATCAGCCTTTTTTGGCTTCAGATGTTGACCAGCAAAACTATGGCGACTGCAAAGCGCTGGTGAACTATACGCAAGCGCTGTTAAAAGCGGTGGATATAGACTCGTATTATTGTGTGGTTGAGGCAAATAACGATTATAAAGTAGGCTTATTGAATGATTTTGCCAGCATGGAACAAGGCAACCATATTATTTTATGCCTGCCCTTTAAAAATGATACCACCTGGGCCGACTGCACCAGCGAAACCATACCATTTGGCTTTTTAGGCCGCTTTACCGATGACCGCAACGTATTGGCTTGCACCCCTGAGGGTGGCAAACTGATGCATACGCCAAAATATATTTATCAAAATAACATAGAAAGCCGTAAAGCAGATTTTGTGATTAATGACGCAGGCGAGCTATCGGGAAATATGAACAGTACCTTTAAAGGCGCCGATTACGAAGACCGCGATGAACTATTTAACGAACCTAAAACTGAGCAGCTAAAAATGCTGCAAAAAATTTATCCGATAAACAACCTTGAGGTACAAAACCTGGATATAAAACAGGATAAAGGCCCAAACCCCGTTACCACCGAAAATATAAAACTGTTTGCAAGAGACTACGCATCGTTAACCGACGGCAAATACTATTTTATGCTTAACCCCGCAGACCGCAAAAGCTGGGTACCGCACCAGGTACGCAACCGGCAAAATAGTGTTTACATTAACCGCGGTTATACTGATGATGATGAGGTTACCTACACCATTCCGGCTGGCTATCATTTAGAGAAAACACCGTTAAATGTGACGATTGATAAACCTTTTGGTAAATTTACTGCAACCATGGACTTAAAGGGCAATAAACTGAACTATAAACGCAAATTTCAGTTAATTGACGGCACCTTTGATAAGGAAATCTATCAGGATTTGGTTGATTTTTACCAGACCGTAGTTGATGCAGATAGCTATACCGTTAGTTTGGTAAAAAACTAATGTTTACTTTTTTCCAAAAATCAGGATACCGAGGATAATGCCAATGATCATGACGGCGTAAAGCAGGATTTCGGTTCCTGCAAAGCGTTTGTATTTTGTCCAAAAACCGTACTTTTCTTTATCTTTAGCCATAATGATGCAAAGTTATTCAATTAAATAAGTTTTCTGCTCATGAATATTAACGAAGAGGCCGAAATAAAAAAAGAATTCCAGCTGGAGCGCGTGATTCTTTTTAGTGATGCTGTATTTGCTATTATTATTACTATAATGGTATTGGATATCCGGCTGCCCGAAGGGCTGCGCCACGCCGATGCTATAACCATTAAACGGGCCTTTGTACAGCTTATACCAAAGATTTTAGCTTATGGCCTGAGTTTTTTCCTGGTGTCAAAATTTTGGCGCGAACATCTTAAGATGTTTAGTATATTAAAAGATTACGACTCCAAATTACTGGCGTACAATCTGCTGTATTTATTTTCCATATCCCTTTACCCATTTGCGGTTTCACTTGTTTCGGGCAATACCGACCTTGAAAGTATGCAATTTACCTGGGCGGGGTACACTTATGTAGGTATTTTTTTATTTAGCACATTTAGCCAAACCCTTATGGCTACTTACCTTGTAAACAATCAGCACAAGTTATGTTATAACGTTAGCAACCTTGATAGCATATTAACCTATAAAGCCCGCCGCCTTAATTACTTTATCATACCGATAATGATTTCTATTATGGTTGCTATAAGCTACCTTGCTCTGCAACCTGTATTTGCAATATATACCCTTGCTCTTTATGGAATAGCCATGTCGCGCATATCAAAGAAATATTATCCAAAAAAAACAAACAATGGGCCAATACTCGCAAGACTCTTCCGTTTCCGCCGAAGAAAAGCGGTAATGCAGGAGAGATTGGAGGTAAGAGATTAGAGGTTAGTTTTTCTAATTTCTAATCCCCCTTACTTCCCCGGCCCTTCATTCGGATCATTAATAACCGATCCGCAACGCGAAAAATATTTATAGCTGTAGGGATCGTGTAACCGGCTTATTGTAACGCCTTTTGAAACGCTGGCATGCACATAATAACCGTTTTGCAGGTAAACGCCTACGTGGCTAAATTTTTTCCCATCGTAATCAAAAAATACCAAATCGCCTTCCACAAGCTCTTCTTCGTACTTTCGCTTAATTACATTTATTTGGGTACTTGTTGACCGTGGAATATTAATTCCAAAAACTTGTTGCTGTAACAGTTGCGCCAGGCCCGAGCAATCTATACCGTTTCTATCCTGTCCGCCAAATTTATAGGGCGTTCCCCACCATTGGTCGATAAACGCATAGAGGCGGCCATTTTGTATCGATCCTTCGTCGACGCCTAAAATATCAGCATACTTTTGGGCAATACTGCCCTGCGGCTTAACTACCTCGCCCGGTTGGCCGCGCATAACAGCCTTGCGGCTATGGCACGACGATAAAGCCACAGTACAAGCCAATAAAACGCAATACAGGTAATTAATTTTGTTCATTAGTTAAATGTACGGCAAAAAGGATGGTAATGTTTCGTTGAGGTTATTAACATATCCACATAGAGTCCGGAAGTCGGAAAAGTCAGTAAAGTCCGAAAGATGAAAAAAAGTTTGTTAAATTATTCATCGGATGATATGACTATTTACAATATAGATATAGAAATATTAATCCTTGAATCTTTTAATCCTATAAATCATGGTTCAGACAAAAAATCTGAAATCAAAAAGGTAATATCGCATACTTTAAAATTTATGAAGAAAATACTGCTTTTAGTCCTTGCTTTGCTATTTTGTTTGAATGTCTTTTGTCAGCACCTGACTCTTAAAGATATTTTGAACATGGAAAACGGGCGAAATTTTAGATCTTATTTAACTTCAAAATCATTTGTTTTAACCAACAACGAAGGTAACCCGCAATTTTATTATTTAAACAAGGGAACAAAGAAGGAGGAAGGAGTAGTTTACGAAACGCGGAAAAATGGAATACTCTATGTTACCAGGGATTTGAAATTTTTGAATACCGTTCTAAAAGATGTTAAAAGCCAGTTTCATTTACTTTCAAAAAATGATAACGACGATACCGCCTTCTACTCATTTGACGGTAAAAATCTCAGCATATACATTAGTATAGATAAAACACAGGGCAGCGGTTCTATAAGTGTCAGCCAATCGGATATGTGAATCAGGTCCGGACAAAATAAATTTAAAGAAATCAGAATCCAACATTCCACATCAAAACATCGTTACTACCTAATTTAGGACTTATGAAGAAGTTATTATTTTTTATTCCTGCACTGTTATTTTGTGTAAATACTTTTGGTCAAACCTTAACCTTTAAAGATCTTTTGAATTTGGCGAATGGACAAGATGTGAAAGCTTATTTAATCTCAAAATCATTCACGTTAACCGATAATACAGATAAAATCGAATTTTATTACTTGAATAAAGGCACAAAAAGCGAACAGAGAGTAATGTATGTGCCCAATAAAAATGGAATAAGCTATAACACCAGGGATTTACATTATGTGAACGGTATTATTAAAGAAGCTGGAAAAAAGTTGCATCTTATGCTAACGGATGATAACAGCCAAACAACGTTCTACTCATTTTCGGGTTTAAATGTTGACTTACATATCAATATCAACAAAATTCAGGGGGTTGGCGTCATTAGTATCGGTAAACTCAATCCATGAGATTATATAGTATAAACGCAACACTATTCAATAACCCTTCGTCTTTCTAACTAAAGTCATCCTTTTATCACGCGCTGTATTTCATCCAGCTTCATCAATGCCTCTACCGGGGTTAATGTATTTACATCCAGGTTGTTTAACGTATCGCGAATTTTCACCAAAACAGGGTCGTCAATACTAAACATCTGCATTTGTACGGCTTGTTTTTGCACTTTACGGATGCTTTCTTTAATATGCTCGCCGCCGGTACGCTCGGCTTCCAGTTTTTTTAATATCTCGTTAGCACGGCTTAAAACCTTTGGCGGCATACCCGCCAGTTTTGCTACGTGTATCCCAAAGCTATGTTCGCTGCCACCCGGTACCAGCTTACGCAGAAAAATTATTTGCTGCCCAACCTCTTTTACCGATACATTAAAGTTTTTAATACGATTAAAACTATTGCTCAGCTCATTCAACTCGTGGTAATGGGTAGCAAACAATGTTTTGGCCCTGGCCTGTGGCTGGTTATGCAAAAACTCGGCAATCGACCAGGCGATGGAAATACCATCGTATGTGGATGTACCGCGGCCAATTTCATCCAAAAGTATC
>Ga0206947_1031_pt1 | contig 44429 bp, 11 predicted proteins | sample Alteio_BWOrgHeat_3_FD_153239 | JGI IMG/M metagenome (GOLD analysis project Ga0206947, IMG submission 153239) | Enriched cells from forest soil in Barre Woods Harvard Forest LTER site, Petersham, Massachusetts, United States -... | ecosystem: Environmental > Terrestrial > Soil > Temperate forest > O...
AATAATATTATCCGAAAAATTACCACGGCCGGCGTGGTGACCACCCTGGCTGGCAGCGGCGCAAGCGGGGTTGACAATGGTATTGGTACAGCGGCCACATTCAGGTCGCCGGCTGGGATAGTTGCTGATTATTTTGGCAATTTGTATGTGGCGGACGAATTAAACAGCGTTACCCGTAAAGTTTTGATAACGGGCTACACCATAACCCCGGCATTACCGGCCGGATTATCGTTCGACGCTACTACAGGAACCATTTCGGGCACGCCAACGGCAATAAGCCCGCCAACTAATTATACCATTACCGCCTATAACGCAGCCGGAAGCAGCACCACTACAGTTAGTATACAGGTATCAGGCGCAATCTCCTCAGATGATAATCTTTCGGGCTTAGCGCTCAGCAATGGTACGTTGACCCCGTCGTTTACTTCAGGTACAGTTGGCTATACTGCATCGGTAACAAATGCTACATCGTCAATCACCGTAACGCCAACAGCCAGCGAATCGCATGCTACTATTACCGTTAACGGCACGGCAGTCGCATCAGGCTCGGCTTCCGGGGGCATTCTCTTGGCTGTAGGCAGCAACATTATTACTATTATTGTAACCGCGCAGGACGGGACAACAAATAAACATTACACGGTAACCCTAACCAGGGCCGCAGTACCCAATGGCTTGTCGGCCTTGTCAATCAGTAACGGTACGTTGAGTCCGGCATTTACGGTTGGCACAACAGCTTACACGGTATCCGAAAGCAACGCCACAACATCGGTTACTGTAACGCCCGCAACAAACGGCGTAAATAATGTAATAACGGTGAATGGCATAACGGTAACATCGGGCAGCGCATCGCCGTCCATCCCGCTGGCGATAGGTAATAATACCATCACCATAGTTGTGTCGGCACAAGGTTCGCCCATCCAAACTACCACCATAACGGTAACCCGCGTATCAACCAACGATTTCCTTTCCAACTTAACCATTAGCAGTGGCACATTAACGCCCGCATTTGCAATGGGCACCACAGGCTATACCGCATCGGTACCCAGCGCTACTACCAGTATCACCCTAACGCCCACCACCGCCGATGCCGGTGCCAGCGTAAAGGTGAATGGAGTAACCGTAGTATCAGGTAGTGCGTCCGGATCTATCCCATTAGTAGTTGGTCCTAATACCATCACCATCGTTGTAACCGCGCAGGACGGAACCTCCACTCGTACCTATTCAATAACCTTTATCCGGCAGTCGGCTAACTCCGGTCTATCGGCTTTAGCGATCAGCAGCGGTACCTTAAGTCCGGCATTTGCAACAGCTACAACGGGGTATAGCGATGCGGTGGGCAGTACTGTATCATCTATTACAGTAACGCCAACAGCCAGCAACAACCACGCCACTATAAAAGTAAATGGTGCAACAGTAGCATCGGGTACAGCATCCGCAAGCGTACCGCTAAGTGTAGGTGCTAATACCATATCGGTAGTGGTAACCTCGCAGGATGCATCCACAACTACCACCTATACTGTAACGGTTAATCGTGCGGCATCCGTATTAAATGATGCTACGTTGAGTGCCCTTGGTGTTAGTGCTGGTTCGCTAAGCCCAGCGTTTGCAAGTGCTACAACCGGTTATTTTAATGAAGTGCCCAATACAACTACGTCCATGAGACTGACGCCTTCGGCAACTAATCCGAATGCCACTATAAGGGTAAACGGCGTTACGGTGGTGTCTGGAGCATCATCGGCCAGCATCCCTTTAGCGGTAGGTAATAATACGTTAACCATTGTAGTTACCGCACAGGACGGGGTAACTACCAAAACCTATACCGTTACCGTAAACCGCGCCGGAAACGGATTGCCTGCGGTGGCTACTTTAAGTAATTTAAGCATTAGCAGTGGTACCTTATCACCTGCTTTCGCGAGCGCAACAATCAGTTACACAGCATCGGTAACAAGCGCAACAACCTCCATCACGGTAACACCTACAGCTACCGATGCATTGGCTACCATAAAAGTTAACGGCGCAGCAGTAGCATCCGGATCGGCATCAGCAGCTATTGCCTTAGCTACAGGTACCAATACCATTCACGTAGTAGTAACGGCACAAAATGGTACCACAATTGACACTTATACGTTGGTAGTAACCCGACCGTCAACCAATGCCTATCTGTCAAATTTGACCATCAGCAGCGGTACATTAAGTCCGGCTTTTGCGATGGCTACAGGCAGTTATACGGTTTCGGTGAGCAATGCAACCACCTCGGTTACTGTAACGCCAACGCTTAATAATCCAAACGGTTCCATAAAAGTAAATGGTACAACAGTAGTTTCGGGCACGGCATCAGGTGCTCTTCCTTTGATTGTTGGTGCCAATACCATTACTATTGTGGTAACGGCGCAGGATGGTATTACGCACAAAACCTATGCTATTACGGTTACCCGTCCATCAAACAACGCTTACCTTTCTAATCTTACTATCAGTAGTGGCGCTTTAAGTCCTGTTTTTGCAGTGGCTACCGGTGCTTATACTGATGCGGTAACCAACGCGGTAGCATCAGTAACCGTAACGCCTACGTTGAATAATCCTAATGGTTCCATAACAGTGAACGGCACTGTGGTAAGTTCCGGCACGGCATCGGGCGCAATTCCTTTAGTTGTTGGTGCAAATACCATTACAGTTGTGGTAACTGCGCAGGACGGTGTAACGCATAAAACCTATACCATTACGGTAACCAGGGCCATGAGCGGCATGAACAGCTTTTACATTCCGGGCGATGATGGGTCAAACCCGCTGACATTTTTACCAAACCAAAACGTAAAAGCCAACAATGTTTTATCGCCCAATGGCGATGGCATCAATGATATTTGGGTGGTGAAGAATATCGCCTTTTATCCGGATAATATCGTTACTGTGTTTGACAGGGCCGGCACCACTGTGTTTACCAGGAAAGGTTACACTAACGATTGGGATGGCACTTACCGCGGATCGGTATTAAGCGAAGGTACTTACCATTATATAATTGAATTGGGTAACGGAATAAATATAATAGGGTTTATAACGGTGGTCAATCATTAAGTTACCGGTCTACTATTTACACCCAGAGTCCTGAAACCAGCATTAATGGCTGCTTTCAGGACTTTTCTATTTAGCAAAACACAAAACCAGGCATTAGGTATCCGGCGGGTATTATTTTCGTAATGGTAAATTTACAGCAATGTAGTTTAAAAAAGCTACTTTCACCCTTTATAGGGTATTTAACAACATTTATCCCTTGTTTAAGGTATAAAGGCCCACACACACCAAGAGTCTGTCAATTTCCCACCTAACGATTGATATACTGTAAAATTAACTACATGAAAAAACGCTTACTTCCTATCGTTAATACCAACTCTATTTCTAAGGTTACTTTTTCCGTTTTGTTATTATTTTGGCTGATAGGAGGGGTAGCGCTGAGCAGCGTAGCTTCAGTAACAGGATCGGGCGATACGTTTGCCACGGATGCTTACACTATAGATAGATTCGATCCCACGGCAACGGTTTCCAGTATCACGTTCGTTAATATTGGCTCTTCAACGGAACAGTCTACCGGCATTGCCCTCGTAGGCAGCCGGGTAACGGTTTCATTTAGCACTTCCGGGGCTGTTCAGCCCCCGGCAGTAACAATTGACGGGCAGTCTGCAACAGTAACCGACATATACGGGAATAATTACGTTGCAGAATATATCCTCAAGGCAACAGACTTGGCCGGCAACATCCCGATAACGATACAACTCACTGATTTGGCGGGTAACCCGGGTATAACTAACGCAACAGCCGCCTTTACTTATAACAATGTGCAGTCCATAACGGCCACGGGCGTATTGGCGCCGTTAACTACAATTGCGGGCACGCCATCGGCTACCACGCAATTCGCGCTTTCGTTGGTAAACTTGCGCCAGTCACCAGTCCAAATTGTCGTACCTGCTGGTTTTGAATTTGCCTCGTCACCAGCAGGATCGTTTATCACCAGGTTCACTTTTACACCGCCGTTGGATACAACATTGATGCAAATTTATGTGAGGCTGACCGCAACTGCCGCTGCCGGTACATATTCTGCAAGCAATATTCTCATTGGGAATGCCGGAATCAGTACAAAAGTTGCGATACCCCCCAGTACGGTATTTGCGGTCGTTAAGTCTATCAAGCCGGTCAATAGCGTGTCAAATGCATCGTCGGTTAACTTTATGGTTACCTTTTCGGATACTGTCGGCAATTTGTCGCCTGCCAACTTTTCACTAAGCTCGTCGGGGGTAAGCTCACCATATATAACGGCAATTTTGAACATAAGTCACTTCAAAGTTTACCGGGTAACCGTAAATACAGGCAGCGGCGATGGCACCATAGCGTTAAACCTCGACAATATCACAAATGTATTGTCTACCGGCACCATAATTACTACCCTGCCCTTTTTGGGCGATACGGTTACCATTGAAAAAAACCCGCCTGCCATAAGCAGTGCAAATATTACAGGCAACAGCCCCACAGGTAACACCTTGCACACCGGTGATTCGGCCACGCTATTGTTTACCACCAGCCAAACCGTACAAACGCCAACCGTGGTAATAGCGGGACATGCCGTGGCGGTTACCAATACCGGCGGCAATTCGTATTCGGCCACTTATACTTTTTTAAGTACTGATGCCCCGGGACCTATCAGTTATAATATCAGCCTGACCAACCTCCTCGGCAACACGGCTTCAACATCGTATCCCAGTTCCTTAGTTTTAAATACCACACCAGTAATAATTACTGCCGGCACATTAACACCGCTTAACACACTTCCAGGGATAGCATCAGCTTCCACCAATTTCAGCGCTTCGGCCTATAACATTACATCCGGCAATATTGTGGCTACCGCCCCTGCGGGATTTGAAATAAGTACCGATGGCAGCACCTTCGGTACTACGGCCACTCTCGGTAACGGATCAGCAACTGTACCTGCTACAACCCTATACGTAAGACTGGCCGCTTCAGACGCTGTAGGAAATTATTCGGGCGATGTTGTTTTATCCGCAGCCGGCGCCACAGATGTGCATGTAGCTACGGCAAGCAGCATTGTGGCGCTGCAAACCACCCAAATAATGTATATTTCGAAACTGTCGTCAAGCCCTTCCAACGCATTAACGGTAGATTATAATGTAACTTTTGCCAATGCGGTCACGGGACTTTCGGCAAGTAATTTTTCGTTAAGTACTTCGGGCAGCATCAGCAACGCAAGTATAGTTTCCATATCCGGTTCGGGCAGTAATTATACGGTGACAGTATCTACAGGCACGGGCGATGGCAACATCACCTTAGATTTGGCTAATACCGCAAATACACAGTTCACAGTCACTAACACGCTTCCTTTTGCAGGGGATACCTACACCATCGGGAAAACGCCGCCTGCCGCAAACAACTTGAGCATTACCACCAGCAATGCTAACCCGGCCTTAGCCTATCCCGGCGATGTGATCACCATTAAATTTACAGCAAGCGAGCCATTAAGCATCTTTCAGCCATTGGTTGACTACCAAACGCCAGGCATATCAAACAGCGGCAGTGATTATACGTTAACTTATACCATGCAGCGTAGCGACAATGCCGGGCCTGTTATTGTTTCATTATTGATGGCTGATAACGCATCAAATTTTTATAGCAATAACATTACTTCGTCCGTTGTTTTTAACCCGCAATCGCCGGTAGCGGTACAAGGCATTACGGCCTTAAACAGCAGTGCGCCAACAAACGCCTCGCTGGTTAGGTACGGGGTTGCATTTTCGGGCCCGGTGGATAATCTTACCGGAAGCAATTTTGGATTAACTACCACAGGCACTATCGCCGGCGCCACTGTGGCTGCAATACAAAATAACCACGATAACACCTACAGTGTAGACATTAATACCGGCACCGGCGATGGAGACATTACCTTAAGCCTTGCCAACGCGACCAATCTTTCAACCGGTATTACCACTGCGCTGCCGTTTACCGGTGATAGCTATACCATTGACAAAACGCCGCCCGCCGCAAACAACTTAAGCATTACCACCAGCAATGCTAACCCGGCCTTAGCCTATCCCGGCGATGTGATCACCATTAAATTTACAGCAAGCGAACCGTTAAGCATCTTTCAGCCATTGGTGGACTACCAAACGCCAGGGATATCAAACAGCGGCAGTGATTATACGTTAACTTACACCATGCGGAGTAGCGACAATGCCGGGCCTGTTATTGTTTCATTATTGCTGGCTGATAACGCATCAAATTTTTATAGCAATAATATTACTTCGTCCGTTATTTTCAACCCGCAATCGCCGGTAGCGGTACAGGGCATTACGGCCTCAAACAGCAGTACGCCAACAAACGCTTCGCTGGTTAGGTACAGGGTTTCATTTTCGGGTCCTGTGGATAATCTTTCCGGGGGCAATTTTACATTAACCGCCACGGGCACTATCTCAGGAGCCGCTATAGCTGCAATACAAAACAACCACGATAACACTTATAGCGTAGACGTTTATACCGGCACAGGTGATGGCGACATCACCTTAAGCCTTGCTAATGCAACCAACCTTTCAACAGGTATTGCCACTGCGCTTCCTTTTGCAGGCGGTACATTTAGTATCGATAAAACCAGGCCAGCGGTAAACAGCACAATTACCTCGGCTACCGTGGGCGGGCAAACCGTTAGTTATGGCAATATTTATATTGGCAGCAAAGTGTCTATTACATTTCATACTTCCGAGCCTGTTCAGCTCCCGGCTGTCGTCATCGACGGGCAAAATGCAACCGTAACTCAACAGGAAGATGCTACTTCATTCCTGGCGACATACACTTTTAGTGGTATCGAATCCCAGTCAACTATAGTAGTCATCACAACCCTTACCGATTTGGCAGGTAACAGTACAGGGGCCACAACCCTGGCGCCATTTAATTTTATCAGTGTACCTACCATTACACTTACAGGCACACTGGCGTCGCTGTCTACAACTGCAGGCACCCCATCTGCAACTACACAATTTCATATAACAGCAAATAATATAAGTTACGGAACGCCGGTTGTGGTAACTGCGCCCGTTGGTTTCCAGGTAAGCAGCGCAGCCGCAGGTACGTTTGCCAATACCATAAGCTTACCCGGAAATTTAAATTATGAACAGGATGTTTATGTCAGAGTAGCCTCATATGCCAGTGTTGGCCTCTACTCGGGCGATGTGGTTGTAAGCTCCGCCGGCGCAACTGATGCACACATAGCGACGGCAAGCAGCGGGGTAGGGCCTATTACTACCAAGATTATCTCTTTGAGCAATGGCGGCGTAACAAGCCCTGGGAATGCTTCATCCGTTAATTACACCCTAACATTCACCAATCCCATCCCGGCACCCCCGGTAAACGTTTTTTCGTTAACTACCACCGGGACCATCAGCGGTGCAACTGTAAGCAGTGTGACAGCAGTTAATGCTAATACTGACGGCTTGGCTACCGTCTACAATATCACAGTAAATACCGGAACTGGGGATGGTAATATTACCCTGAATTATACCAGTTATCCTTATTTATATTATGTGCAAATTAGCAATAGCCTCCCTTTTGCAGGAGATACCTATACCATTGATAAAACTGCACCAGCAGTAAGTAATGTAGTGTTTACTACTACCAATGCTAAGCCGTTGGTAGCGAACATAGGAGATGTAGTAACACTTACCTTTACCGCCAGCGAGGTTTTGCAAAACAGTTCAACTGTATTTACAATAGCTGGTGCCGGCGAATCGCTAACTCATATTTCGGGCAACAATTACCAGGTAACCCATACGATGACTGCATCGGATATAACCGGTCCGGTTGAAGTGACAGGATCTCTTTTTGATTTGACGGGTAATAACCTAAGCTTTGACCAAACATCGGCGATTGTATTTGATAATACTGCCACTACCGCTAACCTTTCGGGCTTATCTGTAAGCGAAGGAACGTTAAGCCCAGTGTTTTCACCAGGCACTACCAGTTATAAAGATACGGTAAGCAACGCAACGGCATCTATTATCATCACGCCAACAAGGGCCAATTTAAGCAATACTGTGCAGGTAAACGGTACGGTTGTAAGCCCGGGGGCCGGATCGGCAGTTGTTGCTTTGGTGGCCGGCACCAATACCATCCAAACCAAAGTAACCGCCGCTGACGGCATTACCCATAAGACGTATACCATTACCGTAATACGTCTCGCCAATAATGCTTATCTGTCAAATCTGACCATCAGCAGCGGCACACTAAGCCCTGTTTTTGATAAGGGCACCGGTAGTTACAAAGATACTGTCGCCAGTTCGGTAGCCTCGGTTACATTAACGCCTGTTTTAAATAACCCGCATGCTACCATAAGCGTAAATGGTACAGCTGTACTATCTGGATCCAATTCGGCAAGCATTCCGTTGGGTTTTGGGAACAACACCATAAAGGTGGTGGTAACTGCACAGGATGGGGTAACCCATAAAACCTATACCGTTACCGTACGAAGACCAGTTTCAACCAACGCTGCGCTTGCTAATTTAACCGTGAGCGAAGGTACATTATCCCCGGTTTTTGTACCAGGTACGCCTGCTTATACTGATATAGTAAGCAATGCTACAGCGTCGTTAACCGTTACCCCGACCGTAGCTGACCCAGGCGCTACGGTAACCGTAAATGGCACAACATTAGCTTCGGGCACACCGTCGGCGAGCATTCCGTTGGCGGTAGGCAATAATACTGTTAATATAGTAGTGATAGCACAGGATGAAAAAACCCGGCAAAAATATACCATTGTAGTCACCCGTGTGTCTAATAATGCTTACCTGACCAATCTTGACCTGAGTAGCGGTACGTTAAGCCCGGTTTTTGTGAAATACAACGGCAGTTATAGCGCTTCGGTGCCCAATGGCGTAACGTCAATTACAGTAACCCCCACACTTAATAATCCTCACGCTATTATAAAGGTAAACGGAACAACGATAACGTCAGGTACGGCCTCATCAGCAATCCCATTAAATGTGGGCGATAATGCTATCAGTACCATTGTAACCGCACAGGACGGCATAACCCATAAAACATATACCGTTGTTGTAAATCGCGCAGCCAGCGGGTTAAACAGCCTTTACCTGCCGGGTAGCAGCGAACAAACGCCGTTAGTATCTTTATTAAGTGAAAAAGTAGAGGCCAGCAACATTTTATCGCCCAACGGAGATGGTGTAAATGATATTTGGGTAGTAAAAAACATTGCCTTTTATCCGGATAATACGGTAACTGTTTATGACCGGGCAGGCAAAATAGTATTTACCAAAAAAGGCTATAACAATGATTGGGATGGCGCTTACCGCGGATCTGCATTAAACGAAGGAACCTATTACTATTTGGTTGAGTTGGGGAACGGCCAAAGCGTGAAAGGGTTTATAACAGTAGTAAGTCATTGATGTTTTAATAGATATTAGAGGTAAGAGATTAGTGTTTAGGCCTGCAGTTTTCCTAATCTCTAACCTTCCACACTAAAGCAAGCCGGTTGTTTTGATGCAGCCGGCTTTTTTTGTGACCGATAATGAAAAATAACACTAATAAAGTATTATTTGTTATGAGTTAATTTATTTATATGATGCGAATATTGTTGTCTATTAATTAATTATCGGTTTTATAATGTTTATTTCGTTTGATATTATTTTGATTTAATATTTATTTGACCTACTTTTCATCACAATTTCTATTAACTATTACAGGCCAATGCCCAACCCAAAATCGCAGTTTTTACGGGGATATCTTTTGCTGTTGTTTCTGCAGAATGATAGAGCACTATCAACTGTCAATATTTGCCGGCGCTGTTAGGTGTCTTTTCCCGGAACTCTCATTAATAGCATGTTGCTATTGCTATCCAATTCCCTATTTCACTATTAAAAATCGCTACACCACTTTTTAAACCCAAATAATGAAAAAACTTTACCCGAAACTGCTTGCATTGGTTATGCTGCTTGCCGCAATGCTGCCTGGTTCATCAAATGCACAGGCGCCAACCCTTAGCTACAGCACTCCGCAAACGTACCCTGTGGGTACAGCTATTAGCCCGCTAACACCTGCAAGCAGCGGTGTGGGTGGGTTTACAACCAATTCGGCTGTTGTGGCATCGGGGTTTACCGTGCCCTATGCGGTTGCGGTTGATGCCTCCGGAAACGTTTACGTAGCCGATAAAGGTAACTCGGCCATAATGAAAATTCCGGTTGGTGGTGGCAGTCCGTTACCGGTGGCCTCGGGTTTTGGATCGCCCACCGGGGTAGCAGTTGATGCCGGCGGCAACCTGTTTGTTGCCGATGGTGGCGCCCATACTTTATCGAAAATATCGGCCGGAACCAGTACTCCGGTCCTTTTCGGCTCGGGCCTGATTGCCCCTTATGGTGTTACTGCAGATAATGCAGGCAATGTTTACGTTGCTGACATTGGCAATGCCAGCACCCCGGGCTCGATAAAAAAAATAAGTGCCAATGGAGGTACAGTAACTACACTGGTCACTGGTATAAACCTTCCAAAAAGTATTGCGGTAGATGGTTCGGGCAACGTTTATTTTGTCGCCAGTAATCAACTAACAAAAATGGGTCCGACCAATGTCATTCTTTGGGGAATTGGCGGGTTTGTGGGCGTGGCTACCGATGCTGCGGGTAATGTGTATGCAAGCGGCACCAATTACCAGATAAGTGAAGTACTGCATGGTACCTCAATGCCGTCTTTATTAGCTACTGGCTTTAACTTTCCAGCGGGTATGGCTGTTAGCGCTTCGGGAACAATTTACGTGGCCGAATATGGCAATGGTTCGGTAGACAAAATAACCACGCCTACAGGCGGCTACTACATAAAGCCAGGTTTATCAGCAGGGTTAACTTTTAATGCCAATACTGGGATCATAAGTGGCACTCCGGCAGTGGCAGTGGCGGCTACTAACTATACAGTTACGGCCTATAATGCCAGTGGGGGAACTTCGGCGGCCGTAAATATTACCGTAAGCGGCAGCACAAATCTCCGCAATTTGTCGCTTAGTACCGCCATTTCACCGGCATTTGCGCAAACAACAACCAGCTATACCGAAATTATTGATAACGCTACATCAGCGGTGCAGGTTACGCCGGTACTGGCCGATCCCATAGCTACCATGACTGTTAACGGCGTGGCGATGGCCTCGGGACGGCCATCTGCATTTATACCGGTATCAACAACAAGCCCAACTACCATAACAGTTGTGGTCTCTAAACCAGGTTTAACCTCAAAAACCTATACTATAACGGTAACGAGGGCAACATCTGCCATAAGTTATAGCACGCCGCATAGCTATCCGGTGAGTGCTGCAATTGCCCCGTTGACCCCAACCGGCACTATCAGCACAACTTCGGGCTATTCCGATAACGGTACCAGTTATGACTACTATACATCAAATGGGACCGGATATACAACTTTTGATGCGGTCGGCAATTTGTATATTACCGACTTCGCCGGCGGTACAGTGCAAAAAATTGCCCGTGGCAGCAACACGGCGGTTACTATTGGAACTGGCTTTAATCAGCCGCTGGGCATTGTGGTTGATGCTGTTAACAACGTATATGTGGCCGATTACGGGAACAATGCCGTAAAAGAAATATTGGCATCTAATGGAAGCGTAGTTTCTGTTGGATCGGGTTTTGCCAGCCCTGTTGCATTAGCGCTTGATAAGGCCGGCAATTTATACGTTTCCAATTCGGACAATGGTGTAATTAATAAATTACCTGTCAACCAAAGTGGTATCACCGTAGTGGGAACAGGTTTTACAGCACCCTGGGGTATAGCTGTTGATGCTTCGGGCAATTTGTTTGTAACCGATAGTAACAACGGCTTGTACAAAATAACGCCCACTGGCACTCAAACTACGCTTGCCACCGGCTTAAACAACCCAAATGGGCTCACCCTTGATGCCGCCGGCAATATTTACGTAGCCAATACCAACGATGGCAACATAAAAGAATATCCGGCAGGTGGCGGCGCGCTCATCACAATAGGCAACCCCATTATTTGGGGGCCATTCGGCATTGCAATTGGGCCCGATGGTAGTTTATTTGCCACTACCGGCCACGATATAATACAGGTGAAACCGCTTGGCGGGGCGGTAATTAGCCCTGCATTGCCAACCGGTTTAAGCTTTGATAAGGCTACCGGCAAAATAACCGGCACACCGACAGTTGTGAGCCCCGCAACCGACTATACCGTTACCGCCTTTAATAGTACAGGCGCCAGCACGGCAAAAGTAAATATAGCCGTTGCTCCACCATCAAGTAATGCCAATCTTGCAAACTTAACTATTAGCAGCGGTACATTATCGCCTGCTTTTGCCGGCAGTAAAACGGCCTATACCGATACGGTAAGCAACGCTACCACGTCCATCACGGTTACGCCGACAATTGCCGATGCAGGCGCCTCTATAAAGGTCAACGGCATAACAGTAAGCTCGGGTGCGGCGTCGGGTGTGCTTACTTTAAACACCGGAAACAACACCATTACCATTGCAGTAACCGCTGCCGACGGGGTTACAAAAAATATTTATACGGTTATCGTAAACCGTATATCCAACAACCCTTATCTGTCAAACCTAACGCTCAGTAGTGGTACATTAAGCCCGGTTTTTGCAGCGGCTACCGGTGTTTATACCGCATCGGTAAATAATGCAATTACTTCAATTACCGTAACACCCACGCTAAATAATCCTAATGCTACGGTAAAAGTTAATGGCATATTAGTAAATTCGGGTGCGGCATCCACTCAAATACCGTTAGTTGACGGCACTAATCTCATTACTATAGTGGTAACAGCGCAGGATGGGGTTACCATCAAAACCTACAAGGTTACCGTTACCAGGTTGTTGAGTGATGTTGATTTAACCAATATTGTGTTGGGTAGTGGCAGTTTGAGCCCGGTTTTTTCATCGGGTAATACAAGCTATACTGCAATGGTAACAAACGCTACTACGTCTATCACCATAACACCGACATTAAATAACCCGGCCAGCTCCATAAAAGTAAATAATACGGCAATAGCCTCGGGCGCAACATCTGCTCCTATCGCCTTGGCGGTAGGTAATACAACCATCAATATTGTAGTAACCGCAGCTGATGGAGTAACCAAAAAAACATATACGGTTGTGGTAACCCGTCCGTCAAACAATGCCTACCTAACCGGCCTTGCAGTTAGCAGCGGTAGTTTAAACCCTGCGTTTGCCATGACGACCAATGTATATACATTAGCCGTACCCAGCACTACAGCCTCAATAACCGTAACGCCAACTTTAAATAACCCCCATGCCACCATTACAGTGAATGGTACGGAGGTAGCAGGAGGCACGGCTTCGCAAGCCATTCCAACAGCTGTAGGCACTACTACCATTACTACTATAGTAACTGCACAGGATGGCATAACCCAAAAAACATATACAATTACGGTAACGCGTTTATCTAACAACACCTATTTGTCTGGTCTTGCCCTCAGCAGCGGAACGCTAAGCCCGGCTTTTGCACAAACCACAGCCAGTTACACTGCTTCGGTATCCAATGCTATCACTACCATCACAGTAAAACCAACCTTAAGTAATCCTAACGGTACAGTAACCGTAAACGGAACACCTGTTACTTCGGGTACAGCGTCAGCGGCCATCCCTTTAAACGTAGGCGCCAATACCATAACCACTGTGGTAACTGCGCAGGACGGCGTAACCCATAAAACCTACACCATAACGGTAACCAGGGCATCGGGTAGTTTAAATAGTCTTTACCTGCCTGGCGGCGAACAAACGCCATTGGTATCATCGTTAAACCAAAAAGTTGAAGCCAGCAATATTTTATCGCCCAACGGCGATGGGATCAATGATATCTGGGTGGTGAAGAATATTGCTTTTTATCCCGATAATACGGTTACCGTATACAACCGGGCCGGGAAGACAGTATTTACCAGGAAGGGTTATACCAACGATTGGAATGGCGCTTACCGCGGATCGGTACTGAGTGAAGGGACTTATTACTATTTGGTCGATTTGGGAAATGGTTCGAAAATCAAGGGGTTCATAACCGTGGTGGGGCATTAATAAAAATCAGAAAGCTTAGTAAGTTTATAACTTGTTAATTGAATGTTTTCCTATATTATCTTGCGCGTAAAATTTCTTGTCAATCAGGCAATATTAATTATTTTTACGCAAGAATAATCCGGTTATTATAGGACACTAAATAAGTTAACTCATCTTTCTAAGCAGCGTGGCGGGAATAAAAAAGTTGTTTAATATCTGTAGGAATGATGCCGGGTATTTAACAAGAATACTGTTTTGCCTTATTTTTCTTATCGTCCAGCATAGCGCCTATGCTCTCCCGCCTGATACATCAGGAGCAAAGAGCCTGTTTGAAGGCCTTAAAAATGTGCCGGCAAATAAAAGGGTAGCTGAGGCCGGCATGATGTATAAATATAAGCCGGGCCTGCGGAAAGCTGCTCCCGGGGCTGCCATGGCAGGTTTGGATCAGTTAAACAGGCTGGCTCAGGCCCTCAAGGATAAATCGCTCGAGTGTGCGGTATTTGAAATGCGGGCCGATTATTATTCAGTAAATAAAGGGTTTAATGATTTGAGTATTTTCTGGTATCAAAAGGCCGTCGACTTTGCCACCGCAAACCACATGCCTGCCGAAACCGGGTTGTACCTGCATAAAACCGGCACATATTATGCTACTTTTAAACATAATGCATTAGCCTGCAGATATTTTTTACTGTCGCAGGAAATATTTAACCAGGTAGGATATGCAAAAATTCCTGATATATGCTATTACTTGTCTCAGGTTGCCGATTTTTATTATTCGTTAGGCGACTATGAGAATGCAAAAGCCAACCTGGAAGCCGCGCTGCATTACCTGCCCGAAAATAAGCACGACAGGATCAATTTATTAAATACGATAGGCCTAATTCACCGCAGTTACGGAGAATTCCCGGGCGCTATGGATTATTTTAACAAGGCACTGAAACTTGCAGCTGCGCAAAAAGACACCGTGTGGGTGGGTATAGCCAAAGGAAATATCGGGTCCGTTTATTTTTTGCAGGGGGAGTACCAAAAAGCCCTGCCGCTGGTTGACACGGATTACAAAATATCAATGAAATATGGCGAGCCGCAAAATGGCGTTATCGCTTTACTCAGGCTGATAAAAATAAATATCGATAACAGGAATTTCGAAAGCGCAGGCCAACAACTAAAATCGGCCGAAAGCATCCTGCGTAAAACTAATGTACTAAGCTCATGGGCTGATTACTATGACCTGAGATCGCAATTATTGGAGCGGCTCGGCCAGTCAGCCGAATCGATGGCCGACCGCAAAATATTTGAGCGCGACAAAGACAGCCTGGCAAAGCGGAATAATATAGCCGCCGTAGAAAGGGTTAAGCTTCGGTATGAAATAGATAAACATAATGCCGATGTAAATAAATTAAAAAGCGATGCGGAAGTTCAATCGGTACAAATTAAGGCAGCTGCCGCCGTTGTTATTTTGTTAATGGTTATTTCATTATTGGTATATCGCAACCAGCGCGTAAAAAGTAAAAAAGACAGGGAACTGCTCATCGCCGAAAAACGCGTGGTCGATGAGGAATTAAAAAATGCAGTTTCGGCTTTAAACAGTTTTACCGCAAGCATGAGGCAAAAAAATATCCTCATTGAAAATTTTAAAGGCGAAATAGAACGGCTCAAATTACAGTCGGAATACAATTCAGACGCCGGGCATCTCGAAAAGCTGATGCAGGCACATATCATGACGGAGGAAAGCTGGCACGATTTTAAAAAGATGTTCTCGAAAGTGTACCCGGGTTTTTTTGTAAGCCTTAGCGAAAAATATCCGCTCCTTTCGTCAACAGATACCCGTATCCTTACCCTGATAAAACTTGGACTAAATAACTCCGAAATGGCCAACATGCTCGGTATTACCATCGAAGGCATTCAAAAGGCCAAACAGCGCCTCCGTAAGAAATTAGACGTAACTACCCTCAGCGATGTTGGGCATGATATAGCGGTGCAATAACCATCCAGATCAACGTTTGGACGGGCGGCTCTTGCTCCGATAGCGCTGCAAGCGTTCCACTTTTACATTTTTGGAACGCTTGCGGTAAAGTGGAACATGTTGATTGTTAGCTATTTTACTTTTAACTCATGGTTAATATCGGTTAACGTGTTGATAATCAGGTGTTCCAAATTTATATTTTTAATACGTATCTGTAACGTGTTTATTATCATGACATTAACTCAAAATCGGGGAATTTCTTACACACTTTAAGTGTGCTCGTACTGCTACGAGTTTATACATTGAAGGTTAATCCTGGTTTACGTTTACTGTATTCGGCCGCAAAAACTTGGTGAATTATCCGAAACCACTCTTAATTTATGCTCTTTATCCGCGGTATACGATAAACATGCTTTAATTTGTCCTTCGTTTAATTCAGTAAAGTTGTGTTGTCGTTAAAATCATTCCCTCCTCAAGCCAGCTAAGCACATCATATAACGATATCCTGGGTGTCATATTAATGGGTTTGCCAAATCTTTTTCAGGATTGTTCTCCATATAATATTTAGTCCGGGGTAATGAATATAGACTAACGGACATGTAATAAATCGTTGACCCATTTTTAGAGTTTGGCACTGTATTTTTTATGACCCAGGGGGTCTACCGCTTTGTAGCCTTAAAACATACCCCTCATATTGCCGCAGAGCGGCTACCCTTCGCCGTTATGATAGTCGGTAAAAGGCGAAAATATCATGAATTCGTTGGTCCAAATCCGCTGTTTGCATTGTTGACAAAGGGTAGCCGCTCTGCGGCAATATCAGAGGTTCCGGTTTTTTATATAAAACCAATGAATGTCAATTTTTTAACTGATATATAGTTAGTATTTTTAGCTTCACATTACGTAAAAAAACAACCTATAAGCTTATGTCATCAAACCAACAAGTGGCAGTTATTACCGGTGCTGCACGCGGTATCGGGTTAACAATTGCACAACGCTTCCATGCCGAAGGATACCATGCAATTATTATTGATCGCGATGAGAAGGTTATGCAATTATGTAAAACACTATTGAGCGGTAACGATAGGTATTCATTTTTTCTTTGCGATGTTTCAGATCCCGTGCAGGTAAAAGCCACGTTTGATAAAATCATCTCACAATTTTCTGCCATCAATGCTTTGGTGAACAATGCAGGTATTGCAATTTTCAAGCCCGCTGACGAGGTTACCTTTGAAGACTGGAGTGCGGTGATGTCGACAAATTTAAATGGAACGTTTTTATGCAGTCAGGCGTGCTTTCAGGCTTTAAGGCAGGCAAAAGGAAGTATTGTAAATATTGCGAGCATTTCGGGTATGCGGGCAAGCACTTTAAGAATCGCTTACGGCACAAGTAAGGCCGCTGTTATGCATCTTACCAAACAGCAGGCCGTTGAATATGGCAACCAGGGTGTACGGGTAAATGCCGTAGCGCCGGGGCCGGTGGAAACAGACATGGCTAAACTGGTGCATAGCGCAGATATCAGGACCGCTTATAGGGATACTATACCTTTAGCCCGTTATGGTAGTAAAGAAGAAATCGCTAACCTTGTGTATTTCTTATGTAGTGCGGAAGCCAATTATATTAACGGACAAATTATTGCGGCCGACGGCGGATTTGATGCTGCCGGAATAGGCTTGCCAAGTTTAAGAGTTTAAATTAGTCCGAAAGTCCGTAATCCCGATAGTTATCGGAAGAAGCTGCAACTGGGCGATTTCGAAAAAAAAGTATATATACAAGATGAAAAGATTTATCTGGCTGACCATTATCGCCTCGGATCTTAGTTTTTTTGTTGATTTGTACGATATCATCCTGCTCCGTATTGTGCGCACCAAAGACCTTTTAGAGATTGGAATTCCTTAGGCACAATTACTTTCAAAAAGGGTCTGACTCATTAACAGTCAAATGGAGGCATGTTGATTGGCGGTTTTGTCAGTCAATATTTAAAAGCCGGAAAAGACCATCTGGTTATGTCTCACAGTTTTCACGATGGTAGCAATCAGGACTGATTTTTTATTAATTGATAATCAATATCTTATCTTTCTGCTTTCACATGTCTGCTCTGGTCTTTCCTTTTTATTTGTCCGGTTTTTGTCCACCCCAATTATGCACCCAAAAATAAGTTGATAAGTATTTTTATACCTGATTTTGCTGCTCCTAAGGCAAGTCAAATGTATTGCTTAAATCAACCAGTTACACATACTATCTACACTACTTGTTTATAAAACTTATTATGGAAAATCTCTACCTTTCTCTTCCTAATTTATTAACAGCAACAAAAAGGCGCGCTGCGGCGTTTGCCATTGCAGTTATTGCCCTGCTGCCTTTTAAGTTATTTGGCCAGGCGCCAACTATCAGTTACAGCGGCCCGCAAACCTACACCACCTATGTGGCTGTTTCCCCGCTTGCGCCAACAGCCAGCGGAGCGGCTGCGCCAACAGGTGCTTTCGGTACCCCTGTAGTGTTAGGCTCCGGCTTAACATTCAACGTAAACGGTTTAGCGGTAGATGCCGCCGGCAATATATATGTGAATGATCAGGAAGGCGGCAGCGGGCTTGTTAAAAAAATATCCGCCGATGGCAGCAGCACGACCACTATCGCCTCGGGTTTTTTGTCTCAAAGCGCTAACGTAGCTGTAGATGGGGCGGGCAATGTATATGTTGCCGACCAGTCCTCCGTTTGGAAAATACCTGCAAGCGGCTCGCCGGTAACTTACGGTACACCGGTAACTATAGGCAGTTTTTCGCGGCCATTCGGTATAGCGGTTGACGCCCCGGGCAATATTTACGTAGCCGATTTGAACGCCGGCGTATATAAAATGGCGAATGACGGGAGCAATAAAGTTAAGATAGATAACGGTATTAGCTCTCCCTCGGCCGTAGCGGTAGATGCCGCCGGGAATGTTTATGCGGTTACTATTTCGGACCTGGCCTTGTATAAGATACCTGCCAACGGCAGCCCCCAGGTACAACTGGCATCCGGATTTGCCTTTCCCCGTGGCTTAGCGGTTGACGCCGCCGGCACCGTTTATGTTGATGATGAGGGTCAACAAGGGATTTATGCCGTACCAGCAGGCGGCGGAACGCAGGTTGCGGCAGTATCTGGTTTGAGCAACCTTGTCGGTGTAGCCGTTGATGCCAATTACAATTTATACGGCACTTTGCAGGGTACCGGGGGCATAAGCAAATTCAGTCCCACCGGCGGCTACTTCGTAAGCCCTGCCCTGCCGGCAGGTTTAAGTTTAGATAACACTACAGGCATTATCAGTGGCACGCCAACCCAAACAGTCACAGCAACAGATTATCTCGTAAGCGCTTATAACGCCGTTGGTGGCGGCTCGGCTACAGTAAATATTACGGTTAACGGCAATGCCGGTCTTTCAAACTTTATTACCAGCCAGGGGTCGTTATCCCCTTCTTTTTCACCGGCAACAACAAGCTATACAACATCGGTTGATAATGCGGTAACCTCAATAACGGTTACACCTGTCACAATTGATCCCGATGCTACGGTAACAGTCAACGGTACCACTGTAGTATCGGGGTCGGCATCAGGCAACCTACCGTTATCGGTAGGCCCAAATACCATCACCACCATAGTAACAGGAGCGGGTGGAGTGGCAACAAAAACGTATACATTAACAGTAACCAGGGCGCCCTCGGCCAATGCAGACTTATCAAATTTGGCAACAAACGCCGGTGCATTAACGCCGGGGTTTGCAAATGCGGTTATCAGCTATACCCTGTCGGTTGGTAACGCGGTAACGTCCATTGCTATAACCCCAACCACTGCCGATACCACAGCTGTCGTAACGGTAAACGGTACCACGGTAGTATCGGGGTCAGCATCCGGGAGCCTGCATTTATCGGTAGGCAATAATACCATCACCACAATAGTAACGGCACAGGATGGAACAACAACTAAAACGTACACACTAACGGTAAGCCGGGCGCCATCGACCAATGCAGATCTCTCAAATTTAACAACAAATGCCGGAGCATTAACACCGGGATTTGCAAACGCAACTACCGCTTACTCGGTTAGTGTACCCAATAACATTTCGCAAATTGCCGTTACGCCAACAACCGCCGATGCCGATGCAACGATTACCGTAAACGGCACAGCAGTAGCTACAGGCAACCTTTCGGGCGCCATAGCTTTAAGCGTGGGCGCCAATGCTATTACAATTGTTGTTACAGCCAGCGATAATTCCAGCACAAAGACCTATACCATAACAGTAACCCGGGCGCAATCAAGCAATGCCCAGTTATCAAGCGCCGGCATTGGCTACACTACCGACGGCTCGGGCAATACCTATGCCATCGTAACCCCAATTGTTGCGGGTGTTGGCGCAACCGTAACAGTAAACGGCACTATCGTAGTATCGGGCGCCCCAAGCAGCCCGATTTTGCTTAGTCCCGGTTCCAATACGGTTGTTATCACCGTTACCGCACAAAACGGCGTTACCAAATTAACGTACAAAATAACTGTGATGGGCCCCTTATCGGGGATATCAACGCTGTCTGGCTTAACCATAAGTGCCGGGACGCTTTCGGGGGCATTTTCAAGCAATACCACCAATTATACCGATCAGGTTAACGGAGCTGTTACCTCGGTAACCGTAACGCCCACTACAACCGACCCGAACGCTACCGTCACTGTTAACGGAGCGGCTGTTAACTCGGGTACTGCCAGCGGAAGCATAGGCCTGCCCGTAGGCGACACCGCTATTCCAACCGTTGTTACCGCGCAGGATGGTGTTACTACAACAACCTATACCATAACGGTAACCCGTTTATCTAACGATGCGGGCCTTTCGGCACTTAGTACCAGCAGCGGCACTTTAAACCCGGTATTTGCCACCGGCACTACCGCCTATACCGAATTGGTAAGCACAGCTATTACCGCTATAACATTAACCCCAATCACAAATTATGCGGGTGCAACCGTAAAAGTAAATGGTAACACAGTAACCTCCGGAACAGCATCGGCAAGCATCCCATTAAATATTGGAGCTAATATCATCAACACCGTAGTAACCGCGCAGGATGGCACCACCCAAACCTACACGGTAACTGTAAACAGGTTGTCTAACGATGCCAGTCTTTCAGCCCTTACCATCAGCCGTGGTACTTTAACACCGGGGTTTGCAACAAACACAACGGCCTACGCGGATACCGTGAGCAATGCTACAACAGCTGTTACGATAACCCCAACCGTAAATAATGCCAGCGCAACAATATTGGTGAATGGTATAGCGGTAACATCAGGCACACCATCAGCCAGCCAGGCTTTAGTGGCAGGAACAAATGTTATTACCGCAACTGTAACTGCCCAGGATGGTGTAACCACGATGAGCTATACCGTAACCGTTGTTCGGCTGCCCAATATGCCAACAGATGCCAGCCTTACCGGGCTTAGCGTTAGCAACGGCACGTTAACCCCGGCTTTTGCATCAGCAACAACAGCTTACAAGGATACTGTAAGTAACGCAACTACGTCCATTACGGTAACGCCAACAATATCCAATGTAGGTGAAACCGTAAAAGTAAATGGCGTAACTGTAAATCCGGGCACCGCATCCGGATCCATTGCATTAAGTTCCGGTAATACCACCATAACCACCGTAGTAACCGCAGCCGACGGGGTAACAAAAAAAACCTATACGGTTATCGTAAACCGTATATCCAATAACGCCTATCTGTCAAACCTGGCGCCGAGCAGCGGAATCTTAAGCCCGGATTTTGCAGCAGCAACGGGCAGCTATACGGCATCGGTAAGCAATGCAACTTTCTCTATTACGGTAACCCCAACGGTAAATAACCCCAATGCGACGGTAAAAGTAAATGGCGCATTGGTCAGTTCAGGCAGCGCATCGGCGGCAATCCCGCTGGTGGTTGGAGCAAATACTATTACCGCCGCGGTAACTGCCCAGGATGGGGTCACCAAAAAAACATATACGGTAGTGGTAACCCGTGCAGTGGGCGATGCCACGCTTTCCAATCTTACCCTCAGCAGTGGTACTTTAAGCCCCGTTTTTGTTGCAGGTACCGTAAGTTATACAGCATCGGTAACCAATGCAACCGCTTCAATTACAGTTACACCAACGGTAAATAACCCCAATGCTACAGTTCAGGTAAATGGCACAGCGGTCAATTCGGGCACTGCATCTGCGGCTATACCTTTGGCATTAGGTGCTAACACCGTTACAGTTTTGGTTACTGCGCTGGATGGCGTTACCACAAAAAGCTACACCCTTACCATTACCCGTGCGTTAGGCGATGTTGATTTAACCAATGTTGTTTTAAGCAGCGGTACGCTGAGCCCCGTTTATTTTGCGGGCACTACCAGCTACACGGCATTGGTAACTAATGCCACTACCTCCATTACCGTAACACCAACGGCAAATAACCCGGCCAGTACAATAAAAGTGAATAATGTGGTTACCACTTCGGGCACCGCATCGGCGCCCATTGCGCTGGCCGTGGGCAATACCACCATCAACATGATCGTAACCGCACCCGATGGCGTTACCCATAAAACGTTTGCCATTGTAGTAACCCGCCCATCTAACAATGCCTATCTAACCAGTTTAACCATTAGCAGCGGTACCTTAAGCCCGGCGTTTGTAAATACCACAAGTGCCTATACCACCACAGTGAGCAATGCAACAACTTCGGTAACGGTAACGCCAACATTAAATAACCCGCATGCCACCATAACGGTAAACGGCACAGCAATAGCCTCGGGTGCAACCTCACAGGCCATCCCATTAGCAGTGGGAAATACGACCATTAACACCGTAGTAATAGCACAGGATGGCGTAACAAAAAAGAATTACACCATAACCGTAACGAGGCCCTCAAACAATGCCTACCTGTCGAACTTAACAATCAGCAGTGGTACGCTCAGCCCTGTTTTTGCACAGGCAACAGGCGGATATACGGCATCGGTAAGTAACGCAACCGCAACGGTTACTATTACACCAACGCTTGCAAACCCTCATGGGGCTATAACAGTGAATGGTACTACTGTAGCTACCGGCGCTGCGTCATCTGCCATTCCGCTCAATGTAGGCAGTAATACCATCACAGTTGCGGTAACCGCCCAGGATGGTGTTACCCATAAAACCTATACCATAACCGTAACCAGGGCATCAGGTAGTTTAAACAGTCTTTACCTGCCGGGCAGCGGCCAACAAACGCCATTGGTGTCGTCATTAAATGAAAAAGTGGAAGCCAACAATATTTTATCGCCCAACGGCGATGGTATAAACGATATTTGGGTGGTAAAAAACATTGCTTTTTATCCGGATAATACCGTAACCGTTTACGACCGCGCAGGCAAAGTTGTATTTACAAAGAAAGGCTACACCAATGATTGGAATGGCGCTTATCGCGGATCGGTGTTGAGTGAAGGCACTTATTATTATTTAGTTGATTTGGGGAATGGGTCAACTATGAAAGGATTTATTACGGTGGTGAGTCATTAATCCATTAGTTATTTGAGCAAAACCTTTTAACAGAATAAGCCGGTTGCTTTTTAGCGACCGGCTTATTTTTTTGCTAACTACGGTGAACATGTAAATTGTTTAACTATAATTAAAAAAAATTATTATTATTACATTAGTTCTTTGCGTTTTTATTCACACTAAATTTTTCGCCGGCTACCCCTAAGTTGGTTTGTTTCTGATAGTTATTATTATTTGATTTTCAGTTACTTGTGCTTTTTAGCGCCTTTTGAATCCAGCGTTTTTTTGAATTTCCTTTTTGATTAACCCTTATTTACGTTATGATTTTTCTTCCCGGTACCCATAATTCGAGCTTATTAAACAGGCGTAAAAAGCAGTCAGGTTTATTTGGTGTCACTTTATTAATAGTGATGTTACTGATGGTGATGCTTCCGGCAGCACTGCAGGCCCAGGCGCCGGTTATCAGTTATACAAGTCCGCATACGTATACATCGGGTACGGCCATCAGCCCGCTTACGCCAACTGCAAGCGGGGTAGTAACCCCAGTACTTTATGGCAATAATTACAACGGCAATTTGGTTAATGTGGGCACAGGCTTCAATAATCCGTATGGAATAGCCGTGGATGCAGCAGGCAATATATATGTGGCCGATTCCAACAATAACCGGGTGATGAAGATACCTGCCGGTGGTGGCGCAGCGGTTGCTATAGGCTCGGGCTTTAACTCGCCCACCGGCGTTGCCGTAGATGCCGCGGGCAACGTATACGTGGCCAACTTTGGTGGAGATTCTGTTATGGAAATACTTGCCGGCAGCAATACAACAATTGTATTAGGCAGCGGCTTTTATCAACCCCTGGGTATTGCCGTTGATATAAACGGCAACGTATACGTAACCGACAGGGGGCATAATGTTGTTAAAAAAATAACACCCGGCAGCAGCACCCCGGTTATTATTGCCTCTGGTTTTAATATGCCCGAGGGTATAGCAGTTGACGCAGCCGGAAATGTATTTGTATGCGATGCAGATCACAGTTCCGTAAAAAAAATTCCTGCTGATGGGGGAGTGGTTTCGGTGCTCTCCGGTTTTTTCTATTTTCCGGCTGGTTTGGCCATCGATATTTCCGGTAACTTATTCGTATCCGATTACGGGAATGGCACGGTTGAAAAAATAATGACATCAGGTATAGTAACTGGTGTATGCTCTGGCCACTCGTACGGCATAGCTGTGGACAATAGCGGGAAAGTTTATGTAAGCAATGCGGATGATAACACCATAAAACAAATTACCCCGGCAGCCGGTTATTTTAGCAATTCCGTTTTACCCGCCGGATTAAGCTTTGATTACAATACCGGCGCCATTAGTGGTACGCCGCTGCGGGTAAGCCCGGCAACCAATTATAAAGTTAGCGCTTATAATGCTACAGGCGGAACTTCGGCAAACGTAAACATAGCCGTTCTTGACGCCACACCCAAAAATGCCGATCTGAAAGGTCTGGGTATAAGCACCGGACCCATCTCCCCGACATTCGTTGCCAGCACCACAAGTTATACAGCACAAGCCGGCAGTAACATGGCATCGGTGGTTATAGCTCCGGTTGCGGCGGATCCTGACGCCACCATAAAAATTAACGGAACGACCGTACCCCCAGGCTCCACATCGGCCAGCTTGCCTTTAAATACCGGGGCCAATATTTTTTCGATCGTAGTAACGTCACAGGATGGCACTGTCGCCAAAACTTACACTTTAACCATCACCCAATCTGCGGCGTATGTTACAGTCGGTGCGGCTACAGGCAGTAATTATGCCTGTGCCGGGGCCGCGTCGGCATACCCCCGTGTCGAACAATTTATAGTTTCGGGGGGCAATTTAACGGCAAATATTACTGCAACTGCCCCGGCCGGATTTGAGCTATCGCTTGCACAGGGCAGCGGCTATGGCAGTTCGGTAACTATTGCTAAATCGGGAAATGCCGTTAGCGCTGTGCCGGTATATGTCCGCTCGGCAGCAACATCCGTTGCGGGCACTATCACAGGCAATGTGGTCACAACATCGGCGGGTGCCGGTAGTCAGAATATTGCAGTAAACGGTACCATCAGGGAACTGCCTTTTGTGAAGCAGGTAGCTAATCAAACCGTTGCTAATGGCACCCAGATGTCGCTAATTGCGCTAACCGACACCAGTAGTGCCTATACCTGGGTAAATAATACACCGTCAATCGGTTTGGCGGCAACGGGCAGCAGTACAAATTCATCATTTACTGCGGTAAATAACACCAGCCAGCCGGTTACTGCTACCATTACGTTAATACCCGAGCTTGCTCAAACTGCATTTATTGCTAATTCAGGCACGAGCGAAGTGTCGCTGATCAATGTCAAAACCAATGCCGTGCAATATGCGCTCCCCGTAGGCACCAACCCTTACCGGGTGTCCGTTAACCGGGATGGCACGCTGGTGTATGTACTTAACTCTGGTGATGGCAGCGTTTCAGTGATTAGTACCGCCAACGACAAAGTGACCGGTACTATACGCCTGGCCCAACCCATAAGCCTGATGGCGCTTAGCCCCAATGGTGACCGTTTATATGCGGTTAATTCGCAGTTGAATGCAATTTCGGTAATAAGTACCATAACCAACGCCGTAATAGCAACTATCGCCGGAGATTTTTCAGCTCATGGAATGGCCGTTAGTCCGGATGGTACCCGCCTTTATGTAGTTGATGGGAGTTCCTCTTCTATTTCGGTGATTAATACGGTAACGAATACCGTGATCGCTGATATAGCTGCCGCTTACGATAGTTACGAAATAATTGTATCTCCCGACGGCGGGCGGCTTTACGTCACCAATCACGCCAGCGGCGCGGTGCTGCAAATTAACACCGCAACAAACACGCTCACACGGTCCATTGCCGTGGGTTTTGCGCCCAGCGTGCTGGCAATGTCGGCCGATGGCAGTTTGCTATACATAGTTGCCCCCGATTCCAGCGGGCTTTATGTATTTAATACATCAACCAGTACGTTCATTGCGGTGCCAATGCCGGGCGATCCAAATATAGGCTATGTATTTCCCAATGTTCCCAGCGCTACAAATGTAGTGCCTGCCGGAATCTCTGTAAAGCCCGATGGCAGCCAGATATATGTCACCCAGCCTTTATCAAACAGTGTTAAGGTAATCAGTACGGCCACCAATACGTTAATAGCCACTATTCCGGTTGAAACAAACCCGGCTTCTACCGGTAATTTTATTGCCCCGGCCCCGGTGTGCGGCGGCGTCCCTGTTACGTTTACCATAACCGTTAATCCGACACCGGCTACCAATGCCGATCTGACTTCCCTTACCTTAAGCGCCGGTACTTTGTCGCCTGCATTTTCATCAGCAACAATAGCTTACACAGCAACGGTTGGTAATTCAACAAGTGCAATTACCGTAACGCCCGCTACAGTTTCCTACCAGGCCACGGTAAATGTTAACGGCTTATCCGTTGTGCCGGGTTCACCGTCATCAAGTATCGCCCTTAATGTGGGTAACAACATCATTACCGTGGTAGTAACCGCTGCCGATGGGGTAACAACTAAAACCTATACCATTAATGTAAAAAGAAAGTCGGCCGATGCAACACTCGCCGGCCTAACGGGTGTGGGTTTTACATTAAGCCCTGCTTTTCAATCCGCAACAACCAGCTACAGTGCATTTGTTGCCAATAACATATCGGGAGTGCAGTTGGTACCCACAACCAACAATGCCAATGCAACACTAACCATTAACGGTACCTCCGCTTTAAGTGGCCAAAACTCTGCGGTAATTCCGTTAAGTGTAGGTGATAATATCATTTCTGTAGTAGTGACTGCCGAAGACGGGGTTACTACGTTCACTTATACGGTTGACGTAATCAGGTATGCCCCTTCAACCACGGCGTTTTCAAGCCTTACATTAAGCAGCGGACAATTAAACCCCGCCCTTGCACCCGGTGTTACTAACTATACTGCCACCGTGGCCGGCAGTGTATCGTCGGTTACGGTAACGGCAACAGCTCCATATTCCAATGCCATTATTAAAGTGAACGGAGCAACGGTGCCCTCTGGTTCAGCATCGGCGGCTATTCCTTTAGTTGCTGGAAGTAACGCAATAACAATTGTATTAACCGCCCAGGACGGCGGATCGACAGTTACCTATAACATAACGGTGACAAGGCTTGCAGGCCTCCCTGTTATTAGTTATACCACGCCGGATGTTTATATTAAAGGCATGGCTATAACTCCACTCACGCCGGTGGCAACCGGGGTGGATGCCGCTACTGGCTATAGCAATTTGGTTACCGTTGGCGCAGGGTTTAATACGCCTTACGGCATTGCGGTCGACGCGGCGGGAAATATCTACGTAGCCGACGCCAACAATAACCAGATTAAAAAAATACCTGCGGCAGGAGGTTCGCCGGTGGTAATAGGATCGGGCTTTGCCACGCCAACAGGCGTAGCGGTTGATGCTGCCGGAAATGTTTATGTGGCCGATTTTGGAAGTAATACTGTTAAGGAAATTTTGGCCGGCGGCAATACTACCAATACAATTGCTACAGGGTTTAACAAGCCGCTTGGCATTGCTGTTGATGTGGCTGGCAACGTATATGTAAGCGACAGAGGAAATAATGTAATAAAGAAAATTACCCCGGGCGGCAGCCCTGTCATTATAGCATCCGGTTTTAATACGCCGGAGGGTATTGCCGTTGACGCAGCCGGGAATGTATATGTTGATGATGCCTATAACAATGTAATAAAAAAAGTACCGGCCGGTGGCGGCGGCGCTATTTCGACTGTAGCCAGCGGATTCTCGTTTCCTGCGGGTTTAAGTGTCGATGGATCGGGCAACCTATATGTTTCTGATTACGGATCGGGTTCGGTAAAGAAAATAGCAGCGGGTGCGGTAACCACAATAGCCACAGGCTTTACTTATCCCTATGGTGTTGTTGTTGATAACAGCGGTAAAATTTATGTGAGCGATGGAAGTAGTAACGTTGTAAAGCAATTTATGCAGCTTGGGGGCTATTTTATAAGTCCTGCTTTGCCGCCTGGTTTAAGTATTAACAGCAATACAGGAGTTATAAGCGGTACACCGGCATCTTTAAGCAGCGCAGCAGACTATAAAGTTACTGCTTATAATGCAGCAGGCGGAACTTCGGCAAACGTAAATATTGCCGTTGTTGATGCCGAATCAGTTAATGCCACCCTTTTGGCGCTCACATTAAGCAGCGGCACTTTATCCCCTGCTTTTGCATCTGCAACAACTGCTTATACCGCAACCGTAAGCAATGCAACAACTTCAATCAACCTGACGCCAACGGCAAGCAATATAAGTGCAGTTATCAAAGTAAATGGTATAGCGGTAACAGGGGGCACTGCGTCAACAAATATTCCTTTGGTGGTTGGCAATAACACCATTAGCATTGTTGTAACAGCAAACGATGGTATTACAAAAAAAACTTATACCGTTGTGGTAACCCGCCCTTCAAACAATGCTTATCTTTCAAGCCTTACTGTTAGTGCCGGTACATTAAGTCCCGCTTTTACGCAAACTAACGGGAACTATGCTGTGCTGGTAAGCAATGCTACCACATCAATTTTAGTAACGCCCACACTTAATAACCCGCACGCAACTATAACAGTAAACGGTACACCTCTCACATCCGGCAGCGCATCGGCAGCTATTACTTTGGCAGTGGGAAATACCACTATCAATATTGTGGTAACCGCACAGGACGGCCTTACAAAAAAGACCTACGCGGTTGTGGTCACCCGCCCGTCCAACAACGCTTATCTATCTAATATTGCAACCAGTGCGGGTACTTTAAGCCCGGCGTTTACGCAAACTAACGGCAGTTATACAGTTTCGGTAAGCAACGCTACTGCCTCGCTTATGGTAACGCCCACGCTCAATAATCCGCACGCGTCTGTTAAAGTAAATGGGACCGTTGTAACCTCGGGAACTCCTTCCGGCGCTCTTCCACTGGTGGTTGGCAACACCACCCTCACTATAGTCGTAGTTGCACAGGATGGTGTCACCAAAAAAACTTATACCGTTATTGTAAACCGTATATCAAATAATGTTTATCTCACCAGTCTTGCGCTTAATCACGGTACTTTAAGTCCGGCTTTTGCAGTGGGTACTGGAAGCTACACAGCATATGTAAGTAATGACGTTACGTCGGTTACGGTAACACCAACGCTCAATAACCTATACGCATCGGTAAAAGTGAACGGGACAGCCGTAACTTCGGGCGCTGCGTCAGCTGCCATTTTACTTAATGTCGGCGCCAATACTATCAGTAGCCTGGTAACCGCCCAGGATGGTGTAACCCATAAAACCTATACCATAACCATAACACGTGCGGTACCAGGTCTAAACAACCTTTACTTGCCCGGCAGCGGCGAACAGACGCCATTGGTGTCGTCATTAAATGAAAAAGTTGAAGCCAGCAATATTTTATCGCCCAACGGCGATGGGATTAATGATATTTGGGTAGTGAAAAATATTGCCTTTTATCCTGATAACACGGTAACCGTTTATGACCGCGCCGGGAAGACGGTATTTAACAAAAAGGGTTATACCAATAATTGGGACGGTACTTACCGTGGATCGGTATTAAGCGAAGGCACCTATTATTATTTGGTTGATTTGGGAAATGGATCAACCATGAAAGGATTTATTACTGTGGTTAGTCATTAACCCATCGGTTATTTGAGCAAAACCTTTTAACAGAATAAGCCGGTTGCTTTTTAGCGACCGGCTTATTTTTTTGCTAACTGCCATAAGGTTAACTTAAAGAGTTTTGGTGGATATTTAGGGCTATTTGCTTAATTGTAAAATTGCCGTGACATTTATATAGTTATCTGTATGTGAGTTGTTTGTAGTAAACCGATGTTTTCTTTTTAAAATATATTTGCTGTACCTTAGTTGCTACTCCCGGATTTACTTAAATTATTATTACAATGGCTTCTGTCAATTTTTTTCAAATACAGTTGGCAAGCATTACACTGAAATCTACTTTTTTTATTTACCCATCAATAAAAGTTGAGGGGGCAACCTGATCCGTTATGAAAAGAAAATCACTCTTACTAAAACTGTCTATTGTTTTACTTTGCTTGTCGCTGACTATCTCTTTGCATAGGGCTTTGGCCACCGGCTGCAATGTTAAAACGTTAAAAGTAAATGCGCTTATAACGGCCCCTGCTATTACTGCAATCAGCCCATCTTCGGGGCCGGTGGGTACGTTGGTGACAATAACAGGCACTGATCTGCATAACCCAACTGCCTTTACTATAGGAGGCGTAACTGCCATTGTAATAACCAATACCGGCACACAGATAACGGGTATGGTAATGCCCGGTGCAACAACCGGGCCTGTAACAATAACCACTGCCGATGGAACTGCCAGCAGTGCCGTCAATTTCACCATAACAGCCTCACCCCATCCGGGAGTACAGCAGGCTAAGCTTGTTGGCACGGGTAGTGTAGGCGAGTCGAGCCAGGGATTGGCTGTTGCTGTTAGCGCTGATGGCAATACGGCTGTTGTGGGTGGTGGCTACGATAATGGCTCGGGAGTGAGATCCGGAGCGGCGTGGGTATATGCCCGTAGCGGAAGCACCTGGACGCAACAAGGCAGTAAATTGGTTGGAACCGGTAATGTAGGTAATGCGAACCAAGGATATTCGGTGGCTATTAGCGCCGATGGCAACACCTTAATAATGGGTGGCTTATTTGATAATAACTTTCAGGGTGCGGCTTGGGTTTTTACCCGGACTGCCGGTGTCTGGACTCAGCAAGGGGGAAAATTAACAGGAGCAGGAAATGCTGGGGCGGCGGACTTTGGAGCGGCTGTAGCTTTGAGTGCTGATGGCAACATGGCTATTATAGGTGGTCCGGAAGATAATAATGAAATTGGTGCCACATGGGTTTTTACCAGAACCGGAGGTGTTTGGACCCAGTTTGGCGACAAATTGGTTGGGACAGGTAACGATGGTCAGTCCCGCCAGGGATGGTCGGTAGCTATTAGTGCGGATGGCAATACGGCTGCTGTGGGTGGCTCGGGCGATCATGATGGAGACCCTGCGCCCCAGGGTGCCGTATGGATATTTACATTGAGCGGCGGTACGTGGACGCAACAGGGTGCCAAATTGATAGGAGCGGGGGCCGCCAACCCTGCAGAGCAAGGGTGGTCTGTAGCTATTAGCGCAGATGGCAATACCATTGTAGAAGGAGGTATTATTGATAACTCTCACACTAATGGTAATACCGGCGCGGCATGGATTTTTGCCCGCAGTGGTGGCGTGTGGACACAGCAAGGGCCTAAACTTGTAGGCACTGTGACCGGCAATATTGACCAGCAGGGCGAGTCGGTTGCTATTACTGCTGATGGTAATACCGTTTTAGTTGGAGGTTCGGGGACTTATTTTGCAATCGGAGCCGTTTGGCAATTTACACGAAGCGGTGGAACCTGGAGCCAGTTAGGTGGAAGGCTGATCGGTACGGGTAATATCTCGACTCCCACCGCCGAAGGATGGTCTGTCTCCATAAGCGCAGATGGCAGCACCGCGTTGGTAGGAGGGGAGGCCGACAATATTAATACTGGCGCAGCCTGGGTTTATAGCGCAGGCCCCGATGTTCCTGCCATTAGTTATACAAGCCCGCACGTGTATAACGTAGGTACAGCAATTACTCCGCTTGCCCCATCAAGCAGCGCTATAGCTGTCGCAGGATATGATAGCGGCAATTTGCGGTTGGTTAGTTCGGGTTCGGGGGGTAATACTGCGATAGCAACTGATGCTGCGGGGAACTTGTATAGCGAATCGAACTATCTTGGTGTCGGCCATATAAACAAGGCATCGGCAGAAGGTAGCGCCGGAAGCGCGGTAGGATCGGGTTATAATAATCCCAAAGGCATTGCTGTTGATGCCGCGGGCAACGTATACGTAGCCGATTACGGGCATAATGCCGTGAAAAAAGTACCTGTTGCCGGCGGAACTACGCTTACTATCGGATCGGGTTTTTTTGAGCCAATGGGTGTGGCTGTGGATGCTTCCGGAAATGTTTATGTTGCCGATGCAGGCAATAACGCGGTAAAAAAGATTCCGGTAGGCGGCGGATCGCCTGTTACTATCGGCTCGGGTTTTAGTTTTCCAACCGGGGTAGCTGTTGATTCACTGGGTAATGTATACGTAGCTGACTATGGCAATAATGCAATAAAAGAAATACCGGCGGGCGGCGGTGCGGTTGTTACCATCGGTTCGGGATTTAGCAACCCAAGAGGAATATCGATTGATGGCAGCGGCAATATTTTTGTGGCCGATGCCGGCAATAACGCCATAAAAGAGATTGTTGCTGGCGGAAGCATAGTTTCCATAGGCTCTGGGTTTAACGGGCCAACGGGCGTTGCAACCAGTGCGGATGGCAGCGTTTTTGTTGCCGATTCGGGTAGCTATTACATTGAAAAAATTAAGCCTGTTGGCGGTTACTATATAAGCCCTGCCTTACCTGCCGGCCTTGGTTTTGATAATACAACAGGTACCATCAGTGGCACACCGGCGGTGGCCAGCCATGCAACCAATTATATGGTAACCGCTTACAATGCAGGTGGTAGTGCTTCGGCAACGTTTAGCATTAAAGTGGTGAATAACAATCCAACGGCAAATGCAAATTTAGCCGGTCTTACCATAAGCAGCGGTACGTTAACCCCGGTTTTTGATCCCATCGTGAATAGTTATACCGATACGGTAGGTAGTGCAGTAACCTCGGTTACAGTTACGCCTACGGTTGATAATATTAACGCCACAGTAAAAGTAAATGGGGTATCGGTAACTTCCGGCAGCCCATCGGCAGCTATTCCTTTAACAGATCAGCCTAACATCATAACGGTAAGTGTAACGGCACAGGATGGGGTTACAAAAAATAATTACACCATAACGGTAACTCATTTGTCAAGTAATGCCTATCTGTCCTCCCTGGTACTTAGCAGCGGAAATTTAGCCCCTGCTTTCAATAAACTAACGGGCAGTTATACTGCTTCGGTGAGTAATGCAACAGCATCAATTAACGTAAAACCAACTGCTAATTTTCCAAAATCAACCATAAAGGTTAATGGTGTTGCGGTAAATTCAGGAACTACTTCTCCAGATTTTCCTTTAAATATAGGCGCCAATACCATCAGCACTGTTGTTACCGCACAAAACGGCACAACTCATAAAACCTACACGGTTACAGTAACACGTGTATCAAACGATGCAACGCTGTCGGCTCTTGTTCTAAGCAGCGGCACATTGACGCCGGTTTTTGATCCGGCAACAGGGAGTTATACGGCATCGGTAACTAATGGTACTGCATCTGTAACTGTAACGCCTGTGCTTAACTATAGCGGTGCGTCGGTACAGGTGAACGGTACGGCGGTAACCTCCGGCACCCCTTCGGCAGCTATTCCTTTGGCGGTAGGCAATAACGTTATCGAAGCCGTTGTAACCGCGCAGGATGGGGTGACTAAGAAAAAGTATTCAATCTTAATAAATCGGGTATCCAATAACGCCTACCTTTCAGATTTACACATAAGCAACGGCGTTTTGAGCCCTGTTTTTTCAATGCTCACAACCAGTTATACCGATACTGTTGGCAGTAATATCTCATCAGTTATCATAAATCCAACGCTGAATAACCCGCATGGATCAATAAAAGTAAACGGGGTTACAGTGGCCTCTGGCACAGCTTCGGGCAGTATCACGTTAACTACGGGCAATAATACCATTACAACTGTAGTAACTGCACAGGATGGTGTAACTAAAAAAACTTACACTATTGTGGTAACCCGGGTTTCAAACAATGCCTATCTGTCGAACTTGGTGCTTAGCAGCGGTACACTAAGCCCTGCTTTTACACTAACTACCAGCAGCTATACTGCTTCAGTAGCCAATGATATAACTTCCGTTACCGTAACGCCGACACTTAACAATCCTCATGGAAGCGTGAAAGTAAATGGGACAACGACAGCATCGGGCACTGCCTCGGCAGCTATTCCGTTAGCTGTTGGTGATAACACGATCAGCACCGTAGTAACAGCGCAGGATGGTGTAACCCATAAAACCTATACCGTAACTATAACACGTGCGGTACCCGGTCTAAACAATCTTTACTTGCCCGGCAGCGGCGAACAGACGCCATTAATAGCTTCATTGGGCGAAAAGGTACAAGCCAATAATATTTTATCGCCTAACGGCGATGGCATTAATGATATCTGGGTGGTGAAGAATATTGCATTTTATCCGGATAATACCGTAACCGTTTACGACCGCGCAGGCAAAGTTGTATTTACAAAGAAAGGCTATACCAATGATTGGGATGGCACTTACCGCGGATCGGTGTTGAGTGAAGGCACTTATTATTATTTAGTTGATTTGGGGAATGGGTCAACTATGAAAGGATTTATTACGGTGGTGATGAATAGATAGCCGGGAGGTTAAAAGCTAAACATACAAAAGGATTAAAATTTTGTATGTTTAGCCTTAATAAATCCGCTTATGGTAATGAAGGTAAAATCGTGTAGCTTAAACAGAAGTAATTTAAGTACCCGGTGGCCTTTTTGTGGTTTTTTCCTTTATTCTTACCGCTTCGTCCGTTGTTGCTTTTTTGTTTTGGTTGCTTTCTGTGGCCCTTTGTTTTCGAGCGCCCAAAATTCAATTACCGTAAGACCAATCAGCCTTCCAAAACCGTTTGATCATACGGAAATAAAGCACATGATGCTTGATGATGAGGGTTTCCTTTGGTTTGTAACCAACCAGGGAATATGGCGATTTGACGGTACCGATGTTCAGCCGGTTGATATCCATAACCCGGCGCTCCCGCAAAACTCGGTTCCGGATGGCATATACCGCTATCATAATTATCTTTTTTTTAGTTTAGGGGACGTGCCGGCAGATACCTACCGCATACTTTGTTATAGTATCAGCAACAGGGCCTTAACGCAGTATAAAATGCCGGGCAGGCCGGTTAATTTTATGACCGGCAAAGCTGGCGCACTTCAATTTATGACCAGCGATGGCAGCCGTTGGCTTTTTACCGATGAGCTTGGTTTAAAACAAACGGATAAATATTTTAGGTATAAGGGCTGGGTTAAAGGCGACGGTATGGATAATTATACTGTTGATGCAAATGGTAACACCTACTTGTTTTCGCATAAAAAAGCTGGATTGGTGAAAAAAGACAGTGTTATTTGGAGCTTGCCTGCGGCACCGCTGCAAAAGTTAGCATTTGTGAAACAAGCCTGGTGCGATTCGAAATATGTTTTTGCCAATTGTGGTAATGGCCTGGTCGTATATGACAAAAATAGCCTGCAAATAGTGTACGAACGTTTTGACGAAACCTACAGCCTTTCTCTCCCCGGCAAAGACGGGCAGCTCCCGGTTTTTAAAATCATAAAAGATTTGCGCATACAGGATATGTGCAAAGAACCCGGTGCAAACCAAACACTGGTAGGTACAGACAAAGGCCTGCTGGAAATAGCGCCGTCTGATGACATGCCCGGCGAAATTGACAAACAGCAGCTGGTTGTTGACTTTTTTAAGAATAAAAGTGTCCGGAGCATCTACCGTTCGCCAAATAACAAGTTATATGTAGGCACTTACCAGGGGCATTTTGTTTATGATGACAATACTTTTAAACGCATAAACGGTAATATTGCCTATACAGCGCAGCCTGTTGCGCCGAACAAGCTCTTGGTGGGCATGGAAGGTGGCACTGGATTTTATTTGTTAGACACACGTACGGACGAATGGCATTTAAACCCAAACCCTTTGCGTACTACCAGTACTACCAAAATCATACCGTACAATAACGGTTTCCTAACAGGCGCGTCCGGTTACATCTATTATTTGACAGGTTTACCCAACGGCGATTATAAAATCAACCCCTGGCTCAGCGATGCAAACCTTGGTTTAGTTAAGGACCTGATGTTTATCAATGGAGATTTATGGATAGCATCGCTAAGGGGTTTATTTAAAGTGGACAAAAATGGCAGCGAGAAAAAAGTATACCCGGCGGGCCGCACCCTGGGTTGTTATGCCATACTAAAAGCTAATGATGGCCTTTGGATAGGCACCAATGGCGAGGGCTTAATTAAAATTGATGCTGCCGGTAAAGTAACCCGGCAGATCCATTTCAACGACGGCCTGGCAGGCGAATACGTTTATTCGTTGTTCCAACTGAATAAACTGGTCATCGCAGGCACCAGCGGGGGGGTGAGTATTTTTGATCAGTCATCCGGTATGCAGCCGCTTGCCATTCCCGATCTGCCTTCGTCTGATGGCAGTTTATACCAGGAAATTAACCATTCGGCAATATTCGACGATACCGCTAAGCATAAAATTATTCTTGGCGGCACGCAGGGGCTTACTTTTTTAAATAAAGATTATTTACTATCCGCTGCCGGCAAACCCAATGACCGGGTAAAACTCGCTTATATTAAAAAAGGATTTAACACATCACAGCCGCCGGCTACTGATATTTTCGTTTCGAACCAGGCCGTTATTGAAATTTTGCCAGGCAATACCTTTACCGGGTTAAAATTTTCGGGACCATTTAATCAAAAATACATACTCTTCCGCATAAAAGAACTCAGCACCGCCTGGCAACAGCGTAAGCTATCCGAGGAGGTTTCTTTATTTGCCATTCCTCCCGGAAAATACACATTGCAGGTACGGTTCCCTTCTGTTACCGATCAGCGATACTGGCTTACCAAAACTATTATTGCGGTACCCCGCTTTTATCAAACATGGTTATTCGATTTTCTGGTTGTGTTGCTGGCAGCTTTGTTAATTTACCTTGCCTGGTTGGCCAGGGTGCGAAAGATAAAGGATGAGCACCTGCTGCGCACTACCATAGCCAGCGACCTGCACGACGAAATTGGGAGTACACTAACGCGCATTTCAATTAACACCGAACTGCTGGGCATGAGCAAAAATATTACCACGGAAGACCTTGAAGTGATATCAAGCGATAGCAAGAAGGCCATCTCATCTATTTCGGATATTATTTGGTCGATAGACGCAAGGAATGACAATAAGGAGGACCTGGTTTTAAGAATGAAGGATCACGCCCATAAGATGCTGGAAGATATTGCGGAGGTGCATTATGCGGTTAGCGGTTTATCTTCGGGCACTAATATCCCCCAGTCGCTCCGGCAAAATATTTACCTTATTTTTAAGGAAGCCATTAACAACATCATCCGCCACAATGTTACACCCGAAGTATGGATAAACCTGGAAAATGGCCCCAATGGGTTTGCGATGGAAATAAAAAATACGGTACAGCGTAAAATGGGTACCGGCTACAAAGGTCAGGGTCTTCGGAATATGGAAATGCGTGCGCAACGAATAAATGCAACGGTAACTGTTGTTGAAACAGAAGATATTTTCTCCATAACGCTTAAAATGAAAGGGTGGCTGTGATAAATGAGCGGTAGTGATAGACGAGTGGGAGTGTTAAGTAGCAGTTATCAGAAAAAGTATTACTACTACTTAAAAACTGCCCCTGCCATCCCTGATAACCGCAGGCATACCCCAAAAGTGGCATAGGATTAATTATTATTAATGTTGATTTTTGTTAAATGTACAAGGTTTCTATAGTAGAGGATGATATTTCCATCAGGAACGGGATTACCCGGTTTATAAAAATGCAGGACGAATTCCGCTTTATCCAAAGCTATGGCAGCGTAGAGGAATACCTTGCCGGGGATGACGAAGTAGCCGATGTTTTACTGCTGGACATTGAACTGCCGGGCATTACGGGACTGGAAGGACTGTTCCACATCAAACAAAAACATCCCGCTATGGAAGTATTGATGCTCACCGTTTACGAGGATAAGGAAAGGATTTTTAAAGCGTTGCAGGCCGGGGCAGCCGGGTACTTGCTGAAAAATACTTCGCTCCCCAAAATCAGGTCATCCATACTCGAAGCCCTTGAAGGCGGCGCCCCTATGAGCCCGCTTATCGCCAAAAAAGTGCTTTCTTTTTTTACACAAGATCCAAAGCAAACGGTTTCTGCGGCAACAGAACAGTTAACCACCCGCGAAATAGAAGTTGCCCGTTCACTCATCGACGGTAATACTTATAAGCAAGTGGCCTACCACCTGCATATATCGCCGGGCACGGTAAAACAGCATATCAAAAACATTTACCGCAAGCTGGAGGTTAACAGCCGCGTTCAACTGATTAAGGAGTTTAACAAGGTTTCCTGAAGCTTTCGGCCTTAAAAATCACTAAACAGAAATCAATTCTTTTATTTGCTGAACCTTTCAGAAGTCAGTAATACTCCCCTGCATTTCCCGGAAACCGTTAAAAAGTACGGAACCCAATATACCCCAAAGATGTTATAGACGGCGATTATTACATAAGGTATATTTAACGCCTGAGTGCCAGGTAGTTTATAACGGTATTTTTTGCCGCTACAAACTTTTTTTCACGATCCACAATAATCCGTCCGCTATGCAAACCAAAACGATCGCCCCTGCCCGCCCCGCCAGCTGCTTTTTAAGCCTGAGGATAAGTTTTTCGCAAATAAAAAAGATGCTGCTTCAGGCAGCGTTTTTGCTGTCCTTTGCATTTTTTGCCGCGCCGGCCGCCGGGCAGGTTAGTATTAACGCTCAGGTTCCTACCAATCCATTTTCTAATTACCAGGTTTTCTTTAACGTTACTTTCACAACGGCCCAAACCGGCCTTTCGGCAAGCAATTTCACCCTTACGGGTACCGTAACCGGGGCTTCTATCCAAAGCGTTGCCGGTTCGGGAACGTCCTGGGGCGTAACGGTAGTAGTTTCCAATAGTTATCAGTCTTCGGGAACTTTGATATTAAACATGGTTAACAATACCGGTGTTTCCCCGGGGGTGAGCGGGCTGCCTGTAGCCTCGCCAGGTGTAACGGATGTTTTATACCCGGTTACCGGATCAGCCACTTTAACCAGCTTCAATGCAAATCCGGGTTATGCAAAAACGGGAGATGTAATAGCTATTAATATTGTCTCGGATAATTATAATATAAATCAAGTCATGGGCAGTGCCGGCAGTGGCACGGACTTCGCTGCCAACAGCGGCAACGGCCGACAGGACGGAGTGTCCGTCATCCTCGCTTCCGGTTCCGGCGTACCCCAGGGGCCATTAGCTTATACGTGGGGTTTTTATACTATTTACAACACGCAGGGCTTTGGCTCGGGTACTTCGAGCATTATTTTTGACAGCATTAACCCCACCGTTAGCATCAGTGCGCCATCATCCGGTGTTGCAGCGGGCAACGGCTCGGGTTCAGTCTCCTATACCGTAACCTACGCCGATGCTAACTTCGGCAGCAGCAACCTAACGGCATCGGGTATTACTTTAAACACCACCGGCACCGCAACGGGCACCCTGGGGATAAGCGGCTCCGGTAATACTTATACGGTCACCATCTCAAATATTTTGGGCAACGGCACATTAGGGATTTCGGTAGGGGCGGGCTACGCTGTCGATCTGGCCGGGAATACGGAGGCCACCGGCACCGGGCCATCGTCAACCGTACTTGTTAGCCCTAATGTTGCGCCCTCAATAAGCTATGCCAGCCCGCAGGCGTATATTGTTAATACACCAATTTCGCCTTTAACGCCAACCAGTTCCATAGGCATGACTGCGTTTACCGACCAGCCATCTGCGTCAAGCGGCGTTGCCCTCGATTATAATGGTAACGCTTACACTGTGTCGGGCGGCAATATCATCTTAAATCCGCCCGGCAATGGCGCACCGGTTACGGCCTATAGCGGCGGCAATGCGGGTACTACTAATATTGCAACCGCTTCCATTTCTTCCACAACCAGCACTATTATATTTGGCGCCGGCCCTTTTATCTCGGCAATGGATTATACCAACGGCGTTTTCCAATCTCCTGTTAGTATAATTCCAGAGGGCGGGGCGAACTTAGTAGCTGCAACCCATCCTGTTTCGGGGCCTGATATAGCAATGATCTGCGAAGGCAATACGTCGCAAATTACTTTCGTAACACGTACGGCGGGGGTATGGTCAGCGCCATCGGCCATTGCCAACGCATTTACCACTACCGCACTTGCCATAAATACTTACCAGGATGGTTTAATGATGGCGTTTGTGGGCCAGGATAATAAGCTTTATTATGCTACTTATACAGGCGGTGCATGGTCGTCGGTAACACCCTGGGCCGCGCCAAATGTGGATATGACCGGCACCGGCGCATTTGCTTTGGATACGCAGGGCAATGTTTGGTATAGCAACGGAACTTCGCTGAATGAGCTTACGCCCGGCTCAACCAGCCCGATTACGATAACTACACTGCCTGCAGCACCAAACGCTATGGCTTTTGACATGCCTGGTAACCTTTATGTTAATTACGGTGGGTTAATCGAAGAAATTCAGGTAGCACGAAATTTCCAGGTGAACCCCGGCCTTACGGCAGGTTTAAGTATCAATAGCTTAACTGGTATCATCAGCGGAACGCCTGCAACCCTTACCCCGGCCACCAATTATACTGTTACCGCAACAGCCGGCAGCGCCAACTTAACGGCGGCCGTAAACATTGCTACGATCACTACACCTGCGATTAGCTATGGGGGCGCGCAAAACTATGTTTTAGGTACAACCATAACGCCTATTACACCAACCAGCACAAGCATAATGCCTCAAAAATATAACAGCACCCCAACAACTTTCGCCAGTGTAGCTGCACCAATAGCCTTAGCTGTCGATGCTGGCGGTAACGTATATGTTGACCAAAATAACGGTGCCACAACCGGCATATCAAGATTTCCGGCGGCCGGCGGCACACCAACGCCTCTGAACGCTGGTGGCCTCGGGCCAATTTATATCGATGCCGCAGGGAACCTTTATACATCCAATTCATCATCCACTGTAGAATTCACTTTTATCATGTACCCGGGCGGTTCCACAACAACTTCATCTCCATTTGGAGGGGGCGCACCCAACAACAAGTCGCTTACAAACGTCCTGGGGTTAGCCGTTGACCAGGCCGGTAACGTTTATGCGGGCGGCGCATCCACAGATGGTGTAACATCAACAAATAAAGTTTACGAATATCCTAACCGCCTTTCGCAAGACGGGTTTTTTAACGCCTTAGCTATAGGTACAGGGTTTACTTCCGTTTCGGGGCTTGCCGCAGACGCTGCTGGAAATATCTATGTTTCCGATGCAGGCGCAGGAACGATCGACGTAATCCCGGCTAACCGGGGGCAGTGGACTACCCTGGTATCGGGCCTGGGTGCGCCGGCCAACATTTGTATAGATGGCGCCGGGAACCTTTATTTTAGCGACAACAGCGCCAATACTATAAGCGAAATCCCCGCCGGCAGCACCACGCCGGTGCTTATTGCCTCGGGCCTGGGTTCGATAACAGCGCTGGCTATTGACGGACAGGGCAATTTGTTTGCTGCCGATAATACCAATAGTGTAATAGACAAGTTTTACCCGACGGGCGGTTATTATATCAGCCCGGTATTGCCATCGGGCATGAACTTTAGCGGTACCACAGGCGCTATAAGCGGTACACCGACTGCCGCGGCGGCTACGACCAACTATACTATTATGGCTTACAATACGCTTGGGAGCGCTTCGGCCACGCAAAGCATTGCGGTTACTGCTGCGGTGCCAACAATATCTTACACCGGCGCGCTAAGTTTTACAACAGGAGAAGCCATTGTGCCGGTTACACCAACCTCCACCGGTGTTGCAACTCAGGGGTATAATACCGTACCTTCTTTTATCGATAATCAGTTTGGTGCTCCCTTTGCGGTGGCCGTTGATACTTCGCTAAACGTTTACGTAGCCGACCCCTATAATACCATTACGCACAATTTAGGTTATATAAACAACGGGGGGTATTTCAATTTGGTTTTTACAAAGGGTATAGGATTGTGGAAAAATTTTACTGTGACTAATGCGCAGTTAACAGGCGTAGCTATTGATAGTACCGGCAATGTGTTCGGTGCCAAAAGCAATACCGTGCCATCCAGGTTTACACCGTCCACGACGTTGTTTACTGAGACGTCGTTGCCTTTTGGAGGGCCCGTCTATAACCTTGCGACCGATGCTCACGGCAATCTGTTTGGAACGGTAGGAAACAGCGTTCAGGAATTTGCACTCAACGCCACCGCTGCCACCACCATCGCCTCCGGTTTTAGTCAGCCTACCGGTATTGCCGTTGATGGGCCCGGAAATATATTCGTGGTCGACCGGGGCACCAATACCCTTTACAAAATACCTGCGGGCAGCCCCGTAGGTACGGGGCCAACTGCGGTGGCAACCGGATTTAATATGTCGTGGCAGCTGGCTGCCGATGGAACGGGCAATATATTTATAGCCGATGGGGGCAATGGCGCGGTAAAAGAACTGCCTGCCGGCGGCGGCCCGGTTACAACCGTGATACCTGATTTAAAAACGCCAAACGGCGTGGCGGTGGATGTTAACGGCGCATTGTACGTTGCCGACGAGGGTTTTGCGCAGGTACGAAAATACACCCCATCCGGAGGATATTATATTTCGCCTTCATTGCCTCCCGGCCTGAGCTTTAACAATTCAACGGGCGTTATCAGCGGTACGCCAACTACGGCTACCCCGGTGAAGGACTACAAGATTACCGCCTATAATTTAAGCGGGAGCACCCAAACAACCGTGCGTTTCGGCGTAGTGCCGCCAAGCTCCAACCTTGCTGGTTTAACCGTGAGCGCGGGCAGCTTAAGTCCGGCTTTTGCTACAGGCACTATGAGCTATTCGGTTAGTGCACCTTATTCCACCACACAAACTGCCGTTACACCCACCGCTTTGGATGCCAACGCAACAATTACCGTGAACGGCGTCGCTGTCACAAGCGGAAGCCCTTCGGCCGCCGTAGCTTTAAGCGTGGGCGCCAATACCGTTACTATTGTTGTTACCGCCAGCGATAATTCAAGCACCAAAACCTATACGGTAACTGTAACACGCGCGGCCCCATCAAACAATGCGCAATTATCAAGCGCCGGCATTGGCTACACTACCGACGGCTCGGGCAATACCTACGCCATCGTAACCCCAATTGTTGCGGGTGTTGGGGCAACTGTCACAGTAAACGGTACTACAGTGGCCTCGGGTGCACCCAGCACACCAATTTTGCTTAGTCCGGGTTCCAATACTGTTGTGATCACGGTTACCGCGCAAAACGGGGTTACCAAGTTAACGTATAAAATAACCGTGATGGGCCCCTTATCGGGGATATCAACGCTGTCCGGCTTAACCATAAGTGCCGGAACGCTTTCGGGTGCATTTTCAAGCAATACCACCAATTATACCGACCAGGTTAACGGAGCTGTTACCTCGGTAACCGTAACGCCCACTACAACCGACCCGAACGCTACCGTCACTGTTAACGGAGCGGCTGTTAACTCGGGTACTGCCAGCGGAAGCATAGGCCTGCCCGTAGGCGACACCGCTATTCCAACCGTTGTTACCGCGCAGGATGGTGTTACTACAACAACCTATACCATAACGGTAACCCGTTTATCTAACGATGCGGGCCTTTCGGCACTTAGTACCAGCAGCGGCACTTTAAACCCGGTATTTGCCACCGGCACTACCGCCTATACCGAATTGGTAAGCACAGCTATTACCGCTATAACATTAACCCCAATCACAAATTATGCGGGTGCAACCGTAAAAGTAAATGGTAACACAGTAACCTCCGGAACAGCATCGGCAAGCATCCCATTAAATATTGGAGCTAATATCATCAACACCGTAGTAACCGCGCAGGATGGCACCACCCAAACCTACACGGTAACTGTAAACAGGTTGTCTAACGATGCCA
>Ga0206947_1041_pt1 | contig 44386 bp, 45 predicted proteins | sample Alteio_BWOrgHeat_3_FD_153239 | JGI IMG/M metagenome (GOLD analysis project Ga0206947, IMG submission 153239) | Enriched cells from forest soil in Barre Woods Harvard Forest LTER site, Petersham, Massachusetts, United States -... | ecosystem: Environmental > Terrestrial > Soil > Temperate forest > O...
TATTTAATTGGGCAAAGCGCTGGTAAAACAGGACGAAATGGAAGAAGTAATTCGCCTGATGCTGATACCAAAAGATCCGGAAGATACTAAAAACGCAATTGTAGAAATACGCGGTGGCACCGGTGGCGATGAGGCGGCCCTTTTTGCCGGCGACCTTTACCGTATGTATATGCGGTATTGCGAAAAACGCGGATGGAAAACCGAACTGGTAGATTATACCGAAGGTACATCGGGCGGTTACAAAGAAATTGTGTTTAACGTAAATGCTGAGGACGCTTACGGTAATTTAAAATACGAATCGGGCGTGCACCGCGTGCAACGTGTGCCCGATACCGAAACACAGGGACGCGTGCATACATCGGCTGCAACCGTAGTGGTATTGCCCGAAGTGGATGAGTTTGATATTGATTTACAGGTGAGCGATATCCGCAAGGATTTATTTTGCGCATCTGGTCCAGGCGGGCAATCGGTAAACACCACCTATTCGGCAGTACGGTTAACCCACTTGCCAACCGGTATTGTGGCGCAATGCCAGGATCAAAAATCGCAGTTAAAAAATTACGATAAAGCTTTACAGGTATTGCGTTCAAGGGTTTATGAAATGGAGCTGCAGAAGCACCTGGAAATAACTTCGAAAAAGCGCAAAACCATGGTTTCTACCGGCGACAGGTCGGCTAAAGTGCGTACTTACAATTACCCGCAGGGACGTCTTACCGAACACCGCATCGGCTTAACCATTTATAACCTGCCCGGCGTAATGAATGGCGATTTGCAGGAGATAATGGAAGCCCTGCAGTTTGCCGAAAATGCCGAGAAACTGAAAGAAGGAACTGTAGCGTAAAGCTGATTTCGGATTTGGGATGTTCGTCCCGATAGCTATCGGGATCGGATTTATTTTTTTGTAGAGACGCGATACTCGCGTCTCCCGCAGGCAGTGGAATGATATGCGCGGTTATCTCGTATGATGGGAGATGCGAGTATCGCGTCTCTGCAAAAAATCGGTCGGAAACACACTAACCTCAAGTAAACCAATTCAGATAATCTTTATGCAGCATTCTACAAATCCGGCCAAATTAGTTTACCGCTTCGCTCTTGTATTTGCCCTTTTCGCTGCATTTTATATCACCTCCTGTAAAAATAGCCCAATTATAAGGGTCGATGGCGTTTATCAATCCAAAAAAAACGGGGATACTTTTGAATATCTGCGCTTTTATCCGGATGGCTCAGTTATAACGGTTAGCAGCACTGGCACAGCCGCCGATATTGCGAAGTGGTTTAATAAAAGCGGCAAGGACTTGAGCAAGGGAAACTACACCCTTACGGGCCAGCATCTCAAGTTTTCGTCAACCGACTCATACGGCACTGTTGATTATGATGGGGATATAAAAGGCGATGTTATTTTGTTGAAAACCTATAGCCACATCAACGGCTACCACGGCAGCGATGAGTATCTGTTCGTTAAAAATTAAGTAGTTTTTTAGTTACAATGTAAAAAAATAAGCGCAGACTTGCTATTACGTTAATCGAAATCCGTTTTTCATCTTATTTTCATAATGCCCCGCTACTTTTAGGATTATTGTAAATAACTCTTTTTTGTACCGCATTATTTGAAAAGCTTATGTTGGCGATAAAAACATTAACCCCTAAGTCTATTATCTTCAGACATGAAGTGCGCTTAATGGGCACACCCTTTGAAATAAGTGTTGTTGGCGCCGACCCAAACTGGGCCGAAAGCCGCATCAATGAAGCGATAGCCGAAATAAACCGGGTTGAAAAATTGTTAAGTGCATTTAATGATGATAGCGTTGTTAACGACATCAATCGAAATGCCGGCCTAAAACCGGTAAAAACAAATGCCGAAATCTTCAGGTTAATCAGCAGGTCGCTTGAAATATCCGGGCTTACACATGGCGCTTTTGATATTACTTACGCAGCAGCCGAAAAAGAAACGGATGATTTAACTGGCACAACCGGCAAAACTGGCGTAAAAAAAACGCCTGCTGCTATTAATTATAAAAGTGTTGTTCTTGATGCTGCAACGCAAACTGTTTTTTTGAAAGAAAAAGGTACACGAATTGGTTTTGGCGCTAACAGTAAAGGCTACGCAGCGGATAAAGCGAAATACATTTTACAAATGAACGGTGTAAGCAGCGGTGTTATTAACGCAGGTGGCGATTTATTAGCCTGGGGCGCACAACCCGATAACGAACCATGGACAATAGCAACTGCCGATCCATCGCAAAAAGCCGAGCCATTTGCTAATATGATTATCAGCAATATGGCTATGGCTACTTCTGTAAATACAGGCAAACATGCTGCGATTATTAATAAAAAGAATTTAAATACCGTTAGTGCAAAAAAAGGATTCCAGATTAGCGGCATTAAAAGTGTAAGTGTTATTAGCACCAGCGCCGAAATGGCCGATGCTATGGCAACCCCGGTTATGTGCATGGGTATAAATGCAGGGCTATATTTGATAAATCAACTCAATCAAATTGCCTGCGTTATTATCGACGACCACGACCGCATCTATAATTCAAAAGATGCTATTATTTAAGCTAAAAAAAAAGCACGAGCCCCAATTATAAAATTCAAATCAATTTTTGAATTTCCTTCGTTAAAATACATTTATAAAAGTGTAATTTCGTCTATTTGCTACTCTTCAATGATAAAGTGGTTTGCGTATATTGTCGTGTTTTTGATATTTGCGCCATGTTTGTCATTCTCCAAAGCTAAAAATAAACAATTTGTTACCGTTGCGGGTAATTTGGCTATTCATTTGCCCGTTATGGTAAATGATACAACAACAAAAAACAACAAAAAGCAGGATCAGGAGAAAGTTAAAGAGGTAACTAAAGCCAAAAAGCAGCCAAAGCCCGAAAAAGTTGTCACCACCGATAATGCTGCGGCCGCAAAACCAAAGCAAAAGCCAAAACGACAGCGGCGACCCGAGGGCTTGGAACGACCACCTGAGATACCCCGAAGAAATGGCAATTAAAAAAAATAACCACCACCTTTTTACTGACTATTGATGAAATACTTTTTCATATATCTTTTCCTTATAATTTGTACCGGGGCAAACGCCATTGCGCCGTTGAGCGCGTTTAAAGCCCGGCCAAATTACCTGGCCGCTGATACTGATACGGTTTTCAGGAAAAGGTCAATTTCGGTGGGGCTAAATTATGGAAGCGACATTTTGTTTTTTGGACGTACCGGACCGGTTAAATACCCTTATTTTGGCGGCGATGCCATATACAACTTTAAATCGGGCGTTTTTCTATATGCTTCAGAAACGGGTGTGATTGGTTATAACCCTATTGTTGCCGAGATTGATTTGGGTACCGGCTATTTATATAAATATTCAAAAAACGTTTCGGGGGCCATTAGCTATACCCGTTTCCTGTTTAACCGCGATGCTGCAGCTGTTATCAAATCGGCATCATCCAACGATGTTAATTTTAAAAATACTTTCGACTGGAAATTCGCAAAATCAAGCGTCGTGTTCGACTACCTTTTCGGCGAAGCCAATGATTATTTTATTACCCTAAATACCTCAAAATATATTGAAACCAACTGGGGTATTTTTGACGATCAGGATTATCTTTCATTTAATCCGGGTATAAGCGCAATATTGGGCACGCAAAACTTTGTGGGTCGCTACGGAGCTGACCACCCGGGTAAGCTGGACCCCGATTTTATTTTCCCGCCGGGTGGCGATTACGATATTAGGTCACATTATAACAACGGGAGGTTTAATGCACTTAATTATAGTGTTAAACTGCCTATAGCCTATAACAGGCCACATTATACATTTGAAGCCTCATGGAAATATTCGATACCCGTGAATGTAGAAGGTGCGCTGAAAAACAGGCACGAGGTTTTTTTTAACTTAACGTTTTATTACGTGTTTTTTTAAACAGGCATGAATGTTTTAATAATTGAAGACGAAAAGGCACTGGCTGATGAATTGGAAATATTCCTCATCAATTATAATTACATCTGCGAGGTTTGCTTTGATGGCACTACCGCGTCCGAAAAAATAGCAGTTAACCTGTACGACTTTATTCTGATTGACCTGGGCCTGCCCGATTACGACGGGCTTGAGTTGTTGAAAGAAGCAAAAAAAAACAATCCCGATGCGGTTTGCATGATATTAACAGCACGTGCCGAGGTTTCAGATCGTATAAAAGGCCTTGATTTGGGTGCCGACGATTATCTGCCAAAACCTTTTTCGCTTTTGGAATTGCAAAGCCGCATGCAGGCTATTACCCGGCGCAAATATGGCTTGAAACAAAATCTGGTTGATTTAGGCGGTTTTTTGATAAATCTTACCGACCGAACGATCACTTATCAAACTACTGAAATTAGTACCATCACCAAAAAAGAGTTTGATTTGATTGCTTATTTAATATTGCATAAAAACCGGACGCTAACCAGGTCGCAATTAAGCGAGCATATTTGGGGTAGCGTTGTGAACGATGACTATGATTCTAACTATATTGATGCCCACATAAAAAATATCCGGAAGAAACTGAATGTGTTTGCCCCGCCCGATTGGCTGGAAACCGTTAGAGGGCTGGGATATAAAATAAAAATCAGCATATAAACAATTGAAACTAAAATCAAAACTAACGCTGTTTAATGCCATCTCAAAATTGGTTATCGTAACGCTGTTTGTTTTGTTGCTGCCATTTCTTATCCGCAATATTAACCGCAGCTTTACCGATACCAAACTGCAAAAGCAAAAGAACAAGCTTCTTCAAATTATAAAAACGTCGGGCGTTAAAGATTATTTATACGCTACCTATTCGCCGCTTAAGGAAGAATATTACAGTTTGGATGAAGATTCGCTGGATGAAAACCTGGACACTATAAAAAATGAAAAACGGAAAATTGAAGGCGACACCATTTTTTACCGGATATTGAGCTATAACTTTACCGTGGATAAAAAAAGTTATCTGCTTGAAATTGGGAAAAGTATAGGTAGTATTGATGAAACCGCAACACCCCTGCAAAATTTAGCCTTTGAAGTATTAGTAAGCTTAATACTGTTAACTATACTGGCCGATCAGTTGTATACAACTTACGTGCTAAAGCCGCTCGGCTTAATAATAAAAACAAAGCTTATTGGCAATAAGTTTCCAAACTTTGGATCCTATAATAAAGTAGAGACTTCTACATCCGATTTTAGGCATCTGGATATCAGCATCCATAAAATGATCCAGACCATTGAAGGTACTTTTCAAAAAGAGCGTGAGTTTATATCTAATGCTTCGCACGAGCTGATGACACCCATATCTATTCTGCAATCAAAAATCGAAAACATGTTTGAGCGGGAAGATATTGTTGACGAACTGAAGGCCCGCCTGCTGGAAATGCAAAAAATTTTAAACCGCTTAAAAAGCATTACCAAAACGTTGCTGTTGATATCACAAATTGAAAACGAACAATTTTTAAAGGAAGATAAAATAGCTTTATCCGAATTATTTGGCGAGGTATATGACGAGATATCCATCCGCTTGCAGGATAAAAATATTAGCTATGAGGCCAATATTCCTACTAATTGGGTTTTAATAAACGTAAACAAGTTTTTACTGTTTAACCTGTTTTTCAATTTGATTAACAACGCCATAAAATACAACCACGAAAACGGCGGAATAAAGATAGTTGCCAACCACGAAAACAATATGTTTAGCATCAGCATAATTGATACAGGCATCGGCATTAACGCAGGGGATCTTCCTTTTATTTTCGATCGGTTTAAAAAACTTCGGCAATCTCTTAAATACGATAGTTTCGGCCTTGGTTTGCCCATTGTAAAATCTATTGCAACATTTCACGCTATAACCATCGAAGTTACATCTGAAAAAGATAAGGGAAGCACCTTTAAACTTATTTTTCCGAAGGAAGTGATTGAGCCATTGGCTCATTAAGTTATTGGAGCATTCAGGTTATACTTTATTATTGAACATTGTAATGACTTAATGACTTTTTTTAGAAAGAGATTAAACCATTTCGCGCGCAATTCGTCTAATGGGTAAGTTTTAGTTAATTTTATAAAACTTCATACTTTATTCATAAAAAACCTGTTATTTAGTTTTTAATTAGTGATATGAAAAGGATTAGTAAATATGCTTCCGGCCTGTTTTTAACCGGTTTGCTTTCGGTAATGATGATTTCGGTTGCCAGTGCCCAGCGTGGCGGGCATTTTGGTGGCGGCGGTGGTAGTGGCCACATTGGTGGCGTAACAAGTTTTCGCGGTAGTGGTGGCTTGTCGGCGGGTGTGCGTGGCAATAGTTTTGCTGCAGTAACTGCGCGTCCGGGTGTAGGTTTCAGAACAGGCGCCGGCTATTTTGGAGGCGTTGGTTACCATGGCGGTGCGTTTTATCGCCCCGGATTCGGCTATTACGGTTATCCGCATTTAGGCTTTTATTTGGGCGTTTTACCATTTGGTTATTATCCCTTTTACTGGGGTTCGTCGTTATACTATTATTACGGAGGTATATTTTATAGTCCGTACGATGGTGGCGGCTATCAGGTTACTGCTCCTCCGGTAGGTGCGGCGGTGCCTAACCTGCCTAAAAATGCACAATCTATAAAAATTGACGGCATTCAGTACTACGAAGTTGATGGCGTATATTATAAAGAAACCCTTGACGATAAAGGCAACAAAGTATATGTAGTGGCAGGCAAAGACGGTGTATTAAATACCGACGACAGTGCTACCGACCCTAACGCCAGTGTAGCTGCGCCAAAAGTAGGCGATATTGTAAATCAGCTGCCCGATGGTTGCCGCAAGGTGATATTGAATGGTAAAAAATACTTTGTATCGCCAAACGATATTTATTACGAAAAGGTAACCGACCCTAACGGCAACGTAGGTTATCGTATAGCCAGCCTGCCCGACGATGAAAAAGGTGCTTAATAGCCACGTAAAAATAGAAGGCCCTCTGATTTTCGGAGGGCCTTCTATTTTTATCTGACAATACCTTTTGTAATCAATAAGTTAAACACTATTTTTGCGTATGATAAAAAAAGCAGGTGTGTGGATATTGGCCTTGCTGTACCTTGTTACAGCAACGGGCGTTGCGCTTAGCTTTCATTATTGCTGCGATAATTTAGACACTGTAAAAATTAACGCCCCGGCCGCATCTCAAAAAATGCTGGCCTGCAAAAATAAATGTTGTAAAGACAAACACTTAGAGATAAAGGTTAAGGACGTCCATCAGGCGCAATTATCCGCATATTTCGACAAACTGTTTGCTGTACAGTTGCCAACATTATTTTTTGCCGATTTTCTTCATGCTTTCAGGCCTGCTTTGTTGGTAACCTTATCAAGTAAAGATCCTCCCGATTCGGCGCCTGGCCGCTCTGTTACTTTTATAAAAAACCGTGTTTTTCGTATTTGATTATAGCACTTTAACCGTTGTTATTGGGCAGTTAAATCTGCTTATTCAGTTAAAATTCTATAATGCTTAAAATCCGATTCGAAATGAAAACACTAAAAATATTTGTTACCCTGCTGGTGCTTACAACCGGCATAGCCAAAGCCCAATTTACCAAAGCCGAACTACAAGTTAGCGGCCTTACCTGTGCCCTGTGTGCAAAAGCCACCGAAAAATCATTAAAAACGCTCCCCTTTGTTAGCGAAATTAAAACCGATTTGATGAGAAATGTATTTATCATCGTATTTAAAAACAACACGCCGGTAAATTTCGATCAGGTTAGTAAGTGCGTACACGATGCAGGTTTTTTCATTAACAGTTTAAAAGCCACATTTAATTTTGATAATGTAAAACTGGCCGATAATCATTTTAGCTATGGCGGTGATACTTATCAGGTAATGAACGGCGCCGAAAAATCATTAAATGGCGAAACAGCTGTTACTATTGTGGATAAAGGTTTCGCACCAAAATCTGTTTCCAAAAAATATATTGGCCAAATAGCCGATGTTCCATCCGCTGCGGGCAGGGTTTATCATGTAACTATATAAACCCTTGGCATTAATTTATGAAACGTTTTTTAATGGCCTTAGTCATTGTGGCTACGGCATGGCCTGCATTTGCACAAGAGCTGTATGTAAATACCGAACCTGCCAGCAATATGGCAACCCATTCGCTGGGTATCAGGGTCGAGAATCAAGGATTTTTTAGTCCGATATACAAAACCCGCAGCACGCTGGAGGTGATGTATGGCGAGAGCCGCAGTGTGATGCTGCATGGGTCGTTGTATGTGTCTGATTATTACCATAACCAGCAACATTTTGAAGGGGGCAGCGCATACGCCAAATTTCGCTTTTTATCGGTTGATTCGGTACAGCGGCATTTCCGCGGAGCCTTTTTTGCAAAAATATCGGCTATCAACAACCCCATTCCCAACCAGGAAATTACACTGGAGGGCGATAACTCCGGCCTGCAAAGCGGCGTGGTTTTTACACAGTTGCTGCATAAACTGGCGTTGTCGGGTTCTGCAAGCTATCTGCATGCCTGGAACAACTTTGGAGGTAATATTATACCAACAGTAAACGCTCATGATGCTATTGGTTACACTCTATCAGCCGGATACCTCACACTGCCCAAACATTATAAAAGTTACGATCAGATAAATCTAAATCTGTATGCCGAGTTGTTAGGCAAAACTAATCCGGGCTATGGCCAAAGCTATCTGGATGCTGCTCCGGCGGTGCAGTTAATTTTCAACAGTTTAATAAGGGTTGATTTTTCATACAGGATACCGTTGTACAGCACAATAGAGCGCAATACCGCAAGGGTGTATTTGGTGAGGGTAGAGTATAATTTGTTTAATTTGTGAGACCTGGGTCTAAACGTACGAAATTTTTAAATTTCGTACGTTTTTCCCGGCATTAACTTTAACCTTTTGGCTTTCGCCTTTAACCTTTATCCCCTTTTCACTATCTTCGGCAAAACTTTTCAACCATGAACGCTTACTCTTTTGTTAAAGAACTCCATTCGGGTTTCAGGTACATCGTATTTGTACTGGTGTTAATCGCCATTATTCAATCCCTATTGGGATGGCTGGGTAAAAAGCCCTATACCGAACTTAACCGCAAAATCAATTTATTTGCGCTGATTTCGGCACATACTCAATTGCTTATTGGTATCGTGTTATACTTTTTAAGCCCGCTGGTACAATTTAGTGGCGATACCATGAAAAATGCCACAACGCGTTATTTTACCGTGGAACATTGGGTGATGATGATCATCGCAATTGTGTTAATTACCGTTGGGCACAGTAAATCTAAAAAAATTGTACTGCCCGAAGCAAAGCACAAAACCATCGCAATATTTTATATCATAGCACTTTTGGTGATAGTGGGGGCTATTATTGCCGGGCATTTGCCTGTTTTTGGCTCATTGTAATAAAAAAGTTAAGAAAAAATTTGCAGATTCAATTTTCTTTATAAATTTGTGACCGCAATGATCAGAAACAACTATACAAACAGCTGGTGGCACCAATTAATTTTGGCAGCCGGTTAAAGTTTTTGATCAGATCGATTAATCAATTATAAACCTAAATAGGAACCCGGCGACCCTCATTCGCCGGGTTTTTTATTTTTAAGGCTTTTTAAAAACAAACATGAAGAAGTATAAAATATCCACTACCAATAAAAAGATGCTTGCTGATACCACTACCCCGGTAAGCATTTACCTGCGCCTTCGCGATGTTTTCCCCAATTCGTTGCTGTTGGAAAGCTCTGACTACCATAGCCGCGAAAACAGTTTAAGCTACGTTTGCTGCGACCCCATCAGCGGGCTCGTGTTGAATGACGGCGCCCTGAAAATATCTTTCCCTGATGGCCTGGAAGAGAACTACGCCCCCGGCGAGTTTGACCTGATTGACCGCATTAATAATTTTGTGGATAGTTTTGATACTGATTTAAATGCTACCAAAATACTATCAAACGGTCTGTTCGGTTATTTCACGCATGAAGCGGTTGAGCATTTTGAAACCATCCGTTTAAAACAGAGCGATGACACCACCCGGAAAATTCCGGTAATGCAATATCATATTTACCGGTACATCATCGCCATAGATCATTTCAAAAACGAATTATATATCTTCCAAAACCAGCCCAACGGTCAGCCGGCTAACGGCGGACTGGATAAACTGGCCGATCTGATCCGCAACAAAAACTTCCCGGAATACAAGTTCGAAAGTCACGATGAGGAACAGTCAAACTTAACCGGCGAAGAATTTATGGCCCTGGTTGAAAAAATGAAACAACACATTTACCGGGGTGATGTATTCCAGATAGTACCCTCGCGCGGATTCTCGCGCAAGTTTTTGGGCGACGAATTTAATGTGTACCGGGCCTTGCGCTCCATTAATCCATCGCCGTATCTATTTTATTTTGACTATGGCGATTTCAGAATATTCGGCTCATCGCCCGAGGCACAAATCACCATAAAAAACCAGGTGGCCAGTATATTCCCTATTGCAGGGACCTTTAAACGCAGTGGCGACGATGAAAAAGATGCCGAAATAGCCCGCATGTTGGAAAACGACCCCAAAGAGTCGGCCGAGCATGTCATGCTGGTTGATTTGGCCAGGAACGACTTAAGCCGCCATTGCGGCCAGGTGGAGGTAAAGGCCTTTAAGGAAGTACAATATTACTCGCATTTAATTCACCTGGTATCGCACGTAAGTGGCAAACTACTGCCCGGCGCATCCTCATTTAAAGTCGTAGCCGATACCTACCCGGCAGGCACCCTAAGCGGCGCACCCAAATACAGGGCCATGGAGATCATCGACGAAAACGAAAAAACAAAACGCAGTTTTTACAGCGGCGCTATCGGCTACTTTGGGTTCGATGGTTATTTTAATCATGCCATCATGATCCGGTCGTTTTTAAGCAAAAACAATACTTTACATTACCAGGCCGGGGCGGGTATAGTTGCCGGATCGGTTGCCGAAAGTGAATTGAAAGAGGTAGATAATAAGATTGCGGCTTTGAGGAAAGCGATTGAGTTGGCAGAGGAATTGTAAACACCACCCCTAACCCCCTAAAGGGGGAACTGATAGTTTGAGAGTAACACGAGTATAAAATGACAGATAACACTAATATAGATAATCCCTCCCCCTTTAGGGGGCCGGGGGGTGAGAGGATTTTAATCATCGACAATTACGATTCATTCACCTATAACCTGGTACACCTGGTTAACGAAATTGGCCTGCAATGCGAGGTATGGCGCAATGATAAATTCAGTATTGGCGATGTGGATGCATTCGACCGCATTATTCTCTCGCCGGGACCGGGAATACCATCAGAAGCAGGCTTGCTGTTGGAGGTAATTGAAAAATATGCGCCAACAAAAAGCATATTTGGTGTTTGCCTGGGTCAGCAGGCTATTGCCGAAGTTTTTGGCGGGAGGCTGTACAACCTGAATCAACCCATGCACGGCATTGCCACGCCGATAAAAGTAACCGACAAGCAAGAGAAACTTTTTATAGGTCTGCCTGAAAGCTTTAAGGTTGGCCGCTACCACTCGTGGGTGGTGGATGAAAAGGCAATGCCCAATGTTTTGGATGTGACCGCCATTGACGAGGCTGATAATTCGGTGATGGCTTTGCGGCATAAGCAATATGACGTGCGCGGTGTGCAGTTTCATCCGGAATCAGTGTTGACGGAGTACGGGAAGGCGCTGATGCAGAATTGGCTTAGGTCAAACTAATTGTATAAATATAAAAAGCGATTTGTCATCCTGAGCGCAGCGAAGGATCTTCTGAGATATACGTAGCTGACAATGCATGTTTGCTATTGGAGGGAGCAGAAGATCCTTCGCTGCGCTCAGGATGACAAAGAAAAAGTTATATTAAGGCTTTTAAAAATGACAATATTAGACACCATAGTAGCACGTAAAAAAGTAGAAGTGCAACAGGCAAAACGCCGCACATCATACACTAAACTGGAGGAATCAGAACTTTTCACGAGGGAATGCTATTCCTTTAAGGATTTTCTGTTAGATCCGCAACGCACAGGCATCATTGCCGAATTTAAGCGCAAATCACCATCGAAAGGTATTATTAACGATAAGGTAACCGTTAAACAAGTTACCAACGGTTATGCTGCGGCCGGAGCATCGGCATTATCTGTTTTAACAGATACGGACTTTTTTATGGGCAAAAAGGCCGATTTAATAGCAGCACGTAAAGACAATAACATACCGGTATTGCGTAAGGATTTTATGATTGATGAATATCAAATCATCGAAGCAAAATCATTGGGCGCCGATATTATATTGCTGATAGCCGCCATCCTTACCCCTGCTGAAATACAAAAGCTGGCATCCTTATCAAAAAGCCTGGGATTAAATGTATTGCTGGAAGTGCATAACCTGGAAGAGCTGGAGCGCAGCATTAACCCCAACCTGGATGCCATAGGTGTAAATAACCGCAATCTGGCGGATTTTACGGTTTCGGTTGAAACCAGTTACAGTTTAGCCCCACATATTCCATCCGAATTTTTAAAAATATCCGAGAGCGCCATCAGCAATCCTGAAACTATCAGACAATTAAAACAGGCAGGATTTAATGGCTTTTTAATTGGCGAAAACTTTATGAAACAGACGGACCCGGGATTGGCGATGAAAGAATTCGTATCACAGATTTAAACTGATTATTTTGATCACACAGATTAAAGAAATCAGCAAATCATGATTCAAAAAAGTATCACAGATTTAGACTGATTATTTTGATTCCACAGATTAAAAATCTGCAAATCGTGATTCAAAAAGTATCACAGATTTAAACTGATTGTTTTGATCACACAGATTAAAGAAATCTGCAAATCGTGATTCAAAAAAGTATCACAGATTTAAACTGATTATTATAATTACACAGATTAAAAAAATCTGCGTAATCTGTGTAATCAAATAAAATCTGTGATTCAAAAAGTATCACAGATTTAGACTGATTATTTTGATTCCACAGATTAAAAATCTGCAAATCGTGATTCAAAAAAGTATCACAGATTTAAACTGATTATTATAATTACACAGATTAAAAAAATCTGCGTAATCAAATAAAAATCTGCGTAATCAGTGAAATCAAATAAAATCTGTGATACAGAAAGAAAAAATCCGTGCAATCTGATTAATCAATAAAAATCTGTGATACAAATTTTCTATTTTCACGAATTATCATATTTCGCGAAAATGAAAAAAACCATTACCCTCTCGTTAATTGCTCTTGCCGCAATGGCACACGCGCAGCAAAAAAGCATCGGCGGTTTTACCGACGCCTCGGCTGCTAAAGAATTGCAGACCGAAAAAGCTTTCGATGCCTCGTTAAATGCCCAACGCATTGGCGAAAATTTGAAAGAACTGTCGGCTTTTCCGCATAATATAGGTTCGCCGGGAAGTAAGGCTGTGGCCGAAAAGATATTGCAGAAATACAAAAGCTACGGGCTGGATGCCCACCTGGAAGCCTATACCGTACTTTACCCAACACCTAAAACAAGGGTATTGGAGCTTACCGGCCCCACCCAATACACGGCACTGTTAAAAGAACCGGCTTTGGCCGAAGACGCTACATCTGGCCAGGCCAACCAACTGCCTACCTATAATGCATGGAGCGCGGATGGTGATGTAAGTGGGGCCTTGGTTTTTGTCAACTACGGCCTGCCCGATGATTACGAAACTTTGGCTAAAATGGGCATTGATGTTAAAGGTAAAATTGTAATTGCCAAATATGGCCGGTCATGGCGCGGGATAAAACCAAAAGTAGCCTACGAACATGGTGCCATTGGTTGTATCATTTATTCGGACCCGAAAGATGATGGCTATACCGCCGGTGATGTGTATCCTAAAGGCGCATTTAAAAACGAATACGGTGTGCAACGAGGTTCGGTAATGGATATGGTAATCTACCCCGGCGATCCGCTTACTCCGGGCGTTGGTGCAACTAAAGACGCCAAACGTTTGGATAGAAAAGACGCCGTTACGATATTGAAAATACCTGTATTACCTATCAGTTACCATGATGCCCAACCTTTGTTAGCTGCGCTTGACGGTGATGTAGCCCCACGCGACTGGCAGGGAACGCTCCCTATTACTTACCACATTGGTGCAGGCAAGGCCATTGTACATTTAAAATTGGAATTTAACTGGGATATGGTACAGGCTTATGATGTTATCGCCAAAATAAAAGGATCAGAAAAACCGGATGAATGGGTAATGCGTGGCAATCACCACGATGCCTGGGTAAACGGCGCCGGCGACCCCTTGAGCGGACAAGTAGCTATGTTGGATGAGGCCAAAGCCCTTGGCGATTTGCTGAAAACCGGCTGGAAACCTAAACGCAGTATTGTTTATTGCTCATGGGATGGTGAAGAACCGGGTTTGTTAGGATCGACAGAGTTTGCCGAGGACCATGATAAAGAATTGCAGCAAAAGGCAGTAGTTTATATCAACTCCGATGGCAATGGCCGTGGCTTTTATGGCGGCGGCGGTTCGCAAGCGTTAGAGCCATTTATGGACGAGATTACACAATATGTAATTGACCCGCAAACTAACGTTAGCATTTATGATCGTAGAAAGGCGCACGATTTGGTGAACGCGACATCATCAAAAGATAAAAAAGAAATACTGGACCGCAAGGGTGGCCGTTTGGAGTCGCTTGGCTCGGGGTCTGATTATTCATCGTTTTTACAGCATTTGGGTATCCCCACATTGGATTTGGGCTTTGGCGGCGAAGATCCGGGTGGCGAATACCATTCTATTTACGATTCGTTTGATGATTACCGCCGGTTTAAAGATCCTAAATTTGAATATGGCGTTACATTGGCGCAAACTGCCGGTCATGCTGTTTTACGTATGGCTGATGCCGAGGTGTTGCCGTTCGATTTCCGTAACCTTAGCACCACCATTGATAAATACAGCAAGGAAGTAAGTGACCTTGTAGATAAAATGCGTGAAAATACCGAGGTGGAGAATCAGTTGATAAAAGCCAATGATTTCGCCATTGCTGCCGACCCTACCAAACAGGAAGCTGCCCCGGTTGCTAAGGCTGAAGTGCCGAAATTAGATTTTACTGCGTTAAAAGCCGCGCTGGATACGTTAAAGAAAAGCGCTACGCAATTGGCTGCCACCTGGGCAACTGCATCGCAAACAGCAGGCGATCATGACCAGTTAAACCAATTATTGTATCGCGCCGAGCAACAATTATTATCTGATGGTTTACCACGTCGCCAATGGTACAGGCATACTATTTATGCCCCGGGGTTTTATACCGGCTACGGCGTTAAAACGCTCCCGGGCATCCGCGAAGCTATTGAGCAGCGCAACTGGACCGAAGCGCAGGAGCAAATTGGCGTTGTAGCAAAAAGTATCAGCAATTTGGCAGCGTATTTGGCAACTGCGAAATAGTTTTCCCGTTTGGAATATAAAAACGGGAATTGGAGCCCAGAGGCAACGGCGATGAGTTTTTATTTATTGCCGTTGGCTTTAGCCAACGGATAACCGATCAGATAAACAAGGCTTTAGCCGAAATAACAACCAGACGTCAAGCAACCTGGCGATTATTTCGGCTAAAGCCTTGTAAAATAGATACAACGTTCCGTTGGCTAAAGCCAACGGCAATGATTTTCCGCTGCCCCCTTTACAGGGTCTGCCCCACACCAAAATACTCTTCCAACTCACTTAACGTTGACGAGCTGGTGGCTATATCTTTAATAATCACGCCTTTTTCCATTAGCAATATCCGGTCGCATACATCGGTGATATGATTTAAATCATGACTGGAAATTAAAGTGGTCACTCCTTTGTTTTTGTTCATATCCTTCAGCAGGCTTTTAAGTCGGAATTGTGTTGTGGGGTCGATATTGGCAAACGGCTCATCCAGCATCAGTAATTCGGGGTTTTGCAATACGCAGGAGGCTACGCCAACCTTACACTGATTCCCTTTTGATAAATCGCGGATATATTTGCCCTTTTTTAATATTTCGCCGTTAAAAAAGTCGGTCATCCCGGCTAAGAAATCATCAACATGGGCGCGGCTTTGCTGATGTAAACCGCCGATGAAGTAAAAGTATTCTTCGGGCGTTAGGTAGTCAATTAAAAAGCCCTCGTCCAGGTACGAAGCGGTATAGTTTTTCCACTTTTCGTGACCGGCAACAGGTTCGCCGTTTGAAAGTACTTCACCGCGTTCGGCCCGTATCAAATCCAAAATCATCCTGAACAGCGTAGTTTTACCTGCACCGTTATTGCCTACCAGGCCAACACTTTCGCCCTTTTTAATTTCGAGTTGCGGTACGTTTACAACGGTAACACCGCCGTACATTTTTATGAGGTTGTTAATTTGTATCATATTATTTGTTTCTGAACCCTTCGGCTATGGTGTATCTTTTGGTATAATAATCGGCTTCCAGTTTTTTTATCCAGAAGTTGCGTGTAAAAATAAATGCAATGCCGGTAACGGCCAGTAAGGCCAGGCCTATATCGCCATGGTGCAACAATGCCAACGGCCCGTAAATAACATAAGGTGCAATTAACAATGGAAATGATAATATCCACTGATTACCACTCATGCCTTCCCAATTAAATGCCGCTCCTTTTGACAGATCCATCCGCTTATAATTCCGGTTGGCAAAAAACAGCACCAGCGTAGTATTGATACCGATGTTCCATAAATACATAATAAAATGGATCATCAGCGTTCGCCAGCCATAGTATACGTAAGGGATAGTTAAAACGAAATAAAAGGTTGATACGATAGTAAACAACAGGTACTTGCCTTTTAAAAAATCGGTAAAGCTAATTTTACTAACCAGCAAACCGTCAAAATGCGACGATTGCCAGGCAAACATAAACTGGCCATATTGAATAATAAAAATCCCCGTCATAAACATGCCGACAAAAACCTTGAAGCCCTCGGCGCCTGCCGGACCAGGTTTGCCATAAAACATTAAGCCGTAAAGCATAAAAAACAGGCCCATTATTAAAGCCGAACGTGAGCGTTTGTTGCGCAGTATCAGTTTAATTTCGTTACCTACCAAATCGCCAATGTTGCCAAAACGGTTTAGCAAGGGATATTCAGTACTGCTTTTGTATGACGATGCCTTGTGTGACCCTAATTCTTCGAGGTAGAGGTTTTGTTTAAGGTAAAAAAAGTTGAGATAAAACATCATCGCGCCAAGCGCAACTGGCAGTAAGGCCAGCGCCGCATGATTAACTAATTGGCCAAAAAACAGGTAGGATATATTACGGATTGAATAGAAGTGCCATAAAAAATCACCCAGGCCAAGCAGTATAATTATTCCGGCGGCAATTAAGTATATCCAGCCGTTGAGGTTTGCTTTCCGTTTGATGTAAAGCGCCAGGTAATTGTTAAAAACAGCCAAACCGGCTATCGAAATGATAAACGCAAATGCCACCAGCGCCCCCGAATCGGCTGCTATAATTTTTAAAACAAAGGGCACAAAAAGGATAAACGGCCATAAATTAAATACCGACAATAGCGAGGTAAAAGCCAAATAGCCAACCACCGTATTGCGTTTGATGGGCAATTGCAAATAAGGCTGCACTCGCAACGTCGGCAAATCCTGTAGTTGCAGGCGCATAAACAGGTCGGCTATAAAGTAGATTAGGATTACCCCACAAAAGGAAACAAGGAGGTCGGCTTTTGGAAATAATTGTTCCAAAAGCTTATCCAAAAAGAAACCCAAAAGAAGAACATTGATTAACAGGTATAAAATTAACAGGCCCATCACCACGCGGATGGCAATACTTTTACCTGTATTTTTTGACCGCCAAAAGGCTTTAAGTTCGTGACTGATGAAGGTTGATATCATAGATATATGTTAGATGTAAATAATAGCGCCAACGCAAGTATGCCGGTGTGCTGGCTCCCCCTTCAGGGGGCTGGGGGGTTAATACTTATACCTGTCCCCCCAAATCTTTTTTAACTTCTCTTTTGATTCATACTCCTTAGGATTGTTACCCGGTTCGTACAATTTAGTCCCTTTAATGGCATCGGGCAAAAAGTCCTGATCCACGAAATTGCCTTCAAAACTGTGGGCGTATTTGTAATCTTTACCATAGCCAATATTCTTCATCAGTTTGGTGGGTGCATTGCGTAAATGCAGCGGTACCGGTAAATCGCCTGTTGCTTTTACTAAAGCCATGGCAGCGCCTATGGCCGTAGTAGCCGAATTACTTTTGGCCGATGTGGCTAAATAAATTACTGTTTGCGATAATATCAATTGCGACTCGGGCATACCAATCACCTGTATGGCGTTAAAGCAGCTTTGCGCCAGCAGCAGCGCATTGGGGTTGGCATTGCCGATATCTTCGGAGGCTAAAATGAGCATCCGCCGCGCGATAAACAGCGGGTCTTCGCCGCCGGTGAGCATCCGGGCCAACCAGTACACCGCGCCATTAGGGTCGCTGCCCCGCATGGATTTGATGAACGCAGAGATAATATCGTAATGCTGTTCGCCGGCTTTATCATATAAGGCCATGTTTTGCTGTACGTGCTCCAGCACAGCATCATTGGTAATCACAATATCTTTGCTATCAAACGCATTTACCAGCAGTTCAAAAATATTCAACAGCTTGCGGGCATCACCGCCGGAGAGGCGCAACAATGCCTCATTTTCCTGTATCGTAATATTTTTGGTGCGAAGAATTTCATCCTCGTGTTTAGCCTTTTCCAACAGACTAACCAAATCATCCTCATTCAACGGTTGCAAAATATACACCTGGCATCGCGACAGCAAAGCCGAGATTACCTCGAACGATGGGTTTTCTGTAGTAGCGCCAATAAGTGTTACAATACCGCGCTCCACCGCACCCAGCAACGAATCCTGCTGCGATTTGGAGAAGCGGTGTATTTCGTCAATAAACAATACCGGCAGGGTTTCGCCTTCCGCTTTTAACTGGGATGCTTTTTCAATAACCTCGCGTACGTCCTTAACGCCGGAGTTAATGGCGCTTAGCGAAAAAAATGGCCGGTCGAGCGTTTGGGATATAATATAAGCCAGCGTAGTTTTACCCACTCCCGGCGGCCCCCAAAAAAGCATGGATGGCAACGAACCCGATTCAATGGCTTTGCGTAATACCGCGCCGGGGCCAACCAAATGCTTTTGGCCAACATAATCGTCCAGCGTTTTGGGGCGCATGCGCTCGGCTAATGGCGGCAGATTATTCATAATGTAAATTTGAGAAAAGAAAACGCTACATCCTAATATTTTTAGTAGGATGCTTTGGGGAAATAACGTGGGTGGTTATGGGATTGTTTTAGAGAAGTCCGTTTTGGGGGAGAAGTTATGTCAGGAATTTTTCAAAGCTCATTTAGCAATTCTTCAACCGCGCGAAATTTCAATTTACCTTCTTCTTCAAGTTTCAGTTCTACAAAACCTTGCTTTACGTTTTTCCAAATTTCCATTTGCACCGTTGTTAGTTGTTTCTCTAAAGTCTTGCCTTTTAGCGAAGCTTTATTAAATAACGGTCTTTCTCTTTTCATCATTAAAATATTTCACGGGAAGACGCGATAAACTTCTTTCCTCGGAAGAAAGTGAGCTAATATTAACGTGTTATCGTCGCCATAATAAAAGCACAATCTAAAATCAACCACTTTTATCCGATAAGCTGTTTTATGTCCTTTTAATTTTTGGTATTAGTGATATCCCTTATTGTTTTTGCTGATTTGATTTCTTCAATAACCGCCGATAAATCGCTAAGTAACTCGGGTGGGAGTTTTTTGGTGTCCCTTACGAAAGATGGATTAAATTTATAATTCATGAAAGGCTAAGGTGAAATATAAACTTTAAACTATCTGCTTTTGAGCGTCAATCGACGCTTTCAGCCAACTTTCAAACTCCTCGGCTTCTTCATCAGAGATTGGCGCTTCATCCTTCGTTTTTTCCATTTCGGCTAATAAATACGCATCCTCTTCATCCTCAGACTGCTCAATCTCAACAATTTTAAAATGCAAAGTTTTGGCCATTTCTGTCAGCCAGTTAAGATGCTCACTTTTAACATTATCTATAACCATTCTCATATCACAAATATAACAAACAAATTTTATAATGTTATTTTTGAAAACCATCCGATAAAATACAAAAGCCAGTGATTAATCATTTCACCCAATCCACCTATCATTCCATCTGCGACCAACTTGCCGCAACCGATGTGGACTTAGCTGCCATCATTAAAACCTACGGCTATCCGCCATTTTGGTCGCGACCAAATACGTTTGAGACCCTGGTACATATTATTTTGGAGCAGCAGGTTTCGCTGGCATCGGCCTTATCGGCCCTGAATAAATTAAAAGAACGTACAACGGAGCTAACGCCGGCAAACCTGCTGCTGCTTACCGACGAAGAAATGAAAGCCTGTTATTGCAGCCGGCAAAAAACAACCTACATACGGCACCTCGCCGAAGCCATATTAAGCGGGCAAATTAATTTAACTGAACTGGAAGATATGCCCGACGAAGTGGTACGCGCCAAACTAACAGCCCTAAAAGGCATTGGCAATTGGACCACCGATGTTTACCTGATGTTTGTTTTACAGCATTCAGACGTATTTCCCATTGGCGATTTGGCAGCTGTGAATGCACTGAAGCGTGTAAAGAAGTTATCCCCCGGTGTTATCCGCGACGAGCTGTTGGGCATTGCCGCTCATTGGCAGCCTTATCGAACAATAGCCACTATGCTGCTTTGGCATTTTTATTTATCGGCGCCCAAGAAATCCGGGGTGTTGGTTTAACGTTTAATAAATAATTGTCAACGGTCCGCTAAATTTTTGGCCACCGTTTTTGGCCTTGACCAAATAGTAATATACCCCGGCCGGTAACTTTTTGCCCTGGTATTGCCCGTTCCATGGCGTGCCGTAGCCGTTGCTTTGAAATACCAGGCTACCCCACCGGGTATATACGCTTACCGAAACCGTCGGGTCGCCGTCGAGGCCCTCAATTACCCAGGTATCGTTTACGCCATCGTTATTGGGTGTAAAAGTGTTGGGTATCCAAATTTCGGGACAGTGGTCGGCAACTTTTATGGGTAGCGTGGTTTGGCAGCCGTTTATATCGGTAACCGTTAATTGTACCGTTTGCGGCTGTGTTACCTGGTAGGTTTGTCCGCCCGGTACACCGTTCCAGGCATATTTTGCAAAACCATCGGGGGCGGTTAGTGTAATGGGCTGGCCCTTGTACGGGCAAACCGAAGTATCCTTTACACTAAAGATTGGGTTGGGTAAAAAGCTAACTGAAATACTGGTATCTTCAGTGCAACCTGCTGCTGTGGTTACTGTAGCTGTGTACTTTCCGGCGGTAGTGACATTAATTTGGTCGGTAGTTTCGCCGGTACTCCATTTCAGGGTGCCGCCGGTATAGTGGGCCAGCAGGTTGATTATTTGCCCATCGCAAATGGTGGTTTTTACTATTTGCTCGATACTAACTGTTGCTGGTGGATTAAATGTTAAAACCTGCGCGGTGGATGTTTGCAGGCAGGTGGTGCCATCTGTATTTTGCAGATTATTGATCACAGACGCCGTATAGCTACCGGCTACATCGGTAATTACCGACGTTTTATTCATATTGGCCGTTAGCAATTCGCCATCGCGGTACCAGTTAATGGTGTATGATGCATCTACAGGCACATTAACTGAAAGTGTCGCATTATCGCCTACACAATAAACCGGCTTATCGGAACTAACTGCTGGGGTGGGTAAATTAACCAGATCAATCTGCACTTCGTGCGATGAAACCCAGGACCCTGCACAACTGCTCATTTCAACGCGGTATTTTCCGCTTTTATCAACGGTAAACGAATCGCCGGTGCTGCCGTTCAAAACGCCATTGGTATACCAACGATAGCTAAAAACTGTATTTGGTGATGGGGGAGAAATAATGGTGATGGGCACGCTTGTCTCGCATGATCGATATTCGTCCGGCAAATCTTTTACAAAATAGGGGGCTGGAGTAAAGGAAAGCTGTTGCGCTGGCGACATTTGCGAACATGTAATAGCCGTGCTGTTTAAACTTACCGTATAGCTACCTGCGATTGTATCCTGAATGGTGGTTAAATTATTATCGGCAGGCAACAAAACGTTATCGCGGTACCAATTAATCGTATAACTGTTATCAGCCGGTACATTTACCGACAGCGAGGCAACATCGCCGGCACAGTAAACCGGTTTATCGGTTGCAATTTGCGGTATGGGCAAAGTAATCAGGTCAACCTCTACTTCTTTTGATGGTATCCAGCTATTGGCGCAGGCGCTCACTTCCACTTTGTATTTGCCGGTTTGGGTAACCTGGTAACTGGCGGTGGTATCGCCATTTAAGGCGCCATTGGTGTACCATCGGTAATGATATAGCGGATTATTATCAGTTTGGAGCGGCGTTGGTGTATTGCCGCACTGTTGTATTTTATCGGGATAGTTGAATGAGAATACAGGTGCGGTAATTACATCAACCCTGAGGTGATTACTGTTTAAATGAATTCCGCTGCATGGGTCGTAGAGCACGGCGTAATAATCGCCAGTTGTGTTAATGGTTAGCGAGTCTTTAGTTTGTGCAGGTAATTCATTTCCATCCTTATACCATTGTACATTAATGCCGCTAAATGTATAAGGGGTCACTATAGATACTACCGAATCGCCTGCGCAAACGGATATTGCCGATAATGTATCCGGTTGGCTATTAAAACTAATTGCCTTTGTTGTTTTTGAATTGAGGTAATCTTCGTAGTCTGGCTTTACCAGATAAAGCCCGTCATCGGCCGCTAACCATACCCCGTCTTCGCACGACGGGTAACGGATAAATGCCGGATTTACACAAACATCATTAATCACAATATTTCCCAATTCGTCATCGTGATACAACGTGAAAAGATGCATGTATACTGCGCCTTGGTTAGCATAGATATTGCTACTGAAGTAAAATCCTTTATCTGTACCTATAAGCAAATTCTGATGCGTATTTTGACCACCAAATGCGGTAAGGCCATAAATATCTGCTATTTTGTTAACCCCAATACCATCCAAATAATGACCGGAAGGAAAGTAAATGGAGTAATAGCTGTAGTCGCCATAGCTTTGAAACATACCCCGGTTGTTTCCCCAAAACAACGTTGCGAAAACCCCGTTACCCCCATTAAGAGCTGTGTTAATGCCAGTTGCTGTCCTTATATTATAACCAAACTCATTTCCGCCTTCCCATAGATATTCGATCCATTGAGTAAAATCTCCGGGCCAGTATCTTATTGGTTGGTATTGAATGGTATCTCCTGTTACAATGTCAGTGGTTTGATCCGAACTGTCCTTATATAACCGTGTTCGATAGGTGGACTGATATATTCGGCTATCACCGGCGTTAGTCTGATTGACGAATGAACTGGTAGCCGGATCATAATTTCTAAATCCCTTATCGGTACCCACCAGCAAAGTAGACGGGCCATACTGAAAAGCGGCGACGTAACCGTTTGATATCCCTATTGAGTTTACAGTGCCAGGTATCCCATCGTTGTTACCAATAGTATGGAAAGCCCCACTTCGGTATTCAATAATATTGGTTGAATTGGTTGCCACAAACACCGTATCCTTACTTTTCCCCGCAATATCAATAAATGGCAAACTGCTGTATGCCGAAAACTTAGCGGTATAATCATCAACCGCCAGCGTCAAACTATTTACCCGATAAACCTGGTTATTTTGCGCCAACACCCATAGATAAGGGTCGTTAAAATCGCGTTTTACCTTTAAGATCTTTTTACCGGCAAACAAATGTGCATTTAAATGAAAATCCACATCCTGCTGGCTGTAAGCGACATTTACGAAACCTGTTAGCGATACAAAAAAGAGAAGCCAGCCAATCCGATTGTTCATTTGTGCAAGATGAAGGACGAGGCTAAGATAATGCAAAATTTATTTGCCGCGCCTATATTTTCTGTACATTTAGGCCCCCGATTATTCAACCTGATTTTTCCTGATGATTAAAAAATTACCCTTCCTGTTATTGCTTATCTCCACCTATGCCTGTGCCCAGGATGCTGATTTTTTTAAACCCGATTCGGTAAGGCGCAAAATAAAGGCTGTAGAAATTACAACCTCCATTAACATCGACGGTAAAATGGATGAGCCCGAATGGAATCTGGCCGCATCTTCACCGCCATTTATACAGGTGGAACCTTACCAGGGGAAACCCTCTGCCTATCCCACCCGCGTTAAGGTACTTTACAATAAAAAATACTTATACTTCGGCATTGTGGCTACCGACCCCTTAGGTAAAAAGGCGATTATGGCCACCGATTTTATCCGCGATTTTGATTTTACCAAACACGATTTGGTGAACTTGAGTTTCGATACCTTTAACGATAAGCGCAACGCCATGGCCTTTGCAACCAATGCCTACGGTGTACAACGTGATCTGCTGGCTTTCGATGATCTTTATTTTGATATTGATTGGGACGGGCTGTGGACGGTGCGCACCACCCGCACCGATAGCGGCTGGGTGGCCGAAATTGCTATCCCCTGGAAAACCCTGCGCTATCCAAAAACAAACGACACTATACAAAGCTGGGGATTTAACGTTTACCGTAACCGGCGGCTTACCAATGAGATCAGTGCGTTTTCGCCATTCCCGCGGGTGTTTAGCGCTACGCACATGGACTATGCCGGTTTGTTAACCAACTTACAACCACCGCCGCCAACTACCAATATCCGGTTTATACCCTACGTTTTAACTTCGTACGATCATTACAGCAATTACGGACCGGACGTAAAAGCACAAGCAACTACCTTTAAAACAGGTGGCGATTTAAAATGGGCCATCAACCCCAATTCGGTGCTCGATTTAACGGCGCACACCGATTTTGCCCAGGCCGACGCCGATTTGCAGGTAAATAATACCACCCGTTTCTCGGTTTTCTTTCCCGAAAAACGGCAGTTTTTCCTGGAAAATGCTTCGCTGTTTGGCGTGGGTGTAAACCAGGCACTTGATGGTTCGGGTGGCGCTATGCGGTATCAACCATTTTTTAGCCGCAATATTGGTTTGGATACCAGCGGCAATCCCATCCCTATTGTGGCAGGCGGCAGGTTTGTTTACCGCTCATCAAAACTAAACTATGGCGCCATTGCCATACGGCAGGGTAATTATAACGATATGCCGGGCACCAACTTTTTTGTGGGTCGCGTATCCGAAAACTTTGGGGATCAGGACCGCATCGGTGCGCTGGTTAGCGTAAAAAATCAGCCGGGCGGCGCATCCAATATTGAAACTACGGTGGATGGATTTTTCCGTTTAAACGAATCCAATTCCGTTAACGCTATTCTTACCCAATCAACCACAACCAATACCGGGGCTAAAGGATTTGGCGGTATTATGCAATATTATAACTCCAACAATCATTATAAAATATGGTGGACAGAATCCGTCATCACCAAAGACTTTGATCCGCAAATGGGCTTTGTATCCCGTAAGGATGTAATTGGCACCACACCCGGCATGAACTATTACTATCGTGGCGATTTACTCCCCTTTAAAAAATACCTGCTGGCCCTGGAGCCCGGCTTTTTGCCCGAAATTTACTATACCGCATCAACAGGTAAGTTTGCCGAAATGGACCTGCCATTTTGGCCCGTATGGTTTAATTTTAAAAGCGGCGCTTACTTTGGCTGGGGAATTACACCGATCCGCCAGCACTTAACTGATTATTTTGAGCCACTGGGCGTCCGTATAGCTCCCGGAGATTACAGCTACATGCAACAGGGAATCATGTTTACTACTGACCCTTCGAAAATCATCAATTTTTCGGGCACTTATTCAACGGGCAGCTATTTTAACGGGCACCTTACATCAAGCGATTTGAAGTTGCAATTTGCTCCCATCCCTTATATCTCGCTATTAGGCGAATTTAACCGCAATCATTTTACCGGCGTAGGCGAGCAAAAAACCACCACGACAGTAAATCTTTATATTTTACAAAGCCGGTTTGCCTTAAATCCGCGCTTGCAGCTAACCGGTATTTACCAGCGCAATTCGCTCAACAATGCAGATAATTATAACATCCGCCTTTCGTGGGAGTTTTTACCGTTATCGTACGTGTATTTAATTTACAATCGAGGGGTAACCAGTACTGTAACCAATATGGTAATACAAAGCCAGGCCGAAGATCATATTATAGCCAAAATTAGTTATTTGCAGCAGTTTTGAGGGGGGTGTTATGGGGTTGAAAAAGTTGTAGTAGTTGTAAAGGTTCAAAAAAAGGCGTCATTACAAAATTTACACTCTTACAACTACTACAACCATTCCAACTATTACAACCTTTTCAACATCTACAACCCTTATTTCCCTTGCAGCGGTTGCGGCGCATAAGTCCGCTGATTACGTAAAAACCGGCGCAGGTTGGCCCGGATCATGGATATAAATTCATAATCGCTGGCCGTGGTGGTGGTATAGTAGCCAGGACGATATCTGAACATAAACGAGCTCAGTTTATCATCCTTTAAGCCGGTGATATTGCCTACAAAATTGCGGTTAAACCTAAAGTCTATTACATTCTGTTGGTAATCGTGGTCAATTGTGGCGCGCAAACGGGCGGCGTTTCGTCCGCTGCGGCTGATGGAATTATACAGGGCATCGATGCTGAGGCCTGCGCCGCCGCCTGGCGATGAACTCAGGTAATCGCCGTAAGCCAGCGATCCATAAATTTTGCTATAGTCCTGTTTGGTGGCTTCCAACCGGGCCTCGGGCGTTGCCAGGCTATCGTGAATGGTTACTTCCCGCAGCTGTATGGCAATGCGGGCCATATACACTGCAATAGCCGCATTGCTTTGCACTTTTACAGTGTCAGAATGAAACTCTGTTTTCGCGAAAACCAGCACGTCGCCAACCTTGGCGCTTATTTTAAACTCGCCCTTTAAATTATTATAGATGGTAGCTCCAGTAGTAATATTATGAATATTCACAACGGCAATGCGGTCTTTATTCTCCTTTTCGAACACAATTCCGGTAACGATGCCGTCCTGAGCGAAGCACCTTAGCGTAATTATTAAAAAACAGAACAGCAGCCATAATCTCATTACAGCGCCAAATTTAAATATCCGGCATGGGCTACGCATGTTTTTTAACAATAATTAACGGTGTTACTTAACCACAACAAGTTTCTGGCCAATTTTTATATTAAAATCTGGCAGGTTGTTCATTGTTTTCAGGTCGTCAACCGTAAGTCCAAAACGGCGGGAGAGGCTGTATAGTGTGTCTCCTTGTTTTACGGTGTACATTTTATTAACAACAGCAGGATCATTTTGAGCGTTCACAGGCTGCACAGTTGCAGGTTTAACGGTTGTTGCCTGAGCAGGAGCTGGCTGTGCCGGCGTTGATTGCGTCGGAGCCTGTTGAATAGGCGCCAGCACAACAGGAGCAGCCTTAACCGGCGCCGATTGGTTGTGCGGCTGGTAAAGCGTGGAATCATTTTTAGCCTTAACGGAGTCTTTGGCTTCTTTAACCGCCTTTTTATCTATCTGGGCAAACACAGTATCTACACGCTTAATTTTTTGTATCTCCACCTCGGGGGTGTCATATTGGTGCAAGTTATATTTTTCAATAACGTTGATGATTAAGGTAGCGTAGTTAGGGTTGGTGGCATAGCCGTCCTTTTTAAGGCCATAGGCCCATCCCCGGTAATCATTTTTATCCAGTTCGAAAAGGTTGATATAATTTTTTCTTTTCAGGAATTCTGAATGATCACGGAACGAATCTTCGGCATTATTGTAAACCCTGAAGGCATCGTTAGGGTGATCGTCATCTTTATAATAAACGCGGCCCTTCCAGTCGCTGGTGCTTTTAATGCCGAAATGATTATTGGCCACGCGGGCCAGTTCGCCATTCCCGCTGCCCGATTCAAATAAGCCCTGTGCCAGGGTAATACTTGCAGGTATGCCATAAGCATTCATTTGTTGTATGGCAATGGCCTTATATTTAGCAATATATTGTAGCGAGCTTTGCGGCGTATAACCGTTAATGTCGGCAGCGTTCTGTTTTTGTACCTGTTGATTGTTTGACTTTGCCTGTTTGCTGCTTAGCGTGGTTTTACGCGGGGTGCAAGCGAAAACGAAAAGAGATAAAATAACTATAATAGATGTTTTACGCATGGATGTAAATAGCTTAATAATTGGCTTTTTGTAAATGCAGCCAAAAATAAGATATTTTGCCGGAAATGATAATTGTTAATAATTCACATACTTTTCGGTGAAAGTGCCGTCGGCATAGAAATCTATCAGGCCATAGCCGGGAGCGGTTTCGCGTTTGTTGCCCTCCCACCAGGCACCGCTTACGGCCCCGTTACATATATACGTTACATTGTTATAAACTACCTTATCGCGCAGGTGGATATGTCCGCTAAGGCACAGCTTAACATTGGGGTGCTGATAAAACAAGTTGATAATTTTTGCGGTATCGGTGTGCATATCGCCACCCAGCATTTCCCATTTATTAACAATATTATCTTCAACCATTAGCGTGGCCGTAAGTATGGGGATATGCGACATTACGCAAACCGGCATATCCTGCGGTGTAGTTTGCAGTTCGTTTTGCAGCCAGGCAAATTGTTCGTCGCCCAGTTTGCCAATGTACCAGGTGTTATCAATATCCAGGTGTACACTATCCAGCAAGATAAACTTCCAGCCGTTTTTTATAAAGCTATAATAAGGCATTGTGAGTTTCAGTTGATCCAGTGCATATTTTTTGCCGTAAATGGCCTGACCTTTATCATCTTCATTCCACCAGATATCATGATTGCCCAGTATATAGTGCAATGGCAGGCTGCAATACGACTGGATAAGCGAATGCCACAGTTTCCATTGCGCATCAATCACATCGCGGTTTTCCTTATTCATATCAAATACGGTATCGCCGCCGCTTAATATCATATCAACTCCCGGTTGTTGTTGCAGGTGATTTAGGCATTTTGCAAAGCGGGCAGGTGCATCCCACTTATCCTTCAGGTGTACATCAGTAAGATGGGCCACACGCAAAACAGGTTTTTGCGGGGCGGCGTCGGTTTTAAAAGGGGTAGCTGGGATTAACAATAATCCGCCAAGATTTTTGAGGAGCGCGCGTCGTTCCATATTGTTTTACCGGGTTGTTTTATAAAACCGACGGCGCGAATTTAGCCAAGAAAAATTACCCATATTGTATCCTGTTTGTTATCAAAACTTAAATATTTCGTTTTGTATGGCATACAACACCAACCCTGTCCTTGATTTAATGTGGAGTTTCAGGAACAGCGCCTCCCGGTAATTATCAACCGTACGGTGACTACAAATCATTTGAGCGGCAATTTCTTTGTAGGTAAGTTCCGAGCAGCATAATTTTAAAAACTCAACTTCTTTATTAGTGAGGAGCGGCGGCTCTTCATCGCCCGAAACGGAACGAAGCAGCTTGCCCGAAACCAACTCGTTGATATAAACGCCTTTGGCGTGGATAGTTTTAATAGCTTCCAGCAATTCGCGGGGCTTTGATTCTTTTAACACATAGCCGCTGGCTCCGTTTTTTATCATACGGATTACCGCGCGGTCGTCCTCGAACATGCTTAAGGCAAGCACTCTTATTTGTGGATATTTTGCCTTTAGCCATTTGGTGGCATCGTAGCCGTCCATATCGGGCATGTTAATGTCCATCAGCACAACATTGGGTGAGGGGTGCCTGGCCAGCATTTGCTGCATTTGGATGCCGTTGTCGGCCTCGAAAACAACTTTCAGCTCCGCAAATTCGCCCATTAAAGCGGCAACGCCATTCCTGAAAAGGGTATGATCGTCAACTATTCCTAATAAAATCTTTTCTGTATCCATGGTCTCGATGTCGTTTTAATTTCCAATAAACGATTTGTCATACTGAACGCAGTGAAGGACCTTCGGTGACATGCATTAACGGACTATGCATATCGGCGATTGTATATTTGAGAAGATTCTTCACTGCGTTCGGGATGACAAAGCGTAATTTATGGGTACGGTATAAAAATAGTAATACTCGTACCCGCTCCAGGGGTTGATTCGATATAAACCTCCCCGCCAATGATAGCAGCCCTTTTTTGCATGTTTTTAAGCCCCATGCCATGCTGCCCGCCTTTTTCGTCTATAGTGAAGCCGATGCCGTTATCTTTTATCTGCAATTGCAAATGCAGTTCGCTATACGTTAGCCGGATGTCTATTTCGGTAGCCTGGGCATGTTTAATAATGTTATTCAGTATCTCCTGCATCACCCGGAACAGGATCAAATCCTTATCCGCATTATTGGTTTCGGGCACATCGCCTTCGTCAATATAATTTACTTTGTATTTTCCCGATTTTTCGAGCCAGGTAATTTCATAACGGATAGCCTCCGGTAAACCCGAAACCACCAGCTGATCGCCCTGTAATAACTTACCCAGCAACCGCAATTCCTTTATCGACCGTACCGTTAAATCAATAGCCGCATCAATTTTTTGGCGGGATTTGGCTTCGTTATCCAGTTCGATAGAATTTAACGTTAAGGCGGTTAAGCTAAGCAACTGGCCAATGTTATCATGCAAATCGGTGCCGATGGTTTGCATGGTTTGCTCCTGTACTTCGTATTGGGATTGCAATAGAATATCCTGAAAATTTGATACCTCTATTTGATGAATTCGTTTCCGGCTATGATAAAGAAGCGCCGTTATGATAATAATTGCGACCAACAACAAGAAAAACACACTTGCAATAATTATGAAATAATATATTTCCTGTTTGGTATCGACCATATCAGTCCTACATTAATGCAGCTATAAAGAATAATATTTAAAGGTAGATCAATAGCTGAAAATAACTTAAGCGTTTGATTTAAATTTATTTTAAAATGAAAAGAATATAACCCTAAAAAAACAAAAGTTCCGCCATAAAATATCATTACGCCAATCGAAATCCAAAAGTCAGGATGTCCATAAATATGCTTTTTCAGGTCGATATTGAGGGTAAATAGCAAATGGGTATAATATATAAAAAGAATAAAACCTTCAATATCAATGTTTATTGCCGGCAGCGTGTTTTTGCCTGGCATAACATCAATGTGATAGATAAAAAAAGATATACACAAACTGAGTGTAATGTAAACAGGTATTGAATATTTTACGAGTGTTTTGAATTTTGATACGTTACTGGCTCTTAAGTAGTAAAGGCAAAAAAAAGTATATTCAACAGGGTTAAAAAGATGATAGATGAAGCCAAAAGCAAAATGTTTGTTTTGATTGAATTTGTAAGTTACAAATAGCTCTACGGCAAGGGTAGAAAAAAGCAACAGCACTAAATAAACTGACTTTTTTACGCCCACTATATAAGAATAGCCAGACAACAATAGAGTAATAAACAGTAAACCGAGATATACAATATAAAATGGGTTCATTTAATAATTAAATTAAGATATAAGCGTAGAGAAAGCATTTTTTACATATCCAGGGTTGCTTTGCAGGATACGGCAAAATCGCTTTCTCTGTAAAGCGCGATGATTATTGCCTTTTTTTGGGAGTTTGTGGATGAGTGTTTTTTTGCATTGCAATTTTTAACAAAATGTAATGTGGATCGCAGCAATGCGTTGTCGCCGGATTGTGTTTTTCAGGAGCGGCACCTCCCCCTCCTGGTGGGTAAGCGTATTCTGCGGTTAATGATTGGTTCGTTAAATTGACAGCTTTATCGAGGCTTTCTTCAACAGCTTTATGATGGTAGTTAAGGTCGTACCCATGACAATCAACACCTACCATCACTAACGAGTAGTGAGGGTCAACATCACGCCTGTAACATAAATAAGCTCTTAAGGCTTCGCAGTTAGGTTGCGCCAAAATTTTAAGAATTAGAGACCGGCTAAATGTTATTCCGTTACTCAAGTTGAACATCTCATCGTAATGCGTTTTAATTTCTTTCAAGTTTTCAAACTGTTTTTTGAGATTTTCCGCATCCCTTTTGTCCGAATGTTTCGACAGCAAGTCATGTAAAGAGTGCTCAAACTCTTCAATGGATTTGTGAATGGTGTTTTTTGCTTTAAAACACTCGCTAATTAATTTGATTGCTGAGTTTACATCTATAGCCGCACCAAAAGTGTCATCCACATTACTCGCAACGGTGGTTCCGGCCGGCGTGGGGTCAACCGTATTGAACTTCAGGATAGAAGGCTCCTCGTGGATCGATATTAAATGTGGTTTGGCATTAGCGGGCTGGGCCTGCTCAATTTTAGTCAGTGGATAATGGCGTCCATAGATTTTCCACGAATAGGGAATAGCAGGGGCGAAGGCTTCTTCTACCGGTTTTTTTGGGTCGTTTGACATAATAATTATGATTTTAGTTTATGATAAAATTCAGAATTTGCCCCTCTCATCCCCACCGTTCTTATACCCTTTTTAATACCGTAAAAACACCCGGCCAAAAAGGGTAGTATTTCCATTGATGTTAATTACAATTATAAAGGCACAACGCTCCACCTAAGCCCGCAAAAGTTTTCATCCGCTTAAAAGCCGATGTTTTATCCATACCATTTAAAGTAACCGAAATAATGAAGATGCTTTTTGTTGCTGATGTTAACTGCCGTTTTTTTGACACGATGTTATGATAATTAAGAAACAAAGCAAGCCAAATGCTGACTTTTTCATAGTTGTGAGGGCTTAAAGGTATAACGTTCATTAAAGCTAAAAATACAATTTTAACCTGCACATTTCCAAATAGCTAAGTTAAATTTCCATGCCTTTTTTATACCGTAAAAATACCCTGTAAAAACACGTCATTTTACGGCAACCGCTTTTCTCTTTCCTGGTGACATTTGATTCCGAAAAAATAACCGGGAAAGCTGAAAACGGAATTAGAGTAGGCGTTAAAATTATAAACATGAAAACAATGCTGATTGCAACACTGTGCTTGCTGGGCTTATTTCTAAATGCAAATGCCCAAACAAAACAAAAGAAGGTCCGAAACGTCGAAGTTATCTTTAATACAACTAACAATGATAAGGATCATGACACATATTTGTATGTATCTTTAAATGTACACGATTTTGGTGATAACACCGATTATTACCTTGCAAAAAAAGATGGCATTGGCGGGCATTGGAATAATAATTCCTCAAATTCTGTGACCCTCGACTTGGCGGGCAATTACGACCTGGAATCATACAAAAACGCATTTATGAAATTGCACATTTCTCCGAATGGGAATGACAAATGGGAGTTTAATTACACTGTTAGGATCACTTATTTAGATGAAAACAATGAATCAAGGACGCTTGAAAAGAATTTTGACGGAAAGGTATTAACACAAGACAATCCCGATACATCTGATCCGATTTTTTAACAAGCTCTTTTGCCTTATGGAAGCAATTCGTTAAATCAAGGTAGCAGTTGGCCAAGTGACAAGATCAATAGCCCTACAAGCAATTACCTCATCTTCTGGCGTTGTAGCTAGTTGTAATGTCAACCATCCACCAACCAAAAACCTTTATCATACCAAAACCCGTCGCCAAACACGATGGGTTTTTTCACATCCCTTGAATTTATAAACAAATTACCTAAAAGTGCGTTCTTGTTAATATAAACCATGTATATTTACTTCATCCGATGATGAGATGAGCCAAAATACCATACCCCGCAAATCGTTAGCCGAAGAAGTTGCCTTCAAACTCCAGGAAAAAATATTGAAGGGCGGCTATAAAATGAACCAGAAGCTTCCGGTTGAAGCCGAGCTGATGCGCAGCTTTGGCGTTGGCCGTTCAACCATTCGCGAGGCGGTGCGAATATTGGTAAACTCGGGTTTCCTGCGGGTGCAGCAGGGAATTGGTACTTTCGTTGAAGATACCACCGGGATTAACGAACCGTTGTTTCAGCGATTAAAACGTGCAGATAAAAAAAATATCGACGAAGTGCGCCAAACGCTTGAGATGAAAATTGCCGAAATGGCCGCCAGAAACCGCACCGGCAATGATATATCCAAATTGGAACACTTTTTAGCCAAACGCACTAAAGCCGCCAACGAAAATATGCTGGAAGAATGCGTTGACGCCCATGTTAGTTTTTACATCCTGCTTGCAGAAGCATCTAAAAATGAAGTTTTGGCCGATCTGTATAAATTATTCGCCATGCAACTAAAAGCTGATTTGCTGAAGATGCACGACGATACAACGATTTTAAAAGAAAGTTCCGAAAATTTACATAAGATGTTGGATGGCGTATTGCGCGAGGATCCAAAAAAAGCCTATTATTGGAGCGCCAAAATCAACAACTACATTACATTATAGTCATTCGCTGCGCGTCATGAGGCATTAAGTCATTGATTGGTGCGTACCATAAAAAAGCCCTGCTCAAATTGATATTTGAACAGGGCTTTTAGAATTTCTTTTAATCCGATCCCTGATAGCTATCGGGACGAAAATCTTATTCCTGATAGCTACAGATACGCTTCACGCAGCCTGATCAGCCTTATCCAGTGCATAAATTTCATCACAGGATATACCGGGTCAAACTCGAACCAACGGGCGGCAAAGTTGGCGTTGTTAGGGCGCTTATGATGATTGTTCTGAAACAGTTCGCCCAGCATAAAAAAGTCGAACGGAGTGGTGTTTTTTGATTTATCACCGTTTTCGAAATTGGCATAGCCATATTTATGGCCGCACCAGTTTACTATAGCGCCATGGATGGGCCCCATCATAAAATGAATAGGCAGCAATAAAAACATCCACCAATGGGTCGCAAAAAATATATAAAATACTACATACAAAATACCAAATGTGATACGCGATACAAAGGTTGATCCCCAGTAATCCAGCAAACGCCATTCGGGGTAATTGCCTTTAAACTGGGCTTCGGGTTCTTTCAAACGTTTTTCGTAAAGTTTATAGCTCAACGCGGTGCGCCACATCATCTGGAAAACGTCCCTGAAAAAGTACGGAGAATGCGGGTCCTTTTCGGTATCGCTGTAAGCGTGGTGTTCGCGGTGCATAATAGCATAAGCCCGCGGATTTAAAAATGATGAACCCTGGCAAATGAATGTTAGCAGGTGAAATACACGTTCGTTAAATTTATTAGTGCTGAACATTTTATGTGAAGCGTACCTGTGCAAAAAAAATGTTTGGAAGAATAAAGAAAGGAACCAGTGGGCAAGGAAGAATATTAATATGATCACGTGGATATAATATAAAAAGTAATGGTATTGTTTTATAATTGGCGCAAAGATACAATTAAAATGATTTGCAAGGCGTTATAACCCGGTAAAAACAAAAAAGAGGCCATTGCGGAAATTTCCAATGGCCTCTTTTGTATGCACATTTACAAAAATTATGCTTCATTATCACGTAAAGCTTTAATTCTGTCGTGCGATGCAATGATGCCCTGGTATTGGCGCGAAACCATTTCATAAAACTCCGGAAGTAAGCCATTATCGGGGTCAAGTGCGTCCTGATAAGCCTTTTTAATGGCATCTTCGCCGGTTTCACACTCGGCCAGTATGCTTTTTCGGTCGTGCCCGCTAAAAGCAGCTTTAACATCCAGCCAGGCGCGGTGTATAGCGCCGCTTGGGCTAACGCCCATTTCGGGTTCGCCTCCAAAATCGTTAATGGCCATTCCTAATTCCTGTACATTGTAACGGCTCTCCTCGCGCAAATCCCTGAAAAGTAAGCGCAAATCCATATCGTTTACATTTAAATCATTACTGGCATGAGCAAAGCCCGCATCGCGGTCGTTGTTAATTTCTATGAGGTCGTTTAGCACCTCTACTGATTTTTCTATAGTTTCCATAGTTAAAGAATTTTGATGTTGATTAACTATAAACAACTATCCTGCCAGTTTTGGGGAGGTAAGAGATTGGTGATGAGAGGTTAGTGATGAGAAGGATTATTCATGCCTAATCTCTTACCCCAACCTCTAATCACTTCGCAAGAAACAACTCCGCCAGTAACCTATATGAGTCCAACCTGTCCTGAAAGTCCTCCGTTATAGTAACGGCTATTATTTCATCCACGTTATAATCATTGGCCAGTTTGGTTAACTTTGCTTTCATTTCATCCGGCTTCCCGGTTATTACCCGTTTGCGGTTATACAAAATACGCTCCTGTTCGGCCGGGGAGTAAACCACGTGCTTAATGTCATCATAACCCACCGGCGACAGGCCCAAACCTTTTTCAAATTGGTTAAAACGGTAGTCCATCAGTGCCTGGTGCTGCGCTATTTTTTCTTCATTTTCCGAGCAAAAAACAAAAATGGCCATGTTGGCTTGTTGTTCCTTTAGGTCTTCGGATGGTTGAAAGCGTTCCCTATAGGCAGCAACAGCTTCTGGCCCCCCATTAGGATTTATAAAATGCGCAAACGAAAAGCCCATACCGAAATGTGCCGCAAAAACACCGCTTTGTCCGCTGGAGCTTAGCAGCCATTGGGCAGGTACGGTTTTTACCTGGGGTATTGCCCGAATTTTTGATTGCGGTGTGCCTGGCTCGCCACGGTCATGAAAAAAGTTATTTAAATCGTACAATTGCTCTACAAAGTCCTGCTCGCGAAATTGGTTGGAGGGATTAAGCATGGCCGCGGTAAGCCTATCGGTGCCCGGCGCGCGGCCCATACCCAGGTCAATACGACCGGGGAACAGGGCTTCGAGCATCCGGAAGTTTTCGGCCACTTTTAAGGCGCTGTGGTTAGGCATCATTACCCCACCCGAGCCGATGCGTATATTTTGGGTTTGCCCCGCCAGGTGAGCCATTAGTACTTCGGGTGTTGACCCGGCCAGCGAGCCGGTATTGTGGTGTTCTGAGACCCAAAAACGGGTATAGCCCAATTGGTCGGTATATTTTGCAAGTTCTACAGTTTCCTGTACGGCTTGTTCGGCAGTTATACCTTTGCGTACCGGCGATTGGTCCAACACGCTAAGGCGAATTTGTTTTGTGTTCATGGTATATTAAAACACAAAAGTACACAAGGGCTTGTTGAGCGATTGTAAAGATTTATTTAATAGAATAGTTGGCGATTGTACGGCTGCTAATTAAAACTCCGTAGGCGTGTGTATCCATCTGAATTAGCCCTATGCCTTTGGCCAGGTAAATATCGTAAACAGCATTGCTTTCAAACCCATCGCCCAATTCAAAATCGACCTGGGTATGGATAACGTTGGCGAATGTTTGCCGTTAACAGTTTTGGCAAGGTTAGTTTCTTTAATGGTATTAACTGTTCTTACTGCTAAGCCTTCAAACAGGCCGTTATCGGTTGGCTGGGTTATCCAGCTATAGCCCGCCGCCTGGTTATCGTAACCCATTTGCAGTTCAACTGATCCGTCGGGCCCGTTTAAATTTCTTGTAGCGTATGCATGGTTACCGGCATAAAAATAGCTTGTGCCGGCGCCTGCTTTATCAGATACCGTGTTGGCTATATAATAGGTTTTGCTATTAAAAGTTGCGGTACCACCTGTTAAGGTAATAGTTGTGGTACCTGTAGTAGTATTTACGTCTTCGTGATAAGTCCAGCTACTGCCCGATGAGACAGGTAAATAACTATCCGAGCCGGATGGCTTAGGTTCATTTTTTGATTTGCAACCTGTAAAAAGAAACAGGGCGACAGCAATTGCGGCGGGTAAGTATCTTTTCATATTATAAAATTAAAGAAATACATTGAGGATAATATAGTTTTTATTAAGGTTTATTACGTCTGGTATTAATCTGTAAATCACTATGTTGTGAGGTATTTTAATGAATACGTATGGCATTTAAAATCAGTTGTCCTGCCTGGTATGATATCATAAAATAATTAGCACCGTGCGGGTCATCGTGCCAGATTGAACAATTTAACTACTAAGTTGAAACAAAAGTTGCATCCCGTCCCCTTTGTTAATGGCTAAATTTGTTTTTCAAAACATTTTCAATCATGACTAAAAACTTGCTGTGTTTTTTATTCTTATTTTCTTCGTTAAGCGTCCTGTCCCAACCATTTGAGCCGGCAAACAAAAATGCATCTCCCGAAGCCAAAGCTTTAATAAGCTATTTATATAACATCAGCGGCAAATACATTTTATCGGGCGAGCATGGCGGCGGACAACGGTTTTTGGATAGCACCAAAGCTATCACCGGAAAATACCCTGCGGTATGGGGAAGTGATTTTATTTGGCAAGGTAAAGATGGCGGCCGTCAGCGTGTGGTTAACGAGGCGATAGCCAATTACAAAAAAGGATATACGATAGCCCTGATGTGGCACCAGGGCCGCCCGCAGGATAACGCTCCATGGGGTTTCCGCGAAAGCGTACAAGCCAAAATGACGGATGAGGAATGGGAGCAGGTAATAACGCCCGGTACAGAATTGAATACCCGTTGGCTTGCACAAATTGATACAGTTGCGTCATACTTAAAACAACTACGCGATGCCCATGTACCGGTACTTTGGCGACCCTACCACGAAATGAATGGCGTATGGTTTTGGTGGGGAAACCGTCCGGGTAAAAATGGCGTTCAAAAATTATGGAGGATGATGTACGACAGGTATGTTAATTATCATCATTTAGATAACCTGCTATGGGTTTGGGGCGCTAATGGCCCAAGGGATATACCGCTTGATGAAGCTTATTCGTACAAGGGGTTTTATCCGGGTCACAAATATGTTGATATTTTAGGCACAGATATTTATCACTCTGACTATGAACAAAAGGACTATAACGAGTTGCTAAAACTGGCCGACGGCAGGGTAATGGCCCTTACCGAGGTTGGGGAACTGCCCAAGCCCGAAATATTAGCGGCACAGCCACGCTGGACCTGGTTTATGATTTGGACAAATTTTTTGTGGAACAACAATACCCACGCGCAGGTAAACGCCATTTTCTCGAGGCCCGAAACTATTTCGCTTGGCGATAGGAAGTAAAGGAAAGAAGCAAAATTGTAAGAATCAAGAGGCAAGGTTATAACCGTCCGGAAGCAAGAAATCAAGAGCCAGGAAGCAAGACAAAACCATATAGTCTTGCCTCTTAATTCTTGATTTCTTGCTTCTCCTTCCTACGAATTAAAATGGTACAAAAACACCACCGCGCCTGTGTAAGCCGGTTTCTTTTGTCCCTCAATCTCCATAGTAACACCTATAGTTGCTTTGGTAATACCTCTCAAATTAACAATAGCCTCCAGCGTTGCATGTAAGCGCACGCGGCTGTCAACTATTACCGGCTGAGCAAATTTGATGCTGTCAATACTGTAATTTATTTGCATCTTTAAATTTTGAACATCAGCAATTTGGTGCCAAAAGTAGGGAAGCAGCGATACCGTTAAATAGCCGTGTGCTATAGTAGCCTTAAACGGACCTTCATTTTGGGCTCTTTCTACATCGGTATGTATCCATTGATGATCAATAGTAGCCTCGGCAAACTGATTTATTTGCTGTTGTGTAATGGTATGCCAGCCTGATGTGCCCAGCTCTTTGCCCAAATAAGATTCAAATTCCTCGTAGTTCTTTATAATTATCATAGTTCAAAATACCTTTTTGCCGGTTAACCTATAAATGGTGCGGTAAAAGTAATAAACTGTACGATATGATGCAACGTTGTAAAAACTGTTGCGTCATATTACATGCAAGCTGATCAAAATTTGGAAGCCGTATATGTAGATAAACATTACAACCTGGTGGTTGAGTGTAAGCAGGGAAGTAAAAAGGCCTGTTATGAGTTGTACAAACTGTATTCTAAAGCGATGTTAAACGTCGCCTTTAGGATAGTGGGGGATATTGCCGAGGCTGAAGACGTTTTGCAGGAAGCATTTTTGGATGCTTTTGGCAAGATAAAAGATTTTAGGCAGGATACTACCTTTGGGCTTTGGCTTAAACAAATTGTGGTAAACCGCGCCATTAACTTATTGCGTAAGCGCAAGCTGGAACTGGTAGATATGGAGGGTGATGCCCTTGAGAACATAGCCGACGAAGAGCCGGAAGACGAAGAAGAGACGCAGTATAAAGCTGCACAGGTAAAGGATGCCATGAAGGATTTGCCCGAGGGCTACCGTTTGGTGATATCGCTTTACCTGTTGGAGGGGTACGATCATGAAGAGATTGGCCAGATATTGAATATTAGTGAAAATACCTCGAGAACACAGTTTTTGAGGGCGAAAAGAAAGTTATTAGAGATTTTAAAAAGAAAGGGAATAGCATCATGAGCAAGCGATTGGAGGATTTCATGAAAATGAACAGGGAAGAATTTGACGACCTGGAGCCATCGGCCGATTTATGGAGCCGCATTGAAAAACATTTGCCGGCCCAGGAAGTACAACTTAAACCGAAAGAGAAAAAAACATTCTCGCTCGGTTTTGTAATCAGCGTTGCCGCGTCCATAATAGTAGTAATGTGTATAGGCTTTAGTTATTATTTGCATACCACCGAGAAACACCGCGGTATTGATTTTGCCGCTATAAACCCCGTATATGCGAAACAACAGGTACAATATACATCGATGATTGAATCGAAACGGACAGAGCTAAAAGCGATTGCGGCAACCGATCCCGAATTATACAAGGAGTTTAATTCCGAAATAGCCCAGATGGAAGCTACCTATAAAGAGTTAAGCAGCGATTTGGCTACCAGCCCCGATCAGGAACGGGTGTTACGGGCAATGATACATAACCTGAGGATACAAACAGACGTGCTTAACAGGCAGTTAAGCGTTATTGAGCAGATGCATAAAATGAAAAACGAGAATAATGACAACGAAACTAAAGGTATATAAAACAGCTCCGCTGGCGTTAATGGCTTTATTGGCTTTAACCACGCCGGGCCTTGCACAAGAAATATCATTGTCCGATGGGTCGGCGGTGGTTAGGGTGAAAGTAAAAGGTTTTGATAAGAAACTGCAAAAAAAAATAGTTGCCTTTGGCAAGAACCTGGAAGCAAACCTTAACGAATTGGGTAGTAACCTTTCGGTTGAACTGGATAACATAACACCCGAAATAAATGCCGACTTAAAAGATTTGGGTAAAAGCCTGGATTTAGATTTGGATTTTTCATCGAAAAATGATTCGAATGACAAAGATGGCGATAACGGAACGGATAATAATACCGAAAACAATGGACAGGGCGAAAAGTTTAAAAGCTACAGTAAAAGCTATCCCATTGATGGAAACGACAAGATAAAGCTAAGCAATCAATATGGCCGCATTACCATAAACACCTGGGACCGCAACGAAGTGAAAGTTGATGTACAGATTAAAGCCCAGGCCAGTGATGATAACGCAGCGCAAAAACTGCTCGACGGTGTGCAGATACGCGATGGCAAAGAAGGCGATTTGGTTTTTTTTCGAACCAATATTGAACCCGGCAGCAATGGCAATAACTCATGGAATCCGCTGAATTGGGGAAGCAGCAATAAAAAACGGAAGCTGGAAATAAACTATACCGTATATATGCCATCAAAAACCGACCTGAATGTGGAAGATAGCTATGGTGGCATTGTATTGCCTGATTTGCAGGGTAAAATACGCATCAGTTCGTCGTACGGCAGCGTGCAGGCACAGGATTTAACCAATCCGGCTAACGAAATTTCGGGCAGCTATGGCAGTTTAAAGGCCGGTAGCATAAACGGTACGCGCCTTGATTATTCGTATGGCAGTGTTGAAGTGGAAGAATGCAACAATCTGAAAGCCGATTTAAGCTATGGCTCGTTTAAGTTGGGCAAATTAAAAGGCGCTGCCGATTTCGATCTGTCGTACGTGAGCGGATTTAAAATTGAAGAATTGGGCGCCGCCGTTAAACGGGTAAATGTAAATTCGTCCTATTCAAATGTTGGCTTGGGTATCCCCGGCAATAATAGTTTTGATTTTGACGTGACTACCACTTACGGCGGGTTTAATTATGATGACGATAAAGCCACCATCACCAGCAAAAGCCCATCAGATAGTAAACACTACAGCGCCACTAAAAATTATAAAGGATACTATGGTAAAAGCGGTTCGGGCGCGCAAATTAATATCCATTCAACCTACGGCGGGGTGAGGTTTGATTAAAGAGATAGCACTGTGCTTTTCCTTTTTGTCATCCGGAACGAAGTGAAGGATCTTCGGCAATATACATAGCAAACTATCTATAAGCGGGCTATTATATGATGTAGAAGATCCTTCCCTTCGTTCAGGATCACAACTTGTTTTTGAGTTACTTAAAAACCATATCGCAACTCAATAGCCCGCGATAACATTTGCAAATCCTTTTGTTGCTCCAGGTATAAGCGCTCCGCGTCTTTCCAGCTCAATTCGGTAAAATAAATTTCATCGCCGGGTTTCAGTTGCGCGGATAGCGGTAAATCAACTTCGGCTACTTGCGCTATCCGGGGATACCCGCCGGTTGTTTGGCAATCGGCCATTAACAATATCAAACTGCCATCGTTGGTAACTTGTATAGTTCCGGGCGTAACAGAAGTCGAGAGTAATTCACCCTCCATAGTGCGGCTCATTAACGGGCCTTTTAAATGATAGCCCATGCGGTTGCTGTTATTGCCCACAGCAAAAGCTTTTGAAAAAAAATGCGTTGCGGAATCCGCATCAAACCAATTAAATTCCTTTCCGGGAATAACACGGATTATTTTGCGGTTGGCTGATAAAAACAGACTTCGGGCGATGGCCCAATTGGGAAAGTTTACCGCGTCGCCTTTCAGGCTGTTTACTATAGATTGGGATAATGGACTTAAATTTACACCATGGCTTAGCTTATCATTTTCGGCAAGGCGACGACCGTCCAATCCGCCAATTTGCGCAGTAATATAGGTGCTGCGGCTACCCAAAACCTGGGGAACATCCCAGCCCCCGGCCACTGCCAAATACGCGCGGCTGCCCTCTTTGTTATTTTCAAGGGAAAGACGTGTTTGGGCCGGGACGAAAACGGGCCTGTCTGGTGGCAGTCGTTTATTGCCACAGTTTAAACAGGCACCATCGCCCGACAGGGCAATCAACACATCGCTGTCTGTAAAAAACTCAGCACCCGCCTGGGTAAATTCTATCACCGCATCACCATCATTATTCCCAACGGCTTTATTGGCTAAAGCGGCCGATAAGGCATCCATCGCACCCGAAACCGGTACCGCCTGTGAACGATAGTTTTTCCGCCCCATATCCTGTATGGTGCTTAATAAGCCAGGTTTTATGATGGTTATTGTCATACCCCTAAACCCCTAAAGGGGGAATATTTATTGTTTATGATTTTGAAACGCTGATAAAGTCACGGCCTCAAACCTAATCCTGTCGCCCGCCTTTAATAAGGATGGTATTTGCCGGCTTGCATCAAATAATTTAACGGGCGTTTGCCCTATAATTTGCCAGCCGCCAGGTGTTTGAAGCGGATATATGCCTGTTTGTTTGCCGGCTATTCCTACTGCCCCTGCCGGAACAGCAGATCGCGGCGTTGCTTTCCGGGGTGTTTCCAGCCGGTCATCAAGGCCGCCCATGTAGGCAAACCCGGGTATAAAACCAATCATATAAACCTTGCAAATAGCCGATGTGTGGATGTGAATTACCTCATCAACGCTTAGCTGATGATAGTCGGCAACATATTCCAGGTCTGGCCCAAGTTCGCCGCCATAATAAACCGGGATGACAATAATATCATTTTGAGCGACAGGGGCCGGATTATTCACTCCCTGCAATTGTTGCAAATACCCCGAAACTTTTTCATAGCAGCTTTTGCCTGGCAATGCAGTGGCACGAATAACTACCAAAGGATCAAAAAATACAGTAAGCGTAGTATAAGCAGGTACAGCGTCGTATAGGCCCGGAAAAGGTTTTTGCTTTAGTAGCTGATTAAATCCTGCAATCCGCAGCATTAGTGCTTCATTAATAGCATTGCCAAATTCGATAGTTACAGCGCTTTCACTAATGGGGTATATCTGTATCATCAGTCACCTTTCTTCTAAAAATTATTTGCTGAATGAACAATAAACCGGCTGCAATTAAACTGGAAATAGAAAAAGCGAAATCCCGATTTTCTCTAAACAATACAATATCGGCATAGCTGTCCGTATAAATATGTAGTTTATACATCATGCCAAACACCGAAAATTCGCCGCCAAAGCAAAAAAAGACAGCTTCTGAAAGTATATACAAAAGCAGGGAATCTGTTAACAGACGAACGGCAGTAATACTATGTGATGTTTTAAATACTACTTTACCGAGCGCAAATAATACGATTACCATTAATGAAATTAATACTGAAAAAACAACGAACATTGCGGTAGTTTGTGCACCGTCCGTTACCTTTTGCATAAACACCACATTAAATAGCAAAACGAAGTATATAGCAAAACCGCAAGCGATTTGTGCGCGGCACCAAAACGACCTTTTGGCGGGTCTTATTTCCATGGCAGGCTATTTTATGTTCTTTCTCGCATTCTTAAAATAAGCAATAATTGCAGGCAGTTTCACAATTAAAAGCGCAATGCAGGCTCCGGCTATTACG
>Ga0206947_1042_pt1 | contig 44075 bp, 39 predicted proteins | sample Alteio_BWOrgHeat_3_FD_153239 | JGI IMG/M metagenome (GOLD analysis project Ga0206947, IMG submission 153239) | Enriched cells from forest soil in Barre Woods Harvard Forest LTER site, Petersham, Massachusetts, United States -... | ecosystem: Environmental > Terrestrial > Soil > Temperate forest > O...
GGATGCCGAATGGCACTTCAACATAGGGCGGCCCCGGAATGACCGTCAATCGGGAAGTGAGAGTGACGAACTAAAGTTCCGGAAGCTTCTCGCGTGGATGGATGCCGAATCTCGACGACCACAATTCCGATCTCCGAACCTTGAACTTCAGCCGGTCGGACTTAAGATCCAGCGTGCTCAGCTCATATCCAGATTCGACCAGTCGAATGCGGCGTCTCGGGATGCGACCTGAGGAATTCGACGAGGTTTTTTCGCGGTCAAGCGGACCGGGCGGCCAGCATGTCAACAAGGTCTCCACCGCGGTTACCCTTGTTCATCGGCCTTCTGGTATTTCGGTGACCGTCCAGGAGACGCGCTCGCAGTATCGGAACCGTCAGTTGGCTTTCAATCGGCTGATCACCCTTCTCGAGGAAACACGGAAACAAAAAGCCGCTGAGCGCAGATCAGCGACGGAACTCGAACGGCGGCGGAACTCCAAACGACCGCGCGCGCTCCGCCGCGAAATTCGAAAATCCAAAGAGCACCGAGCGGAGATCAAGCAAAAGCGCGCGAAGATTTCGCCTGAGTGAACGGGGCGTTCACCGTTTACCGTTCGCCGTTCACCGTTCACCGTTCGCCGTTCACCGTTCGCCGTTCGCCGTTCACCGTTCGCAGTTCGCAGTTCGCAGTTCGCAGTTCACCCGCGCAATCGTTTGGCGTTCAGGGGCGCGAGTGTTTGACCAGACGTTCGATGTATTTCGCGACGAGATCGAATTCCAGATTGGCGCGGTCCCCTGGCCGGAAGCGATGCAAATTGGTCTGACTCCAAGTATGAGGGATAATCCAAATAACGAAGCGATCCGAGGTCAATTCCGCTACGGTGAGGCTGACTCCGTTGACCGCGATCGACCCTTTGAAAACGACGTATTGCGCGAAATCGGAGGGTAAGGCGATCTCGATCCGGTGATCCTGTCCGACGGCTTGCACGGCCAAGACCCTTCCCGTGGTGTCGACGTGCCCTTGTACAATGTGCCCATCAAAGCGGCTTGTAGCCGCCATTGACCGCTCAAGGTTCATGAGGTCGCCGACTTTCAAGTCGATCAGATTGCTTCGAAGAACGGTTTCAGCCAACAGATCGAATCCCAGCAAGGAGGAAGTCTGAGAGACCACGGTCAGACAAACGCCATTGTTGGAAAGGCTGTCGCCGATCTTCATTTCCGAGGCGAGCGGCGTCCGTATTTCCAGCAGGTAAGCGCCCGGAGTCGACTCAACCATCTGCGCAACCTCGCCAATCGCTTCGACAATGCCGGTGAACATTTCCGACAGTATAGTCGGGAGCGGCAACGATGGAAAAGGAGAGTCTTCCCCCAACGCAGGCGCCGCGTCTCTGAAAACGCGGAAGTTGAAAAAGGGCGCTCCGTATTGACTTTAACAATCCCAAACTTTAATGGGTGGGAATCAATTCATGCAGAAGGTGATCATTGTCGGCACCGGTTGCGCAGGCCTGACGGCTGCGATTTACACCGCACGCGCAAACCTGGATCCGCTCGTCCTGGAGGGTCGAGAACCAGGAGGCCAGCTCACGAGTACCACTTTGGTGGAGAATTTCCCCGGTTTTCCCGAGGGAATCGATGGGCCGCAACTGATCATGAACATGCACCGACAAGCCGAAAAGTTCGGCGCCGAATTCAAGTATGCAGAGGTGAGCGCATTTGAACCGTTGAACGGCCACTATCGTCTCAACGTCGACGGGGAGCCAATCGACACACAGTCGGTGATCATCGCCAGTGGCGCATCCGCGAGGTGGCTGGGTCTCGAGCACGAGTGCAAATTCAAGGGGCATGGGGTGACCTCCTGCGCGACTTGCGACGGGGCGTTTTATCGGAATGTGCCGGTTTGCGTAATCGGCGGAGGGGACACCGCGACCGAGGAAGCGATCTTTCTCACTCGATTTGCCTCTGAAGTTTTCCTGATTCATCGGCGGGACACGCTGCGGGCGACCAAGATTATGGCCGAACGCGCATTGAACCATGCAAAGATCAAACCGATCTGGAACACCGAAGTCAGCCGCTATCTGGCTGACAAAAAAGGCGAGATCGAGGGCGTCGAACTTCGAAACGTTGAAACTGGCAAATTATCTGGACTTGGGGTGAAATGTGTTTTCGTTGCCATCGGCCACACACCCAATACCGCACCGTTCAAAGGAAAGATTGAGATGGACCCGAACGGTTACCTCCTCCAGAAGAAAGGCACCCAAACGAATCTACCCGGAGTCTTCGCTGCCGGAGACGTTGCCGACCCGGTCTATCGGCAGGCGGTCACGGCTGCGGGTCAAGGATGCGCCGCGGCCATTGAGGCTGAGAGATACCTCACCGACCTGGAGTAAGATTTCGCCGGAGGGAAGGCCATTTTTAACCACAGATTTAAAAATCCGTTCCCGTTACACGGGTCATCACGTCCTCTGACTTTCCAATCTCTTGACTGGTTTGATCGTTATCTCGTCACTGGTGATGAGGCCTTCGTCACAAACGAAGGCAAACCCACCGTCAGAGAAGGGCGCGCCAGGGTCAGCGATCCGGAGGATCTCCTTTCCATCGACCCACCCGGTGATTTCGGCGCCAGAGACCTGGCACGTTATCTCATAGGGCCGCTCAAATTCCCATTCGAAATCGATCTCATCCAACACTTCGGTTCCACCAAGCCGCTTCACGAGGGATGCTGTTTGGCGTGAGGTTAGCAAGAACGCGTAGTACCTCAGCAGCCCTCGAACACGCGCTGCCAGACCGAAAGAACGGGCGACGCGCGGAGTAATGATCGAAGTAACCGCATAGTCACGCCAGTTGCTCCCGCCCATGATGAATAAACCAAGCCCGGAGTTCTGCGAAAGGTGGAAGGCTTCCGGCCATCGGGTCCCGGCGTCGTCTACCGCATTCACCCAGGCTCGCAACCACATCTGACCCGACCCTTCCGGCCTCCGGAAGCTCGCGTCCGGAACGCCGTGCCAATCCAGAGAATCGAGATACATCCTCCCAGAAACCTCCTCCCGAGCGGTCACTTCGATCCCGACGTTGGCAACCGGCGCACCGCCCAAATCGTCGATCGTCCAAGCGAGTTCATTTCGGAGGCCGGCGGGCAGCTCAATCGCGGGCCCCAGCCGAATTTCCATCGAATCATCGCTCCCGTACACAGAAAGGTAGAGTCTGCAGGTGATAGCAGCGGGATTGGCAGCGTCCGCTTTGATCGCCGCGCGGACCGTCTGTCCCGAAAAAAGAGTGGGACTGGCCATCAATGCATAGTGAGTCTCTTCCGCTTCTTTGATCGACATGAAAGTCCGTGTTGCTACGCGGGCAAAGCCGTTTTCACCCACTTTTTCGAACTCAATCGCAAGGCTTCGCGTTCCGAGGCTGCTCTGACCTTCGACGTTCCGCAGACTCACAGAGGCAGGACACCCGTGGCTCCGATCCACTTTAAATCCCTGAACGGAACCAGGAAACTCAAAATGGAACCGAGCACTATTCTTCGGGGAAGCCGGGGGCGAGACATTTGCCAGAGCACACCCCATCCGGGCCATCTCGTAGGTCACAGACACTGCGTCTGTCACCGAGCGACTGCCGTCAGCACTCGAAACCAGCAGGCGATCTGCCACCGGGCCTCTCCAATCCGGGCCGCCATCGATTCCTTCGAGGCCATTCTTGATACCCAATAAACAGCCCACATTGCCCGAGTTGCAGTCAGTATCCCAGCCGGAGGTGTTGGCGATCATCAACGCGGTGGCAAAGTTGTCTTCACTGTAGAGCAGACTCAAGAGGACGATCGCGCAATTCGGGATGATATGACAATTCCCCCTGTACTTTTGGTACCCGTAGAGTTCGTCAATTCGGGCCCTCGTCTCGGCCCAGTCCGCTTGCTCGGCGTGCCAGGCTCGAATGTCCTTCGCCAGGCGGGCAACCAGAGAACCGGGTGGAAGAAACGACAGCCCGAGATCGAACAGGGCATGGATATCCGGTTCAATGAACGCTTGGGCCTCCATTGCGGCCAGGAACTGAGCCGCCAGCACAGCTTCACCGTCATGGCTGACACTGGCAGCCTTGCCTGCCAAATCAAACGCAAGACGCGGATTTCCAGGAGCCACCATCGCCCAGGAGTCAATAAAGATTTGCGCACCAATTTGTTCCGCGACTGTTTTTCCATTGAGCGCGATCGACCCGCTTCGAGGCGCCGACTCCCCATGCTTGAGACGCAGAAAGGCGGTGTGCTCTGTCGAGTTACCAAACCCTCCCCACCACAAGATTGTTCGGTTCTCGATGATGTAGTTTAGCCAGGTCTGCCCGACCTGATCCGCAGTGAGACCAGGGGTATTTCCAAAGTCAGAAAGGGCCCGCACAAAGGTAAAAGTTCCGGAGATATCATCGTCGGTGACGACCAGCGGTTTGCCCAAACGCTCATTCACGTAATAGTGGATCGGACCGAGTTCACTCAGAATTCGATCGTGAGTCCATCCCTCGAAAGGGCGACCAAGATAAACTCCGATGATCTTCCCTAGTATCCCGGCGTACACTCTCTCCAAATAATCGGTAGGAATTGCCATTTTAGTCGACTAACCAGTGTGTAAGCAAAGCGTCCCCGCGTCGCATTTTCACAACCGAGCAAACCGGGGGACGGTTCCACCTCGACGTGGAGGCGTTCAATCAAATCACCTCAAGAAAGTTCAAATCCGGCAGAGTGGGAAAGGCTGCATGAGGCTCCGCCTGATACCAGAATGCGGTCGAGGCGATGTCGTCCTGCAAAGGAAGATAGCGGCGCTGGCCTTCCAGAGTGGACCTCCAGCCCAGAGCCTGAATCGTGACCTTTAGATCTTCGCGAAACCGAATCGGATCCATGATGTGCCAGCGGTACATGCCGAATCGCTGCTGGCTTTGGTACAACCCGTCCGGTTTGATGACCTGCGGCAATCCGGAATATGGTGAACAGAAAACGCCGTATTCGCCCGGCGGATGTTCAAAATTCCAAGCACCACAAAAATAATCCTCTGTTCCCGTCCCACAAATTGTGGGCCATTCAACATCGCCGTCCAGGTAAAATTTGATCTCGCCCTCGCCCCACCAGCCATTGTTGCGGACCCCCCAAGCCAGGTAAGTGCCAACGTACTGCCCCTGCCCGCGGAGCCCGTCGATGATCGTATGTACGCTTTGGTAGGGGATCGGGTTAGTGCGTCTCCACTGTGCATGCAGATATGCCCGGTCTTCCGGGACCTGCGTTAATGCGTAGGTAATCTGATAGTAAAAGCCGGGCACCGGATCGGCAGACAAGTTTTCCAGCGTAATGCGCGCGCCTTTCCGAAATGGCATTTCCCAGTAGCAATTGAACGCCCCGGCCGGGTTCACCGCAACGGGAAGCGACGTGATGTTGCAGCGAATGCCCCACCCGTTGCAAAAAAAATCTCCCAGTGGCACCTCTACGGAGGGATGTTCTTCTCCATCCCAAAACATGCGTAAGACAAATCTTCTCCATTTGTCCGGATGAATGGTAAGCCAAATATGTTGGATCACTCCCGGACCCTGGATTTCGGCCAAAGTCACTTTCCCAAATGCTTTGATATCGATGCTTGGCGAAACCTTCCATCCACGGCCTAACTCGCGAGCAGGAACCGATCCGGTTCCTTCCGCTGCCATTCCGGCCTTCCCTTTACTGCCATCGAAATTTTCCGCGCTGATTGACCGCGTCTGCGCCGCAGAAAGAACCGACAGATTTCCCAGCGACATTCCAAGTCCATTGAACGTTGTTTCCATAGAATTAGTTGCTCAAGTCATTTGATCCCCGTGGTCTTGATCGATTCGACCAACTGGCGCTGAAATAAAAAGAAGAGAACCAGAGTTGGCATGGCAACGACGACCGAGGCCGCCATTATATAATTCCAAGCGGCAGAATACTGGCCCTGGAAACTAGCAATAGCCAGCTGGACGAGCCAAAGATCCTGATTCGTCGTAATGGTCAACGGCCAAATAAACGCATTCCAGTTGACCAGAAAAAAGAAGACGGCCAAAGCCGATAAAATCGGCCGGCTGAGGGGCAACATGATGTTCCAATAAATTCCCCAGTAGCTCGCCCCGTCGATAATAGCGGCTTCCTGCAGGTCAATCGGTATCCCAAGGTAAAACTGGCGGAGCAGGAATATCCCAAAGGCATTGAAAGTAACGGGTATAATCAGCCCGGCATAGGTGTTAACCATTCCCATTTTTTGCACGAGAATGAAGAGCGGAACGATGATCACCTGTAACGAGACGAGAAAAGTCGAAAATATAGTCAAAAATATAGCTTCCCGCCCTGGAAATCGCAGGCGGGCAAAAGCGTATCCAGCCATTGAATGAAACAGGAGCGCGATCACAGTAATCGTTCCCGCCACAAAGAAGGTGTTTAAGATATAACGAAGAAATGGCAGCTGCGTGAAAACATAACGAAAGTTATCCAGGGTCGGATGCTGTGGAATCAAATTTGAATTGAAGATTTCACCGGGCTCCTTAAGCGAGGCCGAGATCATCCAAACCAACGGAGACGCGGTTATAATAGCGAGCGTCGCGGTCGAGAAAATCAGCATCCATCGACTAACACGAAAAACTGGCACAATTTCTTGCTTCATAACCTCTTATCCAAGATGAAATCGACCGCCGCGCGTCAGGGCAAATAAGACCACCGTGATCGCCAGCAAGATGACAACCAGGGACGAAGCCATTGCCGCGGCATATCCGTAATTGTTAAATTTGAAGGCCTGCTCGTAGATATAGAATACCGCGAGCGAGGTCGAATTCGCCGGTCCACCGTTCGTCATTACATAGATGAGGTCAAAGGCCGAGGAGCCGGACACCGCGGCCACGGTAGAAACCAGGATAACGAAGAAACTGGTCGGACGAAGCAAAGGGAGCGTGATTTTCGTGAACATGGCCCAGGGTTTGGCGCCGTCGATTCTCGCTGCTTCGTAATATTCCCGAGGGATCTCCTGCAGCCCGGAGAGGAAGATAATCATGTAGTACCCCATCAGGAACCAGATCGTCACGACCAGGACCGCACCCAGGGCAAACTCTGGGTCACCCAACCAGGACCGGCCCTGAAGACCAACGAGTTCGAGCATTTGATTGATGAACCCGACCTTGTCGATGAGCAGTACCTTCCAGATCAATGCGATGACCACCAGACTGACAACGTACGGCATGAAAAAAAGGCTTCGCCAGACACCGATCCATGGAATTTTTTGCCTGACTAAGATCGCTAGACCGAGGCCGCTCACATACAGTCCCGGGACCAAGCAGACGACGTAGACAACTGTTACCCCAATGCTTTTTAGGAACAAAGGATCGTGAAACATTCGGTTGTAGTTGGCCAGCCCGATGAACTTGTAGCCGCCGAACCCGTCGACGCTGAAAAACCCAAGGCTCAGAGAGAGCGCCATCGGCACCGCCACGAAAATCAGCAGTCCGACAAAGTCCGGTAAGATAAACAGCCAGGCAGCCAGCGCCTCCTTCCGCGACCTCGTCCAGTAAATTCGGCGCTTCTGTCGTACCGCGATCCGCCCCGGTCCTCGTTCGTTCCCGGGATCTCCTGAGCCAGGTCCCAGCTTGCCGAGAGACAATCGAGGCGGATCATCCATGCGACTAAGGACTCAGCCTGATTCGAAAGGGTGCTTGGCAACTAGACCTGCTCAAGTTACCGGATCGAACTCCGAGTCCGCTGCGGTGGTGCCGGCCGGAAAGGGCGGTGCCTGCGCAACCGGAACCCGTCATAGCAATGGAGCACCGCTGTAGCCGGCAAGGAAACTGTCGATCTGCTGGGATCCTTGCTCCGCCGTCTGTTGCGGATCCGCACCACCTAACTGGCAGGCTTGGATGGAATCCGAGATCGTCTTATACACTTCCGGTGGGACGCGGGGCTCGCCTCTCCCGGTTGGGAAGATCTCATCTTTAAACATTTTCATCGGACCGGAGCTGTAGCCCCCGGCTGCTGCGCCTTTGTCCAACGCAGATTTCCGCGGCGAAACGTCGCTCTTGGCCTTGGTGCACCAGTCGACGATGCGCTGGACGGAATCGTCTTTCATTGAGCCGAGCGCCCAGACACAGAATTTCGCAGCTTCTTCAGGATCTTGACCTTTTGCGTTGGCGACAAAGGACCATCCGCCCAACACGCTTTTCGGGGTACCCCCTGGCGGCACGGGCAAGGGGAAGACGCCGTACTGAAAGTCCTTCGCGTTCTCTCGTAAGGCACTGACCGCCCAGATGCCGACGTTTTGCATGGCGCAATACCCTGAGGCCAGATTGGCAACGACATCCCACACGCCTCCGCCCAGGAAATTCCGCGAAGCGATATTCTGCTTAATTGTCTCTTGCCAGAATTTGAGCGCTTGCACGGTGCCCGGAGAGTTGAATGCGCTTTTCTTTCCGTCTGGAGTCGCGATATCTCCCCCTCCCTGCCACATGAACGGATACCAGGTGAATGTCTGGTAATAGCCGGGCGTCGTTTCGAACAAACAGCCAAACCGATTTCCCTTGGTCAGTTTGTGCGACAGCTCCATGAATTGATCCCACGTCTTCGGAAGGTCTTTCTCCGAAAGGCCTGCTTCAGCAAACGCCTTGACGCTGTAATACATCGCCATCGGTTCAACTTCCATCGGCAGTCCGTAGATTTTCCCGTCGACCATCCGGGTCTCCATCACATTCGGAAAGAAATCTTTCTTCGCTTCTTCTTCCATGTAGGGCGTGAGCTCAGTGAGCACGCCACCGTTGTAGTACCTCAGAAAATCGCCGGGACTGATGATGAAGATGTCTGGACCGTGTCCGGAAGCAAAGGCCGTCTGCAGCTTGGTCCCATTCATGTAGTCGTTGTTAGGGACGTACTGCAGCTCCACTTTTATATCATGGGTTGCGTTCCAGGCGGCAACACAGTCCACAAACCATTTGCTCTGCAGTTGGAAATGCCGTTCGGGGCATAGAATTGCCAAAACGAAAGGGTCTTAGTTGCCGCTCGAGCGGAGCGGATAAAAAATGGAGAAAATACTGACGACACCGCTGCGACCGCAGCGACTTTACCCCCCGTTTTGAGCAGTTCCCTGCGGGTAATTCCTAGTGCCGCATCAGACGAATGATCTGAGCTACTGTTTTCAAACTTAATTTCGGCCATAGTGAGTCCTTCTTTCCACAAGCGCCCCCCAGCGAATTTTCCTGAGTTCGCATCCGGCCGTCGTTCAGTACCTCTAAACGGCGCATCGCCAGCCACCGTTCAACCGGTCTCCAACGATTTTGCTGCTGCTTTGCCGACATCTGGGGGGCACGCAATCCAGGTTCTGGTTTGCAATCGATTACATGCTAAGTTATCAAACTCCTACGGTCAAGCCTCGGAGCCTTTTCTATTTCGCCAGGAAAGGGTCTTTGCGTTCATGGCCCATCTGTTATGAATTTTAGTGATCTTGCCCGGCAGTTGAAGGTCAGCACCGCAACGGTGTCTCGAGCGCTAAGCCGCCCGGAAAAGGTTGCGCCCGCTACCAGAAAGCGCGTTCTCGACGTTGTCCGGCGGTCCGGGTACCACATGAATGGGATCGCCCGCTCTTTGCGCACCCAATCGACCCGGACGATCGGCGTCATCGTATCCGATATCCGTAACCCGTTTTCTTCAGCGATTGTTAAATCCGTTGAAGATGTCGCCAGAACCAATGGGTATACCGTGCTGATCTGTAATGCCGACGAAGATGGGCGGAACGAAGAAGCGGCGCTTGAACTTTTTATTGAACGCCAGGTCTCCGGCGTCATCCACTGCTCTGCCGGGGCAAACCTCGATTTGCTGCGGGTTCTTCTCCGGAAGTCTATTCCGCTGGTGGACCTCGATCGCCAATCGGGACTTGAAAATGTCGATACGGTGATCCTTGATAACCGGCTCGGGGCCGCGCTGGCAGCCCGCCACCTAGTCGGACTAGGGCACAAACGGGTCGCCATGATTTCCGGACCGAGGCATCTGTCTAATGCTCGGATACGACTGGACGCTTTCCGCAAAACATTGCGATCCGCTCGGATCGCGCTGCCGAACGAGTACATCGAATTCGGGGATTTTCGCGAACAGTCCGGGCGTATTGCCACCGAACGGCTTTTATCCCTTCAGTCGCCTCCCAGTGCCATCCTGGTCGCGAATAACGAAATGATGGCCGGCACACTCTTCGCGATCCGCCAGCGACGAGTCAAAGTTCCGCGCAACCTTTCGCTGGTCGGCTTTGACGACGCGCGCTGGGCCCAATATTCAGATCCTCCGTTGACGGTGGTTTCACAGCCGACCGAAGCTATGGGACAAAAAGCGGCCGAATTGCTTCTCGGCCGTTTGCGGGGCGAAAAGGCGGCCAATACCGTGATCTTCAAACCAGAACTCATTGTTCGTGCCTCGACGGCGGCGCCGAGGTGAGACGTTCGCGGCTCACCGTTCACCGTTGGACACCAACGCCAAACGGTGAACGGTGAACGGCGAACGCTAAGCGGTGAACGCAAAAAAGGTTGCACTCGCGGGTTCCCGGCACACACTCTGTCACGATCTGCATCAACTCGAAACACCCGGACCGCCCGGCGCTCAACACCGAATGAGGCGTGGCGACCCTCCCATGAAGGTCTGCGACCTCACGCAGTTCTACTCTCCTTTTAGCGGCGGGGTGAAACGCTACGTTGAAGAAAAGCGAAAATACGCCAACGCGTTGGGTCATGAGCATCTGCTGATTGTTCCAGGGAAAAGGACCGAGAAAATTGAGACAGCAGAAGGCAAAACGTTCCTCATCGGATCCCCGCTCGTCTCCCGAACCTCCCGCTACCGGGCTTTGTTCAATCTGAACGCCGTTGAAGAAATTCTTGAACGGGAAAAACCGGATGTCATCGAATCGAGCGACCCATACCAGATTGCCTGGAAGGCCATTGTTTCCGGTGAAGCGCTTCGTATCCCGGTCGTGGGCTTTTACCACTCGCATTTTCCGGAGGCCTACCTTCGTACCACGATGAAGTATCTCGGGGAAACAGCGACCAATGTGATGATGGAAGTCGCAAAAAATTACGTTCGCAGCCTCTATAATCATTTTCGAAAAACGTTCGTTCCATCGAGCGGTTTAGCGCAGGTCTTAAGCGATTGGGGGGTCGAGAACGTGGTGTTATGCGAACTCGGTGTCGATACCGCGGCCTTTACCAAGGCGCTCGACAAGTCGACTACGCGGACGGAGTTCGATATTCCGAAAGACCGTATCGTGCTCCTGTACGTCGGGCGACTGGCCGCTGAGAAGAACGTCAAAACCCTTTTTCAAGCGTTTGATGTGCTGAGCAAAGAAGCGCCTGGGCGATTTCACCTCTTCATTGTCGGAGACGGCCATTATCGCGACGAAGTCCTCGAGCTTCGAAAATCGACAGGGGCGACGACCTGGTTACGGTATTGCTCCGACCAGCAGCAGCTGGCCAAGATCTATCGAGCAGCCGATCTGTTTGTTCACCCGGGAGTTCAAGAAACGTTCGGCCTTGTGGCCCTCGAGAGCCAGGCCTGCGGCACTCCCGTCGTCGGCATCCATGGCAGCTACATGGACCGAATTATTTTCGCGGACCAATCGCATTGGGCGAAAGAGAATTCCCCAGAATCGCTGGCTGCGGCGATCCGGGCGATGAGCCACACGGACTTGCAAGCGGCCGGATGCGAAGCCAGTCGACGAGTCGTCCAGCGTTATTCCTGGCAGAAGGTGTTTGATCGGATGTTTGAAATCTATCAAAAGATTCGCGCCTGACTTTCAATCCCACAGGAAGAGATGCATGCGAAGTCTTTCTGGCTGCTATTTCCAAGACAGGACACTAGAATCCCTGCATGGAATCCAGCGTGCTCGAGGTCAAAGGCTTTCAGGTCCGCAAGTATCGCCCGTCCGATCGGGATTCGGTGCGGTCTCTCTGTTGCGAGACTGGATTCCTTGGGAACGCGATTGACCCAGTGTTTGAAGATCGCGAGTTGTTCGCGGATTTTCTCACAGACTATTATTTAAAGCACGAGCCGGATTCCGCATTCGTTCTCACGAAGGGCGAAAACTTGCAAGGTTATCTCCTCGGATCACGCCGCCCCTTTGAGCATCAGATTCACAGTCTCTTTCAGAACTTCGTGTACGCCGGGAGAATTGTGCGCCGCTACGCCGGCTACAGACCGGAATCTCGCCGCTACATTCATTGGCTGGTTTCAAAAGCCTGGCGTGAAGTGCCCAAGGCGCCCAGGACCATAGGGCATTTCCACGTCAACCTTGTCCCGACCGCGAAATCTATCCAGGTCACGCGACAGCTTCTTGAAACTTTCCTGCGCCATCTCTATGGCCATGGCGTCAAACAGGTCCATGCCCAGATAGTGACATTCGACGGCCGGCGCGGTTACAAATTATTTGAACGCTACGGATTCAAAGTGCTGAACCAATCCGAAATCACCAAGTATAGGCGATTCACGGATCAGACCGTGTACCTCTGCACCATCGTAAAAGATCTCGAGAAGCAGAGCGACCGCTTGTTATATCCGCTCCGATAAACGGCGGCTTCGCGCGAAACGGGAAAATATGACTCAATTGGACCTCAGCCATTTTGACGCTGAAAGTGAGACATAATGGCTCATATCGGAACTCTTCGAATCAGATAGTTTCTTTTTAACTCTCTGTTTATAAGGCAGTTACAGAAATAATCATCCCTTGGCATGCCGTTAGCTTTATCTGGGGTCGTGATTAAAATTTTCGAAAGGAAAGGTAAACCTATGAACATTGTACGTTATAAGAGATATCCACAGAGTGACCTCTCAGTCACCTTGGATCAGCTGACCAACATGCGAGACGAGTTGGATCGCGTGTTCGAGTCTTCTTTCGGTGCATTCTTCCGGCCGCTCGGATCGTTAAACCGATGGAACCCTGCGGTAGATGTCTATCAGGACAAAGAACAGTTCACTGTCTACGCTGAACTTCCAGGGCTGAAGAAAGAGGAGATCGAGATCTCCTTGAATGGCGACACTCTGACAATCGGAGGCGAGCGCAAACACGAGGCGAAGGCTGATCAGGGTTTTCGCACCGACCGATACTTCGGCAAATTTCAGCGAAGCCTGACTCTGCCGGTCTCGGTGAATTCGGAAAAAGTGAACGCGACCTACAAGGACGGAATTCTCAAAATCGTTCTGCCAAAGGCCGAAGAAGCGAAACCGAAACAAATTCCAGTCTCACTAAACTAACTCACTGAACTAATTAAACGAAGCGCCGAGGTCTCACGACCTCGGCAAAAACATCAAGTTGGAAAAGATTATGAATATCGCCAACCAGCAGAAAAGCGATTCCCCAGTTCTTGCCGGGCAGGATCAGCAGCCGGTTCAATACGTGACCCCGCTGGCGGATGTGGAATCCACCCAAGAAGGTTATACGATTCACGCGGAAATGCCCGGGGTCGACAAATCCGGCCTCGAAGTGACGGTCGACAACGGTGAACTGACCATCCTCGGTCATCGGCATGTTGAGGAGTTTTCGGGTGAGCCGGTCTATCGCGAGATACGCCACACCGATTTCCGCCGCGTCTACGAACTGGATCCGGCCATTGATACGAGCCGGATCGCCGCTCGCATCGATCAAGGCGTCTTAACCCTGACTCTTCCGAAAGGGGAAAGCGTTCAGCCACGCAAGATCACGGTCGAGTAGGTGGGGAAAAGTATCGGCGGATGGGCGTGTCGACGCGGTAATTGCACTAGTTTTCCGGCGGTCCTTGAGCTACCGATACGCCCTGGTTGACACCTTCAATCTATGCCGCAGGTTGAGGGGTCATTCACCCGATGAAAGCTATCCGGTTTCACGCCTATGGCGGTCCTGAGGTCCTTCGATTGGAGGAGATACCTGTTCCTGAAATCAAATCGGACGAGGTTCTGGTTAGAGTTCGCGCGGCAGGTGTGAACTATATCGACGTCTATCAGCGGATGGGGCTATACAAAAATCCGTTGCCGTTTGGGCCCGGAATTGAGGGTGCCGGCGTCATCGAAAAGGCCGGCTCGGAAACCGCGTTCAAGCCCGGTATCCGGGTAGCCTGGACCCAGCATCCGGGCGCCTACGCAGAGTTCGCTGCGGTGCCTGCCTGGAAAGTGGTCGCGCTCCCAGATGGGGTGGACGAACGATCGGCGGCTGCGGCACTTGCCCAGGGCATCACCGCGGAATACCTCAGCGAGACGACTTATCCCGCCCGGCCAGGTGATCTAGCGTTAGTGCACGCCGGCGCTGGGGGCGTCGGCCTTTTGCTAATTCAGTTACTCAAACAAAGGGGCGCCACTGTTTATACGACGGTGTCCACGCAGGAAAAGGCAGCGCTCGCCCGGGAAGCGGGGGCCGATGAAGCAATCATCTACACCGAGACCGATTTCGTGGAAGCGGTCAAGCAACTCGCCGACGGAAAAGGTGTGCACGTCGTCTATGACTCGGTGGGTAAAACGACTTACGAAGGGAGCCTGAATGTTCTGCGTCCTTTAGGGATGCTCGTCCTATTCGGACAGTCCAGCGGCGCTGTTCCGCCGATCGATCCGCTCGTGCTATCACAGAAAGGTTCGTTGTATCTTACTCGCCCAAGCCTCGCCCATTATATCGCGGACGCCGCCAGTTTCAGCAGTCGGGCGACCAGAGTGCTCGGCTGGGTCGCAGAAAGAACTCTGAAGCTGCACATCGAACACACCTACCCTTTGGCCGAAGTTGCACAGGCCCAGCGGGACCTGGAGTCGAGACGGACCACCGGCAAACTGGTAGTGGAAATAAGTTAAAGCGGCGAAGAGCTTCCCTGCTATCTCGCAGGCAGGAACCCGGAAGAAAACCACGATTTTTTCTCATTTGTTTTCCGTACCGTCCTCGCTCATCATGACGGAATCATGGCAGCCAAAAACCCCGAGGTGAGCTCTCCCGATCCTGCATACGCCGCGCGTAAGAAAAACTTGGATCTGGCGCTCCAGCAAATCGCTAAAGACTACGGCGAAGGCGCCATCATGAGACTCGGGGATGATCATATCGTTCCCGTGGAGGTAATTCCGACCGGCAACATCTTGATTGACCGCGCGCTGGGCGTGGGCGGATTTCCCCGCGGGCGAGTGATCGAGATTTTCGGACCGGAATCCTCCGGTAAAACGACACTCACTTTGACGGTCATCGCTCAGGCGCAAAAGCGCGGAGGGCTGGCCGGATTCATCGATGTCGAGCATGCCCTCGATCCGCAATACGCGAGACGTCTAGGGGTCAATCTGGATGATTTGCTCGTCTCGCAACCAAGTTCCGGAGAAGAAGCGCTGCGGATTTGCGAAACTTTGATTCGCTCCAACGCGCTGGATGTCATTGTCATTGACTCGGTGGCCGCATTAGTCACCAAAGCGGAACTTGAGGGCGAAATTGGTGACGCCACCGTAGGAGCGCAAGCCCGCCTGATGAGCGCTGCACTCCGGAAATTGACCTCCCTCATTTCCAAGGCACGAACCACCTGCATTTTCACCAACCAAATTCGGGAGAAAATTGGTGTAATGTTCGGTAACCCGGAAACTACGCCAGGCGGGCGAGCCTTGAAATTCTATGCCAGCGTCCGCATCGATATTCGCCGGATTAGCGCGATCAAACAGACCGACGGGACCGTAACCGGTAACCGGACCAAGGTGAAGGTCGTCAAAAACAAGGTCGCCCCTCCCTTCACAGAGGCGGAATTTGACATCATGTACAACGAAGGGATCTCGAATGTAGGAGCGCTCCTCGATCTTGCCTTGGAGAAAAATATCCTCGAGAAACGGGGCTCCTGGATCTCTTACAAAGGACAGCAACTGGCACAAGGTCGAGACGCCGCAAAAGAATCACTTCGGGCTGATCAATCCTTGTACGATGAGCTTGAAACGGCCGTGAAAGCTTCTCTCGACGAGGAGGCGGCGAAGCGGAAGTGAAAGGGAAGAAGAATTCAGAATCCAGGCGTTGCCCGATCGAAACCCACTCGTTCTCCACCTAGACCAGCAGAGGTCTTGTTCCTGAACTCCTGGGTTCTGGATTCTTGTATTGCTCATCGCAGGCAAGAGTCTATTGTCCGCGTAGAGAAGTTAAGATAGCAAGTTCTCCCAGAAACGAGGTGGGTGGGCGTAGCTTCACTAATCTGCCCTGTTCGCTGGAACAAATTTGTCGTGCAATTTAAGCGATTATCTTTCGGTGTTGTACTGTTGGGCTTGCAAATGGTGGGCTCTCTCTTCGGAGAGGAATGGCACGAGGTCAGCAAAAATCCGAGGCTTACCATCTATTCGCGTCACCGTTCTGGTTCGTCTCTTGAAGAATTGCGAGCCGTCGGCGAACTGGACGCAACGCCTATCAAAGTAGATACCGTGCTGGGTGAGGTTTCGAAATTCCCTGAGTTCATGCCCTACACAAAGGAATCCCGTGTGTTAACCTCGGACAGTCAGCTGTGCTACATGCTTCTCAGCCCACCGATAGTGGGAGAGCGCGACTACACCATCCGAGTTTCCCGCGAGTCGCGCAAGGGAGACAATGGCTCAACGGCTTATTATATGCATTGGGAGCTCGCTAACGCCGAAGGTCCGCCACCCCGACCCGGGGTTAGTCGCGTGAATATCAATGAAGGGTCGTGGCTCCTGGAGCCGGTCGGTAATCGCACTAGAGCGACCTACATTCTATACACGGACGGCGGTGGCATTCCCGCTTTTTTTGCTAATATCGCCAACAAGCAGAGCATTGGGCAGCTGTTCGAAGCTCTTCGGGAGCGTGTTCTGGGTCAGAAGTAGCCAGAGTTCCTGGTCGGTTGTTTTCCCTTCGTCTGGCAATTGTCGGCACACGTTTTTTCGGGAACTTGAGTTGCTCTCTGTTCGTGCGCACTGTGTCGCCGTGAAAGATTCAATGCGTTTTGTGATTGCCGGTCTTGGCTGGTGGGGCCGTTCCTGGATGGACGTTTTGACGATCCATCCGAAAGTGCAAATCGTCGCTTCGGTCGATCCTTCACCGAGCGCGCGCGATTGGAGCCAAGACAATTTGGCAGTTCCGCACTTTTCGGATTTGGACGGCGCACTTCGTGGAATAGATGCCGATGCGGTTCTAGTTACCACACCTCCGAGGTTGCACGCCCCAGTAGTGATCGAGGCGATCGAGCGCGGAAAACATGTTCTTGTCGAAAAGCCGATGGCCACGTCCGCCGAAGAGGCCGCTCATATTTCCAGCGTGGTCGAAAAAAGCGAGGCTAAAGTGATGGTCGGCCAGGGCTATCGGTTCATGGACAGCGTCACAATTCTTCGTCAGGCGCTTCAGACCGGGAAAATCGGCCAGCTTCAAGCGATCCGTATCCTTTTTCGCCAATATGTTCCCGACATCCTGGAGCCGGATCATCCGTTGTTTCAACTGCAGCATTCAATCCTGATCGACATGGCTAATCACCATTTCGATCTAATCCGCTTCCTGACAGGCCAGGAGTTTTCCAAGGTGAGCGCCTTTGAGTACAAAACTCCCGACAACGTATTTCGCCATCCGTCGAGCGCTCTTTGTCTCCTGACGCTTGAAAACAATGTCTCTGTGGTCTGGGATGGAGATTGGAGCCGCCGGCATCCCCGGACCTCATGGGAAGGAGATTGGGAATTCATCGGTTCGGAGGCGAGGATGTCTTGGCGGGGAGAGCAAGACAAAAAAATTAAAAACCGATACCATCCTGGGATATTCATCGAACGCCCGGGTGGAACTCCTGAGAAAATTCCGTTCGCAGAGTCGATCACAGACCGGCGCGTTCCTGTCCTGGACCATTTCATCGAGTCGATTTTGCACGGGAGACAACCCCAACCCAGCGTTGAGGACAATTTGAAGGTACTCCGTGCCGTTTTTGGCTGCATCGAATCTTGCACTGTCAGACACGAAATATTCGTCGAGCCCCAACCTCACGCCTTCGCGATCCGAAAAGCATGAGCCCAAAAACAGGGTTGCACCTGCCTTCCTTTGGTTTTAATTAAGATCCTTCCAGCTATCTGCGCGGTTAGCTCAGTGGTAGAGCACTACCTTGACACGGTAGGGGTCACAGGTTCGAACCCTGTATCGCGCACCAGCCGTTGATCCTGAGGTAGTTACGAAGAGTAGAGGCCTTAAAGGGGCCTGATTCCCCAACAAAACCCCTAACTCTGAATCCGCGCCGCCAGACGTTCGTGCCGAGCCTGCGTCCACGGGGGAGAGCGACTCGAGGTCAAGACCTTCCCTCAACTGGGCAACTCGGCCTTGATGCATTCCTTTGCGGATTAGCGACCAGTGAACGCCCAGAAGCGCCCGCCTCCGCCTCAACGATAAATATCGTGAAAACCTACGCATCCACTCAAACGTTCGACGCGTATTGCCTAGCGGTGAGAATATTTGCTCTGGCGATCCTATCTTTACTGGTCTGCTCGTGCGCAAGCAACTTCAGATCGACGTCCAGCGATCACAACCGTTGCGGCGCCCCTTTCTCCCTTGCCTCGGGAGATCCGGAATAAAAACTAACAAGCAGTTACCGGACCGTGCCGCGCTCGTTTTAAAGTAATTAGGGAACGAGGAGAGAGTTTGGCCGTCCGTGGATCGGCCAGCTGATCTCACGCCGCTCTAGTCGAGGTCGCAGACGCCCGCGAGTTAAGCACCAGCCACTGCGATTAATTTTCGGCGATGGGATCCGGATCCTGCTCGACCGGTTTTCGCGCAGTTCGGGCAAGCATATGTTTCAAGAACGGCCGTTTGTAATTCTCGAAGACGGCGACGACAATCGCGGCGTCATCGACAAAACCGGTCTTGGGAATCGAGTCCGGTATAATGTCGGTCACTTTTCTCAGGTAGAAGAGCGCAAACGCGGACTCGGCAATTGCCGTGAACGGAACCGATCGATTGAGACCGGCATGAAAATCTTCGATGATCTCAGCAAGGAATTCGACCTGATCCGGAAGATCCGGGAACTCCGTTACTTGAGTGACCGCCAGCCGGATATTGGGCAACAAGCGAACCAGCTTGTCCAGATGGGCCGGCGTGATCCGGCGGGCGCCGTCGGTGATGAAACGCTGCAATTCGTCATTCATTCGCAATGGGCCGAAAGATTAACATGATGACCCGCAGAAAAGAAAGCCGACGATGAGAATTCGGAATTTTATCCCCTTCTTTGTTTTTCTGGCTCAAAGCCCGGCTGCTAACTCCAGCGCGCGCTGTTTTGCGAGATCCAACTTGGCCTGGTCTTTTCCGACACCCCGGGCCATGTCCGGTCGCCCACCCCCTTTGCCACCCAGGATCCCAGTGAGTTCCTGAACAATTTTGCCGGCATGAAACGCTCCGGTCAGGCTAGGATCCACGGCGACCAAGAGATGCACCTGTTCCGCACCTTTGCCGAACAAGACCGCGATTCCGGTAAACCCTCTCGCCTTTAGCAAGTTTGCCACGGATTGGAGTTGATCGGCTGAGGCCCCGTCGATGACTTGGACCAAAATCCGCTGACCGACGGGGAGCTTGGTCACGATTTGCTCCGCTTCACGCTGCAGCGTTTGGTTCCGTTCCTTCTCCAGGGCTTTTTTCAAATCCACCAACTCGCGATTGAGTTCTTCGATCTTCATCGACCGTTGATCTAACTCTGTTTGCAGATGGCGGAACGCCCCAAGGCCGGTGAGCGCCTCCATGCGACGAACGCCGGTGGAAATGGCGCCTTCACTGACAATCTTGAACAGCCCAAGCTGTCCGGTCCGGAGGACGTGAGTGCCTCCGCACAATTCCATGGAATAACCATCCAACCCTCCGGCATTCCCACCGATCTGCACTACGCGGACTTCCGCGCCATATTTCTCACCGAAGAACTGCATGATATCGGTCCGGGATCTCACCTCTCGGTACGGAACTTCGATCCCGCTGACCGTGTCATTGGCAACGATGCGACTATTAACCAGCTCCTCGATATCTCGCAATTGCTGCGGTGAAACAGGATGACTGTTGAAATCAAATCGCAAACGATCCGGGCCGACAAAAGAACCCTTTTGGCTCACTTCCTTGCTAACGACTTCATGCAACGCCCAGTGAAGCAAATGCGTCGCCGTATGATGAGCCTCAATCTTTCTGCGCCGGGGACTATCCACTCTCAACAGGATCTCCGCGGGAAGACTAACCTCGATCGGTTCGGCAAGTTTAAGGTAGAACGTTCGCCCTTGTTTGGTGACACCCTGAACAGGGACGACTCTATTATCCTGAAAAACAACCTCTCCCGTATCGCTAATCTGTCCTCCCATCTCGGCGTATAGCGGGGATCGGTCGACGACCGCAAATGTCTGTCCCTCCTGGTGTACGACTTGCACCAGGTGTGCCTGCGCGTCATCGTGATCAAAACCAACAAACTCCGTCGGAACAGTTTCTTCGACGGCGGTCACCACTTCTTTCTCCTGTGCTGCGCGCGACCGTTCGCGCTGCTCCTCCATTAGCTTCTCGACCGCCTCGAGATTGAGTGCCAGTCCGCGCTCTCGCACTAACACCTCGGTCAGGTCCACCGGAAATCCGTAGGTATCATAAAGCCTGAAGGCAGTCTCCGCAGGAAAGGTTTTGTCGACTCGTTTATTATATTCCTCCTCGAAGATGCGCAGTCCGCGGTCAAGGGTGTGATTGAAGAGGACTTCCTCACTATCTAATACGCCCACTATCGTTTTGCGCTCCCTTTGGAGTTCCGGAAAAGTGGAGCCAAAGTGCTCAACGACGATTGAAACCAGTTTGCTAAGAAATCCATCGGAACCGAACCCGAGATACCGGCCAAACATGACCGCCCGGCGAAGGATACGCCTGAGCACATAATTTCGATCGGTGTTGCTCGGAACAATTCCATCGGCGATCGCAAAGGACAGGGTTCGAATATGATCTGCCACGACCCGGAAGGCGACGTCGGTTTTTTCCTGTTCGGACAGGTTCGAACGAGAAGCTGGCAACGTTCTGCAATACGATCTACCGCTGAGTTCTGAAATTTTTTGGAAGATCGGGCGGAAGACATCGCTCTCATAGTTGGAAATTATGCCGGAAAAATCGCGAAAACCGTCCGTGCACTCGATAATGCCAGCAACCCGTTCAAAGCCCATTCCCGTGTCGACATGCCTGGCGGGCAGCGGCGAAAATCCGCCTTCCGGATTGGCGTTCAACTGGATAAACACTAAGTTCCAGATTTCGATGCACCACGGGCTTCCCTGATTGACCAGTTTTCCCTCGGTGTCGCCTTTGGCCGTCAGGTCGATGTGGATTTCGGAACAGGGTCCGCAGGGCCCGGTATCACCCATCATCCAGAAATTGTCATTCCGATTCCCATTGACGATGTGGACTGCCGGATCGAGGCCGGCTTTCTTGAAAGCGGCCGCCCAGTAGTCGTAGGCCTCCTGATCAAACGTCGCTGGATCAGCTTCTCCGGGCTGATAAACCGTGGCGTACAGGCGTTCCGGAGGGAACTTCCAACGTTGAACCAGGAGTTCCCAAGCCCACTCGATAGCCTCTTTTTTGAAATAGTCTCCGAAGCTCCAATTGCCGAGCATTTCGAAGAAAGTGTGGTGATAGGTATCGAAGCCAACGTCATCGAGATCGTTGTGTTTGCCGCCGGCCCGGATGCATTTCTGGGTATCGGCCGCCCGAGGCGGGGTGAATGGTGGCTTCTCCTGGCCGAGGAAATAGGGCACAAACTGGTTCATGCCCGCGTTGGTAAAGAGCAAATTCGGCGTGGTGGGAAGCAAGCTCGCGGAAGGCACAATGGTGTGCTGTTTTCCCCGGAAAAAATCCAAAAACGATTGCCTGACTTCGGATGCCTTCATGATAAAGCGGCCTGGTGCCGAGCCGCGAAGATCCGCGAAAAAGGGCGGCGGCTCAAGTCCGAGCTGAAAACAGGTCACCGGCCTGAACCGATCAGCGAACAGCGAGTGGCGAGCCACCAAACTTACCCGCGGATGTCTGGGAATTCTTCGAACGGGTTGTAGACCTGGATTTCGTAGTACCAGACCTGATAACCCCGGACGTTGCCTTGGATCGTTGGCCTGCCAAAGATCTGTCGAACGTCCGCTTGCGAGGTGACACCTTGGAAAAGGGCTTGCAGTCGCCGCCTTTGTTCGTTTTCGGGCCTAATCGTGTAAATATAGACCGGTGCAAATGCGACTCGGCCATTTTTGTCAAACGGGATAGCGATTGCGTCATCGCCGTATCCGTGGGTGAAGACTTTGGGCTCCTCGACGGGCGCACGGGCCAAACCCCATCGCCACCATTTCCCGGAATCCGATGAAACCATGAAGTACCCGCGGTACTTCCCGAGGGCGACAAAGTCCGGATCCGACCCCCTTGGGATGAATCCACCGAAACTAGGTGCCGCTGTGAGAGCCAACAACGCCGTCCAGATAATCAATCGCCTCATATGTTTCCATCCACGTGGATAAAGATAAGACATCTTTAACAAACCAATTATTCCCAAGGGACAGGATACTGGCGGTCAAGGCTCAATCTTCGACCCTGCCCGATGGTCCCCCAGATCGACCGGCGCCGTCGCATAAGGCGGCCCGCCGACGATCCCGACTTCGTAAGTCTCGCCAACGAGCGATCGTGGCCATTCCGTCATGTACTCCTCGACATCCTGCCGAGTCAGCATCTGGCCTTCCTGCAGATTTTTTTCTGAAATCGCTTCCTCTTTGGCCACTCGCAGATCCGCCAGGTTCTGTTTGATCTTGGCCAGTTTTTCATTCTCTCTGGCCCGTTTGGTCTCCTCGATCGAGGCGACGGCAAGGTAATAGGCCGGGATCGCCAGAGCTTCGCCAAGCACTTCGTTGACATCCTTGGTGGTTTTTCCGGCTGTAAACCAACCGTCCTCCGCGGCTCCCGCCACCACGTACGTTGCCGCGTCCGCCGACAAGCCGGCGAATTTGGCCGACATCGCGTCGAGCAGCGGGTTGGCGGCTTCTCGAAGTTGGTTGATTTTTATTTGCAGCTCGCTCAGCGTTTTTTGGAGACGTTTGCCGACGTACGCGACCGCGTTCCCTTTTTCGGCCAACCCCGCGGAAAGCTTGGTAAACTCAGGGGACACCCGTATGCCTTGGGTCTTTCCGGACCCTGCGGTCATCATCTCCCGAACGAGGTTTTTGCTGCTGGCGAAGATCAAGTAGTCTCCGTACCGCGCCATTGTCGGGGTCAGGTAAGGCATCTCCTCGACCCCTTCCAATACCCGCATTCGAACGTCCGGTTCATCGATTTTTTGGATCTTGGGATTCATGGTGCACAACGCATCGAGCCGATCAAAGAGCTTTTCATTTTTCACTGTCCACACTAAGGCGGCAGCCGGTTCGGGCATCTCGTACCGTTCGTTCCCAAACGGAATTTGGACGGTTGTTTTCGGGTTCAAAGTCACGATGAGGCCAACCCGATCGCCCAGGGAGCCGAGCAAATCCTCCAGACCCAGCCCGGTAAAGGCCTGTGCTTGCTGGGAAAAATGCTGCTGCCATCTGGCGCCTTCTGGAATCTCCGAGGCAACCAACTCTTGAGAGACAGCTCCCCACAGCACCGCGAGGTCAAAATCAAAAAATGCAAACCCCTCAGTGTTTTCCGGAACCATTCTCAGGAACGGGAAATCGTGCGGCACTTTCGCAAATGAGTCCCACAAGAATCCGCCTCGATCTGGAAGATAGGTATAGCTCTTGTTAAGAAATAGACCCGGCTCGATCTCGCGTGAACTTAATCCGAAAGCTTTGACCCTCTCGAGGCCACTGTGGAGAATCAAGCGAATGCCCAGATCAAAGCTTTTCCGCAGATTGTTTTTTTCATCCGGCGACAGACTTGGATCGGAGGCCGCCAAATCCCGGACAGTTTCCAATTTCTTGTCCAATTCTCCCAGCGCTTTTTCGGCGCTCCAGTAGAGATAGATCACGCCGCCTGCATCGAGGTTTGCGGCAACACGTTGATAGGACGAATTGGAGGGGGAATCTACAGCCTGGCAGACCTGAAGCAGCACCGTTAGGGAGACGGTCCATAGAATCCAGCGGGCGAATAACGCTCGAGCGAATTTCACAATCATAGTAACCATACCAACTATAGCAATCCGGCGAACGAAGGCTAGCGCGAGCTACAGGTTTCACCTTCAGAACCGTCCAACAAAAAAGGGTCGTCTTCACAAGGAACATGGTCGACAGGCGTATCACGTTGACGGCGGTCAGCGGGGATGTTTTTCCGGCCCTGCAGAGCGAGCGCCCTTTTATGTTTACCCAGGCTAAAGGCACCCAGGAAGGCGATTCTCCCGGTAGGGCGGAGGCTCTCGGTAGGTCGATGGCATATTTTGATTGGATGTCCGGCGAGGCCGTCGGATAACAAGGCATGGCCACCGTTCCTGCCACTATTGAAGAATTAAAACAGCAGACTGTCGCCGATAATCCTGCAGGTTCCATCCATGCGCAGGTCGATGAAGTCACCTCCAAACGGACCAAGGATCAAAAGCCTTATCTCGAAATACACTTGCGGGATGCGACGGCCAATTTCCCATTGCGAGTCTGGAGCGATCATCCCTCCTTCGGATTTTGTTCCGAGCTTCGCGCCGGAGATTTTGTAGAGATTCAAGGCGATTTCATGGTTAGTGCGGCTTTTGGGCTTGAGGCAAGGAACTGGAGCGTGCGTTTTCTGACCGTTTCGGAAAAGGCCGATCTGCTGGCCGGACCGCCTGATATTCGAGAAAGGCAGAGCAACGACTATTCCGCCGTAGAGTCGTTCATACAATCCCTCCGGGATCCTCGGCTGCGAGAACTTTCTCTGTTGTTTCTTCGCGAATTTGGAGACCGGCTGCGGCGAGCGGCGGGCGCCCGGAACTACCATCATGCCAGACGCGGCGGATTGGTGGAACACATCGCGCAAATGATGCGGACAGGCGATGCCATCGCAGCGGTCTACTCCGGCCTGAACCGCGACCTTCTTCTGGCCGGCATCCTCTTCCACGACTCGGGAAAACTTTGGGAGAACTGCTTCCCGAAAGAAAGCTTTATCATGCCTCACGATTTCCGGGCAGAGCTGGTCGGTCACGTCTCCATGGGCGTCGAACTGGTTAACCGGCTCTGGCAACGGTTGAAAGAAGGGGCAGAATTTTCATCCTGGAACGTGCTTTCCCCAGACTCTGACCTGGTCCGACTTCATCTGCTGCATGTGGTCGCTTCGCATCACGGCGAAAAAGAGTTTGGGTCTCCGGTCGAACCAAAAACGCCCGAGGCGATGGCTCTCCACCTGATCGACAATCTGGATGCGAAATTGGAAATGATGTCGGGTGCCTACCAATTCGGAAGACGGCTAAGTCCGGAGGTCATTGAGAGGGTGCGTCCGCTCCCGACGAATCTCGTTCTTCCCCTCGCCCCAATTGCGGAGATCAACCAAAATGTCGAGGACGAGGGATAAACCACGGGAAGAAAGAACGGCCAAATTGGTTTATTTGGCCGTCCAGGATCGTGCCGGACGCTCGAATCGTCGGCCGAAGGAGATTCTCGTCGCCCCGTTGTGCGGCGAGTCACTCTTTCTGCATCAACCGGCGTTGTCCTTCATTAAACGGTCAATGTTTATTGAACCGAGTTCCGGCAGCACGAGTCTCTCGAACTCGCGGTGAGTTAATGCAATCCAGGCCCCTTAGGCAAGCGCGGGGTGCAGTTTTCTTTCTTCCTGGACTGAAGAAAAATCGCCATGGCGCTGCCGATGTTTCGTGTGGTCCTTGGCGATCAGCATGTAGACGGCCGGCAAAACAAACAGCGTCAAGCCGGTGCCGATGATCATTCCGGTCACCAACACCCATCCAATACTGTTTCGCGCACCGGCGCCAGGACCTTGGGCAAGGATCAGGGGCGTATGACCGGCGACCGTCGCAACCGAAGTCATCAAAATGGGACGAAGACGTGTCGCCGCTGCTTCGACAATCGCCCGAAATTTGTCCATGCCCCCTTCCTGAAGCTTGTTGGCAAATTCCACGATCAAGATGCCGTTCTTGCAGACGAGCCCTACCAAGGTGACCAAACCAACGTAACTGTAAGCGTTAATCGTTGTCCGACCGAGAAATGTAACAGCTAAGGCGCCCGTCAAGCCGAGCGGCACCGACCCCATCAGAATAATGAGCGGATCGCGGAAGCTCTCAAATTGAGCCGCCAGCACGAGATAAATCAAAATCGCAGCTAGCGCCAAGGTGGTCAAAAACGAGTCGCCTTCCTTGCGCAACTGCCGCGACTCGCCGGTGTAATCGATGGTGTACCCCTTCGGCAGGATCTTGGCCGCTTCTTGTTCCAGCACTTTGAGAGCGTCATCGGTGGTGGCTCCGGCGAATTTGTTCGGTAATCCCTCGATGGTGGCGGAGTTCAGTTGCTGGAACCGATTGAGAGATCGCGGCTGGACCGTTGTCTCAATGTTGGCAAAAGTCGACAGTTGGATTGGCTGTTGATTGGGCCCGGTGACGTACAGATTCTTCAAATCATCGGTCGTCAGCCGATCCACCCGTTTCACCTGCGGAATGACCTTGTAGCTGCGACCCTGGATGCTGAAGTAGTTGGTATATCCGCCGCCCAGCATAGTCGCCAAGTCACCACCAACCTGCCCGAGATTCAGCCCCATGGAAGCCACTTTATCCCGGTCAAAAACGATGTTCGCCTCTGGCAAATCGTATTTAAGGTCGCTGTCGGCGAAAACGAACTTGCCGCTTTTGAAAGCCGCTCCAACTAATTGCTGGGCAAACTCGTTGATCTCACGCGGCTCCGCCGTGGAGGAGATGACAAGCTCCACAGGAAAATTGGTTCCGCCCGGAAGCGGCGATGGAGTGGTCGCGAAAATCTGGACTCCAGGGATCTGGGACAACTTATGGTTCACATCCACCAGCACTTCTTCGAGCGTCCGTTTCCGTTCATTCCACGGCTTCGCAACCATGCCGGAAAAGCCGAGCGTGGCTTGGGTCACCTGGAAGGTCTGGGCAGTCTCCGGAAAACTCTTGTAGATGTCGTTCATCTGCGCGGTGAACAGCATGTTTTGCTCAAGCGTGGCGTTGGGAGGAGTTTGCACAATTCCGAAAATGACTCCCTGATCTTCGCGCGGCGCCGGTTCTTTGGCTGACATCATGTAAAACGGCAACGCCAGACAAATGAATAGCAGCGCCATGATGCAGATCACCGGCCAGTACCCGAGCGACCAGGTTAATGTATTCGCATAGCTCGTTCTTAGCCCTTCGAATCGGCGGGTGACCCATCCCGCAAATCCACGCTCCGCCATCCCTTGCTTCAAGAGTTTGGAGGCCATCATCGGCGACAGGGTCAGCGCCACGACTCCCGATATGGCGACCGCGCCAGACAGGGTGAATGCGAATTCGCGGAAAAGGGACCCGCTCAACCCGCCCTGCAAGCCAATGGGTGCATAGACGGTGGCCAGACTGATGGTCATGGCGATGATTGGGCCGAAAAGTTCCCGAGCACCCTTAATAGCCGCATCGAAAGGCTTCATCCCTTCATGAAGATGCCGTTCGACATTTTCGACGACAACGATGGCGTCATCGACGACTAACCCGACCGCCAGGACAATCGCCAGCAGGGTGAGCAGGTTCAGGGTAAAGCCAAACAGCATCATCAAGAAGAAAGCGCCGACCAGCGACAATGGGATCGCGACGATCGGGATCAATACGGATCGGAAAGATCCCATGAAAAGGAAAATCACGACGATAACGATGAAGATTGTCTCCGTCAGCGTCTTGATCACGTCATCGATGGCATTCTGAATGTAGAGCGTCGAATCGTAAGGAATCGCCATTTTCATTCCGGTCGGGAGCTCACGCTCCATGTCCGGCAGGGCGTGGCGTACGCGCTTGATGACATCCAACGTGTTGGCCGTCGGCAAACAGAAAATTCCCATGAAAGTCGCTGTGCTCCCGGAAAAGCGCACATCCGAGTTATAGTCCTCCGCACCCAATTCGATATCTGCGACGTCCCGGAGGCGGATGATCGCCCCGTTTTGTTGTTTAATGACCAGTTGCTTGAATTCTCCAGCGGTCTGCAGGTTCGTGTTGGTCACCAGGTTGATGGCTACCATAGAACCCTTGGTCTGGCCCACGCCGGCAAGGTAGTTATTATTTTGCAGGGCGTTTTGGATATCCGTGGGCGACACGTTCAACGCCGTCATCCGGTCAGAGTTCAACCAGATCCGCATGGCAAACGTCCGGGCGCCGAGAATCTGGGCGCTCTGTACTCCGCTGATGGCCGACAATTTCGGCTGCACTACCCGAGTCAGATAGTCCGTGATCTGATTCCGGCCCAGGTCATTGGAGAAGAAACTGAGATACATCGACGCAAACTGGTTGTCCGTCGAAGTAATCTGCAGCACCGGCAACTGCGAAGCAGGCGGCAGCTGGTTGCGAACCTGTTCCACTTTGGTTTGGATCTGTGCCAAGGCGGCATTTGGATCGTAATTCAACTTCAGGTGAACACTAATCGTGCTCGTGCCCGGCGTACTGGCAGATTCCATGTAATCGATCCCGTCCGCGCTGGCGATCGACTGCTCTAAAGGCGTAGTGAGAAAACCTCGAACCAGGTCCGAGTCCGCGCCGTAGTAGACTGTCGTGACCGTGATCACCGACAGATCACTGCGCGGATATTGCCGTACGTTGATGCTGCGGATCGCCTGGTAACCGGCGATGAAAATTATAAGATTAACGACCGTCGCCACGACCGGCCGTTTAATGAATAGATCTGTAAAACTCATCTCTTCCTCCCGGCCGTTAACTGTCTGAAGGTTTCGGCGCCAGATCGCTGCCCGGTTTGATCTGGTTATTAACGCTCACGTGCGCCCCGCTTTTCAGCCGAAACACGCCTGAAGTGACGACTTCGTCGCCAGGCTTCAGTCCGGAAACGACCGAAATCATGTCGCCGCGTGACGAGCCAGTCTTAATGAACTGCTCTTTCACTCCCTTGTACTCTTTCCCCTGCGGGTCTTTCATTTCGGAGACAATAAAAATTGAATCGCCATACGGCGCATAGTGGATCGCGGTAGCAGGGATCGCTACCACGTTTTGCTTTTCGCTCATGATGACACTCACCTTGGCGAACATCCCGGGCCGCAGCCGAAAGTCCGAATTCTGAAACGTCGCCTGGACCTGGATGTTGCGCGTTGCTTGATCGACCAGTGAATTGATGGCGGTGATCTTTCCGTCGAAAGACTGACCTTCATACGCGTCAACGCGCAGGGCCACCGGTTGGCCCACAGCGAGTTTGCTCAGGTCTTGCTGTGGCAAAGAGAAATTGACGTAGATCGGATCGAACGCCTGCAGCGTAACCACCATATCCCCTTCCTTTAAATATTGCCCGAGATTCACTTGGCGAATCCCGGTGACTCCGTCGAAAGGCGCTCGCAACGTCTTCCTGGCAATCAATGCTTTGTATTGATCGACCGAAGCCTGGGCCTGCCGGGAACTCGCCTCGGCGTTGTCATAGTCGGATTGGGAAATCGCGTGTTTCTCCAAAAGATCCTTGTCCCGCTTCAAAGTCACTGAAGCGAAATCCCGCTGTGCTTCCGCCTGGTGGAGCTGGGCTTCCTCCTGGGTAGTGTCCAGGTGCACCAGCAAATCGCCGGCCCGGACCTTATTTCCGGATTCGAATGCGATCTGGCGCACGATGCCCGCCAAGTCCGTGCTGATCGTCACGCCATTCACGGCCGTCGCCGTGCCAACGCTTTCGAGAGTCGGCTGCCATTCGGACTGTTTCGCGACATCCGTCGTGACGGCGGTCGGCGGAGGCTCAAACGCCCCGGATTTGGATAACTTAATGAAACCTTGGATCTGAGTGAATTTCACAAACCCGAAGCCAAAAACAACGGCCAGGAACAGGCCTAAGAGAACAACAAAGAAGACCAGATATTTCCAGAAGGGCTTTTTCTTCATACACAATGAGTCAGTCGATGCGCTCCGCATCTCGCCGGTTTACGGCGAGTAGGCGGGTCCGAATCTTTTCCAACAGCATGACCAATTGCTGACGCTCTTTCTCGTTGAGCGGCTCCACGATACTCGATAACCAGCGACAGTAGCCGGGCACGATTTTGTCGAGGAATTCTTGTCCTGCGGCGGTCAGATGGACTCTGATCAGACGGCGGTCCTCCGGGTCGGGGCGCCGTTCGATCAACCCATCTTTTTCCAATCCATCCAATAACCCCGAAATAGTGGCCCGGGTGACCCCGGTTTTGTCCGCCAAGCCGGCTGGAGTTGCTTCACCATCGGAGTATTTCAGGAGCATCATCAGCAAATTAAAACGTCCGTGCCGGGTCCCGTACGAACTCAGAACCTGTTCGTCAAGGGCCAGCAATTCATCTCCCGTGCGCAAGAGCTGCAGGTAGGTGTAGCACGCTGAAGCGTCCAGGCCCGGGAACCGCTTTGCCTCTTCGAGGAAGACTTCGTATTTAGGCAACCCGTTAAGGAGTGTGAGCGAGCCGGGCATAAGGTTAATGCCCCTAATAATTAGGCTCCTAACGATTGTCAAGGAGAATCGTATCTATTAGTGGCCCGCCGCAGAGCAAAAGAGGCCCAACCTGCGATCGTCTCCGTGTTGGCCCTACGCTCCTTCTAGGTTCTCTGGAGATGGATGGTGAGGAGGGCAATGTCGGCCGGCGTAATGCCGCTGATCCTGCCCGCCTGTCCAAGGGTGGCCGGTCGGACTTTGCTGAATTTTTGGCGGGCTTCAAAGCGAAGGCCTCGCACGGTCTCGTAGTCAAGCCGATCGGGAATGCCCTTCGATTCCAGGCGTTCGGCCCGAGCAATCGAATCTTCCTGGCGCTTGATGTACCCTTCGTACTTGAGATCGGTTTCAACCTGTTCCCAGACATCCGCGGAAAAGGCGTCGAGGAGTTCCTTCGGTAAACCTCGATAATGAAAATCCGGGCGTCGTAAGAGTTGGTCGACACGCACCTGATCCATCCGATTCTTTGCTGCCCGCTCCTTAGCCTGGGAGATGGCCTCGATTTTTCGAGCCGCGGCGGACCATTGGGACTCCGGAACGAGGCCGTATTCCCAGGCTTTCGGGGTCAGCCGAAGGTCTGCATTATCCTGGCGAAGCAGGAGGCGGTATTCCGCTCGGCTGGTGAACATCCGGTAAGGCTCCTGGGTGCCGCGGGTGACCAGGTCGTCGATCAGGACACCAATGTACGCTTCAGAGCGCCCGAGAAAAAAAGCCGGTTTCCCCAAGATCTTGAGTCCGGCGTTCACTCCGGCCACAAGTCCTTGGGCTGCTGCCTCTTCGTAGCCGGAAGTTCCATTGATCTGGCCGGCAAAAAAAAGACCGCTCACCTGTTTCGTCTCGAGCGTGGGGCGAAGTTGCGTGGGCGGACAATAATCATACTCCACTGCGTACCCTGGGCGGATGATCTCTGCGTTTTCGAGTCCCGGGATCGAGCGGACGAACTGGTATTGGACTTCGAAGGGCAAGCTGGTCGAGAGCCCGTTGACATAATATTCCCGGGTATGTCGGCCTTCGGGCTCCAGGAAAAGCTGGTGGTGCTCTTTCTCGGCAAATTTGACCACTTTGTCTTCGATGGACGGACAGTACCGGGGTCCGACCCCTTCGATCCGGCCGGTGTACATCGGTGATTGGTCGAGATTCGCGCGGATGATTTCGTGAGTCCGGGGGGTGGTGTGGGTGATCCAGCATGGGATTTGTTCCACGTGGAACAAATTATCGTTGAATGCATTCAGGGTGAACAGATCATCCGGTCCTTTGACCACCGCTTCGGAGCGAAAGGAGAACCGAGGAGGGGGTTCGTCCCCAACCTGCCGCTCACAGCGAGCCAAATCGATCGAACGCGCGTTGATCCGGCAGGGCGTCCCGGTCTTGAACCGCCCGATTTCAAATCCGAGCTCCTGCAGACTCTGGCTCAACGTTGAAACCGCGTCCCCCATCCTCCCGCCGGTCTGATTCCTCAGTCCGACATGCAGCAGACCGCGCATAAAGGTTCCCGTGGTAATGATCACCGCCTCGGCCATCACTGCCAGCCCGAGTGTTGTTTCGATCCCTTGCACCACCCCTCCCTCGCTCAGAATCCGGAGAACGTTGCCCTGGAGCAGGTCGAGATTTCCTTCGCCCTCCAGCAAGGCCTTCATCCGGAATTGGTAGGCTTTTTTGTCACATTGTGCCCGGGGGGCTCGCACACTCGGACCTTTGTTACTATTGAGCATCCGAAACTGGATCCCGGTGGCATCGGTATTCGCGCCCATCACGCCGCCCAAGGCATCGATTTCCCGCACCATATGACCTTTAGCCAGGCCACCGACCGCCGGGTTGCAGGACATCTGTCCAATGGTATCCAGATTCTGGGTCAGCATCATTGTGGTGCACCCGAGTCGCGCCGCGGCCATCGCCGCCTCGATCCCGGCGTGCCCACCGCCGACGACGAGAACCTGGTAGCGTTTTGGGTAGACAAACATCGGGGAATGTTTCCCCACTCTGATGGGAAAATCAATCTCCCGGATGATAGGCGCGTTTTGCATCGCTGGAGGTCTCCGACCCAGCGATGCTGCGTTGGCAAAGGCTTTCTATCGACAGCGAAACGATTGTTCCACGTGGAACAATCCCCTGCCCTACCCGCTGAACCGGCACCAGGTCAAAGAATGCCCGGCATCCTCTTTCCCGGCGCCCCAAGGAAAGCGTGAGGCATTCCCTAAGACCCTTGACCGAGCCCGGACCCCTGTTGAATTTTGTCTCACCCCTGGTCTTTTGTCCTAGACCATTTCCCGCGACGCCTGGCGGTTTCGCGTGACATTTCATCTCCTTTCCTCCACATTCTCTGAACTGCGCACCGCCATGGCAAAATCCCTCGAAGTTTCACCGATGAAGTCCCTCGCCGAGGAACTCGACTTCGTACGTAAATCATTTCGCGAATCGATCGACGTCTACTCCACCCGGATCGAAACCCAATTGACCCTCATCAGGGATGCCGTCCTCCTCCAGACCAAAAGTTCCAAATTGCCCCCCGCCCACATCCGCGACCTCCGCGATATGATCACCCTTTGTCGCACCCTGGATCTCAAACCGGAGAAAGGGCGCCGGAAAGATCTGAAAAAGATCGACACCCTGGTGGAAGAGCTCCAGTTGATGGTCCAGAATTGGCAGTAACCGCTTTCGAAACTCTCTAGCCCAGCGCCTCCCGCCTTCACCGGGGCCACGGGTTCAACCGGCACAACAAACCGCTCACCCCCCAACCACCCACCGTAACCAACGGGGCCGCGGTGATCCTCTGCATCTCCCAACACAGATATTTTGTGTTCTTATTGCTTATTTGCAACCTCGCCATTGATTTTTCAATTCGCATTGATTTCGTTCAACCGTTACCGGACTATTTCGCGGTCATGCTTGCTGCTCTGATCCTGATCATCGCCGTCACCCTCTACCGGGTCTGCTACGCCCTAGCCGGCTCGCCCGGAGCCTGGGCCAATTTTTCTCCTCTGGCCGCGATCCTTCTATGCAGTGCCGCGTATCTGCCGCGTAAATACATTCTTCTTGCGAGCCTGGGGCCGCTCCTGGTTGCGGACCTCCTGCTCAACGCACATTATCACGAGCCGTTGATCGACGCCGGGATGCTCTCCCGGTATTTTTGTTTCGGGCTGATCCTGCTGCTCGGATACGCCGTCCGTAAGCAACAACAATATAAAGTGTTGTTCCTTTTCGGTTCGACGATCGCCGGTTCCTGCCTGTTTTATCTCGTGACTAACACCACCACCTGGATCTCCTCGGCTGACTACGCAAAAACGCTACCCGGCTGGTGGCAGGCTCTGACAATCGGCGAACCAGGCTTTCCGCCGACGCTGCTCTTCTTTCGGAATACGATGGTCAGCGACCTTTTCTTCACCGCGCTTTTCGTGTTTACCCAAGCGATCTTTTACAAATCTCGCTCTCGGATCGTCGAGGCGGCGCCTCCCGGAGCCCGCAACCAAACCTAGCACGGACAATCAATCACTATGGAAACTCTGGTCGATCCCGCAGACGCCGCCATCAACAGCCGGTTAACGAAGGAAGATAAGATTCGTTTCCTGCGCGAGATGTTCAGGATCAGGCGGTTCGAGCAGACCTCTCTCAAATATTACAACCTGGGAAAAATGGGTGGCTTTCTCCATCTTTACTCGGGCCAGGAGGCTGTCGCTGTCGGCACGATCTCGCTTTTGGGGAACAATGACCACGTCATCACCGCCTACCGCGACCACGGACACGCCTTGGCCGTTGGCATGGACATGAAAGCCTGTATGGCGGAGCTCTTCGGCAAGGCCACAGGGTGCTCCAAAGGCAAGGGGGGCTCGATGCATTTCTTCGCCCCGGACAAGAATTACTGGGGTGGTCATGGGATCGTCGGCGGCCAGACGCCGCTCGGCCTGGGCCTCGCCTTCGGGCTCAAGTACAAAGGGCTCCGCGGATGCTGCCTCTGTTATCTCGGGGATGGCGCAATCAACCAGGGCACCTTTCATGAATCACTCAACCTGGCAGCCTTGTTCAAGCTCCCAGTAATCTACGTCATCGAAAACAACGGATACTCGATGGGCACGAGCCAACAGCGTTCCTCTTCGTTCCAGGAAACCCTGGCTAAGCGGGCCGAAGGCTACAATATGGCCTGGGATGTCTTCGAAGGGGAAGACATCTACGAAGTTCGCGCCAAAACTCAGATCGCGATCGACCGTGCCCACAACGACTCGGAACCGACACTCCTCGAAATTCAAACCTACCGGTACTACGGGCATTCCGTGGCCGACGCCAACGCCAAGAAATACCGGACACCGGAAGAAATCGAACTCTATAAGGCGAACCACGATCCTCTTCGCATTTGGAGCCGGCGTCTTCTGGAGGAAGGGATTCTGACCGAAGCTGAGATCGAGGACATCGATGTGCAAGCGAAAGAGGAGACCAACGAAGCGGTTAAATTTGCCGAAGAAAGCCCTTTCTCACCGGAGAGCGAAATACTCACCGACGTTTATTGGGAGGTAGACCACCAGACGGACGCCTCCGAACACGGTCGCTATTTCTTTAACTCCTGACCCATTGAACCGAAATCTATGCCTTTAATCACTTACCGCGAGGCGTTGAAGAACGCTTTTGCCGAAGAAATTGAGCGCGACGAGAACGTCTTCATTCTCGGAGAAGAGGTCGCCCAATACAACGGCGCCTACAAGGTCACCGAAGGCTTATGGAAGAAATTTGGCGATAAGCGCCTGGTTGATACACCTATCAGCGAAGCCGGATTTATCGGTATGGGCATCGGCGCCGCAATGCTGGGCCTTCGGCCCGTGATTGAACTGATGTTCTGGAGTTTCGCGTACGTCGCCTTCGACCAGATTATTAATAACGCCGGCTGCGTTCGTTACATGTCGGGCGGTCTGGTCCACGTGCCGATCGTCATTCGAGGGCCAGCCAACGGCGGGACGAATGTGGGTGCTACCCATTCTCACACTCCAGAGAATCTTCTAGCCACGACTCCCGGACTCAAGGTGATCGTCCCGGCGACGGCTTACGACGCCAAGGGTCTGATGAAGACTGCTATTCGCGACAACGATCCCGTCATGTTCATGGAGAACACGTTGTTGTACGGGGAAAGGTGGGAAGTCCCGGAGGAAGAGTATCTCATCCCGCTAGGTGTCGCTGACATTAAACGGGAGGGGACTGATATCACACTGATTGCCCACGGCCGGGCGGTTATCACCTGCCTCAAAGCGGCCGAGATTCTCGCGGCTGAGCACGAAATACACGCGGAAGTGCTGGATCTTCGCTCGATCCGGCCGCTGGACGAAGGAACGATTCTGGACTCCGTCCGGAAAACGCATCGCTCAATCGTCGTCGAAGAAAACAAGCCGTTCTGCGGGGTCGGCGCGCAAATTGCCGCGACTTTGCAAGAGAAAATCTTCGATGAACTGGACGCCCCGGTCGGACGGGTAACAGCGGTCGATGCCCCAGCCATCTACAGTCCGCCGCTTGAGAAAAAACAGCTGCCGGATCCGGGTCGGGTGATCGCGAAAGTCCTCGAGATCTGCTAACCTGCTGCTTCTATGCCTATCGCCATTGAAATGCCGAAACTCAGTGACACCATGACTGAAGGAACGCTCGTCAGGTGGATCAAAAAGGTAGGGGACAACGTCGCTGTCGGTGATGTCCTTGCCGAGGTAGAAACCGACAAAGCCACCATGGAGATGGAGGCATTCGATGAAGGCATCTTAACCGAGATTTACGTCCAGGATGGGAACAAGGTGGAAGTCGGTCAGAAATTGGCCATCCTGCTCGGCAAAGGGGAGAAGATCGATTCGGGAGCATCGCAGCCCGTTCAAGAGAACAAAGCGTCGCCCGAGAAGAAAGGAGAGCAACCCGTAGCCGCGGCATCGAAAGAGCCGATCGCATCGCAAGCACCTGGTACGGCAAAAGGAGAGAAAAACTCTGAGCCGACGCCTGTGTCACCAGCCTCAAGCGGACGCGTAAAGGCTTCGCCGTTAGCCAAAAAGGTTGCGGCCGAATTGGGCGTTGATCTAGGTACTCTTCAGGGGAGTGGGCCAGGGGGACGAATCGTTCAGGAAGATGTCGTCGCCTCCGGCAAATCGACGACCTCGGCCCCACCTCCGCCGCCTAAGCCAGAAGCCGTCCGGCAACCGGCCGCGCCAAAAGCGCTATCCGTCATGCCGGCCCTGGAGGACAAGAAGCTACCATTGTCCGGGATGCGGAAAACAATTGCCGCGCGGTTACTGGAGAGCAAAACCACGATCCCGCACTTTTATCTTCAAGCTGAGATCGACGCAGAACCACTGACCCATCTCCGTCAGTCGATTAACGCTGCCGCGGAAACTGCCGGCCTTGGCAAACTCACGGTAAACGATTTCATTCTCAAGGCTACCGCCGTGGCGGCTGCCAGGGTCCCCCTGGCCAATGCGGCATTTGGCGGCGATTCAATCATCCAGTTTGCGAACGTTCAACTAGCCTGTGCCGTCGCGGTGGAAGAAGGACTGGTTACTCCGGTCATCCGTGAAGCACAGAATAAGTCGATCTCCCAAATCAGCGCGGCTATTAAGGATCTGGCGGCGCGCGCCCGGTCCAAGAAACTCAAACCCGAAGAATACCAGGGCGGCACCATCACTGTTTCGAATCTCGGCGCTTACGGGGTGGAACAGTTTTATGCCATCATCAATCCGCCGCAAGCCGTGATCGTCTCGGTCGGTACCATCGTCAAGAAACCCGTGATTAACGCCACCGGACAGATCGTTCCCGGCCAAAGGATCATTCTGGGCGTAAGCTGCGATCACCGGGTGGTGGACGGTGCGGTGGGAGCGCAGTTTCTCGGCGAGTTGAAGAAATTCCTGGAGAACCCAACACTGCTGCTACTATGAAATACGACTTGGTTGTCATCGGTGGCGGCCCCGCCGGTTATGTCGGAGCCATTCGCGCGGCGCAACTTGGGAAGAAGGTGGCCTGCGTCGAAAAGGAGAGGGCAGGGGGCACCTGTCTCAATTGGGGATGCATCCCCACGAAATCGCTTCTCCGGAACGCAGAGCTCTACCATATCCTGCAAAAGCGGGCGAGCGACTTCGGATTCAAGTTTGAAAATCTCTCCTTCGATTGGGGCAAGATCATTTCGCGCAGCCGCAGTGTCGCCGACAAGTTGGCAGGGGGAGTCGAATTTCTGTTCAAAAAGAACAAAATCGATTACCTGCGCGGCGAGGCATCGATCACCGGCCCTGGCAAAATTGTTTACAAGACCAAGGAGAACCGTGAGGAGACTATTGAGTCCGAGAATATCCTGATTGCCACCGGCGCGGTCTCCCGTGATTTGCCGGGACTCGTTCCCAATGGCAAGACGGTCCTGAACAGTCATGACGCCATGATCCTGGATCCGCAACCGAAGCGCCTGATCGTGATCGGGGCAGGGGCGATCGGTGTTGAATTTGCCTATTTCTTCAATGCGTTCGGCACGGAAGTCACCCTCGTTGAAATGTTACCCAACGTGCTCCCGGTGGAAGACACCGAGATCAGTGTCACCCTTGAAAAATCGCTTGCTAAGCAGGGAATCAAAGTTTTTACCAACACAAAACTGGTCAAAGCGGATGTCAGCAATCAAGGCGTAAGCGTTGTCATCGAAGGTAAGAAACAGGAAACCCTCGAAGGGGATTGCATGCTGGTCGCCGTCGGGGTAGCGCCTTTGCTGCCGAAGGGAGCGCCTCTCAAGCTCGACAAGAAAGGCTTCATTGAAGTCAACGACCGTTACGCAACGAGTGTCCCTGGGGTTTACGCGGCGGGCGATGTGATTGGGCCACCCTGGTTAGCTCACGTGGCGAGCTGGGAAGCTATCCAGGCTGTGGAGGGCATGTTTACCTCCCATAAACCAAAGCGGGTACGCACCTTCCCTGGCTGCACCTATTGTCAACCACAGGTTGCCAGCGTCGGTCTGACGGAAAGGGCTGCCAAAGAACAAGGATTGAAATTCAAAGTGGGTAAGTTTCCGTTCTCAGCCAACGGGAAAGCGCTCGCCATTGGGGAGCCCGAGGGTTTCGTCAAACTGATTGTCGCTGAGCCACATGGTGAAATCCTCGGCGCCCATATCATCGGGGCAGAAGCGACCGAACTAATTGCTGAGCTTGGTCTGGCCATCACGCTCGAAGCAACCTTTGAAGAGATTGAAGCAACGATTCATGCGCATCCGACGCTGAGCGAGGCCGTCCACGAAGCCACGGGCGCGGCCTTCGGCCTGGCTATTCATTTTTAGGTCGAAGGATCTTAGGTAGGACGAGGCTCTGTCCGAGCCGGGTGACCCGGTGCCGCACGCAGTCCTTGGGAGTTGTTCACAACTCTGAGATGATTTTCTTTTTAGTGAACCAAAATTCTTCTTCTTATTAAGTGTGTGTACTATCGATCTTTTGTTTGTTAAAGCGTTTGAGCTCAGCAACTTACCTGTGCTTTTGTCTGGTGAATAACTTCTGAACACCGGCCCGAGAAAGAAGAACAAAACCACGGCCCAGGAAGTTGTTCACGATCGTCCAAAGTTATTCACGCGCAGAGCGTACCGGGATTCACAATCTGACGATACCGATCAACCGAGGTCGAGGAGCGATCCGAAATCAGGGTCGTACAATCGCTTGTAGGTTCGGATGGCGAAACCGTCCGTCATGCCGGCAATGTAGTCGCAGAGTACACGGGCTTGGGAACGGCGATCCTGTTTCAGGCGGATAATCCGATCAAAGCTTTCCGGCATCAGACGTAATCCATTGCCGTTCAGGTAACTGTCGGAGAAGGCCTCGAAGATGCCCTCCAGAATTACTCTGCCTTTACGCTCCAGTTGGTGCAGTTGTGAATGGTCGAAGACGAGTTCCTGAGAAAGGCGTTTGTAAAAGTCCGCTTCAGCACGGACTGCTGGATCGACAAACAGGCTGAAGCGATACCGGTTCGTGGTCGCCGAGACTGGAGTGGATCGCTCGATCAGCGAACAACATCGAATGAAAGAACCGATCTTTTTGCCGAAACGGGCTTCTACCTTCCCGTCGCGAATCACCGAGAGTATCTTTTCCGCGTGCCGCGACAGATCGCCCTCCAGGTTTTGGTGTTCCATCCAACGTTTCACCCTTTCGAATCGAAGGAAACCGGCGTTCATGCTGTCGACCAGATCATTGAGGCAATAGGCCGTGTCATCGGCCCAGTCCATGATCTCGCACTCCAGACTCCTGAAATGATTTAGATCGCTGATTTGGGCGGAATCAGTGTCACCGAGAACGAACGCCCGCAGGTATTCCTGCTCATCATAGATAAAATGGTTAGTTGCCTCTGCATCCTCCCGGAAGAGTCTTTTGTATTTCAGGATCCCGTCAATGAAAGCTCTCGAGGGATTCATCCCGCGTCGCGAATCGGAGCCTGAATAAATCGTCTCCGCGACGATCTGAAGACTTTGTGCGTTGCCTTCAAACCCGCCGAACTGTTTCATTAGTTGGTGCAAGGTGCGCTCCCCGGCGTGACCAAATGGGGAGTGGCCGAGATCGTGGGTCAGGCAGATACCTTCCACCAGATCGGGATCGATAAAGAAATCTTCCTTGAGAAAAGGGGAGGTTTGTTTGAGAAAGGAGGAGATGGAACGGCCGATCTGGGCCACTTCCAACGAATGGGTGAGTCTTGTGCGGTAGAAATCGAATTCACCCGAGAGAAAAACCTGGGTCTTCGCCTGCAGCCGGCGAAAAGCAGAGCTGTAAATGATGCGGTCTCTGTCTGTCTGGAAAGCCGTCCGATACTCGTCCGGTTCCCGTTCATAGAGGCTTTCCAAGTCAAATTTGTTATAGAAGTTATTTTCTGGCAGGCGCCTCACCACGCACTACTCTAATCACAGTAAACGAAAGAACCATTAGCATTTGCGCAACTAAGAGCCCGCAGCGGGGTCAGGGCTAGGAGTGGAACTCGGGGGAGTCGGGGAAGCGCTGGGTGATGCTTCCGGGGTCGGTGAGGGCGAGGGCTGCGAGGATGGGGAGGCAACTGGAGTGGGTAAAGCCGCAGATGGAAGCTCCGGGATTGGAGCTGCAACTGGAGAAGGTGAAGGCGTAGCCTTGGAAAGAATTTCGTCACGTCGTTTCAAAATCTGTTCGAGGTTCCAGTCCGGGACGAGAAAAACCCATTTCTCAAACTGCTGTTCGTTCTCGAGTCGTTGCTTCAGGGTTTTAGTCTTTTGATCGAATTCTTCGTCTTGCTTCTTCTTGGTATCGGCACTTTCGTTCGGCTTCGGAGTTCGTGCGGAGGGCAGATCAGCGCTGACGCTCAGTCGCAGGTAACGCGCTTTATCCGGACCTTGTTTGCCGACAAGGAAATCGTACGTAAAACCGTCAAAGGTTTTGACCGTGATTTTAAATGGATCACTTAAGCCGGTCTCGTCCGGTGAAACGGACTGGGGGCGAACATCTACAATGGTGGGCGCGAAGGTAGCGAAGCTTCCCGCGAACGCTTTGTCCAAGTTTTCCCCGGACTGCGGATCCTCTAGTTGCCAATCGGCTTTTTCGTCCTTGCGGATGAGTTTCCATCCGGGGTTGTTGGACCAGGCCGCCTGATCGATTTCCTTGATTTCTCCCGGAGCAATGAACGTTTTGTCCAGCCATGACCCCACGGTGACCGGATCGACGCTTAAAAATGATTCGGAAACCAGATAGACGCGGTCTTTGCGGGCCGGGTTGTAGACAAATCTGCCCGCAGCCGCTGAACCGGTGGCCGCATTGGTCTGATCCACGGCTTTGCCAATGATCAGCGAGGCGATCGCCTTATCTCCCAGGAGATTGATTTCGATACCGGAATCGGCGCCTTTGCCCGTCTCGATGAGTTTAAGGCGACCAAGCTGCGACGGGCCAACCTGCGTTTCTTGTCCGGCTTCCAGCCCCCATAACGTCTTGATGAGATCACGGATTTTCGTAAAATCAGCCGGGTAATCCGCTCTTTCGGCGACGCTCCATTGGTCTCCCTTCTTTTCGAGGGTCACGCTAGCGGGCGCAGATCGAATCTGGATTTTCGTGATATCGTTGACGGCCAGGTTTTGGAAAATCGTGCGATCCGTTTTCGAATCGTTCCATCCAGCATATTTTGTGATCTGGAAATAGAGGGCGAGCAGACCAACAATAATCGCCACCGCCAGTAGTAACAGCAGATGGTTCTTCTTCATCGCGCAGCGCGTCTACGGCGTTTCACTACGGCCAGTGCCAAACCGACGAGGGTGACGATCACCGGCATGGCTGCTATATCCACCCATTTTACGGTGCTCTGAAGTGAGTCGATCTCCTGACGAAGATTTTTGCGGACCTGCTTCAGTTCCTTATTCACCGTGGCCTCATTCTCTTGAAACTTCTTAATCTCGGCCTGTTGCTCGGGAGAAAGGAGCAATTTTTGATCGGACTGTTTGTTGGATTGCAGGGCCGCCAAATTCTGGCGCGCCTGGTTCAAATTGTCCTCCAGTTCGTCGATCTTGCCCTGGTATTTTTGCTGGGCAGCCGCCTCCATTTTGTTGACGACCACAAACGGCCGATTCCCAGACGCTCTGCTCCGGATGCCGATCAAATCGGAATCTCCGGCCAATTGTTCCACGCTGCTTTGGATAAAGTTCAGATTGCCGTTAGACGGCACAAAAACCGTCTGGGCCAACACCTGTTGCGCCCGTCCAGCGATGGCGTCGTAGGCAAAATCGGAATCGCCCACCAGGATGACGACGCCTTCGGATTTGCCTGCTTTCAGAGGCGCCTCTTTCGCTGCCGGTGGAGCCGAGGCAGCTGCTTGAGGCGTCGGAGTGGGAGTGGGTTCTGCAGAGGGTTTGCTCTCTGGCTTACCGTCCGGAAAGGCGGTTTTGAATTTGCCGCTCAATCGGATCGCGATCGGGTAAGCCTCATTCGCCCTCTTCAACTCTTTGCGTATGGCGTCGGGTCCCGCTTGCATCAGCGACACGTCGATCAGCCCAGCCTGCGTTGAGGATTTGACCAGGACGTCCTCCTTGAGACCTTCCGCCGGTTTTCCGGTCAAGGCTCCGGCAAACGGCATCAACAGATCGCTGACCGCGGCGCCGAGCGCGTCCTGCTTATTGATTGCTTCACTGGTCAGGGAGAGGATTGTTGGATCCGATTGGACATCATTCTCGCGTTGGATCTGGGTGGCAAAAGTCGGATCCGCGATCAGCTTCTTCTCGGAAAAATCGATTCCCCAAGCCGGCAGTAGCTTGCTCAGGGTTGAATCGTAGCCGGCACCGCCTCCGTATTGACCGACTGTCTGGGCTTCCACAAAAGAGTAGGGATCGACCAGGGCCACCATTTTTCCCCCGCGAAACAGGAACTGATCGATCGCGAATTGGGCGGCATCGGCGATCCCTTGTGGATGGATCACCACGAGCACCGTGACATCATCATCGATTTTATCGGTGGTCAGCGGAATATCGCGCACGACATAGTTTTCCTTGAGTTCATTCAGGAAAATCCAGGGCGGGCTCGGTCGTTGACGTTGTTGCATCATCATCGGGCTGGACTCACGCCCGGTAACGGGCAGCGAGCTCATCACGCCGATCACCGCTTTCTTCGGGTTGGCCACGCTCGAAATCGCCCGGGATAAATCGTATTCGAGCAGATTTCCACGGTCTGGACTGAGATACGGAATGGTCGTTTTCGCGTCAAGACAGCTGACCGCGATCCCGAGGTAAACCTTATCGTTTAAGTCGACCGCCTGACCTTCGACGCCATCGAGGTTTGCCGAATCTTCCGCGTCAGAATCCGGTTTAGGGTCCAGCTTGATGACTTTAACCTTGCCGTGGCTGTATTGCTGGTACTCGTCCAGAAGATCCTGTACCTCCTGCGCGTAGGTCCGGAGAGGGACCGGCATCGAAGCCGTATCCTTGCTGAAGTAGAAGCGGACCACGACGTCCGTATCGAGCTTGTTAAGGATCTTTTTAGTGCCGTCTGAAAGCGTGTAGAGCTTGTTCTCGGTTAAGTCGGACCGGAATTTTATGAAGCCGCCCAACAAGTTGATGGCGACGATGATGATCAGAACGGCGATTACGCCGACGACCGAATAGATTAAACTATCTAACTTTCCCTTCATACGGCTAGGCTCGGCGCGCGCGGAGAATCACGCTGGTGGTGAAAAGAAAGAACACGATCATGGATAAAAAGAAGAGCAGATCGCGGCTATCGATGACGCCGCGTTGGAAGCCTTCATAGTGGGTCATCACTCCGACCCCGGAAAGCGTATCGACCAACCAGGCGGGCGCCCAGTTGACCACCGTATCGGTGACTGGCGGCCAACTGCAAAGGATGAGGAACAAACAGATGACGACGGACAGAATGAAGCTCACGACCTGGTTGCGCGTCACCGAGGAGGTCAGGCAGGTGATGGCCAGGAAGGCACCCGCCATCAGAAAACTCCCGCCATACCCGGCTAAAATCCGGCCAAGGTCCGGGTGGCCAAGGTATTCGACCGTCACTACCATCGGAAAGGTCAAGGCCAGCGCAATCAAGAGGAACAACCAACTGGCCAAGAATTTACCGAGAATCGCCTGCCAGATGGTGACCGGCATGGTGAACAACAGTTCCATCGTTCCAAGTCTTAGCTCCTCGGACCAGAGCCGCATCCCGACGGCCGGCACC
>Ga0206947_1043_pt1 | contig 43830 bp, 35 predicted proteins | sample Alteio_BWOrgHeat_3_FD_153239 | JGI IMG/M metagenome (GOLD analysis project Ga0206947, IMG submission 153239) | Enriched cells from forest soil in Barre Woods Harvard Forest LTER site, Petersham, Massachusetts, United States -... | ecosystem: Environmental > Terrestrial > Soil > Temperate forest > O...
GATTGCTATCGAAACCCGTAGATGCTAGAGGGAAATTGGGTGGCATTGTGGTAGTTCATGAAAACCGCGGACTGAATCCATACATTGAAGATGTAGCCCGGCGTGCCGCACTTGCAGGATTTATCACGCTTGCGCCCGATGCCCTCACACCCCTTGGCGGCTACCCGGGCAATGATGACGCCGGGCGCGATATGCAAAGTAAACGCGACAAAGGCGAAATGGAACAGGATTTTATAGATGCATTTTATTATCTTAAAAATAACGCCGACTGTAATGGCAAGGTAGGTGTGGTAGGTTTTTGTTATGGTGGCGGAATTGCTAATATGATGGCCGTGCGCGTACCCGAACTGGCTGCGGCCGTACCTTTTTACGGCGCACAGCCCGCTGCGGAAGATGTGCCTAAAATAAATGCGCCGCTAATGCTGCACTATGCCTCGTTGGATACCCGTATTACGGGTGGCTGGCCCGCTTACGAAGCTGCTTTAAAAGCAAATGGCAAAAAATACCAGGCTTTTATTTACGAAGGAGTAAACCATGGTTTCCATAATGATACAACACCTCGGTATGATAAGGCTGCGGCAGAACTGGCGTGGAAAAGGACGGTTGATTTTTTTGGAGAGAATTTGAAATGACGACCCGCGACATATATTTAAGTATCAAAAAGCGTTAAATTGAAAAATTTGGCGCTTTTTGATTTGCAACACTATCCAAAATGTACGGCTGCTTGACTGAAAACCTCCCTGGGGGATGGGATAGAATTGTGAAACCTTTTCTGCCTACGCTTGTCTAAAAAAGATAGGTATCTGCCAACCCATCTTATAAATCATAAATTTATGCAACGGCTGCTTTTTATTATGGGGATTTTGTTTTCGTTCGTACCCGCTTATGGGTACGCAAGCGTTTTTTATTTCAGCACTTCCGATGGTGTTAAGCTATATGTGCATACTGCCGGTAAAGGTAATCCTTGTGTTTTTGTACATGGCGGGCCGGGCATCACCAGTTATATTTTTGAGGCTACTCCTGCTGCAAAATTAATTGAACAGAAAGTTCACATGATTTATTTTGATCAGCGTGGCTGCGGGCGTTCATCCTCTCCGGCGGATAGCAACTATAGTGTAACGAGGATGGAAAAGGACATGGATGAGCTTAGAGTGTTTTTGAAAATAAAAAAATGGTCGGTTATGGGACATTCCTTTGGTGGCATGCTGATGACCGCTTATGCTAAAGATTATCCGCAAAATGTTCGTTCACTTGTATATATCCATTGTACGCTGGATAGGGAGTCTGTTTTGAAAAGTCATATTTATTTTGGCACCAAACTGCTTGAAGCGGTTGGCGATACATTTAAGGTAAACAAGCAACTACCCGGTTTTAATCAAATGATAAAGGTACATGAAGAATTGGCCAAAAAAGGAGTTGAATATAAAATTATGTTCAATTCCCAGCGTCAAAAAAATATCGAAGACTCATTGCTCGATGCTGCAAGCCCTCATTTTAATTGGGACTTTCAGCACAGGGTTTGGAGATTGAAAGATTATGCTGTGGACTACGCAAAGTATACAAAGAATATCGCGTGCCCCGTACTTATCTTATCAGGAACAAAAGATTACGCAGTAGGACCGAACGCCTATAAACAATGGCGGTTTAAAAACAGCAGGGTTATTTTTTATAATGGGGCACATACGTCGTACCAGGAAAATCCAAAATGGTTTGCTAATGTGATCTTACCATTTCTTGAAAAATAGGTGGCGGTAGCTGGGGCATTGATATTTGACCGGACAGGGGGACAAAACTGGTTGACGGATCTCAATTTTGTTCCTCATAACCGCTGTATTAGGCGATTCGTCTATGTATTCCCACCAAACGACGATTATACGGGCCACAAAGCAGAACAGTTTTTACCTTTAGTTCATGATGAAACCTCAATCAATATGGCCTCGCCGTGAGTTCCTCGCTACACTTACAGTTGCCGGAGCGGGTAGTGCTGTGATGCTAAACCCAATGGCAGCCTGGGCTATAAGCGAACCAGACCCACGTGTGGCGGCTATTGTAGCCGGAACTATTGGCATAGACACGCACAATCATATCGATGTGCCATTGACCGCAGCCGATGTTCCTGGCCCAAATATCGACCTGAGCGGCGAGATGAAAAAGTCGGGCCTTTCGGCGATTTGTATGACTTTTGCGGTCGATTATCAAAAAATACAAAAACCCGGAGATGCGTACGAGCGGTTTATTAACGGGCTGGCTTCCATGGACCGGCAACTGGCCCTCAATGGAATGAAACGCTCTTTAAACCTGAAAGACCTTCGCGATGCTCATAAAAACCAACAGCCGACGACGGTGATTCAATCAGTGGAGGGCGGCCACTTTCTTGAAGGGCATTTGAATAGGCTGGGGGAGGCATATAATCGTGGCTTAAGGCACCTCGGATTGCTGCACGATAGCGATGCATCAGTACCGCTTGGCGATGTTTTCACCAACCCGGCACAATGGGGCGGTTTAACTGCTTTTGGGGCTGACGTGATCAGGGAATGTAATCGATTGGGCATATTAGTTGATCTCGCACATGCCAATGCCGAAACCGTGGCCGCTGCGCTTAAAGTGGCAACCAAACCTGTAATTATTTCTCATACAGGACTTGATACCCAATTGGGCCAGGATCAGAACATGGCCCGCATGATGCGGCCAAGGCTGATCAGCAAGGAGCAGGCCAAAATAGTAGCCGGCGCAGGCGGTATTATCGGCGTATGGACGCATCTGTCAGATTCGCCTTCGGAATATGCGCAAAATGTGCGGGCCATGGTGGACGTTGTCGGAACAGACCATGTTTGCATCGGTACGGACACCAAACTGACCCCATCATACCGCCCTGGCGGCTTCGGCCCTAAACCCGGTGGACCGGGACCTCAACCAGGTGGCAATCCCGGCGATCAACACGATCGGCCGCCGGGAGCCAGTCAAAATCAACGGCGCTTTGGCGAACGCACCAATGAAGCATGGGCCGACCAAAAAGCCGGATTTTATTATACGGTAGTCGATGCCATGTTAAAGCTTGGCTTTACCGCAGATGAAATTGGCAAAATAGGCGGCGGCAATTTTTGCCGGGTGTTTGATGCAGCTACGGCCGGCTAAACGGCGTGTTAAACTGCATTTTAATATACGTAGCGTTTTAACTCAATTTCCAGTCGGGCCGTTCAAAGTGGCAGGTGTATCCGTAAGGGTTTTTTTGCAGATAGTCCTGATGCTCGGCTTCGGCATTCCAAAAGTCAGTTGCTGGTACCACTTCAGTTACTATCTTGCCGGGCCAAATACCCGAGGCTTCCATTTCTGCTATCAACGTGTTCGCGGTCTGTTGCTGGGTTTCATCCAAATAAAAAATGGCCGAACGATAAGATGTCCCGATGTCGTTTCCCTGCCTGTTGCGGGTGGTTGGATCGTGTATCTGGAAAAAATATTCCAATAATTTACGATAGGATAATTGGGCCGGATCAAATACGATTTCGATACCTTCAGCGTGTGTACCATGGTTACGGTAGGTAGCATTGGGAACATTACCGCCAGTGTATCCCACTACAGTGGAAATAACACCCGGATAATGCCTGATTAACTCTTCTACTCCCCAAAAGCAACCGCCGGCCAGTATGGCTTTTTCTGTATTCATATCGCTGTGTTTTTAAGCAAAGTTAAGCCTTTTTTGGCAAAATAATGATGACGTATTATGCGCTGGACCAAGACACCGGCTCATGATTCTCGCCAGGCCGCGTAAATAGAAGCACTACGAACGAAAAAGAGGCTATCATAAGTCAAAAAATAAAAGTCGACACCAAATAATATTTCGTTCATTTTAAATCTTAGTGCCCTTTGTGAAAATCTTAGTGCTCTTCGTGTTAAAAATTAACCACAAAGGACACAAAGGGTTCACAAAGGACACTAAGGCAAATTTAATTTGGTTTCATTTTGAGGTTTGCCCCTTTTGATACAGCCTCTTTTCGATAAAAGTTAATCAGCAAAATTCATCCGGTATTAGGATTTCGTAGCTACCCCAATAATGGCAACAACTCCATCAAATTATTAATAATATGCTCCGGATTTGCCGACTTTAGTTGTTCATGGGTATGCGCGCCTGTGGTAATGCCAATGTTTAAGCCACAGCCGGCATTCCGGCCTTCTTCAATATCAATAATTGAATCGCCTACTTTTACAACGGCACCGGCATCGGTAATGTCAAAGTGTTTCATCGCAAAAAGGATCATATCGGGGCTCGGACGGCTTTTTTCTACATCGGTTGCGGTAACCATCAGCTCAAATTCGCGGCCTTTTTCCCAGTCCAATTTATCCACCAGCGACTGTGCTGTTTCTCGGTTATAGCCGGTATTAAGTACGGTGATAATTCCTCTTTCTTTTAAAGCTGCAAATAATTTAGTGGCATTATCCTGCTCAAAAATTTCGAGCGTTTTATAAGCATCTGTCAATTGTACAATAAAGTTGCTATAAATGGAAGTTACCAAAGCCTCATCTTCAATACCTGCATATACCTTTAGAACTTTTTTTATGGCCTGCGATTTTTCATTGCCTGCACCCTGTTCCAGCACCTGGTCGAGCGTAAAACTAAACCCTGCTTCGTTTATACATTTTTGAAGTGTTTTGTAAACCACGTTGTTCTCGTTAACCACGGTGCCGGCCATATCGAAAACAACCATTTTAATATTACTCATTTTTATGTTTGATTATTTAATTGTGATTAAGTCCATTCGCCTATTTTAACACCCACCCTAACCGGCTTACTTTCGCTTGCAAATTTAAAAGCAGCTTCAATATCATCAAGTGTAAATTCTTTTTCAATTAACGCTTCAAAAGGGTATTTGAGGTAATTGTTTTCTATAAATGCCGTAGCGTTTACAAAGTCATCATAATTGTAGTTGTGTAAACCGCGTATCTGCAATAATTTGCGCACTACTTTTTGCGCGTCTACCTCCACCGGCCGGGCGGGGAACACAGCGCCAATCCAAATCGCAACTCCGCCAATGCTTAAAGAATCAAGGCCGGTTTTCATCGCAGCAGGGCTGCCCGTCATATCAAAAACTAAGTCCACATCAGGCCATGGCAAAGCAGCCTCGTTAGGTGACGGGCTACTATATGTTTTATCACAGCCAAATTTTTCTCCCCAATGTAAGCGCGACTCGTCATTATCTATCAGGCCAATCCATGTTGCACCGGCTTCTTTACACATTGCCACGCAGGATAACCCCAATAAGCCGGCTCCAAATACAAGCACCTTTTTGTCGTTAATGTTTCCGGCAACCCTTAAGGCGCCCATCACAGTTGAATGTGCGCAACTGATGGTAGCTGCAACCTTAACGGGTATCTCGGGCGATATTTTTATGAAAGCCGTATTGGGCTGCAAAACGCAATAATCGGCAAGGCCGCCGTTAAATACATCATCGCCAACGGCTAAGGTATGGCCGTATTTAAACAGGTGATCGCTTTTTTGCGGCATATCCGGTTGCGGCGCTTCTATTCCGGCAGGTACTGCAAAAATAGACCAGGTCACCCGGTCGCCGGCTTTAACAGGCTCACCACGGAAATCTTTTGCTGAATGAGCCGGGTCGATATATAAAATGTCGCCAACAATTTCGTGCCCCAACACTACATTTGCGGGCTCAATGCGGCGTCCGCAATAGGTATGTATATCACTTCCGCAAAGTGTTGTGTACAGGTTTTTTACCAACAGCGCGCCGGACTTTAAATGGGGGATGCTTCTTTCTATAAACTCAAACGGCAGCCCCGTGCCGTTGAATACTGCTGCCTTGCCCGGCGGATAACTCTGTATTTGGTTGCCCATTACTTTCTAACTTGATTTTAAAATATAAATAACAAAATATAATTAACAACAACCCGGCTATGCCCAGGTAGATGCACATCTGCATAAAAATGGATAATATGGTACTGCCCGCAGGGGTAAAGTAATGTAAAAGCATTAAACCGATATAACCGGTATAACCAACGGAATCAACAATATACATCAGGAAGCCAACATTAGCCCGTTCTTTGGTTACGGCTATAAGGCGTTCAAAAACAATGGCGTGCACGGCAACATAAGGCATGTAAACCCCCAGGCCTATCAGCACCATAAACGGAAATTTACCAAGCCCGGCATTAAGGCCCGTAATGGTAAACAGCAATATAGCAAACCCGAGAAAACTGATGAGTAGCGAAAAATTAAAAGCCTTGTAATGATTCCCAATCAAAACAGCAAGACCTATAACAATGATAACCCCAAAAGACACAATTAATTCGGATTGTGTGAACAATGCCGGTGTTTGATGATAACCCAGGCCCGACCACAACTCTACCGCAAAATCGGCACGTACGCTGCGTAACAGCGTAACAAACAGGTAAACCAATATAATACCGATAAGGCCGGGCGCATACTTGTTAAAAAAGTGCCACCTGTCGGCCGCGGTCATAGGTTCGCGGGCCGAGCGATTGTCAACATCTTTGACGGATGGCGGAGGAGTAACGGCAAGCATTGTGATAAAAATGGCGGTTGGTATAATGAAAACAAGGCCTGCAAAAAATGGCATCCAGTTTTCGGTAACACCAAAACTCAGTAACATAGTACCCACCGATTTGGATACCCCATCGGAAACAATAAAACTGGCACATAAGCCCGCAATTAAAAACTCTGTGTTTTTACGTCCTTCTACAAACCCAAGCACCAGGCCGAATATTACGCCGAGCGAAAGGCCGTTTAACAGTAAACAAACGATATTGAAAGGTCGCGGCACCAGCCCGAACAGCAGCAACATGAGTTCGGCAAATGCAATAAAGCCGATGATGGCTTTGATGCGTTGTTCGCGCTTAATTTCAGACACTATTTTTATACCCACCCATTTGGCAATTACATAGCCGATGGTTTGGGCAATGATGAGTAAAAACTTATAATTAATGCCAAAATATACCGCATCGGTATAGGTTGCCGCCGTGTACGGTTTACGGAAGCCGTACATGCAAAAATAGGTGCCAAAGGCAGCAACCAGCGCCCAGGCAGGATTGGAATATATTTTTTGAAAGCGATTGGAGACAGCAGATTGTGACATAAATAGCTTGGTGATATCCCTGAATTTAAGGTCACCAAGATACGGGTGGCAAATATTTTTATCGGTTTGGTAATTTTATCAAATTGTTAAATGTTACTACAATTTTTTTGGGGAGCCTTTATAATTGCTTTACAAACCCGGATGATGTAATGCTGAAGCCTGCATTTTGGTAGAATGCGTAAGCGGCTTCACGCTCCGAACTTTTACGACTGGTTAATAGTAAGGTATGGCAATTTTGCGTGATAGCCCATTCTTCAATAGCAATCATTAGCGCTTTTCCGATTCCTTTTTTACGGCTGCTTTGTTTAACTACAAAAGCTACTATCCGCACATAGCCCCCGGTCTTTTCATAGTATATCCCTTTTACCAGCCCGGCCATGGCAACAATCTCGTCGTTTAAAACAACCACCTGGGTTTTATAATCCGGATGGTTGACGATAGCCTTAAAACGGACTTCCATTTCGCTCACGTTGGTGGGATAACCTAACTCGTTTATCAGAAGTGTTAGGTCTGCGATATCGTTAGTGATTGCGTCTCGTATGGTTATTCCGTTAGACAACATATTTTAATAAATAAAGATATTGTAGTACAAGCATAAAAATAGTTAAAAAAGCGGCTTTGCAGTAGCTAACCTGTTAGAGGTAGCAAATGCTTACAATAATTTAACCATTACTTATTATCCGGGAGATTTGTGGTTAATACTTTTAGCAAATTATAAATAGCTCCATGAAAACGGGAACAATGATGATACTGGGGCTTTTTGCTGTAATAACGGTAAAAGCACAACAACCTGTAATACAATTATATGCTGGCGCGGCGCCCGGGTCCGAAAGCTGGAACTGGGACGAAGGCGTAAGCCTTAAAAATGCAGCCAATACAAAAAAGGTTTACAATGTAGTGCACCCCAGTATCACCGCTTTTTTGCCCGATGCTTCGGTTGCTACGGGTACTGCCGTTATCATTTGTCCGGGCGGCAGTTTTCAGACATTATCTATAGATAACGAGGGCAACGAAGAAGCGGAATGGCTGAAAGCGCATGGCGTTGCTGCTTTTGTATTGAAGTACCGCGTAATACATAGTTTAACAAATGATCCGGTGCAGGAAGTGGAGGCCAAAAGAGGCTCGAAAGCTAACCAGGAAGAAGTGATTAAAGTGCTTCCGCTGGCAATTGCTGATGCGCGGCTGGCGATAACTTATGTTAGGGCACATGCTGCTGAATTTAACCTTTCTGTATCGCGTATTGGGATTATGGGTTTTTCGGCTGGCGGTACACTGGCAGCTTCGGCGGCTTATAATTATACCCCCGAAAATAAGCCTGATTTTGTAGTTCCGATGTGCGCTTTTTTTCCTGCTATATTGCAATCCGAAATACATGCTGACGCGCCGCCGATGTTCATTGTGGCTGCAGCCGACGATGAGTTAGGCCTGGCCCCTCACAGCGTTGATCTTTACCAAAAATGGGTAGCATCAAAGCATATTGCCGAGTTGCATATGTTTGCCAAAGGAGGCCATGGATTTGGGATGCGGAAACAAAATATTCCAACCGATACCTGGATTGAACGTTTTTACGATTGGCTGGGCCTGGAGGGATTTTTAAAGGCGGGAATGGTAAAATAGTATTTACAAATGTATTAATACATACACAATGATAATAACTTCAAATAAATCGGCAATAATTGTAGGGGCCGGAATTGTAGGCCTGGCAACCGCAAGGGCGCTGGCTATACGCGGGTATAAAATAACCGTTTTTGAACGTAACGAGGTAGCTGTAGGAGCATCCATCAGAAACTTTGGTATGATATGGCCAATTGGCCAGGCAACCGGGCCGCTGTATGAAAGGGCCATGTTATCGCGCAGTATTTGGAAAGAAATATGTCTTGAAGCCAGGATATGGCACGACGAAGTAGGCTCCATGCACATAGCCTATCACGACGACGAACTACAGGTAATTAATGAATATGTTGAAGCTAATCATAATTACAGAAATTGTAGTGTGTTATCGCCCAAGCAAGCTTTAGAAAGGTCGCCGGCTGTAAACCCTAATGGGTTAAAAGGGGCTTTATTTAGCAACGAGGAAATGATTATTGAGTCGAGGGTGGCGGTAGGACAGGTAGCCAAATATTTGGCCGAAAAATATGATGTGACATTTTATTGGAACACGGCTATAAGGGAGGTTACCGGTAACAAGGTAACATCGGGCGGCCTTAGTTGGGAAGCCGATGAAATATTCGTATGCAGCGGCGCCGATTTTGAGACACTTTACCCCGAACTATTTTCGGCTACCCAGATTACTAAGTGCAAGCTGCAAATGATGAGGCTGGTTTCCCAGCCCGATGAATGGCGCATAGGGCCATCGTTATGCGGTGGTTTATCCATGATACATTATCCGGGTTTCCAGGTTGCGGCATCACTTCCTGCCTTGCGAAAGCGTTATGAAGCACAATATGCCGAATACCTTAAATGGGGCATTCACGTTATGGTATCGCAAAATGGTGGCGGCGAACTAACCATAGGCGATTCGCACGAATATGGCTTGGTTCATGATCCCTTCGATAAAGCGTTTATAAACGAAATGATAGTATCCTATCTGCGCACCTTTGCCAATTTTAAGGACTGGAAGCTATTACAATCCTGGCACGGCATTTTGCCGAGACTAACCGACGGAAGAACCGAATTGATAACAGAAATTGAACCGGGTGTAACCATTATTAACGGCATGGGCGGCAACGGAATGACATTATCGTTCGGGTTGTGCGAGGAATACTTTGCTGCAAGGCATCAATAAAACATGCTGGAGCCAGATGGGATTCTCCTGATTTCATCTGGCTTTTAATTTTGAACAATCCGTTACTGACAGGTTATAGTGGCGGCGTTGGATACTTTGCCGCCCGTATATTCCCACTGCGTATTCATATCGCTTGGTTTTTGGGGTAATGTTAGCTTTTTGACAAAACAACGAAAGGTTCATTCTGCATGTGCATTAATAAACACAGTCATCCGGCCTTATAAATTAATGCACCGGCGCCACCAGGTACTGTATCTTTTCAATCAGTTCTTCCGGCTTAAATGGTTTGGCTACATAATCGTTCATGCCTGCGTTAAACACTTCTTCTTTAATATCAAACAAAGCAGCGGCTGTTAAGGCTATGATGGGAATATGCGCCTTTTTGGGATCGGCAAGTTTACGGATCTCAATTGCAGCATCAAATCCGTTCATTACGGGCATTTGCAGGTCCATCAAAATAATATCAAAATTGCCGTACATTACCAATTCTATGGCTCGCTCGCCGTTTTCGGCAATAGTGGGACTAATGCTCCATTTGGAAAGAAGCTTGCGCATTAGCAACACATTCACAGGGTTATCCTCGGCGATAAGCATACGCAGATTGCTTAAACCATCATTTTCGTTTGATAACTGTTTGCCATCACCGGCGCCATCTAACTTTTCGGTAGAAACCGGGAATTCCATATTAAATGAAAATTCCGATCCTTCGCCAATTTTACTTATTACGTTCATGTGCAGTCCCTGCAATTCCAGTAAGCGTTTCACAATGGCAAGACCCAAACCTGTACCGCCGTACTTACGCGTCGTTGTTATCGACTCCTGCGTAAACGGCTCAAAAATGCTTTCGAGGTTATTTTTTTCAATGCCTATGCCGGTATCCTTTACCGTAAACGTCACTGTTATATTGTTGTGCCTGTCTTCATGACAATAAGCTTTTACCCATACACTGCCGGTTTTTGTAAACTTTATGGCGTTGCTTACCAGGTTAAACAATATTTGGGTAATTCGGGTGGGATCGCCAAAAAGCACCCTATCCTGCAAGCATGGATCAATTTTTAAATGAAACGCCAAACCCTTTTCTTCGGCTTTTATCATGTGGCTGCCGCAAATATTTTGCAACAGATCAACCAGGTTAAATTTTACGCTTTCAAATATCAGCTTGCCGGCTTCAATTTTGTTAAAGTCGAGCACATCATTTACAATGGCCAGTAAATTATTGGCCGAGAACTTTAATACACTCAGGTTTTCTTTCTGATCGGGCCTGGGATTACCCATAATCATCACATTGGTCATCCCGATAACTGCATTCAAAGGCGTCCGTATTTCGTGCGACATCACCGATAAAAATTCAGACTTTATAAGTGATGATTTTTCGGCCTTTTGCATCGCTGCTTCCAAATCGGCATTTAGCTTTTGCTGCGCCTCGCCCGTTTCTTTCAATTGTTTGATATTATTGAAAAAAGCATTGTAAAAATGCGAGTGGATGAAAATGATAATATTAAAATTGGCAAACAGACTGATAATCACTGTCGACTGGTCAACTTTTTCGACCCTTAAGGGGATGTAATAGCTGTCGTTATATTCAAGTACTAAAAACAGCAATACGGGCACCAGGTTTAGCAGTGAATAAAAAAGGCCCCAGCCCTGCCCCAGCATATAAAAACTAAACACGATGGTTAGCAGGATAATTTGAACCGTAATAATATCAACCGTTTGCAAGGTGATATACACGTTAATTAAATTAAGCAAAGTAGCCAAAACAAGCGCTATGTGCGATATTTGCCTCCATTGCGGCCGGTAAGTAAGGTATTTAAATAAAACCACCACACTTATTAGCGCGATAGTTGCGGTTATGGTAAGTATTTCCTGATGTTGAAAATAAACGCTTAACAGCAGCCCGGCAACCGCAACAAATACTATCCAAAAACCATAATATAACAAGCGAATCCGGGCCTGATCGAGCACAGGTTGATCGCTCGATATTATTTTACTAATCGAAAAATTAAAAAAGCTTGTTTCCCTGCGCATTGGTGCTGAACTTACCATTTAAGTTTGATAAATAACAATAAAAGGATGGGCCGCTTTGCGGCGCCTTTACCAGAATATCAATAATTTATCAACGTTAAATATGCAATTAACAAGCCAAAGCTGCAAGTCCCTCCTCTACTATTTTCAGTTTTGCTTCGGCATCGGCCTTTTTCTTTAACTCAACCTCAATAATTTCGGGTTTGGCATTAGTCATAAACCGCTCGTTACCTAACTTTGAGTTAACCGATTTTAAAAATCCGGTTAAATATACCTGTTCTTTTGTCAATTTTTCGCACTCTGCAACAGGGTCGATGGTTTCTTCTAATGGCACAAAAAACTCATCTGTTGATACCATAAACTGCGTTGCTCCAGACACTTTATCAGTCACAATCTCAACCGTGCTGATGTTACCCAATTTGGTGATGATGGCGTTGTATTTATTATAAGATACTCCCGAATTTTCCTTTACCGAAAGTGCCAGTTTTTCTTTTGGCGAAATCTGTTTTATATTACGGATATTTTCAATTTGAGTAATTACCTGTTCAATTAGTCCCACCTCGTACAATAGCTGTGTATCTATTTGCCCATAACCCGGTAATTGTGCAACAATGCAACAATCATATTCCGCACGTACGCCAAACAGTTCCTCATCGTGCCATAACTCTTCGGTAATAAACGGCATAAACGGGTGAAGCACTTTTAAAATATCTTCGAAAAACGCAACTGTGGAATTGTAGGTTTCTGTATTTATCGCTTGTTTTTCCCCTTCGGCTAATTGCTGATAGGGTGGCTTCACCATTTCAAGATATAAGTTACAAAAATCATCTTTCGCCAGTTTCAAAGTGGCCATTAAAGCTTCCGAAAGCCTGTATTGGGCAAAATCACTTTCAATTTCTGACAATGATTGTTGAAACCGGTTTTTAAACCACTTGATGGCTACCTCATTATTGGTTTCTATACTGTCGTCGGGTTTCCAGCCTTTAACCAATTTAAAAGCATTCCATATTTTATTGGCAAAGGCACTGCCTTGTTTGCAATATTTTTCATCAAACATCAGGTCGTTACCGGCAGGCGATGAAAGCAGCATACCTACCCTTACGCCGTCAGCTCCATATTGTTCTATAAGCTCCAGCGGATCGGGCGAGTTACCCAATGATTTCGACATTTTACGGCCCAGCTTATCCCTAACAATGCCGGTAAGGTAAACGTTTTTAAAAGGCAGCTGCCCCCTGAATTCGTGCCCGGCCATAATCATCCTGGCTACCCAGAAAAATAAGATTTCGGGCGCGGTTACCAAATCGTTGGTCGGGTAATAATAATTGATATCTGCATTATTAGGATCTTTAAAACCATCAAAAACCGATATAGGCCACAGCCACGAAGAGAACCAGGTGTCAACTACATCCTCGTCCTGTTTCAGGTCTTGAGATTGGAGATTAGAGATTGGAGATTGGAGGCTTTTCGCTTCTTCAAACGCTTCTTCCCTGGTTTTGGCTATAACATACCGCCCGTCTGGTAAATACCATGCAGGTATCTGCTGGCCCCACCAAAGTTGGCGACTAATACACCAGTCCTTTACGTTTTCCATCCAGTAGCGGTAGGTATTGGTAAATTTTTCGGGAATCAGTTTAATATCGCCATCCAAAACATAATCTAAAGCAGGCTTGGCCATCTCGTCCATTTTGCAGAACCATTGCATGGAAAGTTTGGGTTCAATAACCGCATCCGTACGTTCCGAAAAACCGATCTGCGATTTATAATCTTCTATTTTATCCAACGCCCCGGAGGTTTCCAATAAAACAGCAATTTTTTTGCGGGCTATAAAACGGTCTTCGCCTACTAATATCTTTGCCTTCTCGTTTAGCGTACCGTCATCGTTTAAAATATCAATAACGGGCAGGTTATGTTTTTGACCGAGTTCATAGTCATTTAAATCGTGCGCCGGTGTAACTTTTAAACAGCCGGTACCAAAATCCATGGTTACGTACTCATCCAATATCACTGGAATTTCACGGTTGATTAGTGGAATTAATACAGTTTTTCCGTGCAAATGAAAATAGCGCTCATCATTAGGGTTAACACAGATGGCAGCATCTGCCATGATGGTTTCGGGCCGGGTTGTTGCTACCGTTAAATAAGAGTTTCCAGACTTAACCGCGTAGCGGATATAATACAGCTTTTGATTTACTTCTTTACGGATAACTTCCTCGTCAGATACCGCAGTTTTCCCCTGCGGATCCCAGTTTACCATGCGGATGCCACGATAAATCCATCCCTTTTTATACAGGTGAATAAACGTATCGATTACCGCTTCTGACAGATCAGGCTCCATAGTAAACCGGGTACGGTCCCAATCGCAGGATGCACCTAACTTCTTCAACTGTTCAAGGATAATGCCGCCGTATTTATCTTTCCATTCCAGGGCATAGGCCAAAAACTCGGCCCTGGTGAGGTCTTTTTTACTGATGCCTTTTTCTTTCAGCATCGCAACTACCTTAGCTTCAGTAGCAATACTGGCATGATCGGTTCCCGGCACCCAGCAGGCGTTTTTGCCTTTCATACGCGCGCGACGAACCAGTACATCCTGTATGGTATTGTTCAACATGTGCCCCATGTGCAGCACACCGGTGACGTTTGGCGGAGGAATTACTATAGTGTAAGGCTCACGTTCGTCGGGCACCGATTTAAAAAAATCGTGCTTTAACCAGTAACTGTACCATTTGTCTTCTGCGTCTTTGGGCTGATATGTTTTAGAAATACTCATAGGGTGCAAAAATAGTGATTGTTCGTGAGAGTCCATAGTCGATGGTCCATAGTCCATAGCATAAAATCATTATTTAAAACATTTGACCAACCATCACACACGGCACGTCAATCAAGGCTTTCTCCCATGGTCCATGGACCATCGACTATGGACTTTTCCCCGCAACAATATTTTTACAATTAAAATGTTTATACCATATACCCCGCCCAAAGTATGAAAATATTCTCCCTACAGCATATTTTAAGTCTAATCGTAAAAAAAGCGCAATCGTCATTCCTCATAAAATGGCTTAACCGCTGATGGGCGGAGTGCCGCCGCCGATAGTCTAATCTATATTTTGCTACCTTTAATTTTGTAGTTAAAACTGACTAATCATATGAAACTAAATTGCATCAATTTTATGCTAATGGGCTTATTATGCCTATCTGCCAACACGTTTGCTGCCGGTGGCGGCAGAGCCAAAAAACACAAGGCCACAAAAACTGCGGGGCCGCCAACAAAGTATATCGATCCGGCTAATATGGACCTTTCGGTTAAACCGGGCGACAACTTTTTTGAATACGCCAATGGCGGCTGGCTAAAGGCAAATACCATCCCTGCAAAGGAAACCCGCTGGGGCAGTTTTAATATTTTGCGCCAAACAAGTATCGACCGCCTGCTGGGGATATTAAATGATGTAAGCAAAACCACACATCCTAAAGGCAGCCTGGAACAACGCGTAGGCGACTTATACGCCAGCGGAATGGATACCCTGCTTATTGAAAAACGCGGGTTTGACCCAATTAAACCCGCATTGGCACGTATCGACAAAATAACCGACCTTAACGGCGTTATCAGCGAGGTAGTTTTTGAACGCACCCACGGAGAGGGTGATCCTTTATTCCGTTTTGGCGTTGGGCAGGACTCCAAGCATCCCACAAAACATATTTTAGATTTGAGCCAGGGTGGCACCAGTTTACCCGATCGTGATAATTACCTTAAAGCTAACCCGCGCTTCAAAAAAATACAGGATGCATACACGCAATATGTTACTACTTTGTTTAGCCTCACAGGCGCCAGCAACGAAATTGCTGCAAAAAATGCAGCAACAGTTTTCGGTATCGAGAAGGGGCTTGCAAAGGTGCAGCTTAGCCGCACCGAAATGCGCGACCCTCATGTAACCTACAACAAATTTTCGCTGGCCGATTTCAGTAAAACAACACCCCATTTAAACTGGGTTGAACTGGCTGCACAAATGAAAGTACCGGGTCAGGATACATTGTTGGTTGGCCAGCCTTCGTTTTTTAAAGCAGAAGATTCACTTTTAGCAGCTACCCCGGTTGAAGATTTGAAAACATATTTGAAGTGGGGTATTTTGAAAGGTTCAGCTCCGGCCCTGAGCTCGTCATTTGTAAAAGCTAATTTTACTTATACCAGTGCATTGAGCGGACAAAAAGTTCAGGCACCGCGAAGTGAACGTATGTCGTCATTAGTTGACGGCAGCATTGGCGAATTATTGGGCCAGTTGTATGTGGCTAAATACTTTACCCCTGCTGCTAAACAATACATGGTTGATTTGGTGAACAACCTAAAATCGGTATTAGGCGAACGCATCCAGAATTTAACCTGGATGAGTAATGAGACAAAAGCCCGTGCGCTTAAAAAACTGGCTGCCTTCGGTGTAAAAATTGGGTACCCCGATAAATGGCAATTATACGATGGCCTGGTGATTGACCGCGACGACTATTTTGGCAACCTGCGCCGCATAAGCGAATGGCGCTACAACTACCAGGTAAGCCAAATGAACAAACCTGTGGATAAAACCCGTTGGGGAATGACGCCGCCTACCATCAATGCCTCATACAGCCCTACCAATAACGATATTACCTTCCCGGCTGGTATTTTGCAGTTTCCTTTCTTTGATTTTGGTGCCGATGATGCCGTTAATTATGGCGGTATTGGTGCGGTAATCGGTCACGAAATGACGCATGGCTTTGATGATGAAGGCCGCCAATACGATGCCGACGGTACCCTGCGCGACTGGTGGACCAAAGACGATGCCGATAAATTTAAGCAACGCGCCGACCAGGTGGTGGCCCAATATAATGGCTTCACCGTTTTGGATACCCTGCATGTAAACGGCAAACTAACCGAAGGCGAAAACCTGGCCGATTTGGGCGGATTAAACGTAGCCTACGCTGCATTTAAGAAAACCAAACAAGGACAATCAGGCGCAAAAATCGACGGCTTTACGCCCGATCAGCGCTTCTTCCTTTCATGGGCACAAGTTTGGAGGGGTTTGCAAACTCCCGAAATGGCTGCACAAAGGATATTAACTGATCCCCATTCGCCGGAGCAATACCGTGCCAATGCGCCCATTACCAATATGGATGCATGGTATGCAGCCTTTGGCGTACAACCGGGTGATAAGATGTTTAAAAAGCCCGAGGATAGGACGAAGATTTGGTAGACTTCGAAGTCCACAGTCTTGAGTCGAAAGTCTTAAGTCAAAAATAAATGGCAGGGCCTGCAATTTGCAGGCTTTGCTGTTTTACAGCCTGTACCTAAGCCTTAGGTATAGCTTGTTTAAAAAAGTTGCTTTCGTTATGGGGTAGTTAAGTTTCGCTGCCAAATTGCCAATGTACGATGCTAACAACCTTAACTCGGCGGCAGGCAGTTGTTCGTTATGCAGGTGCTGATGTGGTTTTAGGATCTGATCAGGACCCGCTTGCTGCGCAGATGAACTATTGGCCTTAACTGGTAAACCTGCAACCGTTGGCCTTAGGATACTTTCAGAAAAACCGATATTCAGAAAAGAGGCAATTTGATCGGTCACTGTTGTCGGATTTTCGCAAAGTTGCTCGTACCGTACTACCAAAAACCGCGGGTCATTTAAATACGATGGGGTAAGCGCCACACGGAATGATAGTTTCATATCCTTTAGCACCGTCCTGATATAAAGTGCGGGCTCCATTTCTTTGCGCGAAATAAGTGTAGCAACAGGCTCGCGAACTACATGGATAATTTTTGCACCGGGCATTTCCTTCCAAATCCTGTTTAAAAAACGTTCATTAGTTGGGGTTTTATCAACCCATAACGCCGCCGCAGTATTTGTGCACGATGCATAAGCAAGTACCACCGCTGTATGGGGCCATTGCGTTTTCTCGCGCTGATACAAAATTTTCCACCATGCCATTAAATATCGGGCAAAATCTACATAAGGTGAACCTGCAGCACAAGTGCGCCCCAATAACCAATAAGGGGGTTGATTGATGGGATTAGCTAATCGTCGCAGCCATTCGGTACCTAAAAATGTCGGCCACTCATTTTCGGACAATGCTTGCAGCTTAAATTCAAGATTGGTAAAATAGGTACCTTCCGATGGCAATACGGCCAGTTCCGGATGTCCGTCCAATAGATTTCTAAGTAGTGTAGTGCCGCTTCGGTGAACGCCGCAAATAAAAACGGGAGAGGCTGCCAGCTTAAGCCCATGCGACACTTGTTGAGCTGATAATGCCATTGGCCCCAATTGCACCGCAGCCGCCCAAACCGTTTGCGACCACATCGCAGCGGCCTTTATAAGTGCTGCCGAAGGACTTTCTTCCAGCCGATACACCGGAAGCAATGTATTTAAAACGTCTTCTGCTTCAATTATTTTTAATGACATTAGTTAATTGGGGCGCACTAATTTAAAAATAAAATTGACAATGTTATCAATATGCTCCTATAATCATCCGGCACGCACGCGGTTGTTATTTACCGCCCAATAAATATTTTACGCCCACACATATTGACTTGTTCGCAATATCTATGTTATCCGGAAAAGTAGTTACACTGCTGCCGGCCGTATAATAGGTAACAAACAACTCTATTCTTTTATTAAAAACAGCTCCGGCTTGTAACGAATAATTAACCCAGAAAGACTTAAATTTATAAAGGTAATCAGAACTAAAACCGTTAGATACGATGGGATTATTATCAGGAGTTGACGAATTATTATCCGACACGCCTCCGTCAATATATATTTTCAACTTTTCCTTATTGTAAACATTAACCAAAATTTGCGGCGTAACCGAAAATGTACGTTCTGTAAAAGCGAGACTATACATATTAATGGTGGTATTGGGCCCAGTTACAGAGTGATCAAATCTGTCGTTTGAATACGAATAAGATAACTCGAGCCTGAAAATAATCCGTTGTACATTAGGGTTAATAAAGAAATCGGCCCCAAGCGCAATTTTAGGCGCCGTAGAACTTGAGTTTCGTACCGTGTTAGCAGGAATTGCCGGATTGAACGCGGCGTAGGTATATTTTGTATTGGTACTGTTTGCGCCAAGGCTGGCAAATAATCTTATGCCTGATGGTTTTTTATTGGTATTGCTACTTCGGTCTTGTTCATAACCCCCGTTATTATTTATCAGGTTCACAATCCTTGCGAGGTCAGCTTCGTTAAACATAACGTCATTTATCTTATCCAATAATTTTGAATTCCCGTTGTTAAGTTTGGCATTATACAGCTGCAATTGCCCCCGATAGGTATTATGCTCAACAATGCCGTTTGAAGCCCCATCGTAATAGGTATAATACTTTAACTCAACAGGCTGCCCATTTGTTTCGGCGATAAAAAATCGGTTTTTACTGGGTTCATTGTTATAAAAAAGCGTTAAATGCTTGCCTGTTATTAATGGCTTTAAAAACACGGCGCCGGCGGTTACACTTGTATCCAGGCCGTAAGGTAAATTAGGAACGATATTTTTGTTGGTACTAATTACACCAACATAACTAACATAACTTTCAAAGCCGGTTATTTGAAATGCTTTGATGTCGTTAGGCGTATATTGCTGTACGGCTTTGTCGGTTTTACTTACCTTAAAATCAACTGATACCGGAAAATAACCCGATTCAGGGTAGTTGACAAATCCTTTTAAAGTATCACCATTGTTTTTTAAAACATAACCCGGCTGGTAATTTGATTGGGCGAAAATAATTGACGGTAGGGCGATAAGCAAGGCAATAGTAAATAATCTCATTTATTGTGAACAGATTTAAGTGGTAACTTTTGTCTGCTGCTAAAATATAAATTGTTTTATCAATTAAAACAATTTAACTGAACAATAAAAAAATTCCACCCAAACTGCCGAAACCTAAAAATGGACAAATAGAGTAACATAACGTTGTCCACGGAATCAATATTTTTTATTTGCAATTTCTATCTATGCGTTCTTGTGCATAACCGGCTCCCAATTGTTTTGCTTTATGCCAATCTGCGCAAGCTCCCGCGCTATCTTTATTATTTAATTTAGAATTCCCTCTGTTGAAATAAGCCATTGCATTCTGTGGTTCTAACTCAAGTGCCCGGTTATAGTCTTCAATAGCCTCACTATATTCACCGGCTTCATCTTTATTTGCCGCTCTGTTAATAATTGCGTCGGTAAAATCCGGGGCTAATTCAATCGCTTTATCATAATCTCTTCTTGCCGCCTTCCAGGTATATAGTTCATCTTTCGCTATCGCCCTTGAATACCATGCATTCGGATCTCGCGGATTTATTTTAATAACAGTAGAAAAATGTATGATTGCCAACCCTAAATTTTGATTTTGATAAGCCTCCATAGCGCTCTCAAAATAGCGATCTTCCAAACTTGGGTGTAAATCCGGAAACTCCTGTTTTGAAGCATCCGCCATTGCGCCATATCCGGAAAGCCTGCAATCAAATTTATATCCTTTACAATTAAGATCTAATGCCCAAAACATCAAATTATCTTTATCCACAGGAAAAGGAACAGCATCCCCTCTAAGTACCCAATGCCCCGCATTTTTTGCTACTTCGTTAATTGTAAACTTATAGTTGTCCGTCAAAAAACGTCCTAAAGATTCAAGTTTAGTTTTACTGTCAGAGATAAAATCGAAATCGTACGTCGCTAAAGCATAATCGTCAATCCCGCTCGCTCTTCTTCGTTCGTAAACGTCATTTGCCGACACCATTTCTTTTCCAAAGTTGTCGTTAAATTGTTGGCGGGTAAAAAATCGCACTTCCATTATTTTGTGCTAGGTTAAGGTGTGGTAAGACTTACGATGTTTCAAAAACTTCGCAAGTCTTTTTTTAGTTAAAATATCGCTTCAGCAATCCTTTTTGTCGGCCCGGCGTTACTCATGGTATAAAAATGCAGCACAGGTACCCCAAATTTCATTAATTCGCGGCACTGGTTAATCATCCATTCAATCCCTGCATCTTTTACCTCTTTGTCCGATTTGCAATTGGTAATCAGATCGCACAAATCTTCGGGCATATCAATGTGGAATGTTTTTGATAAACCAACCAATTGTTTTAAAGTAGTGATAGGTTTTAGTCCTGGGATTATGGGTACATTAATGCCATTAGCCCGACAGTTATTTACAAAATCAAAATATTTCTGATTATCAAAAAACATTTGGGTTACTATAAAGCCTGCGCCCATATCTACCTTTTGTTTAAGATATTTAAAGTCGGTTTTCAGGTTTGGGGCCTCAAAATGTTTTTCGGGATACCCGGCTACGCCAATGCAGAAATCGGTTTTCAGGTTTTCGCCCAGGTTTTCGTGCAGGTAAATACCATTGTTCATATTCACTACCTGCTGCAGCAAATCTGTGGCGTAATGGTGACCGTTAGCATTTGGCACAAATGAAGAATCGCCCATACGGGCATCGCCACGCAAAACAAGCACATTTTCAATACCCAAAAATTGCAGGTCAATCAGGCCATTTTCGGTTTCATCCTTGGTAAAACCACCGCAAAGCAGGTGCGGCACGGTATCTACCTTGTACTTATTCATAATTGCCGCACAAATGGCGATGGTACCCGGCCGTTTGCGATAACTCAGCTTTTCCAGCAAGCCATTAGGATGCTGTTTATAAATATAATCCTCGCGCAGCGAAGTCACATCAATAAACGGCGGGTTAAATTCCATCAGCGGATCAATAGCATCGTAGATTCCTTGAATACTGTGCCCCTTTAACGGCGGTATTAATTCGAATGAGAAAAGTGTTTTGCCTTTGGCGTTGCTGATGTGTTCGGTTATCTTCATTGTAATTAGTAGCAGTAGCAGGTTTTAGTAGCAGTAATACTTTTAGTTGCAGTAGCAGGTTTTAGTAGCACTTTATTTCTCTCTTAATTAGTTTTTAGTATTAATTAGTCTTTGGTTTCGGAACGAATTTCTCTGGGTTTTGCGCCATTGAGTATAACATTCGACCTATTTCATTGTACTTATCTTGTAGCACCTTGTGAGCGGTAGTATCTATATAGCCACAATCTAAAGCAAAATCCAGCCAGATTGATGTTTCAGTAGCTTCGCCGTCAGCATCAGTCATTTTCGAAGTAAAGTGCTTAGGATAAATCCTTTTACGATAGCCCTCGCCTATGTTTATACAAACAGAACGTGATGACCGGCGTATTTGGTCAGTTAGCGAGTAAGTTTCCTCTTTCGGGAATTTCAGCGTTAATAATCGAATTTCACGAGCCGCGTCAAACGCCACCTGATAAACTTTTAATTCTCTAAAACTTCCTGTCATAATAGCTTTATTTACGATGGTTTAGTTTCTATCAATACACTCTTTTCCAAAAATGCTACTTCTTACTACTTCCTGCAACTGTTTTCAAGACTGCTACTACCTCCTGCCACTGCCACTCAATAGTTTAAATTCGGCCCCAGCCATCTCTCTACCGTCTCAACCGCCATATCCTTCCTCACTGCATAATCCTCCACCTGATCTTTACTAATCTTTCCCAAACCAAAATACCTGGCCTGCGGATGTGCAAAATAAAAACCGCTTACGGACGCTGCCGGCATCATGGCCAAACTTTCGGTGAGGTGCATGTGGGCATTATCTTCGGCTTTTAATATCTCAAATAACGTAGTCTTCTCGGTATGATCCGGACAAGCAGGGTATCCCGGCGCCGGGCGGATGCCCTGGTATTCTTCTTTTATCAGTTCATCCGTACCCAATTGCTCGCTTTTGGCATAACCCCAGTATTCTTTGCGCACCAGTTCGTGCATTTTTTCGGCGAAAGCTTCGGCTAAACGGTCGGCAAGGGCTTTGGCCATAATGCTATTGTAATCATCGTGATCGCGCTCAAATTCGGCAACCAGTTCATCGCATCCAATGCCGGTTGTTACGGCAAAGCCACCCCAATAATCGGGTATGCCGCTTTCTTTTGGTGCGATAAAATCCGACAGCGCATAATAAGGCTCACCTTTTACTTTTTCCGACTGCTGGCGCAGCGTATGGATACGGGTTAACAGCGTTTTGCGCGAATCATCGGTATATACCTCAATATCGTCGCCTACGCTGTTAGCCGGCCAAAAACCAATTACTCCGCTTGCCTGCAGCAATTTTTCGCTTACAATTTTCTTTAACAATGCCTGTGCATCGTCGTACAGTTTTTTGGCTTCGTCGCCCACATATTTGTCGGCAAATATTTTAGGGTAGCTGCCCCGCAGTTCCCAGGTATGGAAAAATGGCGTCCAATCGATATAAGGCACTAACTCTTCCAGCGGATAAGCCTCAAAAACTTTGGTGCCGGTTAACTTCGGTTTAGGGGCAACATCACCATCTAAACTGATCTGGAATTTCTGTCCCCTTGCCTCTTCAATACTTACAAAACGCTTGTCCGATTTTTTATTTAGATGAGCCTCGCGTGCCTTTGCATATTCGTCTTTTATTCCTTGTATATACGGGCCGCGCTGGTCCTTATTCATCAGGCTGCTGCAAACGGTAACACTTCTCGAAGCATCCAGCACATGTATTGCAGGTCCGGAATAATGCGGATCAACCTTTACTGCGGCATGTATCCGAGATGTAGTAGCACCGCCAATAATCAACGGAATAGTAAACCCTTCGCGCTCCATTTCCTTGGCAAAATGCACCATTTCATCCAGCGATGGGGTAATTAAACCACTGAGGCCAATGATATCTACATTTTGTTTTTTTGCTTCTTCAATGATGCGCTGTGCAGGCACCATCACGCCCAAATCAATCACCTCGAAATTGTTGCAGGCCAAAACAACGCCCACTATATTTTTACCAATATCGTGTACATCGCCTTTTACCGTCGCCATTAATACCTTGCCGGCATTGGCCCTGCTATTGCTGGAATCTTCTCCTGCATCAATAACCCGCTGCTTTTCCAATTCGATAAAAGGGAGTAAATAAGCCACCGCCTTTTTCATTACGCGGGCCGATTTCACCACCTGCGGTAAAAACATTTTGCCGGCGCCAAACAGGTCGCCTACAATGTTCATGCCGTCCATTAACGGGCCTTCAATAACCTCTAATGGTTTAGCATAAGCCTGGCGGGCTTCCTCAACATCATCATCCAGGTACTCAATAATGCCTTTTACCAACGCATGCGATAAGCGTTCGGCAACGGGGGCTTTGCGCCATTCCTCGTCGCGCACCACTTCTTTACCTTTTGATTTAATGGTATCCGCAAACTCCACCAAACGTTCGGTGGCGTCATCGCGGCGGTTCAGCAGCACGTCTTCAACCAGTTCCAATAAATTCTTCGGAATTTCTTCATAAACTTCCAGCATCCCGGCGTTTACAATGCCCATATCCAAACCAGCCTTAATCGCATGGTACAAAAATGCCGAGTGCATAGCCTCGCGCACCACGTTATTACCCCTGAACGAGAATGATATATTACTTACCCCTCCGCTTACTTTGGCATACGGCAGGTTTTGTTTTATCCATCGGGTAGCCTCAATAAAATCAACCGCATAGTTGTTATGCTCTTCCAGGCCGGTTGCTACAGTAAGGATGTTTGGATCGAAAATAATATCCTGTGGCGGAAAGCCAATTTCATTAACCAATATATTGTATGAGCGCTGGCAGATTTCCTTACGGCGATCCAATGAATCGGCCTGACCGGTTTCGTCAAAAGCCATCACAACGGTTGCAGCGCCGTAGCTTAATATCTTACGGGCATATTCTTTAAATTTCTCTTCACCCTCTTTTAGCGATATGGAATTGACGATGCCTTTCCCTTGCAAACATTTTAAGCCGGCTTCAATAACCGTCCATTTTGACGAGTCGATCATGATGGGTAGTTTGGCAATATCGGGCTCCGAAGCTACCAGGTTAAGAAATTTCACCATCACGGCTTCGGAGTCAATCATCCCCTCGTCCATGTTGATATCGATGATCTGCGCACCACCCTCCACTTGTTGCAAGGCAACAGCCAGGGCCGCTTCGTAATCCTCGGCCAAAATCAGCTTCGAAAACTTGGGCGAACCGGTGATATTGGTACGTTCGCCAATGTTGGCGAAATTAGTTTCGGGGGTTAGGGTTATGGCTTCCAATCCGCTTAAACGCAGGTAAGGTTCAATTACCGGTTTTACGCGTGGCGGATATTTTGAAGCCTTATCGGCGATACATTTAATGTGCTCGGGCGTTGTACCACAACAACCGCCAACAATATTTACCAGCCCGGCTTTCATGAAATCGTCTACCTGGTGGGCCGTTTCGTGCGCGGTTTCATCGTACTGGCCAAATTCGTTTGGCAAACCGGCATTGGGATAGGCCGAAATAAACACATTTGCCTTTACTGAAAGCTCTTCCAAATGCGGCCGCATTTCTTTTGCGCCCAATGCGCAATTTAAGCCAACCGATAATAAATTGGCATGACTTACCGAATTCCAAAACGCCTCAACCGTTTGACCAGATAAAGTACGGCCCGATGCATCGGTAATAGTACCCGAAATCATAATGGCCCCATCACCTCTGAAAGGCGCATAATCTTTTCCCGCGGCTCTGCTCTCGTTCCGGTAACGATCAATTGCAAACAGGGCAGCTTTTGCATTTAGTGTATCAAATATAGTCTCGATAATCAGCAAATCTGAACCACCATCAACTAAACCGCGAACCTGGTCGTAATAGGCCCCAGCCAGGTCATCAAAACTAACGGCTCGGTAACCCGGGTCGTTTACATCGGGTGAAAGTGACGCAGTACGATTGGTAGGCCCCACAGCACCGGCCACAAAGCGCGGTTTGTTTGGATTTTTAGCAGTGTATTCATCTGCCACTTCCCGGGCAATTCTTGCGCCCTCATAACTCAATTCATAAGCTAATTCTTCCAGGTGATAATCAGCCAGCGAAATGCGCTGGGTGCTAAAGGTATTGGTTTCAATAATATCAGCGCCCGCATCCAGGTATTCGGCATGAATAGCTTTTATAACATCCGGACGGGTGATGTTCAGCAGGTCGTTATTACCCTTTAAATCAGAGGCATGGTCACGAAAACGGTCGCCACGAAAATCAGCTTCCGATAGTTCGTACCGCTGTATCATGGTGCCCATTGCTCCGTCAATTACCAGGATGCGTTTTTCAAGTTCTTTTCTAATATCCATGTGTTCAATAGGCAGTTTGCAGTTGCCGGTTTGCAGTTAGTTTGTCCGCAATTAAAATTACTGGTTTGCAGCAAAAACTGCCAACCGCCAACTAATAACTGCAAACTCAAAAAAAGGGCTTATATCGAAAAGTCGGGTATTGAATGACTCTCGCTTATCTTTCTTGCCGGTGTAAACCAGTCAAGTAGAATGTAGCACCTTGTAAGCACAGGTTGCCAAGACATCGCAGGGTCTAATCCCTCCGTCTTTCTCCATAAGCAGCGCAAAGATGCGCAATATCAAATTAACATGCAATAGCGTTTTGTTGTCTTAAGGCAATATTCAGAAGCGACCGGCTTGCGAGAACAGCATTTAAGATGGTTCAAAGTGCTGAAAGCATTGCCTGGAAAATTTGCCAATCGCCCAAATCATGGTTTACACATGGTTTACACTTTTTTTCATATTTTTTTATTAAGTATCTAATAATCAAATAGTTAATAAAAAAACATGGTTTACATGTGTAAATCATGTTTATAAATAGATCCTCACCTGTAAATCAATAAATTGCTAACAAACATAGCGTACATGTGAAAACCTTGTATCAATATGCGGCACAACGGCCTATAAAGTTACCGATAACAAAAATGCCGGCAAAAAGCTTAATGGTAATTTATTAAAACTTTTCACCGGCACTTCTTTTTAATGCTGATTGCTATTACCTTCTGCGGCCAAAAATGCGCAGTAAGAACAGGAACAAGTTAATAAAATCCAAATAAAGGGTTAAGCCACCCATTAATGCCATTTTTGATGCTGTTGCATCGCCATAGGTTAAACCGGCGCCAATGTTTTTTAGCTTTTGCACATCATAAGCAGTTAGGCCTACAAATATGGCTACACCAATGTAGCTGATGACCTTATCCAGGCCAGAGCTGCCTACAAACATGTTTACAACGCTCGCTACAATTATACCTATCAACAGCATAATCAGTATCGAACCAAATTTAGTTAAATCCATTTGTGTGGTATATCCGGCTACAGCCATTATACCAAACACGATAGAGGTCGTTAAAAATACGCCTAATACCGAAGATTGTGTGTAAACAGATAGGATGATGCTAAAGCTGATACCCATTATTGCCGCATAGGCGATAAATAATAAGCCGAGTACTCCGTACGAAATTTTGTTTATTCCGAAACGGATAATTAAAACAAAAGCTAAGGGAGAAATCATGGCAACAAGGCCCAATCCTGTAATACCACCTGTTATTGGATCTTGTATATAGGCTTTTAGCCCTTCATCCTGAGCGAAAAGATAAGCGATCAGTGCCGATACACCCAATGCCACAAACATCCACATAAAAACATTTGCTAAAAATTTGCGTGTCGAATCGGTATCGTTTAATTGTACTATGTTATCATAAACATAGTTGGGATTATTATTTTCCATTTTTGTTTAAAAAAATTAATTATTCAAATTTAAATATAGATTTTGAGATTTTAGACATGAATATTACGAAAAAGTTTAGTGTGAGTCCGAAAGTCCGGAAAGTCGGAAAAGTCCGAAAGACGGTGGATTCCATCTAAAGTAATTACTTCTCCCTCTACTTACAGCTTCTTTCGGACTTCCGGACTTTTCCGACTTTCCGGACTCTACTTGCAGCTTCTTTCGGATTTCCGGACTTTACGACTTTACTAACCTCCCCCGCAGCTTCTTTACTGACTTTCCGGACTTTTCCGACTTTCCGGACTCCCCTCAACTCAGCCTCCTCGTCAACTGCTCCTCCACCAGCTTGAACAACTGCACCGGTTTTAACGATCGCCAGCCCAAATCGTCCAGTACACCGCCAAAGTTAATGTAATAGTCAATGTTATTCCGCTTAAACTCATCAATTACATGGTTACGGAAATTGATACCGGCTATCCAGCCATCCTCTACGTCCTGGAACCATTCCTCGTAATAACAATCGTCGGACGAATGAAAGTTCAGCACGTTCTCCCCTATCAGGATAAAATGGTGAATGCCGCTGTCTACCATCAGATCGAGCACCTCGCGTTTCAGCATCATGATGTCGTTGTTGATGGCATCGTTCCATTCGCCAATAAACTCAATAATGGTATATGAACGTTCATAATCGGCAAAAAGTACCTTCATATACAAGGTATTGGAGCCAAACGAATCCCACTGAGGATGCAGCAAGTAGTTATATACCTGCTTATCAAATTCAAACTCGTTGTACTGCGTAGCATAAAACGGCGAATACTCATCCTCCGCTGCCACATAGTCGTCGCGCCATTTATAATATGGTTCTATCTCGTGCATTTATTAATTCCAAATGTGCAAATGTGCAGATATGCAGATTATTTTAGCTGCATCATGCCACATTTGCTTGCCCACCACTTTGTTTATTATTATATATTTTCAGTACTTCCCAGCCATTCATCTTTTCATTTGCACATCTGCATATCCACGCATCTGCACATCATTCAATTTGCACATCTGCACATCAACTATTCTCCACCGCTTTCCTCACGCTGCCGTATTTATTCAGCAGGGCCGCAGCGGTTTGTTCATCTAATCCTGTTTCCTGCATTACCATGTGGGTGGCCCTATCAACCAGCTTATTGTTGGTTAATTGCATATCAACCATTTTATTGCCTTTTACCCGCCCCAGCCGTATCATTACGCAGGTGCTCAGCATATTTAATACTAGTTTTTGCGCAGTACCTGCCTTCATCCGGGTCGATCCGGTTAAAAACTCAGGGCCGGTTACTACCTCAACCGGGTATTTGGCCTCGGCCGCTACAGGGCTTCCGCTGTTACAAACAATGCATCCGGTAGTAATGTTATGCAAATTCGCCATTTTAAGGCCGCCAATAACATAAGGCGTAGTACCCGAGGCCGCTATGCCAACAAGCACATCTTTTTCGTTAATGTTATATTCAGTTAAATCGAGCCACGCTTGTGTAGCATTGTCTTCGGCATACTCAACTGCCTTGCGAATAGCATAATCGCCACCAGCAATAATACCAACTACCATATCAAACGGCACCCCGAAGGTCGGCGGGCATTCTGATGCATCAACCACACCCAAACGACCGCTGGTGCCGGCACCGATATAAAAAAGCCGCCCCCCTTCCTTCATTTTAGCCGCGGTAACCGTAGCCAGCGCCTCTATCTGCGGCATTGCCGCCGCAACCGCCAAAGGCACAGTTTGATCTTCCAGGTTAATATTTTGCAGTATCTGGGCTACAGACATCTTCTCGAGATCGCTGTAGCGGGAATCTTTTTCGGTAGTACGTTCCATCAATGCAAAGTTGGAGAAAAATGTTGAATTTTATTTAGTCCATGGACCATAGTCAATAGTCTACAGCAAAAAATATTCTTCTACCATGGACCAGGGACTATGGTCCATAGACTTTCTTACCTATTTTGTCACATCTACACAACATATTACGTAACTTTGTGATACAATAAAGTTTATGAAGAGGCTTGCGGGTATAATGTTCAGAACCATGACTTTGCTTTTGTTAGGCATAGCTATTGGTTTGTTTATCAGTGATAATAATTTTGCCAGGCGCGGCATGGGGTTTACGTTGCCCGGCAGCAGCAAGGTATCTAAGGTTTTATCATTGATAAAGAATAACTACGTTGATTCGGTAAATGTGGATAGTATGGAGGGCGTTACCGTTAACAACCTGCTGCAAAACCTCGATCCGCATTCCCTTTACCTTCCGCCACAGCGTGCACAATCTATCAACGAAAGTTTGGATGGCGGTTTTACAGGTATAGGTTTAGAATATCAATTACTGCGCGATACATTATATCTGACCCAAATTTACCCGGGCGGTCCGGCTGCTTTAGCAGGATTGGTTGCCGGCGATAAGGTAATTAACGTTGATCACAAAAAATTCTCGGGCACACATCTAACTGCCGAAAGGGTTAACCAGGTGTTTCGCGGCGAAGAAGATTCCCCTATTTCATTGGGCGTATCGGCCCCCGGCAAATCCGCAATGAAAGCGTACTCCATTAAACGCGGCCACGTTGACCTTAGCAGCCTTGATGCAGCTTACATGCTGGCGCCAGGTATTGGGTATATAAAAATAAGCAAGTTTGCCAATACTACCGATACCGACTTTCAAGCAGCATTGGCGAAGCTTAAAAATCAGGGGTTAAAAAAACTGGTGCTGGATATAAGGGAAAATGGCGGCGGCTATTTAAGTGCAGCCACTGCCCTGGCTGATGAATTTTTGCCTAAAGGCAAACTGATTGTTTTTACCAAGGGGATTCACGAGGAACGCAGGGATTATTTTGCAACAGACTCCGGCAATTTTCAGGAAGGGAAACTGGCGGTGATGATTGATGAATATTCCGCCTCGGCCAGTGAAATATTAGCCGGTGCCTTACAGGATTTGGACAGGGCCACTATTGTTGGCAGGCGTTCATTTGGCAAAGGCCTTGTGCAGCAGCAGTTCCCTTTTGGGGATGGGTCCGCCGTTAATTTAACCATAGCCAGGTATTATACCCCATCGGGGCGGTCGATACAAAAGTCGTACCGCGGCGGAATAGACAGCTATCACAACGAAATTGCCGAAAGGATGCGCAAGGGCGAACTATTTTCGGCTCAAAATAATTTAAACGACAGCATTTTTAAAGGAAGAAACACCTACCGCACGCTTAATGGCCGCAAAGTATATAGCGGCGGTGGCATTATGCCCGATGTATTTGTGCCTGCCGACACCACCCAAAATACGGTGCTTGTACAGGAATTAAGCAGTCAGCAGCTTTTTAACGCCTACGTTATTGATAAGTTACAGCCGGCGCTCAGCAAATTTAAATCAGCCGATTCCTTTTTAAAGCAATACAACGTTAGCGATGCAGAGTTTGATAATTTTATTTTATACTCGTCCAAAACACTCAAAGAAATGGATTCGGGCGAGTTACGCAGCTCCCGTCAAACTATTAAAACCCTGCTAAAGGCATTCGCAGCCCGCTTCAAATGGGGCGATAATGCTTATTTTGAAGCCCTTAACGCTAATGATGCTACGTTGAAGAAAGCCGTGGAAGCGGTATCTTGATTTCGTCACGATGGTTATCAGGATCGGATGTTCGATTTAAAAAGCTATGTCATTTCGAACGCAGTGAGTAAACTTTACTAACATACTAAACGCCATGCATATTCGCTATGCATGGCGTTTAAGTTTTCTCACTGCGTTCGAAATTACATAAGTTCTTAAATTTCAAAGTCAAATCCGATCCCAATAACCATCGGGACGAACTTCCGAAATCCGAAACCCTCTGCCCTATTTCTGCCTAAACCACACCTGTACCGGCGCGCCCTGGAAATCAAAGTGTTCTCTTAGTTTGTTCTCGATGAAGCGATAATATGGCTCCTTAATGTATTGCGGCAAATTGCAAAAGAATGCAAACATGGGCGATGTTCCTGCAATCTGGGTGATGTACTTTATTTTTACGTATTTACCTTTAATAGATGGCGGCGGATAAGCTTCAATAATTGGCAGCATTACCTCGTTTAGCTTGGAGGTTGGTATTTTACGGATCTTATTTTGATAAACCTGGTTGGCCACATCAATAACCTTTAGCACCCTTTGTTTTTCGGTAACCGAAGTAAACACAATAGGCACATCGGTAAACGGCGCAATTTTTTCACGTATAAGCTCTTCAAAAACTTTAATGGTTTTGTTGTTTTTTTCAATCAAATCCCATTTGTTTACCACGATGACCACACCTTTTTTATTCTTCTCGGCCAGGTGGAAAATGTTGATATCCTGCGATTCAATACCTTCTACAGCATCAATCATCAATATTACTACATCAGCTTCTTCCAGCGCTTTAATGGTGCGCATTACCGAGTAAAATTCAATATTCTCTTTAACCTTGGTTTTCTTACGCATACCAGCCGTATCAATCAGCATGAAATCATGACCGTACTGGTTATAGTGAATATGGATAGAATCGCGGGTGGTACCGGCAATCGGCGTAACAATGTTACGATCTTTACCGATTAAAGCATTAATGATAGACGATTTACCCACATTAGGCCGGCCAACAATAGCATATTTTGGCAAGGTATTTTCCTCAATAGGATCGTCATCAAAGTGTTTTACTACCTCATCCAGCAGTTCGCCGGTTCCGGAGCCGGTCATGGATGAGATGGTGTATAATTCGCCCAGGCCCAGGCTGTAAAACTCCATTGAATCGGCTAACTGTGTGGTGTTATCCAATTTGTTTACCACCACAAACACAGGCTTTTTACCCTTGCGCAGGATGTTGGCAATTTCGTCATCCAGGTCAGTAATGCCCGTTGTAACGTCAACAATAAATAAGATCACGGTGGCTTCCTCTATGGCGATATCCACCTGCTCGCGGATGGCGACTTCAAAGACATCATCGGAATTGGCAACGTAGCCACCCGTATCGATAACGGTAAAATCACGGCCAACCCATTCGGCAACGCCGTAGTGCCTGTCGCGGGTTACACCGCTAAAATCGTCGACAATAGCCTTGCGGCTTTCGGTTAAACGGTTATATAATGTTGATTTGCCTACGTTGGGGCGGCCTACAATGGCTACAATGTTACTCATAATTTTAGCTTCAAGAAATCAAGAGGCAAGAATCAAGACTGAACTCCATTTAAAGTTAGTCAAACCACTCTTCATTTCTAATATATTTTTGTACTTTTTTCTGTCTTAAAATCTTGATTCTTGCGTCTTGACTCTATTCGTATCCAAATTTCTTCAGATAATTCTTTTTGCTGCGCCAGTCGGGGATAACTTTTACAAACATCTCCAGGAAAATCTTCTTCTGGAAAAACTCTTCCATATCGCGGCGGGCGTAGGTGCCTACAATTTTCAACATGCCGCCATCCTTTCCGATGATGATATTTTTTTGCGAATCGCGCTCCACAATAATCTCGGCACTGATGCGGTGCAGCTTCTCCCCTTCTACAAAGGCGGTGATAATTACCTCGGTGCTATAGGGTATTTCTTTTTTATATTGTTTAAAAACTTGCGCCCGTATCATTTCGGATGCAAAAAAGCGATCGTTACGATCTGTCAACGCGTCCTTTTCGTAATAAGCCGGGTGTTCGGGCAGATGCTCAATTACAAAGTTCATTACCGCCAGCACGTTATAGTCTTTTAATGCCGAGATGGCAAAAATCGCTTTAGGATTCAGTTTTTCTTCCCAAAAAGCTACTTTGGCTTTTACCGTTTCCTCATCGCTTTGATCAACTTTGTTAATTAGTACCGCTAAGGGAGCGGTGGAGCCTTCCAACTTTTTCAATACATCAGCTTCGTCGTACTCCTCATAAATATCGGTAACCAGCAAAATCAGGTCGGCATCTACAATGGAACCGTCCACCTGGTGCATCATGCTTTCGTGCAGTGCGTAGTGCGGTTTAATGATGCCGGGGGTATCCGAAAACACAATCTGGTAGTCCTCCTCATTCACAATACCTAATATACGATGACGTGTAGTTTGCGCTTTTGGCGTGATGATAGACATTTTTTCGCCCACCAGGGCGTTCATCAGGGTTGATTTACCCGCGTTGGGTTTACCAATAATACTTACAAAACCTGCCCTGTGCGCCATAAAAAATGATTGTAAAAATAAATAAAATAATATTTGGACTGCAAAGAAACGAATTATATCTTTGCAGTCCAATTAAAACGGAGTGCAAATTGCATTTTTGACAATTGGAAGCAGATTCCGGAGTTATGCCCGGATGACCAAAATATAAAAAACAGTGCGGGATGGAGCAGTTGGTAGCTCGTCGGGCTCATAACCCGAAGGTCGTAGGTTCGAGTCCTGCTCCCGCTACAAAGAAAAGGAAGTCTTTAGGCTTAGGTCTAAAGACTTTTATTTTCTCCGATGGTGTTTGGACGATCACCAGTAAATAAAAAAATCCCTTTCGGCGGTAATGACGCAGATCGTAAGAATAAACATAGTGCGGGATGGAGCAGTTGGTAGCTCGTCGGGCTCATAACCCGAAGGTCGTAGGTTCGAGTCCTGCTCCCGCTACAAGGAAAGTCAAAAGCCTTTAGTCGTAAGTCTAAAGGCTTTTTTCGTTAGGACCAGTTGGTAGCTCGGCGGGCTAATATCCGCCCCAAGGCGGACGTAGGTTCGAGTCCTGCTCCCGCTACAAAGTCAGAGTGAGTGTGGGTGCGAATGTGGGCTGCTCACTCTGGCTTTTCTTCAATACTCGCTCACACACTCACACTTTTATCACATTTTCTTTCCTTTATGTTTGATTTCGAAAACCTTGAAGTCTGCAAAAAAGCTAAAGCATTCAATTCTGTTGTTGGTAAGTTAGTTTTAACTATTGGTTCATTGGATAGTACAACAAAAAATCAATTAAGGCGCGCCTCGTTAAGTATTGTATTGAACATAGCCGAAGGCACAAGCAGGTTCAGTAAGGCCGACAGGAAGAATTTTTGCGTTGTGGCAAGGGGCTCAGTATTTGAATGTGTTGCTATTTTTGACATATTGAATGATGACGGTATCCTAACCAGCGACCTTTTTACCAACCTTTATAAGCAAGCAGAGGAAATTTCAAAAATGCTGTTTGCAATGATCAGAAACCTGGAAAGTTAAAATTTTATGTAGAATCCGTAGGGGCTGCCACGAAGGAAAGCATCCGCCCAAAGGACGGACGTAGGCTCGGGACCTGTTCCCGCTACAAACTCCGCCATCCATTTGCGAAGCATGAGAGAAGACCTCTATTGATCAATCACGTTTATAAATCGTTTAAATCAATGTCATAAATATTCACGGGCCATTTCCGCCGTATAATTATTATTTTCATTTGTAATACACCTCATGGCGTCACGTTACAAATTATTTGATGTCTTATAAAAACAATTGAAACGATGGAACAGCCGGGGATGTGTATTATTGCTTTTGTATTATAATGAAAACATTTATTTTAACCTGCTCTTTGAGCATCATTTTATTTTCGCTGCAAGCGCAGACAAGCAATTCCGTGAATATTGGTACTATAGACAGTATCCGTTCAAAGCTTCTAAACGAACAAAGGAAAATTTGGGTACATGTACCTGCATCCGCAAACTTGAATAAGAAAAAAAAGTACCCTGTTGTTTATGTTTTGGATGCTGAGCGGTGTTTTACAGCTATTGTGGGGATGACCGACTACCTGAGTTCTGTCAATGGGAACGACATTTGCCCTGAAATGATAGTCGTCGGGATACCCAACACTAACCGCACAAGAGACCTTACCCCAACCAGGGTGACCAGTGGCTTATTCATTAACGACAATATGGCCAAATATTCCGGTGGCGGCGAAACATTTACTGCATTTATCGAAAATGAAGTGGCGCCCCACATTGATTCAATATATCCAACCCTCTCTTACCGGTTACTCGTCGGACATTCATTGGGAGGCATAATGGCCATCAACGCGCTGGTACATCACAAAAACTTATTCAGGGGTTATATCGTCATTGACCCAAGTATGTGGTGGGATAATCAAAAACTCCTGCATGAAACACGAAAAACCTTACAAACCAATACATACCCCAGGGTATCGCTGTTTTTAGGTATGGCCAATACACTTCCTCCCGGAATGGATACCGTATCAATTAAAAACGATACGACTTCCGGGAGCATTCATTCCCGCTCCATACTTCAACTACGCGATTATATAATAGGCAGCCGGGGAGGCCTCATAGCAAATTTTAAATATTATAATGAAGACTCACATGGCTCGGTTTTTTTGCTTGCGGCCTATGATGCCCTCCATTTTATTTTTAAGGATTATGCATTAAAAATGCAGGATAGCTATTTCACCGACCCTGCTTTCCCATTGGCCCCTTATTTAAAAGACCATTTTAAAAATTTAACTTCAAAATACGGGATCACAGCGGAAGATGGCAGTATGATGTTGCCACCCGAAGATTTGGTAAACAACCTTGGCTTTTTTGTGCTTGGCAAAAATGAGTTTGATAAGGCTGAAGCTATGTTTAAAATGAACATACTAAATTATCCGGGGAGCCCGCTGGCGTATACTTATCTTGGCGATTTGTATGTTGCGAAAGGCGATAAAAAAAATGCGACAGAGAGTTACAAGAAAGCATTGTCGCTAAAGGAATCGCCTGAAACAAGGAAGAAATTAAGCAACCTGCAACAATAACCGATAATTATGAATTTAAACTATAAAGCCACCTGCGAAAGTGGAGGCTTTTTAGTTTGGAACGATTGGCAGCCCGGCAGGTTTATAAACGTAAATAAACCCCGCAGGCTTGCTAAGCAAAGCGCTGCGGGGCGGCAACCGCTACGTTACAGTTCTTTATCGTCAATCAATTTTGCGTCGCGGGTGTTTTTTTGTACGGCGATGGCTGAGAACATGCTCAGGCAGAAGGCCATAGCGTAAAAGCCTTTTTCACTTGGGGCGAGATTAGCATTCCACAGGCCAATGGTCAGCAGGATCATTGCTGCAATAGTGGCAAACCAGCTCAGGCCGTAGTAAAGGTCTGTAACGGCAAGTCCTTCGGACCTGTCCCTCACACTTTTTTGTACGGAGATTACTGCGAATAAGCCAAACAATAAAATAGTGAAATAATAACCTTTTTCGTTTAATGCTATACTTGCATTTGATAAACCAATGCAATATCCGGCTATCCCTATTAATAGGGCAAACCAGGAGGCCCCTATAAAGGCGGCAGTTGGTTTAAATGGGTTTCTTCTAACCTTGTCACCATATTTTGCAATGGGTGAATTTTCTTCTGTTTTGTGTTGTAGCGTTTCCATTTTTATTTTGTTTTTGTGATTTGTATGGAACAAATGTCGGTTGTAAAGCGCACCTGCAAAAGGTAGAATATGAATATTACTGACGATATAAATCAGTAATTTAACTACCTTTATCGCATTAATATAGCTACATGGACGCTCTTTCGGAATTAGTTAACCTGCTCAATAGTACCGACAAAACCCTCTTTAGGCAGTTTTTACAGCGAAAAAACAAACGAGGCGATGTGAAAAATTTAGCTTTACTTGATTTGATAGAAACTGACGATATAGATGGCATAAACAAGCTTTACCATCCGGAGAAAAACAACGATGCATACCATGCCCTGCGTAAAAGGCTGCAAGACAATTTACTACTATTCTTGTCGCAGAAAACCTTTGAAAGTAGCCATTCTGATACGTATGACGCGCTGCGCCTGGTTGTGGTGGGGCGCTTTTTGTTGGAAAACGATGCAGTCAGGATAGCGTTCAAATGTTTGGATAAGGCTGAACGGTTGGCCGAAGAGTTAGAACAATTTAATTTGCTGAACGAGCTGTTGCTATTGAAGCTGCAATACGCCCATCTCGCGGAAGCAGAAGACCTCGAAAGTTTAACAGTCCGCTTCTTACAGAACCAGTCGCACATGCAACGCGAGGCTAAGCTTAATATGGCCTATGCATTTTTGAGGCAGGAACTGCAGGAGATACACCTGAAAGGAAAGATCGTTAATTTGACAACCCTGGTTATAACGACGATCCGGAAATACAAAATTTCCGCACAGGATTTGATGACCTATAAGTCCATTTACCAAATTCTTTTCATAGCCAATGAATACGCCGCTATACAGCAGAATTATGGCTTAATAGAACGTTATATCAACCGGACGAATCAATTTATGCAGGGCCAGGCGCATAAAAAGCAGTCCTATCTTTTTTACCATATCTCCATCCTGTATTTTTTGGCGAACTTTCATCTAAGGCGAAAGAACTTCGCAGGAAGTACTTCCTGGCTTAAGGAAATGATGGATTTAATGTTAACAGATAGCCGCTATTACGCGCTGTTTTATTTGCGCCATCAGTTACTTGCTGCACTCAACCTGTTCTATACAGGCTTTGCCGATAAGGCGATTGCGCTGTTACAGCAATCGCTGTCCAAAACAAAGCATCGGTCTAAACCGGAAGATATTGAAGATTTACGAATATGCCTGGCCATGTTTTTAGCCCTGTGCAATGACCGGGGAAGTTTGAAACAACTCACTTTACTAACACGCACCGATGCCTGGTACGAGAAAAAAATGGGCATGTTGTGGACCATCCGAAAAAACCTGATGGAAATTTTGGTTTATGCACAGTTCGAAAACATCGAGCTTGCCATGTCGCGCCTGCACAGCTTCCGGCGCCGGTATAAAAAGTATCTGCTGAAAACTTCGGAGGAACGCGTGCTGTTGTTTCTGAGGCTGGTTGAAAAACACCTCCAAAACCCCGATGCGGCATTTGAACCAGCGTACAGAAAGACGGTTTTAAACCTGGTCGGCACTACCCAAAATAACGACATTTTCAATTTGAGCTTTATTGCCTGGTTGATAGCACGCTGGGAGAAAAAAACAGCCTATCAAGTGGTGCTGACACTCATTCAGGATGAGAAAGCTTCGCCCAATAATACGTAACAGGTTTGGAAACAGTCCAGTTTTCACAGGCGAACCGGCTCCACTAATTAAATTAACGTGAGTTCGATACAAGCAAACGTACGCCTCACTCCAAACCATCTCCAGGGTAGAGGGCTTAAAAAGCGTAATACGCGACCACTAGTCGCTCTCCAAAGGAGAGTGACGCTGTTAAAGTCCTCTCCTTTGGAGAGGATTTAGGTAAGGCGTGATAGCGTTTGTTAGTACCGATCATTACCTCGAACCCACGTTAAATTAATCACGTAAATGTTCTTTAGTTTTGCAAAATGGAATTCCTTTAATCCATTTGCAAAAATATCATCATGACAAACTATCTATCGCAGAAGACAAAAAATAACAGCATGGCTAAATTGGGCATTCTTATTGTTTCGCTGTTACTATCCATGTATACATCTGCGCAACAGGCAACCGTTACCGGCGTAGTTCCGCAAGAATTTTTCGGCAAATCCATCAAACTTACCCTCATCAATTATGAAACCCGTAATGATAAAGTTGTACAGGAAGCCAATATCAGCCAGCATGGCAAGTTTACGCTAATCATCAAATTAAAAGAGCCTGAAATTTATGACCTTAGCGTAGATAATTCGAGCCTTGTTCAGGTACTGGCTAAACCGGGTGACAAAATCCATCTTAACATTACTAAAGACAATATTCAGGTTTCGGGTTCAAAAGAAACGCAATATCTTATTGATTACGAGGCGAACCGGAAAAAGGTATTCAACAAATATTTAAAGCGGACTTATGATTCATCGGAAGTTGCGGTTAAAAGTGGTGACAAAGAAAAAATTGAATATTGGAATGTGGAACATGAAAAAGCATCCGAAAATTATAAAGCAGAACTGGCGCAATGGGTGCAACAACCTTTTTTTATCAATTCGCTGGCGGCAGTACATCATAGCATCCGTTGGAATCCGGAAACCGATACTGCGCTAATGAACCAGATGGTATCCATCTATCAGCAAAAATATCCGAGATATGATCTCACCCGGCAGCTGGTGAATAAAGTAAATGCTACCAAACGGATTGCCCTCGGCGCCATAGCGCCAGGTTTTATTTCGGCGGATACTGCAGGTAATAAAATCGATTTGAAAAGCTATCGGGGTAAATACACACTGGTTGAGTTCTGGGCCTCGTGGTGTGCCCCCTGCCGGGAAGAAAGCCCTACTTTAGTAAGGCTGTACAATGAATATAAGGACAAAGGCTTTACAATATTTAGTGTCTCTATTGATAAAAATACAACATCGTGGAAAAATGCCATTCACCAGGATGGATATACCTGGGGAAACGTATGTGATTTGAACGGATACGGAGGCCCCACCGCGGCATTATATACGGTAACCGCTATTCCAAATAGCTTCCTGCTGGATAAAAACGGAAGGATCATCGCTAAAAACCTTCGGGGTAAAAACCTGGAAAGCAAACTTGCAGAGCTGATGAAGTAATATTGTATGCCCGGCAGCACAGTAAAATTTTGATGACATAAGGCTTGATTCTCCACAAACTATTGTAGCTTTGATAAACAAAACCATTATTGACTCAAAACTATCCGCCATGTACAAAAAATATTATTGCTTATCTTTCTTAATTTTCAGCTTTTCACTCCTGGTAACCCGGTCGGCCTTTGCCCAAGTGGCGACATTGTCAAAAGGAGACGCAGCACCGGTGTTTAACGCCCAGGCCAGTCTTGCGGGCAGCGCCTTTGATTTTTCGTTAAAGGCAGCCCTTGCTAAAGGTTCCGTTGTGATTTATTTCTATCCTTCTGCCTATACCGGCGGATGTGATGCGGAAGCACATGCCTTCGCCGAACTCAGCGATAAATTTGCAGCGGCCGGAGCTACCATTATCGGTGTTTCTGCCGACGATATCCAGCGGCTGAATACATTTTCTTCCGATCCGAATTACTGTGCAGGCAAGTTTGCCGTAGCATCAGATGCTGATGGTAAAATTGCAGCATCATACGGCCTTACAATGGGAGCAGCAAAGCTTGGGATTAAAGACGTGCGCGGCATGGATCTTAACCACGGTTTCATCCCCCGAACCACTTTCGTGATAGGCAAGGACGGTAAAATTGTAGCGGTGTTTTCATCAACAGCCGATCATATTTCACCTACCGACCATGTTGATAAAGCGCTGGCAATTGTAAAGGGTTTATAATACAAAACGACATCTCGATATAAATTTTAAGCCCCTCTCCTTTGGAGAGGGGTTTGGGGTGAGGCGTATGTGCGATAGCGCACCAACAATGCGCTTGCTATGGCTACCAGACATAAAGCCAGCATTAAATCCAAACCGCTTTTAAAACTGCCGCTTACCTTGCGCAGGGTGCCCAGCACAATCGCCCCGGTGCTGCCGGCCAGTTCGTCAATCATGGTGACTATGCCTAAAACCGAGCCGTAGCGTTTGCCGCTATAGATACCGGCAACCCACACCTGTATAATGGTGAATGACCCGCCAAAGCCAAAGCCCGCAATTAAGGCAAAGGCAATCAATAACGAATTATTGGCGCTTAATTCGGCAAGCATAAAAAAACCGACAGCCATAATGGAAATGGCCGATATCATGATATACTCTTTGGTGATTCTGTCGCTCAGGTAGCCAAAAAACAATTTGCCGGCTATAGCCATCATCGAAAAATACCCCAGCAATTTGGCCGCAGTGGCGGGAGTTTGCCCCAAATCTTTCATAACAAATCCGTGATTTTGCAGGTATCCCTTTATGCAGAACCATAATATCCCGGTAACTATTAATACCAGGTAAAACGTATAGGAGCGCAAAGCATCGCCGAGGGACAGGTTCGGTTTACCGGGTTGTATATTGGGCCTGTCGGGGAAATGGCGCCCATCGGTAACAGTGCCAATTGCGGCAGGTTCCGCTTTGATTAAGAATAACGGGGGTAGCAGCATTATGGCCGACGTAATGCCCAAATACAGGCAGGCTTTTTGCCACTCGGAGCCCGCCATTACCGCAATGCGGGGAAAAATGATGCCGCCCAGGCTCGAGCCCAAAATCACAATGCCGGTGGCCAGGCCCTTGTAATGATGGAACCATTTATTTACCAGGTACATAAATGAAATAATACCGGCAAGCGACATGCAAATGCCATATAATATATAAAACACGCACAACGCGGTATAGCTGGTGATATAGGCCTGCAAAAATATTAACCCCACAGCCCCGAAAGCGCCAATTGCAATAACCGTACGCGGGTTCCACCTATCCAGCAGGCGGCCAACAAAAGGCGAGGTAATGGCGATGGTTAAAAACAGGAGCGTAGGCAGGAAAGCTGCGCTCTGCGGATCGAGGCCAAAGGATTTGATTTGCAGGGGCCGCATTACCGTTAAAGCATAAGCACCCACACCATTGGTGGTAGCATACATCAGCGTTAAGCCCGCCAGCATGAACCAGCCGTAGAAAATATTTTTCATATAAGCTAAAAAAACTTTAATGGGAATTGAGTCCGAAGATACAATTTAGGGCAATCAGTTAAGTGTGTTAAAATTATTATTGCGCGTTGTTTTGCGCCCCCCGAACCCGGAGCGTTTACATCACACACACGCCCACCCATTTTAAAGTGCGTAATTAACTGATAATAAATTATTTCATTTTTAACTATAGGTTAAATTTGTGTAAATAATTAATAATCAAGCGTTTAATTTTTAGGCTCATTATAAGTAGTGTTTAACTTGATATTCAATCGGTTACGCATATCCATCCGGACCGGGTTAAGGGATTAATCCTGTTTTATGTTTACACTTAACCCTTAACCGGGCAGGGTTACGTTCGAACGCGGATGACCGACTTGCCTATGACCCGATTGGCCGGATTGAACGCAGTAACGGCGTCGTCGAGGGTAGCGATGTTGCCGATGTTCGCCCGCAAACGTCCCTCCCGGTACCGTTTGACTATTTCAGTCGATTGGGTGCGTTCGGGTTCGACGACAAAATCAATAGTCAGACCGCCATCAGGCCGCACGTCAGTCGGACCGGTGACCGTCACAAACGTTCCTCCGGTGCGAATTACGCCTGCAGACCGCTTTGCGATGTCGCCGCCGAGGACATCAAAAACCAAATCGACCCCGCCAATGTCTTGTAAGGCATCGGCATCAAGGTCAACGAATTCCTGTGCGCCGAAGTCGAGCGCCATCTGCCGGTGAGCAGCGCGCCCGGCGCCGATGACGTACGCACCGGCCTCACGTGCGAGCTGGACAGCCATCGAACCGACGATGCCGGCCGCGCCATTCACCAGGACAGTTTGCCCCGCCCGAAGGCGGCCATGCTCGAACAGCCCTTGCCATGCTGTCAGGCCAGGCATCACAAGGGCCGCGCCCGTTGTGAAGTCAACATCGCCAGGCAACGGCGCGAGGTTGCGCGCCTCGACGGCTACGTACTCCGCCAGGGTGCCATCGCGATACCAGTCCGTAAGTCCAAACACGCGCTGCCCAATTGACAGGCCGGTTGTACCATAGCCGAGTGCGGTCACCACTCCAGCCAGTTCGTGACCGGGGATCGACGGCGTGCGGTCATGGCCGACACGATCGGTCCACGTCGACGGCCACGACAACTCGTCGCCCGTGAAACTCGACGCGTGAACTTGAACAACCACGTCGTTTATCCCTGCCTGCGGGCTGGGCCGCTCTACTAATTTCGCCCCGGCTTTCCCGGCAGTTTGATCTGTCACTACCAAAGCTTTCATAACATTCCTCCTTTTTTATTTATCAGCAAGTATCTCATCAATCAAGTAATATTGCTGTCTATTATCATATTCAATTTGTTAATGCCTATAAGGTTACCTTTGATTCCTTAACACCCCGACAAAATTAATTAGCAATCTGGTCACCTTAGTAGGCCAATTTCAAAATACATAGGGGTCCAGCTATGATTAACAAACTTTTTGAAATTTCGTTTAAAAAAGACGGGCAACAGACCCCCGCCTATTATTCGTAGCTTTATATCGATGAAAAGAGTCTTGGCTACCATTGCGTTTTTATTACTTATCGGAAAATTTTCGTTTTCTCAATGTATTGACAAAAAACTGATACTGGAAGGCTTCCAATTTAGCAACGATAAAGATTCCGGCGATGCTACTGATAATGTTATTTATGGAACAGCTTATACCTTTTACGCCAATGGGGATATCTATAACGCAGGGAACTATTTGGTGAAAAACCCATTAGATATTACACAAGCAAAAGCCAACGCTTCAAAATACAAACACAGAGCTGATAGTGTGATAAAAGCTTATGCTGGCAAAGATTTCTTCGCTGACATCCATTTTCAGTCTGTAAGTGTTTCATACCCAAATCCTGAATTAATAGCCGACAGTCTCTTAGAGAACAATGATTTATACAAACAAGATAGCGTA
>Ga0206947_1044_pt1 | contig 42489 bp, 34 predicted proteins | sample Alteio_BWOrgHeat_3_FD_153239 | JGI IMG/M metagenome (GOLD analysis project Ga0206947, IMG submission 153239) | Enriched cells from forest soil in Barre Woods Harvard Forest LTER site, Petersham, Massachusetts, United States -... | ecosystem: Environmental > Terrestrial > Soil > Temperate forest > O...
GTTATCGGCATATAGATAGCCCTCCCGGCTGGGCAGTTGAAATCACCTCCTACTATCCAGACCAAAGGGACCGCAGTAGGATAGCCACCCCTTCCAAGGACGTTTTGGTAGAACGAGTCGAAGTAGGCTTGACAATTGTTGTCGGCGCCGAACCCCGACGTAGCGTGGAAAGATAGGAGTAGTAACTCTTGATGCCCTTCCCCATCGTGCTGATCCAACCGGACGATGCCAGCGGCGGGATATCGGTACGCCTGATCTGCTCCGGACAAATACTTGATATAGGTTTCACTTTGCAGCGGGAAACGCACAAACGGTTTTTTGGAAAAAACGACCGGTCGGCAAGCCGATCCGTCGCTCTGATTATCGGGCAGTTGTGAAGCGCAAAAGTTTCGATTGAGGCCCGGCAGTTGGAAATTGTTCAGATTGTTCCGGATGTCCCGGCCCGGCTCAGTAATAAAGCCAAAATCAGCCCAACTAACCAGAACATGCAGTAATTGATATCGTAGTAATATTGTATTATCACTCATGGATATCGATTGTCCCCGCTGCATGTTCCAAGTGAAAACTTTGAATGTAGACATCGACTGTATCTCCTCCCGTCGCGAATAAAGGGCAGCCATCGTAGGAGTTGGGCTTCCTGATGTCAAGCTCACCGGTCTTGGGATAAAGCAGCAGTTTCAATCGCGGCGAACCATTCCGAACAACCAATCACCACAAGCTGGTATCAGTTTATTCTCTTCGCCGGGCGAAAGATGAATACCAACCCGCTTCGCGCCCCAGACTGAAATGACGGGTCCAAGACCTCAAGCATGACTCTGGCGCGATATGGGCGGCGAAGCGAGCAATCCTGACTGCCATTTTGCCTTACCCCAATCGTGCACGTCGTTAACCCGCGCAAGCCATTTGAAGGTCGCCGATACGCTCACCCATGCCCTGGCGTCTTCGGCCAGAATGTGAGACGCATTAGGAGCGTCGAAAATCGTATACTTCGCCAACGCAAATCACAAGGATGGGCCGCCTCGATTATGTCTTAAGCGTCCAAAGGCGCCTGCCCTACGGATATGATTCGATCAGAAGTGGCGTGGAAAGAGACCCTGAAATAATGTCATAAACGACTTAAAGAATCGCTAATGGCGGGCGGCATAAAATTCGAGCCACGCCTATCCCTGCGTCTCAAAGATGGCGTTGGATGTCATAAGTAAACGGCTGACCCCTGTCGACCGTCCCTTCGACGGCTAGATCTTTGTTAGTGTCAGATCCTGAATTTTTCATATGCACTTCATAAGAAGCGGCAGATTGATGAAATCTTTTTGCCTCACGGATCAATCCAACTCGCGCTGCCAGTGCCGGGCGCTGCCACCCACACCCATGCCGAATTCCCGACGACCCAGGTGTCACCTATCGCATTGGCAGACATCGGCAACTCATCGGTGGACGGCAACCTTCCTTTTAGCCGTGCTGCGACCTCAAGCCCATATGGCATCATCACCGGCCGCTCTTCTCCGATATGCCACTGCGGTAGGCGAACAAGAAGAGCTCGCGGCGGAGGCAGTTTCACAAGCGTTGCCTGCGGCGCGGTCCCTGCCGTTGCCAGCGCAGGCCTGTCAGCCGCCGCGAGTGCCGGAGTCGGAGAGGGAGACGCAATTTGAGCAGGCCTTGCAGTCGAAGTCGGTTCCGGCGTCGCAGCAGTCTGCTGCGTCTCATGCCGGCCGCGAAGCCCTATTGCGAGTGCCACGATCATTGCCCCAAACACAATGGCACCCGCCAGCCACAAAATGTTCCGGTCAGGGAATTCCAGCCGGCCAAGTATACGAGGCCGGTGTGGCCTGGTGAACTTAGCCCGCACCTCATCAGGCAGCACAGTGTCAAACGATTGAATCCTCCTTGCCGAATTCTCCTCTGCGATTCGATTCATTGCTTTTGCTAGTCGAGCGCGAAAATCAATTTTCACCAAGCCAGCCGAAACCTAAGGCAGGGGACGAGACAATTGTGGTCCCTGGTGCACCGTTCGCTCCGGATGCACGAATATAAGGCCCATTTGGGACTCTTTGATATCTTGCGCTCCGTCTTAAGTCCCGTAGGGACAACACCGATCGTAGCCTGGCACGAAGTGCCTGGGAAAGCGTCCCTCGAACGAACCGTCCCGTAGGGTACGGTCTGATCGGGTGCAGCTAATCCAGCGGTATTTATCATCGCAATACGCGCCGTGTTTTTTAAGAAAGCTAAATACGCTTCTTGAAAGGTTCGTGTCCGATGATTTTCGAGCTGCTACTCGATGTAATGGACCGTTTCCTGCGCACACCTGCGCCAATCACCCTTACCCTACGGGAGAGCTCGTTTGGGGTGGCGATATCCCAGGCACTTCGTGCCAGGCTACGATCGCACCGTCCCTCCGGGCCATTTCGCAATAGGCTTCAGCTAGGTCCCGCAATCGTTTCGGATGCTACTACACGGAGTTTGCAGCTCAGTTCACCGCGAGCGAGAGATTCGATGCGATCGTTCGGATGGGGAGCGTTCACATCACGAATGACGTTAGCATCGGACTGCGAATTCCGAGCGCCCAGGCCGAAAAGCTGAAACGCCGCTTTGGCCTTGGCCAGGATCCGCCGATAGACCCGAGCCCCGAATTGCAAGTTCAAAATGCCGACTTTTATCAGCAGATCGTTCATGCCCGAGTTTCAGAAATCCTCGATACGCTGCAGTGCGAATTCCCAAGTGACTTTCATACGCGTGACCTTAACGGCGGATTGTGGATAACCGGTGGAGGAAGCAATCTCCCAGGTCTGCCCAATTTTCTGAAGGATAGGTATTCTCTCCCAGTTCAGCGGATGTCTGATCTTGGGGTCCCGTGGAACAGCTCAGTCCATGCGCCCGAAGAAACTTGGTCAGCGGTTAGCTTACTTTATGCGGATTAGACACGTAGGTGAGGCGTCCCCGCCTTACCCTCCGTATTCACCGTTTTCGCCGATACGCCCGTTGTCCCGGCAGGCCGACCCATCATCACGCCTCCGGCAATACTTCTTCTCCCAAGCTTGATACCGGCATCAAGACTGAGTTTTCTTTTCTTTATTCGCTATGTAATCATCCACCAACTTGTGTAACGCGGAACTAATCTATCCCTTGGATTCCTGAAGTCTTGCTGGTTTCATTCTGGAGACAGGAGCCGAAAACTACTCCACCTCCCCTTCTAAAACTTTATTTGACAGCCATGGAACGATACATGTAAAGCTTTACACACTCTCCTAACCCCCTATCATCTTCAAAGAGGAACAAAAAATGCCTACCACATGTAAAAGTGCGGCGGTCGCTGCGCTGCTGTTTCTGTGTTCAGCCTTCAACTCTCAGGTCCAGGCCGCGGAACCCGAGATCGCGGTTGTGGTCAAGATTGGCGGCATACCCTGGTTCAACGCCATGGAAAAGGGCATCCAGAAAGCCGGAAAGGAAAACGACTACAACGCTTATATGGTCGGTCCGACAACGGCTGATCCTGCCCAACAGGTGCGCGCCGTCGAGGACTTGATCGCCAAGAAAGTGAAGCTGATTGCCGTGGTGCCAAATGACGCCAAGGCGCTTGAGCCAGTTTTTGATCGCGCTAAAGAAGCAGGAATTCCGGTTATTACTCACGAGTCGCCCGGTCAAAAAGGCGCCTTATGGGACATCGAAATGATCGACAACAAAGAGTTCGGAGAATTACACATAAAATCCCTCGCCAAAGCGATGGGAGAGGAAGGCGAATATATCGTTTATGTGGGCTCGCTTACCGTTCCGCTGCATAACTTGTGGGCTGATGCAGCGATCGCCTATCAAAAAGAGCACTATCCTAAGATGAAGCTTGTCACTGACCGCTTCGGTGTCGCCGAAAGCGTCGATGACAGCTACAAGACGGCCATCGACATGATGCTCGCCCATCCGAATCTTAAGGGGATTTTGACGTTTGGTAGTCTCGGTCCGATCGGCGCCGGCCGGGCCCTCAAAGAGAAAGGAAAAGTCGGCAAGATATCGCTAGTGGGGGCGTGCGTACCTTCGCAGGGGCAGAAACTCATCAAGGAAGGCGTAATCCTCGACGGCTACATCTGGAATCCAGAACAGGCCGGTGAAGCGATCGTGAATGTAGCAAAGATGGTGATTGACGGAACACCCATCACGGACGGCGTGGAGATTAAAGGGCTAGGCAAAGCCACGGTCGACCCCGAAACCCATGTTATCCGAGTGATCAAGTATCAGGCGGTCAACAAAGACACAGTAGATCAGCTTGTTGCGCTAGGGCTCTAAGGAAGATTGGTCCCGCGATGATTGTGCCACGCGAGCTTGCCGAGCATGACCAATCCGAAGCGGCGCCAGCCTTCATCGCAATGCTCGGTATCAGTAAGCGTTTCGGCGGGGTTCGGGCGTTGAACAACGTTGACTTCACGATTCGTCCCGCAGAGATCCACTGCCTCGCCGGCGAGAACGGATGCGGCAAGAGCACGCTAATTAAGATTCTCGCCGGGGTTTTAGCACCGGACGAAGGGAAGATCATTCTCGACCAGCAAGCGCATTCGCATTTGTCGCCCGCCGCGTCCCAACGCGCGGGCGTACAGATTATTTATCAGGATCTTTCGCTATTCCCGAACCTTTCGGTCGCGGAGAATATCGTGTTTAGACACCACGTCGAAACGCCAGCGAGACTGGTACGCTGGCGTGAGATCGCGAGACAAGCTAAAGAGGTCGTATCGCGGCTCGGAGTTGATTTGTCGCTGGAAGAGGTGGTTGGCAGGCTGCCGATTGCTACCCGCCAACTGGTCGCGATCTGTCGTGCGCTGGCGGCGGATGCTCGTCTGGTAGTGATGGACGAGCCGACCGCATCGCTAACCCACTACGAAATCGACGCGCTTCTGGAGACAGTCCGTGGATTGAAGACCCATGGGATTGCCACCGTGTTCGTCAGCCACAAGCTGGAGGAGGTGATGCGGATCGCAGAGCGCGTCACTGTGCTCCGAGACGGTAACAAAGTCGGCACCTATCCGGCCCGCGAGATCAATCGTTCCCGGCTCACTGAGCTGATGACGGGTCAAAAGTTCGAGCCCTCTCTGAAGTCAACATTTTCAGGCGAGTCGGCCCCGATTCTGGAAGTGCGCGGTCTAACCCGGCGCGGCCATTATGAAGAAGTCGATCTCGTTCTACGTCCGGGCGAAATTCTTGGAATCACCGGTCGGCTGGGCTCCGGTCGAACCGAGCTTGCGCTTTCCCTGTTCGGTATGAATCCTCCTGACGCGGGAGTGATCCGGATCGGGGGCAAACCGGTTCGACTACGCACAAATCGAGCGGCCATCCGTCACGGGATTGGATATGTTCCGGAGGACCGGCTCTCGCTTGGGCTCGTTATGCCGCAGTCGATTGCCGACAACATCGTCGTCTCCGTGTTGCGTAAGTTGATGGGTTTCCTAGGGCTGATCGACGGTGGAAGACGACGGAAGACAGTTAGTCACTGGATCGATGAGCTGCACGTCAAAACCAAAGCACCCGATCGACCAGTCCAGGAGTTATCGGGCGGCAACCAACAGCGCATCGTCCTCGCCAAATGGCTCGCGACCGACCCGCGCATACTAATTCTCGACTCGCCCACAGTCGGTGTCGACGTTGGAGCTAAGGTAGGAATTTATCAGATCGTTGACGCCTTGGCTGCCCGCGGCATCGCCATCATTCTTATCACCGACGAGGTGGAAGAAGTTTTACATCAGGCTCACGGCATCCTCGTGATGTTGTCAGGGCGGATTACCGCGACCTTTGATCCGGCGAAGGTGACCGAACAGGAGCTCCGGGAGGCGATTAGTGCCTAGGTTCCTCCGCATCGCCTTCCGTCGCCACGACGTTCAGATCGGAGTCATCATTGCGATCATGGCGACCTTTTTCTCAACGCGTTCCCCAGGGTTTTTGACTCTCGGAAACTTGGCTGATTTGCTGGAAAACTATTCGGTGATGGCGATCATGGCGGCCGGCCTCTTGGTTGTTCTAATCTCCGGGGGAATCGACATTTCATTCGAGGCGATCGCTGCCGTCAGCCAATTCCTGGTTGCCACCTTCCTGGTGAAGTTCGGAGGCAATTGGTTTACTGGCTTCGCCCTCGCCGGTCTGTTCGGAGCGTTACTCGGTGTCGTCAATGCCATGCTGATCTATTACCTCGGTGCGATCTCAGTGATCGTGACGATCTCGACGATGACCTTTTACTTTTCCATTCTGATGTTTGTGACTCAAGGGAGGTCAATCTATGATCTGCCAAACTGGTTCACGAGCAATGTTTCGTTTCTATCGATACCATTACCATTTCCGGTGATGGTCGCTACCATCGCCCTGCTACTGACTCTCTTCCTCCTAAGCCGGTTACCGATAGGTCGCCAAATCTACGGCCTTGGCGGAAATCCCGAAGCGGCGAAACGCATGGGTTGCAACATCGTGGGACTGCAGTGCTTCGCTTATGGTTATTCGGGATTCATGGCTGCCATTGCCGGTATCGTCCAAGCGCACCGGGTGGAGGAGGTTGTGCCATATGCCCTGATTGGGCGGGAGCTTGATGTGCTCGCTGCCGTCGTCCTGGGCGGAGCCAGCCTTTCGGGTGGAATTGGAACCGTTAGCGGCACGGTTCTGGGAATCCTGCTGTTAGCTGTTCTCCAGAATGGCCTGACCCTGGTCGGTGTATCGTCTTACTCGTTCGGACTCGTCACCGGCGTTGTAATTCTGGCGAGCGTAACTGCTACCGCCTACGCGGCCAAACGCCAGCGAAAACGGAGTGTCCGTCATGCCATCTGATCTGGCAACCAGCCCACCGTCGGCATCTCGGCCTCGTTTCGCCGGCTTCCTGCCCAGTGATCCGACGATCACGATGCTTGTTGCTCTCGTCGTCGGTGCCGTAATCATCTTCGGCGCGCTGGCACCAAGTCGTTTTCTTTCGGGTGATACGCTGCGCGCGATCGCGCTTCAAATGCCAGAGCTCGGCATCCTGTCGCTCGCGATGATGATCCCGCTGATGAGCGGTGGACTTAATCTCGCGATCATCGCGACCGCAAATCTCTCTGGGCTGGTCATGGCAGCAATTCTGACGCACCTCATCCAGCAGTCAACCCCCGCGCCACTCGTCGTAGCTATCATTTTGTTAGCCCTATTTGTCGGGATGTTAACCGCGTTGATAATCGGGTTCTTGACCGGAGTTATCGTTGCCTTCTTTGGCGTACACCCGATTCTCGTTACGCTTGGCACAATGACCCTCGTCAAGGGTACGGCCGTCGTAGCAACAAGCGGCACCGTTATCGGTGGTTTTCCGCCGGCAATCCTGTTCCTGGGGAACGGAACCCTATTCGGAATCCCCGTGTCGATGATTCTTTTCATACTTTGCGCAATAGTCGTTGGTGTGATTTTGACCCACGCCCCCTTTGGGGTTTCGGTGCGCTTGATCGGCTCGAACGAACGTGCCACTCGCTACTCGGGCGTCCCGACGGAATGGGTGCTTGTCGGTGTTTACGTCGTCTCGAGTCTGCTCTGCTGGGTAGCCGCGCTGGTGATGATGGCTCGTTTCAATTCGGCTAGCGCCGGCTATGCAGAGTCATATCTCCTGGTTACCATCCTTGCTGCCGTGCTGGGCGGTGTCGATCCTTTCGGCGGCTTTGGCCGCGTCCTTGGTCTTTTTCTTTCACTCGCCCTCCTACAGGTAATCTCGACCGGCTTCAACCTGCTTGGATTTAGCCCTTACCTGACGGCGGCGATCTGGGGTGCCACGATGATACTGGCCATCGCCATCGCGCTGGTACGCGACCGTTGGGTGGCGCGCCTCTGGTTAAGGAAAACGTTGAAGTGACCCTCCGTTGTAAGGTGGTTTGCATCCGTCCAAAACAAAGGTGAAATCATGTACGAAACTCTTTGGCCATCATCGTTGACCGTCGTTTACCCTCCTCTCTTTGTCACAGGTCTTAACGTCAGTCCCGCAAGCCCTGCTTAAGGGGAAACCATACGGACACACCTTTCTCCACCGGGGAATCGAAGAATATGCCCACCATGAAGGAAGTCGCTGCCCGCGCAGGGGTGTCGATCGCCACCGTCTCGCGGGTGATCAACCAAAACGGGTACGTGGCTACCGCTCTCCAGGACAAGGTTCGACGGACGATGGGGGCGCTCAACTACCAACCAAGCGCTTTGGCCCGAGGCCTCCGGCGTCAGGAAACGCAGTCCGTTGGAGTGCTAGTCCCGAAACTTTCACAGCCTTTTTTTAGTCTGCTCGGTCACGTGATCGAACAAGAGCTGTTTACGCAGGGGTACCGGGCGTTTTTGTGCAGCGCCGAAGAGGACCCGGACAAAGAGTCGGCTTACCTGGAGATGTTGTTACGCCAACGCGTGGACGGCGTCATCCTGGTGCCGACCGGCCGAAGCCTCACCAACGTCGAACGGCTGTTACGAACGAAGCTTCCAGTGGTGTTGGTGGACCGAGACCTGCCGGCGCTCAAGGTCGATCGGGTCTTAAGTGACAACGTCAGCGGCGGCTATCAAATCGCTCGTCACCTACTTGACCTCGGCCACCAACGGATCGCCGTAATCGGCGCAGAACCGCACAGCGAATCCATCGCGCGCCGTTTGGCCGGGGTCAGGCAGGCCTTGGACGAAGCTGGCATCAAGCCAACGGAGGAATGTCTGGCGCTCAGCACGGGGGAACAATTCAAACTCGGCTTCTCCATCACGCAGCGTCTCTCGCGGCAGCGCCGTCGCCCCACGGCCGTCATTGCGCTCACGGACATGTTGGCGGTGGGAGCGCTTCACGGCGCATGGAAAGCCGGGCTGCAGCTGCCCGCCGATTTATCGGTAACTGGTTTTGATGACATCCCGTTGGCTTCCTACGTCTTGCCGGAATTGACGACGATCGCTCAACCCATCACGCAAATGGGAGAGCGGGCCGTGCACCGCTTATTGCGGCTGGTCCAGAAGCACTTGTTACATCTCGGTGAGGATCCCGAGCTCAAGCCCGAGTGTGTGGTCCTTCGCACGTGCCTGATCGTCCGAAACTCCACGTTGGCTCCCCCGACGTTCGGCTCGGAGGGAGTGCTACCCAGCCCAAAGCGCAAAAACGACGCTAAACGTACCCAAAGCACCAAACCCAAAACCTGAGATCCAAACCTAGAAAACCACCCTTTATGCCGAAATACGGACAATGGTCATTTTTCTCGACCTTCACCCAGGGCAGCTCGCGGCGCTGGGCACCCGCGGCATCACGCTGACGAGTCTTCACTGCCCTATGGGATTTCCGTGATCGGATATCTTTCCCGACGAACTCGGTGCATTGACACGGTATCAGAGGAACAGCAAGTTGGCAGTATGAAAGGTTCTCGTCGGGACTTCATTCGCCGGGCGCTTTTCGGCGGGATGATCGCAGGCCTAATCTCACGTGCCGCTTTCACCTCTGCGGAAATCGAGTCTCGCCCGGTTGACCGCCGAAGATTCGGCCGGGTGGGCGCTGACGTGTCCATTCTTGGCCTCGGGTTAGGCGCCGCATTCATGGATGCGTTCGAACACAGGCTGGATGCGGGACATACGTTGCTCGAATCAGCGCTCGCCAGAGGCATCAACTATTGGGATACCGGGCGCAGCTACGGTCCGAGCGAAGGAATGATTGCTCCCGTTCTCGGACGTAACCGAAGTCGTGTATTTCTGGCTAGCAAAAGCGATTCCCGGGATTACGACGGTTTCAAACGAGACCTTGATCGGAGTCTACAGGTACTCCAGACAGACTATGTTGATTTGTACCAATTGCATGATCTGGGTTCGCAGGAGTTAACAAATTTGGGGGCTATCGAAGCGGGTGCAGTGCGTGCCGCGCGCGAAGCCAAGGACCAGAAGATTATCCACGCCTTCGGGATCACCGGACATTCTCATCGCGGGACTTTGATCGAGTCCATGAAACGGTTTGATCCCGATACCGTCCTGACAACCTTTCTGGCTACCGAATCGGGAAAGGGTACTTATGACGAGCTGCTGGGGTTGGCGCGGTCTCGACGAATGGGCGTGATCGCAATGAAGACCATTCGTTACGGTCGCCAGGCGAAGCTACCCGCAACCGAACTTCTTCGTTATTCATTAAGTTTGAACGGGGTACATGCCGCGATCGTGGGGCTAGATAGCTTGAATCATTTGAATGAAGACGCTGCGGTAGCGACCGGGTTTAGGGCGATGGAAACCTCCGAGCGATTTGAATTTCATCGGAACGTTAGCACGGCTTTGGCGGGTGTAGTGCCGCCCTGGGAAGAGCGGGGCTATGTCGATGGGAGGGATGTAAGTTGAAGGGACAGGTGGAGAGGAGCTAGCAACTTCCGCGAAGACGAATCTGGCGTACCCGCAACCGCCACCGTCTTGATCCCGCGTTCGTGGGCCGCCTGCGCGCAGTCAATCGCATACTCGGCGAAAATCACCGGATCGTTGTACGTGAACGTCGTATAGCGCCAGATGATCGCTGTGAATCTCGGCGGTCTTCACATGATGCGACGAATGGCCATGCACGACAGCGAGATGCCTTGCTCGATCAGTTGATGAGCAAAGCAGGTCTCCTCGTCGCGGATACGGTAGCCCCAGTTTCCGCCCCAGTGGATCGATGCCACGATCACATCGCACGGGCGGTTGAATCCGCGCATCGCCCGGGAGATGCGGCGCGCAGTCTTCTTCGAAGTGTCCACGAGAAAGTTGACGCCGGGCCGGTGAGCAGTCGCCGCCCACTCCACGGAACCCCGCTCGTCGGAGAGCCATATGAGAAGACGAGCACGCGGCCTTTTCCCGGCACCTCGAGCACCGCCGGGGCGGCAGCCTCCACGACGTCGCGCCCCGCGCCCGTGTGAGCGATGCCCGCTGCGTCGAGCGTGCGCAGTGTTCCTTACCGGCGCCCTTGTCCTGAAAGAGCAGATTCGTTCGTCGTGTCTATGAAACTGAAAGAAAAAACTATGTGTCCTGTATGCATCTCAGCGATCGCGGTCATGGTCGCCGGCGCGACCTCTACGGGCGGTCTGACCGCACTCGTCATAAAAGAATCTCATCCTAAGAACGGAGCAAAGAAAATTGCCCCGCAACCCAATTCGAAAAAAAACTCACTATGGCAATGATCAATGTAGAAAATCCGAGAGTCGTGACGCGAGCCGAGTGGCTCCCTGCCCGCTTGGAGCTGCTCGCCAAGGAGAAGGAACTTACCCATCGCCGGGACGCGCTTAACGCTGAGCGTCGGAGGCTGCCGATGGTCAGGATCGAGAAGGACTATGTCTTCGAGGGTCCAAACGGCAAAGCGAGCCTGCTCGACCTGTTCGAGGGTCGCCTTCAACTCATCATCTATCATTTCATGTGGCTGTGGAAAGCTGGCGATCCGCTGGACAAGGGGTGCCCGAGCTGCTCGGCCTGGACCGACCACCTCGCCAGAGGCCACCTCACGCATCTGCACGCCCGCGGTACCTCCCTGGCTCTTGTCTCACGGGCGCCGTTGACCAAGATCGAGCCTTTCAAGAAACGCATGGGTTGGACCGTGCCGTGGTATTCGACATTCGGCAGCGACTTCAACTACGACTTCCAGGTTACGCTAGACGAATCTGTTGCTCCGCTGGAGTACAACTACCGGACCAAGGCTGAGCACGAACAAGCGGGGACATCCTACTACTTCGAGGGTGAACAGCCCTTCGATCTGCCTGGGCTGAGCTGCTTTCTGCGCGACGGCGACAAGGTTTTCCACACTTATTCCACCTACGGTCGCGGCGGGGAGACGGTCGGCGGGGCTTACTATTTCCTAGATCTGACCGCGCTCGGCCGGCAGGAAGAGTGGGAGCAGCCGAAGGGCCGGACAACGGGGCTTGGAGCGACGGCCGGCAGTGACAAGATCCTCTATCCCGATGAATACAAGGAGTGAAAAAGAGGAGAAGTGATCGCCAAGCAACAAACTAACCGGAGGCAGCTTGAAAGAGGCCGACGCACGTTTGAGTGCGTTAGCACAGCGCTGGAGGTTGTGGCCATGAAGGTCTGGTTGAGGTCGTTAGCCTAAACGCCGACAGCGACGAACAACGCCGACAGGTCCTGACGATCGAGCGGCGGGAACTGGCGATGGAAACGCTTGGCATGAATTTGACCGAGAGCAAAGCGTTGTTGGCAGGCGTGCAGGATTTGTAGTCGGTTTTTCATGTCGGATGCCCAATCAACCCGGGAAAAGTTCTACGAGTTTTACGGTCCCGATCCGCAACGCTAAACACCCGAGTGCGTTCGCCGCTCTCCGTTCACCGGCACAACAATTTCGCCAACCCTGCCCTCCTTCATCTGTTAATCCGTGTAATCTGTGGTTTATTTCTTCTAACTCGGTAATTCGCCGCGTCTCCCAACTATCTCAGCCAGTCGGCGTCTTATTCCCTCGGTCACTCGCGCAATCCCTAAATCCTTGATCATCTGTGTGAGGACTTGCTCGGAAGTCATTCCTTGCTCCGATACCTCAAGCACAAGACCAATCAGTTCGACATCCGGAATGTTCCAGAAGTCGCGGACCGCCGGTGCACCAAAACGGAACGGCGTACTCTCTTTGACAATGCCTTCCGGCCAGAGCACCGTCATGTCCCCTTGCCCGCTGGTTGGAAAGATTGGATCGATCACGGCAAGGATGGTTGCACGTATCGTGACGCCGATCCGGCCAAATCCGTGCGCACGCGCTATTCTCGTGAGGAGCAATTCCAGGTAAATTGGGCCTTCCGTGCGGATCACCACCACAACCATCGCGCGCAGAGTCGGTCGATAGTTCAGCTCATAAAAATTATTTGGATCTGGCGAGAATCCGTTTTTAAGGTCCGCCAGTTCGTAGCGCAGTCTATTCTCGTTGGCAGATACCTTCCGTGGAAACATCGAACGTGCATTCAGCGAAGCCGGCTCCGGACTCTCTTCCGGCAGGTTGACCTCGATCGGAACGATCTGCTTCTCCTTCTTCGAATCCGAGCTTTGGGCTATATCGATCCCGAGCGGAAACTCCGGGCCAATTGTTGGGGGTTTCTCCAAGACGTGAAGTTCTGGAGTCTGATCTCTCCGGTCCGAAATGAGCGCTCGATTTTCGGCCAAGTCTTGGGTCAACCGTTGATGCAGCTTTTCGCAGGCTTCTTTCGCGCTATGCCACGATTCGGTGCTCCAAACTCTCCTGATCCGCCAACCGAGCTTGATCAGAATACTTTCCCGCAACCGGTCCCGATCGCGAGCCGTCGCTTGCCGATGATAGGTCGCTCCATCACATTCAACTCCAGCCAGGTAACGGCCCGGAGCATCGGGGTGAACAACTCCAAGATCGATGCGAAATCCGGACACCCCCACTTGCGGGTGGAGACGCCACCCTTTCTCCTGCAAGGCGCCGAGAACCGCGTCTTCAAACGGCGAATCGGTGTCTCTTCCGGTCGGAGCAGAAGCTTCCGCCAAAGCGGGTGCGCCTCGAATGGCGTATTCAAGAAAATGCTTAAAATCAATCACTCCGCGGCTGTTACTTTGGGAAAGATCGATTTGTTTCGGACGCAACGTGGCATAAATGAACATCTCGGTGCGCGCCCGGGTGATCGCCACATTGAGCCGTCGATGACCGCGTTGCCGATTCAAGGAACTGATCGTAGCTGTGACCTTCCCCGCGGCATCGGGCCCAACTGCCACGGAAAAGATAATCGTATCCCTTTCGTCTCCCTGCACGTTTTCCAAGCTCTCAACAAAAACCCAGGTCCTTTAATCAGTTGGGTCTGGCTATTAATTAGGCACGTTAAACATCTCTAAACTGGTCGCTGGAATGACCCCCGTTTCATCCCAATGCAGCGGTTCCAGGTGATAACATTTCCAAGCATCGTTGAACTCTCCCTGAGTCCATCCAACGAATTCCAACGTTTCTGGATCGCGATTTCTAATGGCTTCTCTCAGTTCTAGATGATATTTTTCTTGCGTCGAAGCATTATCAAGTTCCTCTTTTAATCTCGGTTCTGCATCGTTATCATTTGGGTCGAGACGAACTGCATGTCGGAATGCTTCAACTGCGGCTGCATGTCTCTTCATTAGGGCGTGCAAAGCTCCTAACATCGCGTAGGCATGAACAAAGTCGGCTTCGCACAAGATCGATCGACGAAAGGCGTCCTCTGCAGCATCGTAATCTTCGCGCCTGAACGATACGTTGCAAGAAGAAATAGGCCGTGGCACGCTCCCAGGCATTTGCCGAGGAAGAACGAATGGCTCGCCGAAAGATCTCCTCGGCTTCAGTGTATCGGTCTAAATCACAGAGAAGATTGCCAAGCCTTATATGGGCCATAGTATAATTTGGATCGCAATGAATGGCTTTACGATACTCTTCTTCGGCCTGTTCTTGTAGCCGCAATTCGTTCAGCACATAACCGAGCCCGAAGTGAGCCTCAGCAAGTTCAGGCCTACAGCGAATTGCCTGGCGAAATGGGTCTTCGGCTTCCTGGTCGCGCCCTGATTTGCTTAAAAGTGCTCCCAAATTGTGGTGAGCCTCGGCATAATCCGGGTCGCAACGAATTGCCTCACGGTATGCTTCCTCGGATTCCTTGAGTCGACCGAGCTTACTCCGAACAAACCCCAATTTATAGTGGCCTTCCGCGCAACTCGGATCGATCTCGACACACGCCTTGAAGGCTTCTTCGGCTTGGCATAAACTTTTACTCGTAACAAAACCAAGACCTTTCTCCAAGAAGGTATCTCTTAGTATATTTCTGTTTGACATATATTATTTATTAGGCTCGAGGTTTGTCGGGCATCCAGGCCAATTTGCTTGAGGACTGACGGTCACGCGGACGTTTCTGCGGAAATGGTAGATGCTGACCGTATTATTCAGAGATTTGTTCTCTCAGTCTGCGATCGTTTCAAGCTCGCGGTTAACGTGCTATTCTCATGACTCAAGCAACCAGAAAACCAAAATATTTCTCACGATTGAATGTGATTGAATCGATATATCCTGCCCATCAGCGAACGAAGCGTTCTTTCTGAGACCGACAACACTCTAGGGCTGGACAGCTAAGCGCCCGCGGATGAAAAGCGCCAATGTCAGGCAATAAATCCGAGCGAAGGCTGAACATAGACTGGTAAGAGTTATTCGACACAATCAAGCTTCTTTGGCCATGTTCGTTGGGAGTATTCATCCCGTTCCTCAGCGTCTGTTATTAGCCGTTCACTTCGCCAGGAGCGGCGATTTCCCGCAGATTGTTTGGACACGCCGACACGCCGTTTCGCCAACCCCTCCGTCATCTGTGTAATCCGTGTAATCTGTGGTTTATTTCTTTTACTCGGTGAAATCGGCCTCGAGCATTCCAATTCGATGGAGCTCTTGGTCCCCTTGAAATTGAGAAGCTTATTAGCCAGCGTCAGATCAAGAAGCTTCCGCTTCCAGGTAGTCAATCGGTCACTGGCCTCTTCGGCCTGTTTAGTCGCTGCGACTTCCTCAGCAAATTTTGGCGGCTCGCCGATCGCGATCTCCAGTGGGCTCTCTGTTACGCCGGTTTGCTGCGGAGCGAACAAACGGTCGCCAAGGTCAAGCGGCCTAAAATTTCTCTGGCGGGCCTGCAATACGTCGATCGCCGCTTCCAAAAGTTTGCCTTCGTCTAAATCAGCCGATCCCTCCTTCACCGCCACGCCGAAAGCGATCGGGGACGGATCGGTTAGCAAAGTCGTCTCAACAAAAATCATTTCCTGCAGATCGCGACTATTCCGAAGCACCTGGATGTTATCGATCGTCGAAGCCGATGACAGGTCCGGACTTAACCAGAGACCGACAAAAGCGTGGCCCGCGGTGAGAACGATCAACGGCTGAAGCCCAGCCTGTTCCAGGCAAGCCGCGTAAAAGAGACTCGTATCCAGGCAAGTTCCCAATCGTCGCTCCAGGATCTCGCCAGGACTCCGTACCTTCTGACCCCACTTCTCAAAACTGGCTGGTGGCAGGACATACCTGATCCGAAGCTCCACCGCGGCCGCCCAAATCGCGTCGGCCATTTCCCAAACCCGCGCTTTGCTGGCGCTCACATAGCCGTCCAAGGCGGTGCTCCGCCCCGCAGCCTCCAGCTTGGTCGCGGCAACGCGCAGCGTTTGATCGACCGCCGGATCGTTCGGCCGGACAAATGCCGCCAGAAGTTCCGGCGCAGGTTCGGTGCCGCTCCACTGGGACGGAGGCAAGAGCCGAATCTCAAAAGACTCGCGGGCGATCTCGGTTTCACCCTCGCGTAGTGCCAACTGCAAAGAACCACGGACCGCTTCCGTCAGCTTGTTCAAGTAGCCGGCATCCAGTTGAACATCCGGGTTGACGACGAGAATACTCTTTCCGTCCGCCAACTCATCAATTCTACAGTTGGCCGGCACGGTAAACGGAGGTTCGCTCCTGATTTCCAGTTTCAGGTCCCGCAGATCGCGTCCGAGTCGATTCTCGACAATTAACTCCTTCAGCACCGGAATGGCATTTTGATGGAACGCCGCTCCCACTTGATCGGCAAGAGAAAGCTTGAACCTGATTCGATCGCCGGCTTCTTTGGTAATACCTCGTATTTCGGGGACAGGACACTAACCCTCAGGAATTTTTTTCAGCAACGCCAGCAATCGTGGATCCCAACCAACCGGCTTTGGAGTTCCAATCTCAATCTTCGAATAATCGGGGTGTTCGGGATTTAAAAGGAAGTTAAGCTCGCTCGGAATGACAACGCTAGGAACCGCAAGAACAGCACTTCGTTTTTCAGTTGCCCATTTTGTTCCCATTTCCCGGGCGGTGTTTGACTCTGGCAAAGCGTTCCAATCGTCGGGAAGATCCTCGCGCCGCAAGGTTTCAATCAATTCTTCAGGAACGCGCGCTTCTATCAGCACGTACAAAGCCAGGTCCTTTGTTCGTTGAGTTCTAACCAAGACCTCCAGCTGAGCCAAGCTTGCGCTCTCAGAGCAATAGACAACAGGGGTTCCTTTCTGGTTCCATCTTGCACCGTATTTTGCGCTCCCTTCGCCGGAGAATGCTTCTTCAGCGTATTTGCGTTGGATGATTCTCCAAAGCGATTTCACTATTTGACGCGAAACCTGCAAACGCTATACCGGCGTGCCGTGCTCGATACGTCCCAAAAGATCGTCTACAATCTGCGCTCCCGGCTCTGTATCGGCATATTCAAGCGGTATCTCGCCTCCTAAGGCAAACTGAGGGCTCTTCAACCACTCGCGAGCACGTTCTAGATCCTCAAAAACTTCTTTTGTTCGCTCGGTAAGACGAGCAACCCGCACCAATCGTTCAGATTCGTCGGGATGAAATCGCCCTTCCCCAAGCCTTCGTTTGACCGTCCTTTGGGAGATTCGAACCACGTTGGAAAGCCGCTGGTCAGAAACGTCAAGGGCGTCCTTCAGCCATTGGTACATCCCAGCCGCAACGCCCCGCCGTACAACCGCCACAGCTTTAGAGGAATCGCAGAGATTCTTGTATGTGTCTGAGCGGGGATTTGCTTTCGGAGCCACCTTGTGAACGGGAACCCCTTTGACCTTGGGTCGGCGGGGAAGATCTTCTCGAGTTGGCATACGGCACATTATCGTATGCCAAGTGCCAAATATCAACCTTTCTCGCGAGAACTTACTTCCATGGGCTCAGCCTCTTCGAGCCAACTCCAGTGTCTCGTCGCGGATTATTGTACCATAGCATAGAGCGCCTCCTGAAGAAGGTCGACGCGGCGGCCATTCGGCGTAACCGCAACTATCAAAGCGCACAAATGGGGCGAGATCACTGGCAAGCAGAAGCTGAGAAAATTGTTCAACTAAGGTCTAGAACGTTTTGGACTTTCCGAGAGCGATCTTAAATCATTGCCGGGCAGCGATCCTAGAAAGGTGGCAACTGATGGCTCCATTCACCAAAGCACGACAACCCCGCAAAGCTGGACGGCGGAGCGCCTGCAGATGAAAAGCGCAGCCAATTTCAGTCAACAACTCAGTCGTGCGAAAAAGGCCAAAAAATGGCGCCGAATGTCATAAGGCTGACCCCCAGGTGACCCCCGCAGGCGAACAACCCAAGGTTTCTGCATTGCCGAAGGGAACGGATGGCCGAGTAGCTGCTCGCAGTATAAATTGCTCGAAGACCCGCCCAAAACTATGCTCCTGCGCCATTTCTGAGAGAGTGTGCTTATAGTTGTCAAGAATGCCTATTTTGATTGCCTCTTTCCGCTTTTCCCACATCCGCTAGTATTGGAAGACCTTCAATAGTGGCCTAGCCGTGGAGAAACCAGCGTTGAGTCTTCTGGGAGGACTTGGACGCCGCTATCTCTTTTCGACATTTCGACGCTTATCTGCCAGACGCCAAGATTTTCACTGACATGACCAAGGTGATTCAAAATGAAGAGGTGGTAGAATTCGACTACAAGAAGTTGGACGCTAAAGCCTACGAAAAACGGACGGTTGAACCCTGGCACCTGGCTTGCATTTCGGGTCAATGGTATTTGCTCGGCTATGACCTGGCGCGGGAAGCTCGCAGAATCTTTGTTCTCGCCCGAATGCAGAACGTCTCGGCAACCAAGCGCGGGCTTTCCACCAGTAGGCCGGGCGATGCAGAGATTCAAAAGCTCTTCCAGAACAGCTTTCAGATCTGGCAAAGCGAAGACGCGAAACTCCAGCAGATCGTTTTGTACTTCTCCGGGCGCGCCGCACAACTGGTCCGCGAACGAAATTGGCATCCCAGTCAACGAATCCAAGAGTTAGCCGATGGGACACTCGAACTTAGAATGACACTGAATTCGCTCGAAGAGATCGTTACTTGGATTCTCTCCTGGGGGAAAGATTGCCGGGTTCTTAGCCCACCCAAATTGCAAAGAAAGGTTGAATCACTGGCGATGATACCAAAACCGAAGAAAAGAGGCAACCGTAGTTCTGACAGTTCCGCAGATGACCAATACCTGCTCTGAGATGGGAAAGGCAAAGCGTCTCGGGTCGCCCCGGGGCTGAAGGTTCGGAGAAACCCAGCCCGGCCGTAGTCTTAAACCGGGCCTTGCGCTAGCTAGATGCTGTTGCGAAATGTTTACAAGCGCGTCCCGTAGGGACAACACCGATCGTAGCCCGGCACGAAGTGCCTGGGGAAAGCGTCCCTCGAAAGAACCGTCCCGCAGGGTACGGTATGATCGGGCGCAGCTAATCCCAGAGGTATTTCTCGTCGAAATGTGCGCCGTGTTTCTTAAGGAAGGCTAAATACTCTTTTTGAAAGGTTTGATGTATCCAAGTCGATCGTAGGCCCAAAATAATACAACATAAAGGTTTTTAAGTTTTCGTATTCAAAATGTCGTCCCTCCAATCATCGAATCGGTGTGCACACCTGCGCGAATCAGACCGTACCCTACGGGACGGCTCTTTTAGGGTGGCGCTGTCCCAGGCACTTCGTGCCAGGCTATGATCGCACCGTCCCTCCGGGACATTTCGCAACAGGTTCTAGCTAAACCCCGGTAAGCCGGGGACGACTCAGATACCAGTGCACCAAGTCAGTTACTAGTGCACTAGGGGATTTTGGTTGATTCTTTGCCAATCCGGGTTAGCTTCAGGGCTGACATCAGGAGCTGTCCCGAAGAATGGGACACAGCAACCGGGCGATGGAGACGCCACGGTGCTTCTTTGGGCGAAAGCTTGAAGGATGTGACCTCTGCGAGTGTGGAGGTAAACAAGAATCTCTCCACGGCTTTCTTATAACCGCCGCCTGATGAGGTCGGCGGTTGTTTGTTTTCCGGTCCTGGTATCGAAAAATATCTACGAGAGAGCCCACATGCTTTTTGCTGAAATTGATACCAAGAAGATCCCCGGTGAAATGAACGACCGGGTAAAACTCCATACCTACCTGAGTCCAGGGGATCTCCTGGTGCTCTGGAACAGCTTCAAAGTCGCTTGCACCCTTTTCAGCCCGGAAGCCGCAGCAGACAACGTTCGCATTGCCAACAACCTATGCGGCTTTTGGAAAACAATGTTGGATAAGGCTTATGAGTTGGTTGAAGCCGGGGAGTATCCCTGCGAGTTCGTCATCACATTTTGCCGAGGCGACTTTTTCTTCGTGGTTCTCGTGATGGACAGACTTCTAACCGGGTCGGACTTTTTTGCGGAATCGGCCAAGAAACCGATATTGGAGTTACGTGTCTTCTTTAGTGAACGATTGTACGATCCCAGTCTCGAGCAGGGAACCGGTAACCTTTATAGGCAGAGTGAATCAGTGATAAACGATCGCTACCTTGGAGAGGAGACATTGAAGAACCCGGAAGGTATAATCTCACCGAATTCGCAACGGATCATTCTCTTCGGCGTCGTGCTAGGGCTCCTGATGCCGCCTGAACGGCAACCCTTTTCGATAGCGAGTATTGCTCAGCTGATGGCCGATTTCTTTGATTGGATTCCGATGCGTACGTTGGAAGAAACGAACAGTTGTTTGAAATTGTGCGCTGAAGATTCCGACTACAATCCGGATTTGTCCAAAGACGAGTTCGGACTTGTCCATGTCAGGCTGCCTGAGGCGATTAATTTCAGTCCAGAGATTCTCGATTTTAAGCCATTACCAACTCTTCGCAATATCGTTGCTTTCGCTGTCGCGATAGCGCTTCTGGTTCCGGAAGAGAATCGCCGGCGTCAATTGGCGCTGCAAAGCATGGCAACATTAATGCGCGATCTGTTCGGCTGGTCTCAAGAACTGGCGACCGAAGAAATCAACCTCTGCCTGGAGACTTGGAGCAAGGACGGAACGGAGGCCAATTTTTGGACGGACGTCACAGGCCGAGTGAGTGTCGGCGTACCGACCAAGAGAAGATGAGGAGGTGTGGTTGTTGAAATGAAAGTTGGCGCGCTCGGTTTGGCCCGGGAGTCCCCCGGGCCTGAAGAGGTAAGGCGGGGACGCCTCACTTACTTTCCCGCCAGTACCGGGTTTTCCTGCTTTAATTTCTTCTCGGCTTCTAACTTCTCCAGCTCGCGCTCCACTTCCTCGTCGAATGCCGTCGTGTGATAAAACGCCTTGCTGAATTCGTAGATCTCTTCCATGTCCTTTTGGTTAAAATCTTCAAGCTTAGGCAGAGCGAGCTTCTTGACGGCTCTTGATCTGTCCTTCTTCATAAATTATTGAGCCGGGGCTATTCCGCAAAATCGGGATCTATCAACGGTGTAGCGATGGTGTCGGGTATGCGGTTTTTTAGGATCGGAGGCGTCGACAAAAAAGTGGTCGTAATTGTATCCCATGTAACTTGTCGCAATGAGCAGATGGCGAAGGCCGAATCCGATAAATTCCCTTACTTCTGGCTCTGTCCCGTCCAATTTGACCAGTATCCTGTCTCCGTGTTTGAGGGCGCGAAACTCTTCTTCGCTTGCGGCGAAACCTGTTTCGAGCTTGCCGAAATATTTCACAAATGTGGCGCACTGGTTCATCGGTTAAGAAAAAGTTTGACGATTTACTTCTTGAAAGCCCGGTGTGTTAGACAGCCGATCGACTACCGCATTGAGTAATGTGACCGTGATCCGTCCCGTTATCCCTCGGTATCTTATACAGTTCATGGGATTTTGCTTTTTGCCGTATTTGCGTGACGCGCGAAGATAGTCCAGAAAGATACATTTGTGCCCCGGAGGGCATGAGAATTTAGCCCCTTTCGGAGGGTGTTCCGAAATTGCTCGCGGGCTCGCTAGAGAATTCAGAAGATTGGAAATTTGAACGGACTCGTGCCCCGAATGGGCACCAGGACTCAGCCAGGGGTTTTAACCCCGGGAACCGGCCCCACCTGACCGCGGCCTGCAGGGGCGCTAGACCGATTTGCTCAAGAACGTATCAAGAGAGTGTAATCGGCATCGCACCGCGAGTTTCGACGAACGAACATCGTCTCGGTTTTAAGGGGCGGAATACGCCGCGGTTCCGTGGCGCCCTTTCAGGGCGCGTCGCCGGGGGTGAATGATTCCAGGGGTTAAAACCCCTGGCTGAGTCCTGGAGCCCCTTCGGGGCATAAAACCGTCGTTTGTCCTGGGCCGAAGAGGTAGGGCGGGACGCCTTACTTACCGGTAGGCAAGCCGTCCCGGCTTGCCGTGGGTAAGTAGAAACGAGGGACAGGTCAAATATCACGGTCGGCGCGTTCGATCTCGAACGCCATCCAGTGGAATCCATCGACGAACGGAATTCCGGAGGATTGGTGCAAAATTTATAAGCGAACCGTCTCTGGTTTCCCCAAGGTTAAAGGAGCAAAGCGGAGACGCTTCGCCTACCTTTGCTGAATTCGGATTCCTCGTGCCGTTACCGAAAACGTTTCGATTTTCCCAAAGCAACCCGACGATGGATTTTCCCCTTTTGGCCTGCAAGCGCAAACGGAGAGCCTTTCGACCCTTGTTTGAGCGCTTCTGAAACCATTGTCACGGGATTAATCGCGGCGAGCTTTTTCGATAATGCCGACCCGACAATCTCGAGATCATACTGTCCCTGCAGGTTAATCCAGAACTGCGGGCTTGTACCCGTATAGCGCGCAAGAAGTAGCGCAGTTTCAGCGCTGATTGCCCTTTTACCGTGGATGCTTTGCGTGATGCGCAGCGGCGCTACACCAAGATCTTTTGCTACGCGGTAAGCCGACAAGTGCAGGGGCTTCATGAAATCCTCAAGAAGGACTTCACCGGGATGAATTGGGCTTAATGGGTTGCTCATATATTTTAGTGGTAATCGACGATTTCGACTTGTTCTGCGTTTGCGTTTCGCCAAGAAAACAAATTCGCCACTGGTCATTGATTCGAATGCTGTACTGGCCTTTCCGATCGTCTTTAAGCCGCTCAAAGCGATTTCCCCGTGTGGCGTTATTAATGCAAGATGGGCTTCGAGCCGATGCCTCTCTCCGCTTTCAACCCAGCTGCTCAGGAAATATCATTCATATCCTGGACCATTCCGAATTCCTTGAAGCTCCCGGCAGCAGGTGGATTGAATCTTTCTCTTTTCCCATTGTGAATTTTTGGAAATAGAGCTGCTACTCGTCATAAATCCCTTAGAAAAACGGTATCCCTTGCCTTTGCAGATCTACAACAACGTTTTCAATGGAAGCCCGTTCCATTTAGGCGTTCACACGATCGGTCAACTTTCCAAGCGGCCTCACACATCTTCCTAACACCTCGGCCACTTGGATCGGCGTCCAGGGCTTGGATAATACGTCGTCAAATCCGTGCCTGCGGAATTCGGACATAATGGGAGTACCGGAGTATCCGCTGGACACGATTAATATCACAGATTTGTCAATTTGCCTCAGACGGGTCGCTACCTCTTCGCCTCCCATGCCACCAGGAATAGTCAAATCTACCAATACCGCGTCAAAGCATCGGCGCGAGTCTTTTGCTCTTTGATAACGCTCGATCGCTTCGGCTCCGTTCCTGGCGCACTCTACTTCGTAACCCAACTGTTCCAGAATTCGCACCAATAGTTGGCAAATCGCTTCTTCGTCGTCCATTACCAGAATTCGGCCACAGCCGGTTTGCAGCGGCTCACTAATCGCGGTTTCCGCCGCTTTGGCCGCCATGCATGCAGGCAGGTAGACCGAAAAAGTAGTTCCCGTGCCCAGTGTCGACCGAACAGTTATATGACCCTCATGTTTGGCTACGATTGCATTCACTGACGCCAGACCAAGACCTCTGCCGTTCGGCTTTGTGGTAAAGTAGGGATCGAAGATGCTAGGTAAAACCTCAGTCCCAATCCCACATCCATGGTCCGCAATGGAAATCATGACGTACCTACCGCCGGATAGCGGCAGGGAATTGGCATCGAGTACGACGTTTTCGGCACGCACTTCGATCGTTCCACCCTCAAGCATGGCTTGCCGCGCGTTCAGCAAAATGTTGTGCAGTGCATGACTGATTTGTTCAACATCGATATCTGCTGACCAGAGATCGCACCCGATGAAGAGCTCGATGCTAGACGTAGCTCCGGCTCGCGCCAGGTCCACTGCGTCTCTGACGACTGCAGCCAGTTGAGTTGGTCGGCGGACCGGAGCTCCGCCCTTTCCAAAGGTTAAGAGCTGCGAGGCCAGTGAGGTGGCTCGTTTACAAGCCACCGCAGCCTGGTCGAGTATATCGACAACCGGATCGGCGGATTTAAGTTGCATCTTGGCAAGCGCGATGTTGCCGTAAATGATAGTGAGAAAGTTGTTGAAATCGTGCGCAATTCCACCGGCCAAGACACCGAGCGACTCCAGCTTGCGGCCGCGGAGCAATTCCTCCTCTACCAGCTTGCGCTGCCTTATTTCAGCCACCAATCGCTCATTAGCTTCCTGGAGTTCCGCTGTGCGCTCGACGACACGCGTGGCTAATTCATCGTGCGATTGTTTGATGGCGGTTTGGGCATCTTTCAGGGCGCGTTCTGTTCGAATCCTCTCAGTGATGTCGATGGCGTGCCCAAGAACCAGCGGGGAGCGTTCCGTCCGGTCAAATCGAATATTGCGGCAAAGCCAGATGCGCTCGCTGCCATCTCTCGCTACGATGCGCATGGGACCGCTGCTAATCGGCTCGCTCCGGATGCGGTACAGGTACTCATCGAAGAGATGGCGAACGGAGGGTGCCAAAAAATCCCTCAGGTTCTTCCCGATGCCGTCCTCCGGATTATATCCAAGTGCTTGAGCGGCAGCGGGATTAATAAAATGCAAGACGCCCTCTAGGTCATGGATACACATCAGTCCAACACTGTTCTCCACCAGAAGGCGATATATTTTCAATTGATCGATCGAGTCGCCGATGGGACCGCGATCCCCGCCTGAGCAAGCGTCATTCATCTCAAGGCCCATCCTCAGACAATTCGATGCTCTAAAGGCTGCAGAACAGATGGATGTTTTACAGTCTCATCAAAGCTCGAATCTGTGTCTAGTTTGAAGTTCTAGATGAAATCCAAAATCTTACAACTAGCCTAATGCAGAATAATCCAGACGGCAATCCGTTTTAGAATTATATGCCAGCCACTCTTCAGTTCGATACACAAGCTCTACACGTTGTGATAAATACTGATTTCTCCTCAAAATGGGTTATCCAATGCGCCCCACAGATAATGAAAGCGGAGAACTACGAAGGGTGCGTCGAGTGTGCGGGCTTCACGATAGCGAGCGCGCACTCAAGCTTTGATTGCCCCACGCCACAGCAGAGCGGTCATTTTTCGGATAGGGGCTTGATCTTCCACCAGCAGGCCAAGCGTTCGTCGCTCTAAGCTGTCGCCTTTAGGTGTCTCCGTATTGGTTTCCATCGTTGGGGAAAGAAAAAGAGGATGATAATGAATAGCTGTTTTGGGGATGAGAAATAATGGGATTTGGAAATAGCCAAAGTTCTGTTCCCTAGGGAGTGAAACAGGCTTGCAGTTCAAGAGGACTAAACGCAACATTATACCGAACACCTCATTCCCATGTCATCCCCCGCAAAATTTGGTTTCAATTTTTCAAAGTTCCCTGAGGGCGGTCTCATTTTAGTGATCATCGCGCTCGGATTGTTGCTGGCCATTTTCGGCGGCTCGGTTCAACTGCCGAAATTCGAAACGAATCCCGATGGAAAACGAACCAGAAGTTTCGAAATAAATGCATCTGGACAGAAGGTTCCGGCCTTTGTGACGGTCAACAAGTTCTTTAATCCGGCGACACTCGTCCAGATTGCCAAGGACACCAGTTTCTTCGCGATCATGGCGATTGGAATGACAATCGTGATTATCACCGGTGGAATCGATCTTTCGGTCGGCGCGATTTATGCTCTGGCCTCTGTCTGTGGGGCCTTGATATTGTCGCCCTATGGTCCCTCCGGCGGGGCAGGCGCTACCGTTCTTGGCATTCTGGTGACGATCGCTGTAGCGACGTTCCTGGGTTTCCTCAATGGTGCAATGATAACGGGCTTCAAAGTCCATCCGTTTATCATTACCCTGGGTACGATGGCGATCTACCGAGGGATCGCGTTCGTCCAGACAAATGGCCAGTCGATCGGCGGTTTCCCGGAGGCGTTTCGCGCGTTTGTTCGGCAAGAGGTGAACGGCCTGACTTTAATCCCCCTGATCGTGATGATCATCGTCGTGATTGTGGGCGGCATCTTCCTTTCTCAACTCGCGATCGGCAGAAATATTTATGCGGTCGGCGGGAACGAGACGGCAAGCCGTTACAGCGGGATCCGGGTCGGATTGGTCAAACTGCTAGCTTACACCCTTTCAGGCCTGGCCGCCGGGATCGCTGCTGTCTTGTCTCTCGGCTACTATGGAGCAGGTTCCTCGGGCGATGGCCAAGGTTATGAGCTCAACGTCATCGCGGCAACGGTTGTGGGAGGCGCGAGCCTCGTTGGAGGCAAAGGGACTGCGCTTGGCGCGCTGCTTGGAGCGATCATTCTCCAGATGATCTCCAACGGATTGGTGATCCTTAACATTCCGCAGAATTACAGCCAGATCGTGATTGGAGCGGTTGTGATTGCCGCTGTCCTTCTTGATCAGTTAAACGCCGCGCTGGCAAAGCGTCGCCTGTTGGCAAAAACAAGCTCAATTAAAAAGGAAGTCGTTCAATCGAGCGATACACCTGTTTCCTTGAAGCCTAAAACCACTTAAAACTTATGGCTTTCCTTTCGATAGAGCATATTTCGAAAACTTGCTTCGTGGCGCTCGCGGCCGTCTTCTCCGTGCTGCAACCGATTTATGCAACTCAAACTGCCGGCGAAAACAAGCTGGAGATTTTTTCCTGGTGGACGTCCGGAGGAGAATCCGCTGCGCTAGAAGCTCTGTTTAACGTTTACAGAAAGCAGAGCCCTGGCGTTGAAATAGTGAATGCAGCCGTGGCAGGCGGTGGAGGTTCCGCGGCGCGTCCTGTTTTGCAAACTCGTCTTGCGGGCGGTAATCCGCCCGACACGTGGCAAAGCCATCCCGGCCACGAACTACTCGACCAATATGTGGACGCCGGTCAGTGCGAAGCGATCACAGATCTTTATAAGACCGACGGCTGGGACGATGCTTTTCCAAAGGAACTGGTCGTGAACTTGATGACTAAAGATCGCAAGATTTATGCGGTTCTCGCAGGGATCCATCGAGGGAATGTTCTTTGGTACAATACTAAGCTGCTCGAAAAGAACGGAATCAAGGTGGGCGATCAGATGACCTTTGACCAGTTCTTCGCTGCTTGCGACAAACTGAAGGCAGCCGGAATTCCGGCGCTTGGCGTAGGCGACTCGGGAATATGGGCCTCCGCCCAGCTGTTTGAGAACACACTTCTCGGCGTTGTCGGACCGAAAGGTTGGGTGGATCTGTTCGACGGCTCGATGCAGTGGGATGATCCGAAGGTCAAGGAGGCGATGAAAATCTTTGCCAAAATGCAAGATTACGTGAACCCTGATCACGCGGCGCTCAGCTGGGATCAGGCCATCCAAAAACTCACGGAGGGAAAAGTCGCCTTCAGTTCGATGGGCGACTGGGCCGATGGTGAGTTTCTCAGAACGAACCTCAAGGAGAAAGAAGACTTTGGGTGGGTCAATCATCCAGGTACCGGCGGCTCGTTTATCGTCGTGGCGGATGGTTTCACGCTCGCGAAAGACGCTCCCCACAAGGCGGCTGCAATTGCCTGGCTCAGGAGCATAGGAAGCAAAGAGGCACAGGAAGCATTCAATCCGATCAAGGGCTCAATACCGGCGCGGACGGATGTCGATCGCTCGAAATTTGACGGCTATCACCAATGGTCGATGGATTCGTTTTCAAAAGACAAGCTGCTTCCGAGCTGCGTCCATGGAGAAGCTGCTCCCGCCGCGTTCCAACAAGCGCTAAACGATGCGGTGACCGCTTTTGTGGTGGATAAGAATGTTGACAATTTTGCGAATTCGCTCGTTCTGGCGGTCAAAGAATCCCAATCCGCGAAATAAACGGTCAATGAGAATGGGCCACCCGAAATACGTCGGCGACGCCGCCGATTTCGTCCGCGGCATAGTCAGTAAGACGCTTACTTGCGAGAGCGGGTTGGCCAAAGAGCCATGCGGTCCAGGAGACGGTCACGAATGATAAGCGTGTGGAACAGCACCGCGCTGAGGTGGGCCAGAAACGTCAAGAACAGGAGATACGCGAGAACCGTGTGCGCCTTGCGCAATACGGAATAGAGAGTTGGGATTGCCGGGAGAATCGGCGGCAGATGCACTGGCCCGAACATCACGATAGGATAGTGGCCGGCGGATAACATGCTCCAACCTAAGAGTGGCTGGGCGAACATCAGCGCGTAGAGCAGCTTCTCCGATGATGAAGCCAGGAACCTTTCCTGACGGGACATGGTCGGCGGAAACGGTGGCAGCTTCGTGCACATCCGATTTATAAACCGAATGGCCGTCAGAATCAGGATCAAGATGCCCAGCGGCCGATGGATTGCCAGGAGCATATGGTAGTCTCCGAGCGAAGCGACCATCGCGACGCCGATGAACAGCATTGCCAGAATCATTACTGCCATCAGCCAGTGGAGGAGGCGCGACTGAAGGGCGAACTGTGTGCGGGGTTGTGGAGTGCTCATTTTTCAGTTTCGGCAGGAGAGACAGCGCTGGGTTCTTTGGGCTCGCCTTCGCGGCGGGTGAACGACACCGAATAAGCCGCCGATCGCACACTCAGTATCGGATCGTCCGAGGTGGCGATCCCGTACGGCAGCACGGTCGGATCGAAGTTGATGTCGCGCTCGGGACTTGTCTCATCGCTCTCGATCTGGTCGATCGTCAACGTTCCTGCGTCGACCTGCTGCCGATCCGGCGGCCAGGGAATCGTCGGGTCTTTGGTCGGGTCTTCCGGCTGACCGATCGTGACGACCAAGTGCCACTGCAGCGGATGGCTATGGATGGATGCAATTAGCGCGTCGAAGAGGTAATTCTTGTCTCCCTCTGCGGGCTCTGTGACTGGCTGGAACGGCTGGAACGGCACCATCGACCAACGAACCGGTACGACCGCGCCCTTGGAGTTGATAAAACGGAAGGCGTTCAGACTATTGAACGTGCTGTTCTCGAATCCGGACGAGACCGGATGACTCCGGATCAAATCCATCGCCTTGGCAGATTCCGGATACTTCGCAAAAAAAGCCTTCATTTTGGCCGGATCGGGTTTGAGCGTCTCCGGATCCGGTGCGAACGCCAGCAACTGATCGTGAAATGCTTGGGCGGATTTCACGGCGAAAACGGGAATGTCGGTCATGGCGGTGCGCCATTCTTCGCCGTCTGACAGTTTGAACAATATCGCCATGCCGCGGATCATGTGCGGTGCATCGGCAGCAAATGGTCGGCCTCCCGCCAGTGAAAACCGTCCAACGATTGATACACGGCCAGGGGTAAATACAGAAGCCTTGGACAGTGCAACGACGCGACCATTGCTCTCGAAGTAGCCGCTGACACAAACACCCTTGGCGTGGTTGCGTCGAAAACCGGGATGCAGTCCGTTCACCTTCTGGAACGTGTTGATCATTGATGCGGGGGTGAGTGCGTGCGGCGTCAGCCAGCCGCCCGCATAGGCAAACAAAACAGCAATTCCGGCGATCGCGATCGCGATTACTGTGAACCGTATGATGAGACTCGCTCTCGTCAATTGACCGAGCGGCATCTGAGGCAATTGATCCGATTTAGTTGGGTTCATTTCGGGTTACCGTGCACGTATCTGTTTTTCAAGGTCTTCTTCCGATCTATTGCAAATTTGCCATTCCCGTCGGTCTCCGCCCGCCATGACGTGATGGACGGCACAGCTAAACTCAATCCGAGGACGTCGTGACACCCTCCTCTTTAGTCAACCAGAAGTATAAGTAAACGGCCGACCCCATCGCTCCTCGCAAAGTCAACAGTCATATGCCCTTTGTTCTTTAAACTCGTTAACTTTTAATGTCCCATTCCTGTTTGAGTATATCGCTGGATTTTATAAGAGCTTCCGTAAATGAGGGGGTATAACGCCTCTTCCAGGCGATCAGTACGTCCCAGTGCTCTCCGGTAATGATTGGTGGATCGTATTTGATTCTGAGGTGCCATGCTTCATTCTGCTCAACAAGCGTAGCATTGCGCTCGCCCTGCTTGACTCGTGCGGAATGATCCAGACTAAAAGACCAATCAAGTCTCATCCCAGTAGGCTCCGTAGATGATCCATCGTGCATTTGCCGGCTACATTCATTATGGCACTTTTATTAGTATTAGATTGGTATAAAGGACCTTTCTGAGCGTCCAATTCGGCTCTAAAGCAGGGGTTTCCTGAGAGGTGCTCGCACTTTTAGTCCCATTCGCATTCGGGAACTTGCTGGTCTGATGAAGCCCCGGTCGTTGGAACTCCATTCCGCAAAGATCGTTTCGGGCGACGGGGCTTCCACTATTCCTGCCAGAGATGCCGGCGCCTCTGTCTGAAAGCGTTGCCAATGAGAGCATTCGCATTGTTCGTATAACCGCCAATTCACCAGCCTGTCTTGGCCGCAGGGGGTCAGTACCATTCTTGACAGAAAGACCTGATTTATGCCAGCGCTTATCGAAGCGGTATTATGACTCGACCTGCACGAGCCCGCCTCTCGAATTCCGTCTCCCGAGGCAAGAATTGCCTACTACGGGATTCTTCGGTGGAATTTAAGTAACTGCCGAAAAGTCCAATAAAGCATCAGCCCTTTCACGAATGAAATCGCGCATTGTCAACCGCTCGATCCAGTCCTCTGGGATCGCGTTGACGCCGTAAAAAGCGCCAGCGAGTTGGCCGTAGATCGCTCCGGTGGTGTCAGCGTCGTTGCCCAGGTTCACGGCACGCAGCGCTCCTTCACGAAACGAGTCGGAGCGGTAAAACGCCCAGAGTGCAGCCTCAAGTGAGTGGACCACAAAGCCGCTTCCGATGATCGCAGGGGGTTGCTTCTGCTTAAACGAACCGTTAGCAATCTCGGCAATTTCGGGCGAAAGAGGGTGACGTTTCCAGTACTCTTGGTCCGGGGCCGGGCAGAAGAACGAGCTCAACAATTCCTCCTTGGATCGCCCCTCCAGCGCGCCAAGCAACAGCCCTGCGAAAAAGCGGCATGCATCGACGGTCGTTGGTGCAGCGTGTGTAGTGCGGGAACTCTCGCCGGCATTGTGGATAGCCAGCTCAAAGTCCCGCCGGAATGCTAGTGGAACCGGCGCAAGGCGCATCAATGAGCCGTTCCCGGCGGTAAATGGATCCGTTGCACCTGCAAACGGCTCCCCGCTTCGCAGATAGTGTGCGAGTGCTGTCTTGACGGTATTTCCGATATCGAAACAGGTTCCCGTGCTACTGAGATATCCTTCCTTCCACCAGCGACAGTAGTGATCCATCTGATCCGCCGGGTCGAATCCACGCTTCTCGATTAAGCTTTCGGCCAGACATAAAGCCATGGACGTATCGTCGGTCCATTGACCCGGCTTAAGCCCAAACGGCCCACCGCCGACCATGTCGGTGACCGGTTTGAAAGTGCCTGGCGCCTTAAACTCCACGGTCGTACCGAGCGCATCGCCAACGGCCAATCCCAGCAGCGCGCCTCGGTATCGATCACGAACCAAGAGTTGCTGAACACTTTCTCGTCGTTGGGCCCAACTTTTAATCCAGCTTACCTGCGCCGGAGTTTCCGGGGATTCCGGTTTCCGATAGATTTTCTCAACTGTACTCCATTTCGCGCTCAACTCGGCCAAAGCGTTGTCCGGTGTTCGCCCTTGCTCTTGCAACCAGCACGCGACGACCAGCCCGGTGCGACCGACGCCGCCCCAACAATGCAGGTAGACCGCGCCTCCCTGCCTGATCCGACGATCGATCGCGAAGAGAATCTCGGCCAGATGCTCTGAATCGCTGGGTACGCTGTTATCTTGGATCGGAAGCCGTTGATAGGTCGCATCAATGCTCGAGTTCCGGGCTTCCTCGGACAGAATCGCGTCGTACGGAACTAATTCGCCATCTTCAGTAAGATCGATGAAGTGTCGGATGCCGGCCGCGAGGAATTGTTTAATCTTCTTCCTCTCCTTGACTGGGTCTTTGTCTCCCGGGTATTCGCCAGCCAGAAACTTAGGCGGCACTACCCAGTAGGTATTCCCATTCGGCCGCGGCGGAGTACCTGTGGCGTCGAACTTTGAGATATCGATCATCCTAGCTATGAACAGTCAGGGTCTATTAGTAGGAGTTCAGGCATTGGTGGCGTTTCGACATCTGACTATTCTGGCAAATCTCGTTTGGTTAGTTGGTCGGACACATACTTTTTTAGATGGGTTACGATTGCGGCGAGGTATGCCACTGTAGGTAAGGCGTCTCGCCTTACTTCTTCAGCCGGAGGTAAGCCGGGACGGCTTACCTACTTGTAGGGCTGAGCAGCGAACGGCGCACACGTCTGACCAATGATGATCTCTCGCCCCTTCAGGGCGAATCGCCTTTTTTGATAGTTCCCAGGGTTGAAACCCTGGGCTAAAATTCTTGGTCCCTCCGGGGCAGGCCCGCAAGAACCACGCTCAACCTCTGACAAACTTAGCTCTCTTGGTCGTGCCCGTGTGTCTCGATTCTCTGTAATGCGCAAAATTCCGGTCTCCGGCCCAACGAGCCATGGGAGCTCAGCCCAGGGTTTACCCTGGGAAACGTGTTCTAACGTGAAGAGCCCTGAAGGGGCCACCGGGACCCCTAATTTATCACCTTTCACCGGATCAATGATTACACTCTGAATTCTCGCAAGGATTCTCGGTGAAGAATCGCCAGCAATTGGCGAGCCCGACTCGCTCCCATAAAATAGTCCATCTGTTGTTGGGGGTTGGAAAGTTTATCGAAGCTTGGTGTATCGATCATAATGACCGCGAGTGAATCCAATCCCTTGGCTTTGTTGATCGAAAGGAGTGACAGTTCGCCCGGCTTTCTCACGACGAGGCTGCTGAGCGGCCATTCGCCGATTTTGGAAGAACCGGCCAGCGACGTCTTCCCAATGGTGCCGTGCGGCGACAAGATAAGAATTTCTTCCGCGCTACAGAATCCATCGTTCACCCACCGCCCGACGACCTCTTCCACTTTAGCCGCGGTGCTTTCCAGCTTCGCCTCGTAAAGCTCAACGTCCGGACCCTCCGGCAACGCCGTCCGCTGCCGCAGATTGTTAGCCAAACCCGATGTTGCCGGCGACTTCAGCGTCTTAAGGAATCTGAAAATCGGTAACGAGTAACGGTGAGTGAACAATAGATTGGCATGTGCCGGTTGTGAGAGTCGTTTAAAGACACGCGAGGCGTCGAACCCCTGCTTTCGGCGAAAGAGTTGCCTTTGGTCCGCGTCATAGAAGATAGCCATTGGAGCGCTTGTAGTATCTCGAAGAAGCTTCCAGAAAATCTCCCACCAGCCACATTCGGTTTCGTCGAATTCAGATTCACGCCAACAGGTATCCTGATCTTGAGCTTCATCGACGACCAGCGCATCGAATCTTGGCTTAAATTGTTGATTGCGCGCGATGTCACGCATCAGGCTTGGAACCACTTCCCCGAAGTAGAGGTCACTTTCTGTAAGGCCGGTGGGTTCATCCCATTCTAATCCGACAGTTTCCAAAAGCTCACGAGCCAAACTCGCCCAGCTACGAACAGCGACTTGTCCGGTCTCGAACGTTCGTTTCGCCACCAAAGCGGCCAGCTGCTCGGCCAGGGCAACGTTATAGCAAAGGAGCAAGACTTGCAGACCCTCCTCGGCATAGCGGAAGGCTTTCTCGAGTGCTAACCAGGTTTTTCCGGAGCCTGGGCCACCTTTGACGATGAGTTGCCGATTATCGCGCAACAGGTCCAAAACCTGGTACTCCGCGGTCGTTTGCCGCAGGAGAATCCGATCGGTCTCGGTAACGAAATGTTTGATCTCTTTCGGAGAGATGTCTTTGGCAAACGAATCGAGGAAAACTTTTCGCTCTTCCTCTGAGACCGGATGATTGCGCCGGACAAACAGCCGATCCCAGGTGATTTCGAAAGCAGCGAGATCTCCTCGATCAACGATCAAATTGCGTTCGATCTCTTTAAAGGCGGGAGTTTTGGGATCGATCGTCAGGCCGGCCAGGCAAAGAGCCTTGGCGACAAACGGCACCGCTTTGCCATTCGCTGTTTCCTGAATCTGCGCGAGGACGGCCTTCCATTCAGCGGAGAGTTGATTCAATGGATGATCGCGATCAGGGCCTTCCCAGCGTCCGGTCGTGGAAAGTTTCCGCAGTTCGCCGCCTTTCACTTCGAGCACGAGTACTCCGCCGGTCGGGCCGAGAATCAAAAAGTCCCCTTCCCGATCCGTATCGTAATAAAAGCCCCAGCGGATCACCCATTCGTCCGACAACAGCGACAGGCGTTTGGCGACGATTAATTCCGTCGGATGACAACATTCGATCGGTCTCTGGTAGATCCATCGCGCCATATTTATTTGCCGAATTTGCCAACCGCAGATTGCGCAGATTTCACAGGGGGAAGAGGATCTCGCCGGCTTTCGGCGAGTCGCGCTGATCCTTGGGTCTCCAATCTGGAATATACATCTTTTTATGGTAATTTTAGAGAAAAGAGGAAAGGTCTTTGTTTAGTCATGCAGAAACGTTGCGGTGCGGTCGTCTATTCCCCTTCCGATCTAATCCGTTACTTCGCCTCGCCGTTTGCCTCATGGATGGATCGCCACTATCTGGAAAACCCGGACGGGATCACCCCGGACGACGAAACGGAGGACCAGAAGCTCGTCGCGCAAACAGGTGTCCGACACGAAATCTCGGTTCTGACCGATCTCAAGGCGGACACGCCGGAACTGCTGGAGATTGGCAAGGATGACTTTGCCGCTGCGCACACCGAAACGCTCTCGGCAATCAGCGCCAAGGTTCCGATTATTTTCCAGGCGGCTCTGGATGCCGGGCGGTTCACCGGGTTCGCCGATTTTCTCATCCTGGACGGATCCGGCCGGTACCAGGTTTGGGACACCAAGCTGGCACTGACTCCTAAACCATTTTACGCGATTCAGCTCTGTTGTTACGCGGAAATGCTGGCGGCCGTAACCGGTGAACCGATGTCCGAAAAATTCGGGATCATTCTCGGTCGCAAAGATCGGATGGAATTCCGGGTCGAGGATTTCATTCATTACTACCGTCGCCTCAAGCGGAGCTTCCTGGCCATGCAGGACGGGTATACCGGAGATGTGGCCGATCGCCCGGAACCGATGCCTCGGGCCGAACACGGACGCTGGAGTTCCCTGGCCGAGAAGTTCTTCAACGACACAGACCATCTTGTCCAGGTCGCCGGGATCAGCGTCGGACAAATCAAGAAGCTTAAAGCAGCTGGGATTGGAACGGTCGCCGATCTCGCCGCTGCGTCCGGAAACACGATTCCTAAACTGGCGAACGACTCGTTCGAAAAACTGGTCGCCCAGGCGTGGCTTCAGTGCAGGACACGAGAGGATCGTCAGAAGAATCCGGATGCCGGGCCGAGGTACGACATTCTACCGTTCAGCGGAGCGAACGGCGAGTCCCTCGGACTCGCATTGCTCCCTCCCGGCAATCCGGCGGACGTCTATTTCGATATGGAAGGCTATCCTTTAGTGCCGGGCGGACTGGAATACCTGTTCGGGGTTTATGGGTTAAACGGACAAACCGGTTCATTGGAGTTCAACGACTGGTGGGCCCATGATCGCACGGAGGAAAAGCTCGCGTTCGAGGGCTTCCTGAAATGGGTCTTCGATCGGTGGAAAGCCAATCCCGGCATGCATATTTTTCACTATGCAGCCTACGAAGTCAGCGCGGTTCGCCGGTTGAGCACGTTCCATGACACTTATCAGGAGGTTGTGGATGACCTTCTCCGAAACGAGGTGTTCGTCGACCTCTACAAGATCGTCCGGAGCGGGCTGCGCATTGGAGAAAACAGTTACTCCCTCAAGACCGTCGAGAACCTTTACCGTCCGAAACGTGTCACCGCGGTCGCCACGGCCGCTGAGTCGATGATCCAATACGCGCGTTGGATGGAAAGCGGCGAGAGTCGAGATTGCAAGGACAGCACCATTCTTAAAGGCATTCGCGACTATAACGAGGATGACTGCAAATCCACGGCGGATCTGACCAGCTGGCTTAGGACAATTGCCAGCAACGCCGGAATCCCGCCCGCGACTTCGGTTGCCCGCTCCATCCCTAGTACCCCAAAAGTGCTGTCTCCGGAAGTGATTACCCGACAGGACACAGCGAAGGCGTTGCGTTTACAGGCCGATCCCGTTTCGGTGGTTCTGTCGGATCTGGTCGAGTTTCATCGCCGCGAGGAAAAGCCCATGTGGTGGAGGATGTACGACCGGGCGCAGGCTTCTTCGGATGAGCTTATTGACGACCCCGGTTGCATCCAGGGCGTTTGCGCCGTCGGAGTTCCCGTCACCGAAAAGCAATCGCTGGTACAGACTTACCACTTCGATTCGACCCAGTTCTGCAAGTTGGAGTCGGACGATACGGTCATGTTCACTCACGATCTCAATATCAAGTTCAAGGCGACTGCGGTGGATTTGTCCAATGGCAAACTGAAGCTGAAGATTGGACAGAAGAGTTTGATAGCAAAATGCGGAGGGGCTTTCCCGAAAAACGGTTCGCTGCTCAAAGATGAATACGTCCCGTCGGGAGAAATTCCGATGGCGCTTTGCGAGGTGGCGTCCGGCCAATTGTCAAAAGTTCTCCATGCACCGGCGGCCGCACTATTGAAACGTATCCCTCCTGCCACGCCGCTACAAAATGCTGGCGAATCACCGCTCGATGCCGCGATCCGCATGATTGCAACAATGTCTGGAGGTTGCCTGGTCATCCAAGGTCCTCCCGGAACAGGGAAGACTTTCACTGCCGCAGGAGTGATCACCGCTCTGCTCGCCGCGGGTAAGAGAGTCGGAATAACTTCCAATAGCCACAAGGCAATTTTGAATCTCCTGGGCGCTTGCAGCCAGGCGGCAAGCAAGAGCGGCTCCAGTCTTCGGGGGATTAAGGTCGGCGGAGATGCGGCAGACGCCTTGTTCGCAACCATTCCCAACCTGACGTATATCGAATGCTCGAGCGATGCTCGGGTTGCCTATTCGACTGGCGTTGCCGCCGGTACCGCATGGCTTTTCGCCCGGCCAGAATGGAAGAACGTGCTCGATTTTCTCTTCATCGACGAAGCCGGCCAAGTCCCCTTTGCCAACGCCGTTGCGATATCTCGATCTGCGAAGAACCTCATCCTCCTCGGCGACCAGATGCAACTCGAGCAACCAGTGCAGGGTTCCCACCCGGGAGATGCCGGGCTCTCTGTCCTGCAATACGCCTTGAAAGACTCTGCCGCCAGCAAGCCCGAGTCGCCTGTTTTCCACGCCGTCGTGCCTCCTGACGTCGGTCTCTTTCTGGGGGAGTCCCGCCGCATGCATCCCGATGTCTGCCGATTCATTTCCGAGAGCATCTATGAGGGGCGACTCGATTCGGATGCCGCTTGCGCTCGACAGAAAATCGCCCTGTCACCGGGCATCAATGCGTTTGTCGCAAAGGAATCGGGCATCCTATTCAGCGGTACCCAGCACGATGCCAACGTCCAGCAGAGCGACGAAGAAGTCGAACGCGTCAAGGCTATTTACGATGAGATGCGCGGACGTTTATATACCGCCAAGGACCTAAGCGTCAGGCCGCTGGGATTGAATGACTTTCTTTTCATCGCCCCTTACAATGCTCAGGTCCGCGTCCTGCAGAAGGTTTTGCCGAGTGGAGCACGGGTCGGGAGTGTCGATCGGTTCCAGGGACAGGAGGCTCCCGTTTGTATCCTTTCCCTCTGCTCCAGCTACGGCGAATACGGCTCACGCGGCCTTGGCTTCATCCTCGACCGCAACCGGGTAAATGTAGCCATTTCTCGCGCCCAATGCTTGGCGATCGTGGTCGGCGACCCGCGCATAGCCAACTCCCCCGCCGGCTCGATCGAGGAAATGAAATTGTTAAACCTCTTTTGCAAATTGATCGGATGACGATTCTCACACCGAACCCGTTCAGGTTTTCTGACGAATCGTGGCGCCAAGTCAGCGACCGTAAACGCTTTTGGCGATGTTTACGAACCGAAGCACACCGGGTCCCCTGCCACAATTTACAATGTAAGCTTCTACGAATTGCCAATAGCAAATCACGTCCACGCTAATGTCTGGGGGAGCGACATCTATTACAAATTTCCGATACTTAAAAAAAAGCAGCCCAAGCTGCTGGTTGGTATCCCTGTTCGTTCATATTTATGGAGCCGCCCCATGTATTCGTACAAAGGCGTGCTGCACCCCCGCTTCAAGTTCTATCCTTCACTTGTAGATTTTTACAATATTCTTAAATGAACGTTGCCCTGCTCAGAGTCGGAGTGGATTCAGGATGTGGCGGAATTCAAGGACCGGTCTTTGCGACGGGAGATTTTGAGTTCATCCCAATCCCCGACGACCGGATGCTGGATATTCGGACTTACGGTAATACCAAAGGCAAAAGCGGTCGCTTGCTCGCAGATTTTTTTCCGAAAGGAAGGCAAGCGCGAATGGCCACGCAGCCGATGCACGTTGACCCGGAATTTGAGACGTTTACATACGGCGATCCAACCAGCCCGAAGAGAGGATTACGCAAACTTCAGAAGGGCGACCTCCTCGTTTTCTACGCAGGTTTGGCGGGCTTTGATGGGTGTACAAGACCGCCGGGGCTTTATCTGTTTGGATATTTCGAGGTGGAGATCGCGGGATTCGTCAACACATTTTCGCCCGCTCAAATTTCGGCGTATTTTGGCCAAAATTTTCACGTACGGCACGGCAGCTTGCTTGCTCAACACCAAAAGGTTAATGATCTGGTTTTGGTTAAAGGCGGAGCAGGAAGTAGGCTTTATCAGAAAGCGGTTTTGTTCAGCGTTACCCTAATTCAGACCGGCAAGTCGCCTTTGAAAGTTATCTCTTTACCTATGCGCACCGTGTTTGGATTGTTCGGGAACAAGTATTCGTTTCAGCGCAGCCCGACGCGGTGGGTCGAACCTGCCTACGTCAATTCAGCGGCAGATTACGTTCGATCGTTGACCTGACATCGCTGTCGTGCCAAGGCAGCGCTTAGGGGCGAGGAACGTATCGGCGTATGGGTTCTAGATGAACGATTCGCGCTTTCTTCACAGACAACTCTATAGAAGAGAGGAGCTTTTCAGGCCCCTGCGCCGGAAGGTAAGCCGGGACGGCTTACTTACGTAGGTAAGGCGTCTCGCCTTACCCAGGGAGTTGCCTGCGCAGGCGAACGGTGAACCGCGAACGTTGACCGTTGAAGGTTTCGATTTTTCTCTTGCGAGACATCCAGAGATTGGACCAAACGCGAACTGACCTGTCGTCCTGACCGTATCCGGTTGGCAGAGTCGCGAGAGCTTACTGTCCAAGTTGCTCCGGCCGTCTCGTCGGTCACTGGCGTTTGAAAGCCAATGGTCGATCTTTCCGGTATCGGTCGTATCACCATAGCAGGCTCCGTTCTCGAAAAGTCCTTTAAGTTATAAAGAACTAACAAAGACAAATCCGTCGGGAGCTGGCGCTTGCTTGTCGGTGACGGCAAGTCAATCGTAGAGCAAAAAGGAAACCCCCGCATCATGCAAGCACGCTTGTTGCTCCACCCGAGCGTGATACGAACGCTCCTAGGCCGGTCGTCCCGGCTGCCGCTTATTTTCGCTGCACTGGTAACCAGCGCAGTAACCATCTGTGCCCAGCCTGTCCCGGTAGGCTACTTACCCTGCGATGAGGGTGCCGGGACCGTCGCGCACGACAAAATTGGTAACCATGACGCTGTTTTATTCGGCGCGTCAGGCTGGGAGACTGGCATCGTGGGACCTTCTGCTCTTAGTTTTCCCGGTTTTCCAGTCGGGTTTCCCCCTGGCAGCTACGCTGAGATTCCTTCCGGTGACGTCCTCGACACAACTAAAAGCTATACGGTGGCCGCTTGGGTGAAGCTCAAGGATTTGAACGGCTATCAAACATTCGTCAGCGAAGATGGTAATTTTCTGAGCGCCTTCTTTTTGCAACTGCGTGGCGACACCCACCAGTTCTCGTTCACCGTCCCTTACAGCTTTTTCATCTTATCCCAGTCTGGCTTCACTCCCGCAGTCGATCAGTGGTACCATCTGGCCGGAGTCTACGATGCCACTGCCCAATCGGCTTCGCTTTACGTCAATGGAATTATCGCCAACACCGTCTACAACGTTCCGCCGGTACCGGCAAATGGCCTGACAGGAATCGGCCGCGGATGGTTTGGCAATAACCGCGTGGACTTCAACCACGCCGCCGTTGATGATGTCCGCTTCTACAATTCTGCGCTCAGCGCTGCCGACGTTTTCAAAGTTGCCTTGATCGGCAATTCTTCCCTGAAGCCGCCGCAGGTTCTGCCCGCCACGCTTGAGGTGGACGCCTCCCATCCAGGAGCCAGGCTGAACCCGATGTTTTCGGGCTTGATGATCGAGGAAATCAATCACTCGCTAGATGGCGGTCTCTACGGTGAACTAATCCAGAACCGGGTTTTTCAGGACGACGTCAATGCCCCAGTTCATTGGTCACTTATTCAGGATAACGGTGGTGTGGGGTCGATCGCTTTGGACACGACTCAGCCTGTAGGCGACACGGCCCTGACCACCAGCCTTAAAGTGACCGTTACTCAGGGCCAGCGCGTGGGCGTGGCCAACGACGGGTACTGGGGTATTCCCATCAGGCCTTTTACTCTTTATCGCGCCTCCTTTTGGGCCAAGGCTGCTCCAGGATTCACCGGTCCGCTGGCCCTCGATATCGAAAGTAGCGACGGCAAAGAGGTCTACGCTCGTGCTCTGGTGCCGAGGATTACCACGAACTGGGCGAAATACAGTGTGCCAATCCTGACGTTTGGTAAATCGCCAACCGAAAACACTCGCTATGTTATCTCAACAGGTACGCCCGGTGCCTTCTGGCTAACTCAAGTGTCTCTCTTCCGGCCGACTTTTAATAACCGCCCTAACGGCAATCGGATCGATTTGATGGCGAAAATGGCGGCCATGAAACCCGGTTTCTTGCGAATGCCCGGTGGTAATTACCTGGAGGGGAACACAATCGCTACCCGCTTTGATTGGAAAAAGACTCTGGGACCAATTGAGCAGCGGCCGGGTCACCAGGGTACCTGGGGTTATCGCTCCGATGACGGCTTAGGATTGCTCGAGTTTTTGGAATGGTGCGAGGACCTGCATATGCAGCCTCTGCTGGCGGTGTACGCCGGATACTCGCTGGACGGTAACCACGTCAACCCGGGGCCGGACTTGGCTCCCTACGTGCAAGATGCGTTGGATGAAATCCAGTACCTCACCGGGTCAACGTCAACGACTTGGGGTGCAACGCGCGCCGACGACGGTCACCCAGCACCGTTCCCGCTGAGCTATGTGGAAATCGGCAACGAAGACTTCTTTGATGGGTCCGGCAGTTACGACGGACGCTTCGCTCAGTTCTACGATGCTATCAAGGCTGCCTATCCCAATTTGAAATTGATCGCGACGGCTCGAGTCGCCAATCCCAGCCGACCGCCCGACCTGATTGACGATCACTTTTACGACACGCCCCTCAATATGGCGCGCACCTCGAATCGATATGATCCGAGCAATTACGACCGAGCGACTCAACCAAAGGTGTTTGTCGGTGAATGGGCCTCGATAAGCGGTCAACCGACGCCAGACTTGACTGCTGCCTTAGGAGACGCCGCATGGTTAACGGGCCTGGAACGCAACGCCGACATTGTGAGTATGGAAGCCTACGCCCCGCTGCTCGTTAACATCAACCCAGGGGCTTTCCAGTGGCCGACCAACCTGATCGGTTACGACGCGCTCCACAGTTATGGATCGCCATCTTATTACCTGCAGGTGATGTTCGATTGGCTGCATGGCGACGTCGTCTTGCCAACGACCCTGACGACACCCGGCGCCGGCTCGATGCTGTATCGGAGCGTCACGCGCGACAGTCAGGATGGGACAGTTTACCTGAAACTGGTCAACATGGCCGGTCAGGTCCAGCCATTGCACGTCGACCTCAACGGTGCCCAGGGGATCGCGAAAACGGGTATAGCGGTGGTGCTCAAGGGAAGTCCTCAAGATACGAATAGTCTCGGTGATCCCTATAAGGTGGTGCCAACGACCGCCAGCGTCGGTGGACTAGGTCAGGGCTTTGATGACAAATTGCCTCCATACTCGATCACCGTTCTCAGATTGAGCGTTGGCGACGCCCGGAAAGGACGCAACTACGAGCAAGATGTTATCCTCGAGAGTGACCATCAGGATTGATAGCGAACACTTTTGCTTACGTGCCTAACCGGAGCGGGTCAGGTCGAGCGCCACTTGATCAAAAACCAACTTAGAGGTTCAGTTTCTTTAAAACGAAAAAGGCTAAACTTTCCGGAGACCCGGGAGCCGTGTTCGCCAGAAGTAACCTGCCAGCAAGTCGGGAGAAACGAGGGGACAGGTCAAATGTGACGCAACTGGGCAGCTTCTCTGAGCGGGGCCCGGGTTGCAACCATGAATGGAAGGAAACTGTCTCGGTTTGCACCCGGGAGTCCCCGGGACTAAGGGGGTAAGGCGGGACGCCTTACTTACTTTTGTCCGTACCCTTCTGATTGC